>Ga0315287_10000779_pt1 | contig 28351 bp, 18 predicted proteins | sample YL17G11_0_MG_FD_205037 | JGI IMG/M metagenome (GOLD analysis project Ga0315287, IMG submission 205037) | Sediment microbial communities from Yellowstone Lake, YNP, Wyoming, USA - YL17G11_0 | ecosystem: Environmental > Aquatic > Freshwater > Lake > Sediment | place: USA: Wyoming | collected... | reverse complement strand
GCGTGATGAACCCGAAACCCTTCGCGTCGTTGAACCACTTCACTTTGCCCTTCGTACGCATTGCGACCCCCTCCGGTAGTTTGTCCCAGCGCCGTTCGGCAAATGAAACGGGCCGCCGCTAGAGGGGGCCCGGAATCGGTCGAACAGCGCGCGCCCTGCGCGCGGCTGTCCCGACAGGAGGATAACCGGTCGCACCCGAGATAGCGAGGGCGAGGCGGTCCCAAGAGCGGGGCGCACAGAGCCACACAGAGCCGCAACCTCCTGACCCGCGCCCTCCTTGACGCGCCGGCGCCCAACCCGGATACTCGGACCGATGGGAAGTGAGTCCGTTTCTCCCGGAGGTGGCGGAGGACCCCCAGATGGCCAAGGTTCCGCGGCGCAGGACCAAGAGAACGACCGAGACCGGCAGCTTTTTTCCGCTCGGTGCGACCGTCCAGCCGGAGGGCGTCAACTTCGCCCTCTACTCGCGCGACGCAAGCGAGGTCTACCTGCTCCTGTTCGGCCGGCCGGATGGCGCGCCGACCGATGTGATCCGGGTCGCCAACCGCACCAAGTTCGTGTGGCACACCCTGGTGCTTGGCGTGAAGCCGGGCCAGCTCTACGGCTACAAGGTCCTGGGTGACTTCGACCCGGCAATCGGGAAGCGCTTCAACGGCGCCAAGCTGCTCATCGACCCGTACGCCAAGGCGCTGAGCCACAAGCCGTCCAATAGCGACAACCTGCTGCTGGCCTACGATTCCACGTCCGCCGATCGCGACCTGTCGCTCGATACCCGCGACAACAGTCACCTTGTCCCCAAGGCGATCGTGGTGGACGACGCCTTCAACTGGCGCGGGGACACCTCCCCGGCGATCCCGTTCGAGCGCCTCATCATCTACGAAGTGCACGCCAAGGGCTTCACGGCCCACCCGTCGTCCCGCGTGAAGAGCCCGGGCACGTACCTCGGGTTCGCCGAGAAGATCCCCTACCTCAAGAGCCTCGGCGTCAACGCCGTGGAGCTGCTGCCGCTCCACGAGTACTACGCCGAGGACTTCCTGCGCGGGAAGGGGCTCACCAACTACTGGGGCTACAACACCCTGGGGTTCTTCGCGCCCGAGAGCGCCTACGGCACCGGCAGTGAACCCGGCTGCCAAGTGGCCGAGTTCAAGACGCTGGTCCGCAAGCTCCACAAGGCCGGGATCGAGATCATCCTGGACGTGGTCTACAACCACACCGCGGAGGGGAACGAGCTCGGCCCCACCCTGTCGCTCCGGGGGATAGACAACCGCACGTACTACTGCCTCACGGGTGGGCCGCGTGACCCGGGGCGCTACTACTCGAACTTCACGGGTTGCGGGAACAGCCTGAACCTCACGAATCCCGCGGTGATCCGCCTGGTCCTGGACTCGCTGCGCTACTGGGTCGAGGTGATGCACGTGGACGGCTTCCGCTTCGACCTCGCCTCGGTGCTCGGGCGCGACACGAGCGGGTTCGCCAGCTCGGCCGCCTTCTTCCACGCCGTGGCCCAGGACCCGGTCCTCCAGCGCGTGAAGCTCATCGCCGAGCCCTGGGACCTCGGCACCTATCAGGTGGGCAACTTCCCGGTGGACTGGTCGGAGTGGAACGGGCGCTTCCGCGACACGGCGCGGCGGTTCGTGAAAGGGGACCGCGGCTGCGTGCGCGACTTGGGCGCGCGCCTCACCGGGTCGGCCGACCTCTACGGCGACGACGGCCGGTCGGCGTTCAACAGCGTCAACTTCGTCACCTGCCACGACGGTTTCACGCTGTGGGACCTGGTCTCCTACGACGGCAAGCACAATGAGGCCAATCTCGAGGGCAACCGCGACGGCAGCGACGACAACAACTCCTGGAACTGCGGCGTCGAGGGCGAGAGCGACGACCCGGACGTCAATCGGCTGAGGCGGCAGCTGGCCAAGAACCACCTGTGCCTCCTGCTGTTCGCCTCCGGCACGCCGATGCTCCTCGGCGGCGACGAGTTCCTGCGCACCCAGCGCGGCAACAACAACGCGTATTGCCAGGACAACGACCTGGGCTGGTTCGACTGGGGCCGCGCCTCCGATAACCGCGAGATGGTGGACTTCGTGCGCAAGGCGATCGCGCTGACGCGGCGGTGCACCATCCTCCAGCGGCGCAAGTTCCTCCTCGGCCAGGACCTGGACAGCGACGACGTCAGGGACATCACGTGGTACGGCCCGGACCTGGGCCGGCCCGCCTGGGACGATCCGGAGCTGAGGACGCTGTGCTATCAGTTGGACGGCAGCGAGGAGCCCTCGGACCTCGGCGAGTACCGCCTGTTCGTCATCCTCAACGCGGATCACCGGGCGCAGGGCGTGAAGCTCCCGCCGCTGCCGGAGCCGCGCTGCTGGCGGCGCATCCTCGACACCAGCATGGAACCGGGGACGGAGTGGTGCGACCCGGGGGAAGAGGTCGCGGTCGAGCCCGCGGATCAGTGCGTGGCGAATCCGAGAAGCGTGGTGGTGCTGATCGGGAACTGAGCCGGCCCCTGGAACCCGGTTGACGGATGGTTACAGCGCTGTAACTAACTGATCTGTAACCAACAGGGCCGCGATGCTCTCGTGCACGAACTGGGCGGCGTGCGGCGCGTGCACCTGGCGATCTTCGCCGGCCGGGTCAGCGCGCCTTGAGCACCGCGAACAGCGTCCCGAGCAGGACCAGCATCATGGTCGACCACGACGCCAGCATCCAGCGCAGCATCTCGTGCTTGACGTCGCCGATTCGGGATTCGAGCCGCTGGACCAGTCTCGCCTCGAGGGTCTCGAACTTGGCGTCCACCTGGGCGAACCGACGCTCCATCTCCATCCGCAGGTCGGCACCGAACTCCGCCAGCCGCTGCTCGAGCCTGGCTTCGAGCATGCCGATGCGTTGGTCCAGCGCACCGATGCGCTGGTCCATTTTCGCGTCGAATCGCGCGAAGTTGAGCTCGTTCAGCTCCCGCAGATCGGCCCGGTACGTGGCGTCCACGCTATTGAACCACTCCACCAATTCGTTGGCGACATCGGAGCCATCGTAAGCCTACGCTCGGCGGGGGGCAGAGGCAATTCTCCGCCACGGCGGCGCATTTCCATGCGGCGCGCTCGACGCCGCTCATCGACCCCTTGCGCTGGCGACGGCATTCGGCGCGATCCGGCCAGCGAAGACTGGCTGCTGGGACACATAGGCTCGAGCCCCGCCTGACGTTGGAACACCAAGCGGGGCTTCGCTAAGGCTACGACGTCTTACACTTCGCGCAGGTGTCGGCCGGACCGCGCAGCCGCTCCGGTCTGTGTACCCTGATCGTCACCACCCCCGCGCTCTCGCCGGACTTGGTCAGGAGCCGCTGCACCAGCTCATCGATGAGATGTTGAGCATCCGCTGCACGCTCCGCATGCACCGAGAACGTGGTCGGTACCGCCCAATGCTTCTGCTTAGCCATACTGCCTCCAGGTACTCCGTTGGTTTGGCAAAGAGCCCACGGAACACCGCCGGGGCCACGCACGCACGCGTTCCCTGAGAGCGAGAAACCTTGCACCATGGTCGGCACGCCGCGGTCGCCACGGTCCCGCCGGGCGTCGTCTAGCGCTCCACGGCAGGGAAGTGTTGGACGATGCGCCGGAGGACGTCCTCAGCCGCGGAGCGGAAGAGATCCCGAAGCGCCGCGGCGCCCTGCGCGCCGGACTCGGCCCCCACATTGCACAGCCCCGCACCATCCACCTGCAGCCGCGTCGAGTCGCCAGCGCTGGCCGTAAGGCGGACGATCACGCGGACGCCACTCTCCCCACGCGGGGCTCCCAGGGGAGACGGGCCGGCGGAGTCCGCCGCAGGAGGGACCGTGAAGCGCGGCTCGGTGACGAGGAACCATCGTGCGGTGTCGGCGCGCTGGACGACGTACCCGAGGGCTGCGACCGTCCGCCGGACCACGGCGAAGACCGTGTCCGGCCGCATGCCGAGGGTGACGGCCACGCCCTGTGTCGGACCGGTGTAGGTCCCCTCTGGACAGGCGATGGGCGGCGCCGGCATGCCCGAGAGCGTCACGCCGGCGGCCGCTGCCCGCGCGAACGCCTCCACGCGGGCTTCAGCGTCCGGCGTCAGGGTGTAGGTCGCGCGGACCTTCACATTGTGGAGCCGCGGGAGGAAGAGGAAGAAGTCGGATGCCGTCGCTCGACCACGCCGGGTGCCGCGGACACGCACCGCTCGTCCCGCGAGCCATCGCTCGCCTTCCGCGGGGACGAGCCTCTCGGGCCGCATGACCACGGCCGAATCGAACGTGCGCAGTTGCGTCAGCGTGAAGAGCAGCCCGAAGCCGTTCGCCTCGAATTCCGCAACGGAATCGGCACAGGCGGCACTGCAGCGGTTACCGTCCACGAGGCTTGGGTACACGTACAGATCGGCCGCCAGACTGTCGATTGCGCGGTAGTGCAGCATCGTGCCGAGGGCCGGATTCGGGTAGTTCACCCGGTAGCCGGTCCAAGTGAAGCCGGCGATGGAGGTGGGCACCATCGCGGTGTAGCGCCGCCCAACGACTCTCGTCCAGTCCCCGAGCGGCCGCGGCGCGGAGGGAGGCGCCGATGGGGCCCTGGCTGCACAACCCGTCATGCTGAGGGCCGTGAGCACGAGAGCGCACAGCGCGAGACGTCCGTTCATGGCCTTCTCCGTGGGAGCCGACTTCGCGCTGCCGCCACGAGACGCGCGAGGCCCGGCAGCGCGAAACCACGGCACCCTGAAGAATGTCCCGATGGGACCTTTGGCGAGCGAGTGCTGGGTCAAGTCTAGCGCGGAACCTCTAGTCGAGAAGGCCGCCGCACTCCCCTATGTCGCGAGCGTCCAACTCCGCTCCACTCCGGCCGGCCGGGCCGCGTCTCGAACGCAGTACAGCGGGTTGGGCGGCTGATCAGGGCGTCGCACCAGCGTGCCACGTCGGTGGCGTCGGCCAGCGTCAGACGGTGGCGCTGGCGCTCAGCAATGCGCAAAACCGAAGGTAGGTAGCGAGAAGTGGCACAACCTACGGCTTTGGAGCGCCACGCACTACCCGGGAGCTCTTAACCGTATGCGGGGGGACGCCTTCGGCCGATGAGAGCGCTCCTCGCCATCGGCGACCCGTACACGCTTGACGCCCCGCCCGGGATAATCTCCCGAGCGGGGCGTCGACTTCTGCTCAATGGGCCTGGGTAGAGTTAGCGTGAAGCGGAGCGAGGGGGCGCAGCCGCCGCGGCTCAACGCAGGCGAGGGCCTCCAGAAAGACGAAGGCCCCGCTCCTCGCAGGGCCCGCAGTCCGATCCTTCGCCCTCCGCGTCCGGCTCGAGGCCGGTCCCCTCCTAGCGCTTCGCGGGCACGGTCGGCCGGCCCGGACGGCCGAAACTCTGGTGCGGCACCGCGCGCTGCGCGCGGGCCCAGAGCCGACGCTCGTAGAACGCCGCGATGCGGGCCCGGATCGAGCGCTCCGTGTCCCCACTTGGCAGCGATTCGCACGCCTCCGCCCTGCACGTGTAGGTCCGGCCGTCCTTCTCGAACGAGAAGGCGCCGATCCCCTTGGTCACTGGGCGAGCTTGGTCACGGCACCACGTCGAACTCGGGTAAGCGAGGGCGAGTCCCCACCACCCCCTTGGGGCCTCAGCGAGTCTGTCACGCGGCGGGGACGCCACAGCTGCGCCGCCGCGACGGCTCCCCTCACGGATTCAGCCAGTAGGACACCTTCACCAGCAGGGTGTTCTGCGGGTGGGTCCCGAACAGGTCCCGCAGGTCGCCCGCGAAGTCGTCGCGGCCCTCGGCCCCGACGGAGCCCTGCCGCCCCTGCGTCCACACCACGAAGAGCGTGGACCCCGGGCGGTACTCCCACCGGAAGACCACGTTGGAGCGGAACTCCTTGTAGTTGAAGCCGCCGGGGTTGTTGGTCACCGCCGTGTCGCCGTAGGGCTGGTAGCGGTCGGCATAGTGCGCGGCCCGGGGCGTGGCCGAGAGTTCCCGCACGTCGCTGTACGTCCCCTTGGACACGAACGGCTGCGCGTACACCTGGAGCGAGACGTTGGGCGTGAAGGTGTAGTTGAGGCGGAGCGTCACCCCCACGGTAGACTGGTCGAGGTGGGCGAATGTGTAGTGCCTCGCCGCTCCGGATCCGTAGTTGCCGTACCACTGGGTGTCATCATGGTTGCGCGACCAGTTCACCGACAGCGCCGAGTTGAACCGCGACGCCACCTTGAGGTCGAGTTCCGGACTGAGGCTCAGGCTGTTCGAGTGGCCGGCGTCGCCCCTCCAGTAGTTGACCCACAGGTACGGCACCAGCGTCTTGCGGTCGTCCCCGTTGATCCCCATCCACGGCGCGATGTACGGGTCGCGACGGGTAGCGGGACCGCCCCGCGCGGCCCGGTCCTCGTAAGTCGCGCCGAGTGCCCCGAAGGTGGAGCCGAGGTGGAACCACCAGTTGTTCCGGAACTGGATGTGCGTGTTGGTGTTGTAGGCCCGTTCCTGCGACAGCCCCCCGGTGGTCCAGTACTGCCACCAGTTGTTGTTCCACTGGAAGCGGTTGTAGAACCTGCGCTGGTGGCGATCGAAGAACCCCGCCCAGGTGCTCCAGATCTGCTGGTCGGCGCGGCGCAGGTACCCGAGGTCGTTCACCTCGAAGCCGGCGGAGCGCCGCTGGTAGTCCGTCTGGAACATGAGGTGCTGGCCGCCCACCTTGGCGAAGGTGATGGTCTCGGCGTCGCCCGCGAGGACGGTGCGCGTCGAGTCGAGGGGGAGCCCCGCGTCGGGGCGCTGGTAGTAGTGCACAGCGCCCCTCTGGGTGGCCAGGATGGCCGCCTCGCTGCCCGCCACACGGCTCAGGGCGAACGACCCCGAAACCTGGTAGTTGTTCTTCAGGAATCGGTGGCGGAAGTCCACCGCCCCCACGTACGCGCTGCGGTGGAGGTATGCCGAGCTGTACCGGTCGAGGTTGCGGTTCACGGCCGTGAGCATCCCGCCGAAGGTCGTGTTGCCGCCGCGCAGATCCTGCCGGACGCGCAGGACCCCGTAGTTGGTGCCCGGCTCGAACGTGGTGTCCGCCTGGCCGGTCGCTCGTTCGGTGTAGGCGTCGAGCGCGCCGATGGTCAGGCCGCCAGGGAGTCGCCCGGTGAGCTTGGCGGCCGCGAGGATGGTGGTCGGCTGCTGGGCGGAGGCGTCGTCGTGGCCGCCGGCGAGCTGCGGGGTGCGCCCGATGCGCCGGCTGTAGAAGAGACCCTCGCCGGTGCCGCAGTCGTTCACCGCCGTGCAGTTCACGTCGAAGCGGAACAGCCCGCGCCCCGCGACGAAGAAGGGGCGCCGCTCGTCGAAGAAGCTCTCGAAGGCCGTTAGGTTGAGCACCGAGGGGTCCGACTCGACCTGGCCGAAGTCCGGGTTCGCGGTGGCGTCGAGCGTCACGTTAGAGGCGACGCGGTACTTGAGGTCGCCGCCGATCGAGGCGTCGCTGCGCCGGGTGAAGGCGCCGTCCGCGATGCGGGAGTCGTTCCGGGCCACGACGTACGGCGCGGCCTCGAGCCGCCGCGGGGCGCCGAGGTCGTCGAGGCCGGTGATCTCCCCGAATTGCGACGACAGCCCCGCCCGCGACGGGCGGAACTGCGGCCACGCCGTGCGCTGCTGGTAACGGTAGATGTCGCGCATGATCGCGAGGCCGAAGGTGTGCTGCCGCTGGGTGCCGTAGCGGAGCTGCGAGAGCGGGATCCGGAACTCGGCGGTCCAGCCGAGGGAGTCGATGCGCGTGGCCACGTCCCAGACGCCGTCCCACGCCTCGTCCTCGTCGCCGTCGTTGTAGATGGCGGCGTCGAACTTCACCCCGGTCGGGGTGACGAGGAACTCGAAGCCGGTGCGGCGGTCGTGGTAGGAGTCGAGCAGGATCCCGATCTTGTCGGACGGCGGCAGATTGTCGCGACGCGCGAGGAGGCGGACGATACTGTCGGGGTGGGAGTCGAAGGCGCGGACGAAGACGTAGAGGTTGGCGGCGTCGTAGGCGACGCGGGCCTCCGTCGGGTGCCGGGGCTCCGCGCCCTCGGTGGGCTGCCACTCCTTGAACCCCGTGATCGCCACCGCCTGGCTCCACACGGCATCGGTGTCCCGGCCGTCAATGACCGGCGGCTGCGCGGCACGAACCGCCGTGGCGGTGGTGACCGGCGCCGGTACCGAATCCGGCCTCGTCGCGACCGGTCCCTGCGGGGACAACAGGAGACCTACCAGCGCTGCTACGCCGAGCATATGGCGACCGTCCTGTCATGGGGTGGCTACTCCCGACACACTACGCTGCTATTTGGACAGTGGTTCCAGGCATATGGTTGGCCTGGGGGGGGTCGGGGCCTTCGGGAAGCCCCAGTTGGAACCAGCGGCAGGCCGGCACCCCCTCGCCGGCGCCGCGGGCCGCCGGGTCGGGTCAGGCTCCTCAGGACGGCGCAAGCCCCGCCCGGTGCCGGAACACCGAGCGGGGCTTCGTTACGATGCCAGTGGGCCTGGGTAGAGTTGAACTACCGACCTCACGCTTATCAGGCGTGCGCTCTAACCACCTGAGCTACAGGCCCCATCACCTATCACCCATCACCTATCACTCATCACCCATCACCGCGCGCCGCGACGCGGCGCGCCTACTCCCCCCCACCCCACTCGCGCCGGGGGCGACCCGCGCCGCGCCGCGGCCCCATGCCGTCCTCGTCCTCGAACTCCTCGTCGAGGTCGCCGAAGTCGTCGTAGTCGTCCTCGTCCGAGGCGTCCTCGTCTTCGACCTCGTCCTCGTCCTCGTACTCCTCGTCGAACTCCTCGTCCTCCTCGAAGTCCTCGTCGAGGTCGAACGGCTCCTCGTCGTCGTCGCGGCGCCGCCCACGCAACTCGTCACGCCCCTCCGACGCCCTCCGCGCGTTCATCGCTCCCTCCGATAGAAGTTCATTCCGTCAATCCACCATCGCCCGCGAGGCCCGGGCCAGCTTCTTCCGGTCGGAGTGCGCGAGGGCACGCTTGCGAAGACGCACCGAGTGGGGCGTCACCTCGATCAGCTCGTCGTCCTCGATGTACTCCAAGGCGAATTCGAGGGTAATGGTCCGCGGCGGTTCTAGCAAGACGGCATCGTCCGAGCCCGACGCCCGCATGTTCGTCAGCCGCTTCCCCTTGGCCGGGTTCACGTCCAGGTCGCCCCCCCGGCAGTGCTCGCCGATCACCATTCCCTCGTACACCGGCTCCTGCGGCCCGATGAAGATGGTCCCGCGCTCCTGCAGGTTGAACAGCGCGAACCCGACCGCCACCCCCTCGAGCATCGACACCATCACCCCGCGGCTCCGGCCCGCCAGCGGCCCCGCCCACGGCCCGTACTCCAGGAACTGGTGATGCATCACCCCGGTGCCCCGCGTGTCGGTCAGAAACTCCGACCGGTAGCCGAACAGGCCGCGCGAGGGGATCCGGAAGCTCATCCGGACGAGCCCGTGCCCCGGGTTGCGCATCTCGAGCATCTCGACCCGCCGCGGGCCGAGCTTCTCCATCACCGTGCCGACGTGCTCCTCCGCGATGTCCACCATGAGCTCCTCGTACGGCTCGAGCATCTCACCCTTCGGCCCTTCCCGGGTGATGACACGCGGCCGCGACACCAGGAACTCGTAGCCCTCCCGCCGCATCGTCTCCATCAGGATGGCGAGGTGCAGCTCGCCGCGGCCGGAGACTTTGAATGTGTCGGGTGCGTCGGTCTCCTCGACCCGGAGCGCCACGTTCCGCTCCACCTCGCGCAACAGCCGCTCGCGGATCTGGCGGCTCGTCACGTAGCGGCCGTCCCGCCCCGCGAACGGGCCGTTGTTCACGGAGAAGTCCACCGAGATGGTGGGCTCCTCGACCGCGATGCCGAGCAGGCGCTCGGGGGTGTCGGGGTCCGTGAGCGTCTGCCCGATCTCGACCCCCTCGATGCCGGAGAGGGCCACGATCTCGCCGGCCGAGGCCTGCTCCGCCGACACGCGCTCGATACCGTGGAAGCCGTGCAGCTGGGCGACCTTGGCCCGCACGAAGGTCCCCTCCGGCAGCAGCTCCGGCTTGCCGAGCGGCAGGAGCGCCACCGTCTGCCCCACCTGCACCGTCCCCCGCTCGATCCGGCCGATGGCGATGCGGCCCACGTACGGCGAGTGGTCGATGGTGGAGACCAGCATCTGGAACGGCCCCTCCAGCGCCCGCGGCGCCGGCACGTGGGCGAGGATCTCCTCGAACAGCGGCACGAGATCGGCCCGCTGCTTCGACACTTCGGCCGGCGGCACCGCCGGCATCTCTCGCCACGCCATCCCGAACCGGCTGGTGGCGTAGAGGAACGGCGCGTCGAGCTGCTCGTGCGAGGCTTCGAGGTCCATGAAGAGCTCGAGCACCTCGTTGTGGACCCGCAGCGGCTCCGCGTCGGCGCGGTCGATCTTGTTGATCACGACGATGGGGTGCAGGCCGAGGCCGAGCGCCTTGCGCGTCACGAACCGCGTCTGCGGCATCGGACCTTCGGCGGCGTCCACGAGGAGGAGGACCCCCTCCACCATCCGCAGGATCCGCTCCACCTCGCCGCCGAAGTCCGAGTGCCCGGGGGTGTCGACGATGTTGATCTTCACGTCCCCCCAGCGCACCGCGGTGTTCTTCGCCAGGATGGTGATGCCCCGCTCGCGCTCGAGCGGGTTCGAGTCCATCACCCGCTCCTGGACGTGCTGGCCGACACGGAAGACTCCCGCCTGGCGGAGCATCTGGTCCACCAGGGTGGTCTTGCCGTGGTCCACGTGGGCGATGATGGCGATGTTGCGGATGAGCACGATTGCGCCGGCTGCGGGCTTTGGACTCCTCTATGCTGGTCGGTCTTGCGAGGCGGCAAGGTAGGGGCGCGGCATGGGCGGCGCAAGTGATGGGGAGTGGGTGATGGGTGATAGGTGATGGGTGATAGGTGATGGGTGATAGGGCCACGGCCCCTCCTTCAGCGCTCCTCTTGCCACCATTGCCTCGGCAGCGCGCGTGCCGCGGGCCAGACCTCGTTCAGCGTGTCGCCGTCGTAGAGCCGCCCGTTCTTCATCACAAACCGAATGGTGTTCGTGTGGCGGATGTTCTCCAGTGGATTGCCGTCGAGCACCACCAGGTCCGCGAGTTTGCCGGGCTCGATGGAGCCGATGTCGCGGTCGAGTCCGATGGCCTCGGCTCCCCCTAGCGTCGCGACGCGGAGCGCTTCGAGGGGCGTCATCCCGCCCGACTGGAGCGACCACAGCTCCCAGTGCGCGCCGAGCCCTTCGAGCTGCCCGTGCGAGCCGAGGCCCACGCGCCCGCCGGCGCGCAGGATATCGCGCGCCGAGGCGGCAAACTGACGGAACATGTACTGGTTCTCCGCGAACCACTGGGGCCGGCGCAGCACGCGCATGTCGATCTCGGAGTGCGGCGTGAAGCGCCGCAGCTTCGCGTCGTCGTGAATGCTGGCGTTCTCGTACCAGTAGTTCTCCGCAGACGGCGCTCCATAGTTCACGAGCAACGTCGGCGTGTAGGTGATGCCGGACCGCGCGGCGAGCTGGATGACGTCCTGGTAGAGCGGCGCGATCGGGAGGTTGTGCTCGAGGCCCGAGTAGCCGTCGAGCATCAGGGTCAAGTCCAGCTTGAAGTCCCCGTCGCCCTCCGCCGTCGGCATGAGGCGCTGTTCTCGCGCAGCCATGACGACCCACTGCCGCCGCAGCCTGTCGCCGACCAGGTACTGCTTGACCGTCCCCGTGAGGTAGTAGTCGCTGTAGCGGTGCAGGAGGTCGCGCGTACGCTCGAGGTCTCGCAGGTCGTCGGCCTCGGTCATGCCGGGCCCGGTCGAGAAGATTCGCGGGCCGAGCATCCCACCGATCTCCACCAGGTCCGCGTAGGACAGGACGTCCGTGGTCTGAGTCTGGGGATCCCGGATCGTGGTGACACCGTACGCCAGAGCGGCCAGGTAACTCCAGAGCTGGGCCTTGTGCACGCCCCAAGCCGTGGACGGATGGGCGTGGATATCCACGAACCCGGGCACGATCGTCCGGCCCGCCAAGTCCACGACGCGGGCACGAGAGGGAACGTTGGCGCAACGACCTGCGCACACCGCCGCGATACGGTTATCCGTCACGACGACGTCGCCGTTTTCGACGACAGTGTCGCCGCGCATGGTGATGATCCGCGCCCCCCTCAACACGACCGTGCCACGCGGGATGTCGCGGGGCGCGGCGATCGCAACCTCGATGCGCCGCGCGGCGTGGCTGGATGCGCTCATGCCTGCGCCCCCGGCAGCAGAATCGCCTGCCGCGAGGTCGAAGAGGAAGAAGTACCGCCCGAGGGACCAGAATACGCCGCGTCCGTCGGGAGACCAACCCGGGAATTCTCCCGCCACGCTGGTCAGCCGGCGCGCCGTACCAGGGGCCGACGCAGGACCTGACAGCGAGATCTCGGGCGCCTCGCGACCGACTTCTGGCACGGTAACGAGGTAGACGAGGTTCCCCGCCGCGGCCAGCGCCCGGTCGCCGCCCGGAGCCATGCGGATCTCCTCCACGGGCTGCGGGCTTCCCGTGATGCGGAGATGCGTGCGGCGGTCGGTCCCGTCCCACAGGAAGGAGACCAACTCGCTCGAGTCGAAGTAGTAGATGCGGTCGTCCTGCCCGCGCACGAAGTGTGGCGTACTGCTGCGGCCGACGCGCGTGATGAACGTCGCCGGGCCACCTGCCGAAGGGAGCCAGACCAGATCGGACCCGTATCCGCTGACGTATGCGATGCGCTCATGGCGCGGCCCGCGGACGGCAATCATGCGGCTGCCGTCGGACGAGTACGCGATGGCCGTGTAGGCGGCGGAGAGTTGGCTCACTCGCTGCGGCCGGCTGCGGCCGTCCAGGCGGAGTCGCCAGATCTGGGCACCCTCGGCGTCGCTCGACGCAATCCATGCCAGCCACTGTCCATCGGGCGACCACGCGGGCGCCAGTTCCACGTACGCATCGCCGGTGACCCGAATCGGAGGGCCGGGCATGGCGTGGGCCGCCGAATCCGTCGGCAGGTCGGCGACCCAGAGACGGTCGAGCGCGACGAAGGCGAGCCGCCGCCCGTCCGGCGATGGGACGGCGCCTCGGATCTGGCGCACCGTGATGGCGCTGTCGCTGATGCGCGTGCTGAACCGCACCAGCGGTCCCAGCTCGAGCACGGCCTCGGCGGTGAAGGGGATCTCCACGGCCTCGCCACCAGGCACCGCGATCCGCCAGATTTTCCCGCCGTACGAGGCGACGAGCGCCCGGCTGTCGGGCGTGAACGACGTCCCGGGCCAGAGGTCGCGGGTGGGCCGGTACTCCCGGTCGTCTCGCCCCACGTCGCGCACCAGCCACTGCTCGTCACCTGTGGTGAGGTCACGCAGGCGCAGTCCGGTCCAGTATCCCTCGACACGGGTGGCGTACACCAACCAGCGGCCGTCCGGTGACAGCGTCGGCCGCATCGCTCCACCTCCGAGGCCCGTCTGGGTCTGGTACTCTGAGGTGCGACGGTCGTAGACCACCAGCTGCCAGCTCGACAGGCCCGGCAACCTGTCCACCTCGTTGTCGTTGGGGGCGTCGCGCCGCCGTGCCATCCAGACGTAGCGGTCGTCCGCCCCGAACGCCGGGCCCAGGATGTTGCGTCGCGGAGAGCCGGTCGTGAGTTCGAGGCTGGAGTCTCCATCCTCGGAGAACAGGTACAGCGACGACTGTCGCCCCAACGACCCGTCGCTGACCGCGGCCACGATGTGCGTGCCGTCGGGGGTCCACTCCGGCGAGGCAAACCTCCGGCGGTCGCCCCTCGTCAGCGCACGCGGGTTCGTGCCGTCGGCGTCCATCAACCACAGGTTGTCCGCGCCCGAGCGGTCCGATGTGAGCACGATGGTCCGGCCGTCGGGAGAGTAGCGCGGCTGGCCGTCGAACGCGGGGCCCGATGTCAGCCGCGTCGCCGTCCCTCCCCGAATCGGCACGGTGTAGATGTCACCCAGTAGGTCGAAGACAATCGTCCGTCCATCGGGGGACACATCGACCGACATCCAAGTGCCCTCGCGCAGCGTGAGGGTATCGCACCGGGTGGGCTCGAGCGGGAGCGCGTCGGCGCGACGCGCGCGACAGAGGGGCGTGGTGCCGGCGCTGCCCTGTGACTGGGCGGGGGCCGCGCCGAGCATGGTCGCCGCAAGAACCAGAAGGAGGGTTCGACTCTGCATGGCACGGCTCCGTTTCTCCCGGCAAACCCCGGCAACCGGAACGCCGAGGTCCGGCAGCAGAGACTTCTTGAAAGTCCGGCATTTCGGCGGAAATGCGACGTAGTTGCTTGCCTATGAGGTTCAGAAGCGCAGCCGCATCACCTATCACCCATCACCCATCACCTATTACCCATCACCTATTACCCATCACCTATCACCCATCACGCATCTCTCCCCCTCCACCTGCACCGTCACATGCTGGATCCCGAACGCCCGGACCCGGCGGCAGATCTCATCGAGCACCGACTGGTGCGGAACGGCGTCGGGCACCGCTGCGTGAGCGCTCATCGCCACCATCCCGCTGCTCACCGTCCAGACGTGCAGGTCGTGCACGCCCGTGACGCCCGGCACCGCGGCGATGGCCTCCGCGAGCGCGGCGAGATTGACGTGAGCCGGCGTGGCCTCGAGCAGGACGTCCACGGCTTCCCACACGAGTCGCGCCGCGCTCACCAGGATGAGGAGGGCGAGGGCGATCGACAGCAGCGGGTCGGCGGGGAGCCAGCCGGTGAGGGCGACGATGATCCCGGCGCCGATCGCGGCGAGGGAGCCGAGGAGGTCGCTGACGACGTGGAGGTACGCGCCGCGGACGTTGAGGCTCTCGCCCTTGGCGCGGTGCAGAATGGCGACGCCGGCGAGGTTCGCGAGGAGCCCCACGGTCGCGACGCCGAGGAGAATGCCGGGACGGATCGCCTCGGGCGACTGGAGGCGCCGGACCGCCTCGAGGACGATGGCGACGGTGAGCACGATGAGGAGTGCGCCGTTCACCAGCGCGGCGAGGATCTCGAGCCGGTAGTAGCCGTAGGTCTTGTTCGCTGTGGCGGGGCGCCGGGCGATCCAGACGGCGAAGAGCGACAGCCCGACCGCGGCCGCGTCGGTGAGCATGTGGGCCGCGTCGGCGAGGAGGACCAGCGCCCCGGACAGGAGGCCGCCCACCACCTCCACGGCCGCGAAGCCGAGGGTGATGACGAGCACCCACGCCAGAGCGCGCCGGCTCTCCGGGCGCTCCGGGCGGTGCACGCAGTGCAGGTCGGCCGCCGCCGCGCGCGGATGCGCTCCGGCAACGGGAATGCTAGCTTGACCGATCGTGGACTCCATCCTGGTCAGGTTGGGCGTCGTCGCCCTGCTCGTGCTGGCGAACGCCTTCTTCGTCGCCGCCGAGTTCGCGCTGGTGGCGTCGCGGCGGACGCGCATCGAGGCGATGATACGACGGGGCGACGCGAAAGCCAAGCGCGTGCGCTCCATCATCCTCGCGCTCGACCGCTACATCTCCGGCACCCAGCTCGGCATCACCCTCACGAGCCTCGGGCTCGGGTGGGTGGGGGAGCCGGCCATCGCCCATACGCTGGAGGGCGCCTTCGCGTTGCTTCCGGCGCCGGCCGCGGTGCTCCTGACGCATGGGATCGCGAGCGCCGTCGCCTTCGCCATCATCACCTTCCTGCACATCGTCCTCGGCGAGTTGACCCCACGCGCTTTCGCCCTGCTCTATCCTGAGGCGACGAGCCGCTGGCTCGCCGCGCCGCTGATCGCCTTCACCGTCGCGACCAACCCCTTCATCTGGCTCCTCAAGACGAGCGCGAACCTCGTGCTCCGCCTCTTCGGCCTGCGGGCGCCCACGGAGATGGAGCACCTGCACTCGCCGGAGGAGCTGCGGATGCTCGTGGAACAGAGCCACAAGGCGGGGAAGCTGGACCGCGACGACGCGCGGCTCCTCACCGGCGTCTTCGAGTTCTCGGAGAAGAACGCGCGCGCGGTGATGACGCCGCGCACGGAGATCGTCGCCATCCCCGTGGACGCCGGCCTCGAGGACGCCGCGGACCGCATCGCCGCCGCGGGCCGCTCGCGCTACCCGGTCTTCAAGGCGTCGCTCGACGAGATCACCGGCATCGTCCACGCGAAGGACGTGCTCGCCGCGCTCCGCCGGAGCGCGCCCGCGGCGGGCCTCGCGCCCCTGGTGCGGCCCGCGCACTTCGTGCCGGCCTCGCGGGAGGTGGAGGACGTCCTCGCCGACATGAAGCTCCTCAAGGTGCACATGGCCATCGTCCTGGACGAGTTCGGCGGCACGGCGGGGCTGGTCACGATGGAAGACCTGCTCGAAGAGATCGTCGGCCAGATCGAGGACGAGCACGACCGGCCCGGGCGCGCCTCCCGTGCCACGCCGGCCGCCGCCGCCTTGTGCGCCGGGGGCGAGGCACTCGACGAGGTGAACCTGCGGCTCGGCCTCGTCCTGGCCAGCCACGACTACACCACGCTGGGCGGATACCTCTTCGGCGCCCTCGGGCGACTGCCGAAGGTGGGCGACCGGGTGGCGGTCAAGGGCGGGACGTTCGAGATCACGACAATGGAGGGGCGGAGGGTGGGGGAGGCGAGGTACGTGAAAGGTGATAGGTGATAGGTGATAGGTGATAGGTGATAGGTGATGGGTGATGGGTCCTATCACTCATTGCCTATCACCCATTACCCATCACCCTCCTGGCAATCTCCGCCGCCATCTTCACCGCCTCCCGCATGGAGGAGGGATCGGCCAGCCCTTTCCCCGCGATGTCGAGTGCCGTCCCGTGGTCGGGCGCGGTCCTGGGTACGGGCAGCCCGAGCGTGACATTCACCGCCTTGCCGAACGACGCCACCTTGACCGCCGTCATCCCGACGTCGTGGTATGGTGCCAGCACCGCGTCGAACTCCCCCCGCAGCGCCCGCACGAACACCGTGTCCGCCGGCAGAGGGCCCGCGATCCCGAGCTGGCGCGCGGCCGGCTCGAGCGTCCGTTTTTCCTCGTGCCCGAACAGCCCGCCCTCGCCGGCGTGCGGGTTGAGGGCGCAGAGGGCGAGGCGCGGCTCGGCGATGCCGAACCACTCCTGGAGGCCGCGGCGCAGCACCTCACCCGCCGCCACGATGCGCTCCGTCGTGAGAATGGCGATGGCGTCGCGCAGGGCGAGGTGCGTCGTGACGAGCGCCACGCGCAGGCGGTCGGAGGCGAGCATCATCACCACCTGCTTCGCGCCCGTGAGATCGCGCAGCAGCTCGGTGTGGCCGGGCACGGGGTAGCCGCCGGCGTGCAGCGCCCGCTTGTGCCCGGGGCCGGTGACGATGGCGTCCACGGCCCCCTCGCGCCACAGCCGCACGGCGGCTTCGATGCTGAGGCCGGTGAGCCGCCCCGCGAGGGCGAGCGCATCCCGCGCGCCGCCGCCCTCCCAGCGCCCGACGCCGACGTGCCGCGCGGCAGGCAGGCCGGCGATGACGTCGTCGGGGCCGACGAGGACGATCTCGGCGTCGGTGGCATCGAGGGACGCGGCGACCACTTCGGGGCCGATGCCCCGGGGATCGCCGATGGTGAGGGCGAGCCGGGGTCTAGAAGCGGACGTCGACGTAGGTCTGGCGGCGGAGGGCCCGGACGTGCTCGCGCACGGCTCTCTCGCGCTGGAGGTTCTGCCGCACCTGCTCCCGGACCTCCTCGAACGTGTAGGCGCGTTCGGGCTGCACGTCGTCCACGCGGACCACCGCGTACTTGTTGCGCAGCGAATCCTCGGGGGTCAGGGCGAACACCGGCGTGACGTCGCCGGGGGACAGGCCTTCGATCACGGCCGCGTAGATAGCCGGCAGCCCAGTGCGGGGGAGCGGGCCGATCGTCTTCTGTTCGACGGTGTCGGCGAAGAGGGCGTGGAGGCTGTCGAAGTCCGCGCCGGCGCGCAGGCGTACGTACACCGTGTCGGCGATCACGCGGGCCGCATCGAGTTCTCGTGCCGTGACCGCCGGGGTGATCAGGATGTGGCGGGCCTTCACCTCTCCCGGCTGCACGCGGTCCACGATGATGATGTGGTAACCGTAGGGCGTGCTGACGATATCGGAGATCTGGCCGGGCCGCAGGCGGAACGCGGCGCGGTCGAAGGCCTGGACCATCGCGCCGCGACGGAACCAGCCGAGGTCTCCCCCGCGCTCCCGCGACCCGATGTCGTCGCTGAGGCGGCGCGCCACCGTCGAGAAGTCCGCGCCGCTCCGGACCTCGGCGAGCGCCGATTCGGCGCGCGCGTAGGCCGTCGCCCGGGCGAGGGGCGTGGGCTCCGGCGCCACCGCGATCTGGCTCATGGTGATGGTGGCCGGGCGGAGCTGCGCCTGGGCCTGCGCCTGGGCCGCCGCGAAGGCCTCGCGGACCTCAGCCTCGCTCACGGCCGCCCCCCGGAGCTTCCCCTCGCCCCTCAGCTTCTCGAGGTAGCGCTGCTGGTACGCCGAGCGGCGCTGCTGGTCGGCGAGCCAGCGCCGATACTCTTCGGGGGTGCCGAAGCCGGCGGCCGAGAGCTGGGCGCGGAACTCGGTCTCGGTGGGGAACTGACTCCGCACGCGCCGCGCCTGCTCGTCCACCGCGTTCTGGACGTCGGCGTCGGTGACGGTGATGGTGGTGTCCTGGCGCGCCTTCTGGTACAGCACTTCCTCGTCCACCATCCGCTCGAGCACCTGCCGGCGCAGCGTGTTACGGCCGGCGGAATCGGTGGGCAGTTGCTGCCCCTGGCTCTGCAGGACCAGTAACTCCTCCTCCACCTCCGAGAGGAGGATCGGCCGGTCGCCGACCACTGCGACGATACGGTCGATCGGCTGTGGCTGCTCCTGAGCGGGAAGCAGCGCGGGCGCCGCCAGGAAGGCCAGCGCCCATACCGCCGCCCACCGGCGGAAGTTCACCCTACTGCCGAGGCGGCATCGCACCGCCCGGGGCCTGCGGCGGCGCGTTCCCGACGGGCGGGCCGCCCGGTGCCGGCTGCATCATCGGGACCGGCGACTGCGGGGTCTCCGGGCCGCGGATCTCCTTGGCCCGCTCGACCGCGCGGTCCACGCCGGCCGGCGAGATGCTCCACGGGTAGCGCTCCCGGAGCAGATCCCCCAGGAACGGCGGCAGCTCGACGAAGGCGCGTTGGGGCGGGTTCGACGTGATGCCGGCGAAGTAGGCGTCCACGCGCTGGCCCGCGGCCTGGGCGCGGCTGTGCCGCGCCACGGTGTCCGCCGCGAGCGATTCGGCGGAGACGCCCACGGCGGCGACGAGCTGCCCGAAGTCGGCGCGGTACCGCGTGATGATCGTGTCGCGGATGGCGGCCGGCAGCTGGAGACCGTGAGTCCGCACCAGTCCGAGCAGGATCTCGTTGCGGGCGATGCTCTTCACGAACTCCTTGAGCGTGGAGTCGTCGGCCTGCAACACCGTCTGGCGCGTCTGGGCGGGGTACGCCTGGAGCCAGCGGGCGAAATCGCGCTCCCGCAGCCGGCCGCCGGTGTAGGTCGCCATCACGCGCCCGCTGCGCTTCGCGCGGCGCAGGTCGCCCACCACCGCGCGCGCCACGGTCGGGGCCGAGCCCCGCACGGAGATGCCGGTCTTGGTCTCGAGGCTGTCGAGGAAAGCCGAGTCCAGCCGCGCTATCGCCAGCTCGTTCATCCGGAGCCGGAACGAGTCGCGGACCTCGGCGAGCACCGGCCGGCGGATGATGTGGAAACCGTAAGTCGTCTCGACGATGCCCGTGGTCTGGCCGGGCTGCAGCGCCCACGCCGCGTCCTCGAACGCCTTGACCAGCCTGCCGCGCGCCACCAGGCCGAGCGAACCGCCGTTCACCGCCGTCGCCCGGTCGTCGGAGCGCTGGCTGGCGAGCCGCGCGAACGGCGCGCCCCCCCGCAGTTGCGCCAGCACGCCCTCGGCGATACGCCGCTTCGCCGCCCGGACCGCCTCGGTCGTGTCCTGCCGCACCTGGATGAGGATGTGGTCGATCCACCGCTCGGCGCCCACGTTGTAGGCGCTGTCTACCTGGGCGTCCGTGAGGTTGGCCTTCCCGACGATCAGGCTGTCGTGGAGCTGCGAGGCCAGCTGCTGCATCACCGAAGGCCAGCTCACCGCGAGCGCCGTCGCCGAGTCGGTGAGGCTGTCTCCCGTGGCGATGGCTTGCGCCAACAGCTGGTAGTCAACCCACAGGTCGGCCACCCGGTCCATCACGTCGCGGCGGAGCGGGACCTGCTTCTGGGGCGCCAGCAGCTCGGAGAGGCGCGCCACCGTCAGCTCCTGGCCCGCGGCCCGCGCCACCACGTCGGCGTGCGCTGAGAACGCGTCGCGGAAGTTCGAGCATCCGGCGAGACTCACGGCGGTGGCGGAAAGGATCGCCAGGCGGCGCAGCATCGTGACTCCTACGAAGAGGGATCGTACACGGCACGGGAGAGGGCGCGCACCAGCCCGGACAGGAGGGGGATCCCGCCGAGACGCTGGAGACGGAGCACGAGCGGCACGGTACGCCGGACGTCGGCGGCGAACTGGACATCGTCCATCGCCAGCGTCAGGTTCGCGAGCCGAGGCGCCGCGCCCTTCCGGAACACCAGCCGGGCCTCGTCGCCGCGGACGAGGACCGTCTCGAGTCCGAGGCGCACGCCAAGCACCCGGAGGTGCGCGAGCGCGACCAGCGCCTCGGCCTCGTCGGGGAGGCGGCCGAACCGGTCGGCCATCTCCTCGTGGAGACTTTGAATCTCACCACTCGTCTGGCTCCGCGCCAGCCGCCGGTACAGGTCCAGCTTCGCCGCGTCGTCCTCCACGTATCCGTCGGGGAGGAACGCGGCCCGGTCGAGAAGCACGTCCGGCTGCGGGAACGCGGCCGCGGCGCTCTCCCCCTTCAGCGCCCGCACCGTCTCCTCCAGGAGCCGCAGGTAGAGGTCGACCCCCACCGACAGCGCGAAGCCCGACTGCTCGGCACCGAGGATGTTACCCGCACCCCGGAGCTCGAGGTCCTTGAGGGCGATGCGGTACCCCGCCCCCAGCTCCGTGTGGTGCTGGAGCGTGAGCAGACGCGCCTCCGCCACCGGGTCCACGTCGTCGGGCACGAGGAGGTAGCAGTAGGCGCGCCGGTGGCTCCGCCCCACCCGCCCGCGCAGCTGGTAGAGCTGGGCGAGGCCGAACTGCTCGGCGTGGTGCACGATCATCGTGTTGGCGTTGGGGACGTCGAGGCCGGACTCCACGATCATCGTCGAGCAGAGGACGCCCACCTCGCCGGTGACGAAGCCGCGCATCACCGCGTCGAGCCGCCGCGCCTGCATCCCGCCGTGGCCCACCGCGACCTTCGCCCGGGGCGCCAGGCGACGGATCCGCTCGGCCACCGTCTCGATCGTCTCGATGCGGTTGTGCACGAAGTAGACCTGCCCGCCGCGGTCGATCTCCCGCGCGATGGCCTCCTCGATGAGCCCGTCGTCCCACGGCTCCAGGAAGGTGAGCACCGGCGAGCGGTCCCGCGGCGGCGTCTCGATGAGCGTGAGGTCCCGCAGGCCCGCGAGGCTGAGCTGCAGGGTGCGCGGAATGGGCGTCGCCGTGAGGGTGAGCACGTCCGCGGTCAGACGCAGCTTCTTGAGGCGTTCCTTGTGCTCCACCCCGAAGCGGTGCTCCTCGTCCACCACGATCAGCCCGAGGTCCTTGAACACGACGTCAGCCGAGAGGAGGCGATGCGTGCCGATCACGATGTCGAGCGTGCCGGCCGCGACCTCGGCCAGCGCGGCCTTCTGCTCCTTGGCGCTGCGGAACCGCGACAGCACGATGAGCCGGACGGGGTAGTCGGCGAGCCGCTCGCCGAAGGTCCTGCCGTGCTGCTCGGCTAGAATGGTGGTCGGCGCGAGCACCGCCACCTGCCGGCCCGCCTGCACCGCCTTGAACGCGGCCCGCACCGCGACCTCGGTCTTGCCGTAGCCCACGTCGCCGACGACGAGCCGGTCCATCGGGCGGGGCCGTTCCATGTCCCGCTTCACGGCGTCGGTGGCGGCGCGCTGGTCGGGCGTGTCCTCGTAGAGGAACGACGACTCCAGCTCCCTCTGCCAGCGCGCGTCGGGCGGATACGCGTAGCCCGGCAGGATCTGGCGCCGCGCGTACAGGTCGAGCAGCTCGACGGCCAGCTGGTTGATGGCCGCCTGCACCTGGTCCCGCTGGCGCTTCCAGCGCTTCCCGCCGAGATGGTGGAGCTTGGGCGGCGGCGCATCGGGGCCGGCCTCGACGCTGCGGTAGCGTTCGAGCTGGTCGATGCGGTACAGCGGCACGTGCAGGAGATCTCCGCCCTCGTACTCCACCGCCGCCACGTCGAGCGTCCCCTCGCCGAGCGCGATCGTCTGGATGCCGCGGTAGATGCCGATGCCGTGCTCGAGATGGACCACGACGTCGCCCGGCTTGAGCGGCTCGGCGGCGCCGGCGGGCGGCGCCTGGCGGTAGCGGCGCGGCCGCCGGATGCGCCGCGCTCGGCGGAAGATCTCGTGGTCGGTGAAGACGGTGAGGCCGGGGAGCGTGAAGCCGCCGTCGAGCGCACCGAGCGCGAGGGTGAGCCCCGCGGGGAACCGCCCGGGGCCCTCGGTGAGCAGCTCGTCGAGCCGCTCGATCTGCCCCTCGTTGTCGCACAGGACCAGCGCCCGCTCTCCCTCCGGCGGCCGGAGCCGCCCGAGGTCGCGCGCCACCGTGGGCGGTGGGAGGATCGGCAGCGCCTGGCCGGCGTCGCCCACCCCGAGCGCGAGCCGCGCGAAGGCCTCCCGCGCGGCCGCCCACGACGCCGGCGGCACGAGGAGTTCGTCCCGCGGCGGCACGTCCTCGCCGAGGCGCCGGGCGATCTCGGCGTGGTGCTCGGCTTCCGCCCACGCGCGGCCCACTTCCTCGCCGAGGCGATCGGCGCCGTCCTCCACGAGCAGCGCACCGGAGGGGAGGAGATCGAGGAGGCTGCGCCGCAGCGGGCCGCCGGTGTCGGCGAGGGATGCGCGCGGGTCCACGGGGAGGACGGTTACGCGCTCCAGCGGTGCGAGGGAGCGCTGCGAGCCGAGGTCGAACGCCCGCAACGAGACCAGTTCCTCGCCCCAGAACTCGGCGCGCGCGGGGTCCGCCATCCCGAAGCCGTAGACGTCCACGATGCCGCCGCGCACCGAGAACTGCGCCACGTCCACGACGTGCGGCACCCGCGTGTAGCCGAGTCGCTCGAGCCGCTGGGTGACCGCGCGGAAGGTCGCGCCCACAGTGATCTCGAGGCGCGCCGCCTCGAGCGCGGCGGGCATCAGCGTGCGCTCCGCCGTCGCCCGCGCCGTGGTCACGACCACCCGCACCGCACCCCGCGTGAGCTGCTCGAGGGTCTCGACGCGCTCGCCCGCGATCTCGTAGTGCGGCTCGTCCTCGCCAAGGGCCTCGCGCTGCGGGTAGAGCGCCACCCGCTCCTCGCCGAGCAGCACGATGAGGTCCGCGAGCCACCGTTCCGCGTCCGCCGGCGCCGCGGCCACCACGGCGAGGAGGCGCTGTGGATGCGCCTCGGCGATCGCGCTCACGAGCACCGCCCCGGCGGATCCCGGGAGCGGCCGGAGTTGCGCGACGCAGCCCCGCCCGGGCAGCGCGGCGCACAGCGCCCGGACGCCGGGGAGGTCGTGGAAGGCGGCGAGCAGCGTGGGGAGCGGCATCGCTCAGGCGCTCCGGCGGCGCACGCCCGCCGCGGCGAGTGACTCCACGACGAGCACGGCGAGCGCGGCGGCGAGCAGCCACGGCGTCAGGTCGCTCCGCCCGGCGCCGGCGAACCGCGCGGCGGCGTACGCGCGCGGCGTGCTCACGACGCGCACCCGTGCCCCGGGGAACGCCGCCGCGACGTCGCCGTCCGCTGCGCGTGTGAGGTCCGACTCGCGCGGGTCGGCGGCCACCACGAGCGCCCCCACGGTGTCGGCGCCCGCGAGCAGCGGATACACGCCGGGGACGAGGGGCGCGGTCGCCACCGCACCCTCTGGGAGGCGGATCGCATCGCCCGGCGCCGCGGTGACGATGCCCTCCTCCCCGCGTGCCACGCGCAACACGAGCGTGGCGAGCACGGGCACGAACGCCGCGCGGAGCGGCAGGTCGGTCTCCTCCGGCACGAACCGGCTGCCGATCACGACGGTGCGGCCGGCCCGCACAAGCCATGGATCGCCGCCCACCCGAGCGAGCACGGCGCCCGGCCGCACCGCGCTGGTCGGCTCGAGGCGGTAGCGCCGCAGCACCCGCGTGGCCCCGAGGCCGGCGATGCCGGGCGCGACGACGGTGTCCGCCACCTCGATCCGCGCACCGAACCGCCAGCCCGCGCCCACGGAGGCCAGCGCGCGGTTCGCGGCACCGAGCTGCAGCACGTCGTGCGGCGGGAAGATGACGGCCGCGCCCTCGCGCGCCGTTTCGCCGAGCAGGACCTCGCCCCGCGGACCCTGGCGGACCTGGCCGGCCGCGCCGAGCACCGCCAGCCCCTCACCCACGAAGCGGCCGAGGTCCGCGCCGGGCTCCACGACCACGCCGGCCGGCTCCGCGATGCGGACCGCGAAGGCGCGGCGGTCATCCGCGCGCAACTCGTCGGGCTCGAGCGCGACCTCGCCGGCGAGCCACCCGGAGCGCTGCGCGCTCACGCGCACGGCGAACGCGTCGCCGGCGCCCGCCACCACGCGGGCCACCTCGCGACCGCCGAGCCGGACGGTGAGGGTGGCGCGCGGCGTCACCGGCTGCGGCGCTCCGGCGAGACGTCCGGCGACGCCCCCGCCACCGAGCACCCAGGTCGGCGGCTCGGCGCGCACCTCCGCGACCCCGCGATTCGGCGGAGCTTCCGCCGCCGGGTGGTACACGATCAGCGGCAGGCCGGCGGCCGAGCTGTCCGCGCCGCGCCAGGTCCCGGGGCCTCCGCCGAGCGCCGAACGCTGCAGGTCGGTCAGAACGTGGACCTCCGCCTGCGCGTGTCCCGCGCTCTTCGCGAGGCGCGCGGCGAGCGCCACGGCGGCGACCAGGTCGAGGCGGCGGGCGTCCGGGCGCGCCGCAGCCGCGAGCGCCGCCAGCTCCTGCGGGCTGCCGCGCCGCGCCAGGCCGTCGGATCCGATCAGCCACAGCGCGTCGCTCTCCCGCGCCTCGCGCAGCGTCTCGCGGGCCCGTTGCGCCAGGTCGTCGAGCACCCGCCGGCCACCGACCACCGCGCCCGAGGAGAGGGAGTGGTCGAGGACGATCGCGAGCGCCATCGGGGCGTGGAGGCCGCCGACCCGCGCGGGCACCACCGGACGCGCGGCCGCGAGCACCAGCAGCACGACCGCCGCCACGCGCAGCAGCAGCAGGAGGAGATGACGCAGGCGGATGGAACGCTGGGCCTCGCGTTCCGTCTGCCGGAGGTAGCGGACGGAGGGGAAGAGCACGTCCGCGGGCCGGCGGCGCTGGAAGAGATGCAGCAGCGGCGGGACGAGCGCGAACGCGAGCGCGAAGAGCGCGAGGGGCTGGAGGAAGATCATCGCGGCGCGCGGACGTCGCCCTGAGCGAGCCGGCGCAGCGCGTGGCCGAAGGGCGTCACCGTGGTGACGTGGTGGTAGCCGATCCCGCTGGAGCGGCACGCTCTCCGCCAGGCGCGCACGACGCGCTCCACGGTGGCGCGGTAGTCGCGCCGCAGGTCACGGGGCGCCGCGACGACCCCATCCCCGGTCTCCGGATCCACGAAGCGCGCTTCGCGCCCCGGCTCCAGATCCACCTCGGCCGGGTCCATCACGTGGAGCACCGTCACCGCGTGGCCGCGATGCCGCAGGTAGCGCAGCGCCGTCAGCACGAGGTCGCGCTCGACGAGGAGGTCGGAGACGAAGAAGACCATCCCGCGCCGCCGCAGCAGGTCGGTGACCCGGCGCAGGGCCAGCTCCGCCGCCGTGCCGCCGCCGGCCGCGAGGTCCTGCAGCGTTGCGGCGAGGAGGTGCCACTGGCCCGACCGCGCCTTCGGCGGAAGGACCGCGCGCACCTCGTCGTCGAAGGCGATGAGGCCCGTCGCGTCGCGCTGCCGGAGGAGGACGTACCCGAGCGCGGCCGCGAGACGCACCGCGTACGCCGCCTTGGTGAGGCGATCGGGCCGGCCGGACCATCCCATCGACCGCGACACGTCGAGCACGAGCGTCGCGCGGAGGTTCGTCTCCTCCTCGAACTGCTTCACGTAGAGGCGGTCGCGACGGGCCAGGATCTTCCAGTCGAGGTAGCGCAGCTCGTCGCCCGGCTGGTACGGTCGGTGCTCGGCGAACTCCACCGAGAAGCCGCGATAGGGCGAGCGGTGCAGGCCGGAGAGGAACCCCTCGACCACGCCGCGTGCCACGAGCTCGATACCGCCGAGACTCGCGACTTCGTACGGGTCGAGGAGATCCAGCCGGCGCGGAGTCATCGCCGCAGGCCGGCGCTGTCACGGAAAGCGGACACGCCGAAAAATAGAAGGGGGGCACCGAAGAAGCCAACCGCTTGCCACTCCGGCAGTTGCGATTCCAGGCCAAGGTGGCACATTCCCTGCTCCTCCATGGCGGCGGACACCAGTACCGCGAGGGAGCCATGATCCTCCACAGCCTGATCGTCGCAGCGTTGTTTGGCGCGGCCGTGCCGACTCAGCCGGCCGCTGTCCGCAGCCCTCTGGCTCGTGCCGGCGACGTCGCACCTCCCGGCATCCGGCTCTGGACCTCCCACGGTGAGGTGTACAACCGCGGCGAGCGCGTCCGCGTTTTCTTCCGCACCGAGCAGGACGCTTTCGTCACCATCCTGCGCGTTGACACCGACGGCCGGGTGCGCGTCCTCTTCCCGCGGGAGCCGTGGGAAGACAGCGCCGTGCGCGGCGGCTACACCTATGACGTCCCGAATTACGGGAGCCACGACGCGTTCATCGTCGATGACGACCCCGGCGTCGGCTACGTCTTCGGCGTCGCCTCCACCGACCCCTTCTCCTTCGACGCGTTCAGCAGCGCGAACCACTGGGACCTCCAGCTGGTATCGGATGGCGGGCGGATCCACGGCGATCCGTTACAGTCGCTCGAGGAGCTGGTCCAGAGGATCATCCCCGAGGGGTACACCGACTACGACACGCACCTCCTGCCGTACTACGTGGAACGCCGGTACGACTACCCGCGGTTCGTGTGCTACGACTGCCACACATACATCGGCTACTCCTTCTGGAACCCGTACGCCAACTGGTGCCCGCGGTTCACTCTGTTCGTCTACAACGATCCGTTCTACTACTACCCGAGCTACTGGTACCCCACGCGGTACTACGGCGGCACGCGGGTGGTGTACGTCTCGCCCGGCGAGCGCGGCAGCCGCTACGTCTTCAAGGCCCGCGAGGACCAGTCCGCTCCGTCCATCGCGTATCGCGACCGGCGCCGTGACGAGACCGCCGGCCGCCGGCCGGCGGACCGCGGGGTTCGCGGGGCGGATATCGGCGGCGTGGGCACGATCCCGGCGCCCGGTGGTCGCAGGACGGTCGGGAACGACGCCGGCTCCCCGGTCAGCGGTGGCCGCCTGACTCCGGAGACGCGCATCCCGTTGATCGGCGGGAGCGCCCAGACGCCCGGCCGCCGCGAGGCCCAGCCACCGTCGGTCACCACCGGCGGGGCGAAGTCCCCCAATCCGTCCGATGCCGCCAGGCGCCGGCCGGTGAGCCCGACTGCGGGCGGAGGGGCGCCGCGCGCGAGCCAGCCGACCGCAGAACGGCCGCGGGGCGTGATCATCGATCCGTACGCCGCGCCCAAGGCGCAGCCCGAGGCTCGACCCGAAGGCCGCAACGCGAACGCCGATCCGAGCGACGCCGGCAAGCGGCGGAGCGAGCCGGTCTACCTGGGCGGACAGCCCGAACCGCGCGCGCAGCGTCAGCCGGAGCGCCGGCCCGAGGCGCCGCGCGCCGAGCCGCGCCCCTCGAGCCCGCCCTCGCGCGCCGAGCCGCGGTCGTCCAGCCCGCCCTCGCGCGCGGAGCCGCGGTCATCCAGCCCGCCGCCCTCTCGGCCGTCCAGCCCGCCCGCGTCGGCGCCGAGGCGCCGCCCGTAGGAGCGAGCCCCGCGACCTGATCGCGGGCGAAACACCAACGCGCGCCCGGCCGTATCTTCTGGTACGCCGGGCGCGTTCCGTCTCCCGCCCGGCACCACCCAGACCGGGACCCGTATGCTGCCCTGCCTTCGAGCCTTCCTGCCCGCCGGCCTCGCGTGCCTCGTGGCCGCTCCACTCGCCGCGCAGTCCACGCCACGCCCACCCTCCGCCGCCGCCGTCCGCCGCGCCGTCGAGACCATCACCCCCGCCGATTTCCTCCAGCGCCTCGGCGTCATCGCCGACGACTCGATGCGCGGCCGCGATACCCCGAGTCCCGAACTGGACAAGACCGCGGAGTATGTCGCCGCCGAGTTCGGCCGCCTCGGCCTGCG
>Ga0315287_10000778_pt1 | contig 28377 bp, 25 predicted proteins | sample YL17G11_0_MG_FD_205037 | JGI IMG/M metagenome (GOLD analysis project Ga0315287, IMG submission 205037) | Sediment microbial communities from Yellowstone Lake, YNP, Wyoming, USA - YL17G11_0 | ecosystem: Environmental > Aquatic > Freshwater > Lake > Sediment | place: USA: Wyoming | collected... | reverse complement strand
GGCCCGGGGACGATGAAGCCGCCGAGGTGCTGTCCCGACGCGTCGACCGTATCGAGCGTCGCCGCCGTGCCGACGTCGACCACGCAGCACGCCCCATGCGCGAGGTGAAAGGCGCCGATCACGGCGACCCAACGATCGACACCGAGCAGCCCGGGTTCGGGATACGCATTGCGCACACCCGCCATTGCAGCCGTCGACGTCACGAATTCCACGCGTGTCGTTCCGGCCAGGCGGGCCGCCGTTTCGAGCGCTCGCCGGCTGTCCGCCCCCGCGACTGTTGCAGCAAGCACACGCGCGACTGGCAGTCCGTCGAACAACTCACGCTGCCAGTCATCCGCGGACCACTGGGCATGCTCGGCCGCACGCTGCGGCGACGTGTGCCCTGCGCTCTGCATCGCCCACTTCACTCGCGTGTTGCCGATGTCGACGAGCAGGATCACTTGGCCGCTGCCTCCGCTTGCAGCGACCGGCGCAGGCTGACGTCACCCGCGTGCACTCGCTCGATGACTCCGCCCGGGACTTCGACCCGCAGCGCACCTTCGGCATCTGCTCCGCGCGCGATGCCTGCCATCGGGCCGTCGTGGCGCAGCACAGTGACTGGCGCATCCCGCAGCGAATCGAAGGCCGCCCAGTCGCCGGCGAACGAGGCGAAGCCGGAGCGCGAGAATTCCGCGAGGCCCGCCAGCATGCGGCCTGCGACGCGCGCCGCCGTGTCGAGCCGAGGTGGCGGATTGCCGCCACGCGCCGTTGCAAGGTCGGTGACGGGCGTGGCGAGAGGACTCTGGATTGCAGCGCGCGCGGCTTCAGGCAGCGCCAGGTTCAAGCCCAGGCCGGCAACCACGTACGCCGGCCCTCCCGCCTCGGAGCGCATCTGCAGCAGCAAGCCGCCGAGCTTGGCGTGGCGATGCACGATGTCGTTGGGCCATTTCAGCTGCACCTCAGTCGCGCCGAGTTCGCGCAACGCACGCACGACGCAGACGCCCAGCGCGAGACCGAGCGCCGACAGGTCCGCGGGCATTTCGGCGAACGTCCACCCGATCGAAAACGTGAGTCCTGACCCGAACGGCGCGAGCCACTCCCGGCCACGGCGCCCGCGTCCCGCCGTCTGCAGTTCGGCGAATACGAGCCGCGGTGCCGCTGGCAGCGGCGCGACGGCCGCATGCAGGTATGCGTTGGTCGAACCGAGCTCGAAGAACACTGCGGTGGCCGCCGGCAGTTCGATGCCCGCGGCGGCGGCGCTTCGCTGCAGCGCCTGCACGTCGAGCAATTCGACGGCCTGTTCCAGTTGATAACCGCGACGTTCGTGGCTCGCGACGGGGATGCCGCGTTCGCGCAGTTCGGCCACGATTTTCCAGACTGCGGCGCGGGTGACGCCGAGGCCGGCCGCGAGTCGCTCGCCCGAGTGCATCTCGCCATCCGCGAGCAGGCGCACCAGGCGCTCGGCGCTTGCGCTCATCGCACGCTCATCGGGGGCGCAGCAGCCAGAGGCGGCGCGCGCGGTTCTCGACGCCCTCGCGCATGCGCTGCACGTTCGAGCGATGGGAGAAGACGATGAACGCCGCCATCGCCAGGCCGAAAACCACCAGTGGCGTGGTGCGCGGCGCGGCAAACGCAAAATACAAAGGCAACGTCGCCGTGCCGAGCATCGTACCCAGGCCCACGTAGCCCGTGAGCATCACGGTCGCGAGCCACACGAGCAGCACCGGTGCGAGCGCGAGCGGCGCCAGCACGGCCACGGCGCCGATCAGCGTTGCCGCACCCTTGCCGCCGCGAAATTCGTACCAGACGGGATACACGTGCCCGAACACGACGGCTGCCGCGCACACGACAGCCAGCCACGCGCGGTCTACGCCCGGATCGATGCCGATGCCGGGAACGTCGAGGCCGGGCAGCCAGCCGACCGCGAGCAGCGCCTTGCCCAAGTCGATCACGATCACGCCGAGCGCAAAGGCCCAACCCTGGGTGCGCAGCGCATTGGTGCCGCCGGCATTGCCGCTGCCCTGCGTGCGGATGTCGACGCCACGCAGGGTACCGAGCAGCAGGCTGCCGATCACCGACCCCAGCAGGTAAGCGATGAGGGCCTTGAATCCGAGTTCGAGCACGTTGCGTCCTCTCCGCGCGACGCGGCGATTCTAGCATCCGGTCCCGCGCGCTCGCGGGGTCAGTGCGGGAGGAACACTTCGGCGAGCATGCAGCGGACGGACCCGCCGCCGAGTGCCTCGATCGTCGGGATCGGTGCGGCCACGACCCGATCGACGGCCGCTGCGAGGCGCTCGATCGCCGCCGGTCCGAACGAGGCATGCGCGGTCGCAGACATCGCCAGCACACTGCCCGCATCCGGCTTGCGCAGTTCGAGCACGTTGCCCGCGAAGCCCGCCATCTGCACCGCATCGATGATCTCGACCTGCCGGCCCGCGGCTGCAAGGCTCGACAGGACGCGCTCGCGGTCACGCAGCTCGATGGCGCTCGCGGCGACCACGGTGCAGCGCGAGCCAATGGCCAGCATCACGTTCGTGTGATAGATCGGCACGCCCGCGGCGTCGGTGGCCGTGAACGCACATGCCTCGTAGCCGAGCTCGTCGCAAAGCTCGGACAAGGGTTCCGGATGAGTGCGGGGCGACAGGCACGCATACGCAATGCGTTGCACGTGATCGAAGACGATGCTGCCCGTGCCCTCGAGGAATCGGCCATGCGACTCGTGCTGCGTGAGGTCGAGCAGGCGCACGATCGAACGTCGGCGCTCGGTAGCGAGCGACGTGATCAACTCCAGGCGTCGTTCCAGCCGCCGGTTGCGCGCGAGCATCGGGTACAGCACCACGGTGCCGTCGGCATGCATGCTGACCCAGTTGTTTGGAAAAATGGCGTCGGGGCACACCGGGATCGCTTCGTCGGCGGCAACGGTCACTGCAATGCCCGCTTCGCGCAACTGCAGCACGAGGGCATCGAATTCCGCGCGGGCCCGCTCGTTCGCGTCATTGGCCAGTCCGGGCTCTGCATGCTGGAAGCGATTGGATTCCTGCGTCTGCGGATTCCAGCCGAAGCTTGCGGGCCGCACCATCAGCACGGCATCGGCTGTCTGTGCGTCCGCCGCCGGATGACCGGCAGTTGTGTACGGCGGCAGGTCGGCCGGCATCGTGATGCTCCGATTCAGTGGCTGGCCGCGCGCGCGAGCGCCATGAGGTGGCTGCGGTCGGAGACGACGACACCACCCACCGGCTCGAGCGTGACGGCGAACGCGACCGGCTGCGATACACGCAGTGCCGGACGGATCGGCACCGTCATCGATTGGCTGTGAACAGGCACGTCGAACACTCCGCCATCCACGGGGTAGCGATCGTCGCGCGCCGCGTCGAAGATCCACAACTGGTATTGGCGCCCCGCCGGAGCGTTGGGCTCGAGGCCCGCGAGCGTCAGGTAACCTTCCTGACGTTCGCCGTCCCAGATCACTTCACCGCGGACATCGCCGACCAGACCCGATTCGTGCGCCCAGGCCCAGCGCCCCACGCCGTCACCGCCGGTCTGCAGCAGGTGCTCGCGTGCGCTCGCCGCGTCGGCCTGCAATGGTGAGATGTCGTAGGCCGCATCGCTCGCAAGATGCGCCAGTCGCGGCCACCAGCCTGCGATCGCCAGGGCGAGGCAGGCCGCCGCTGCATACCAGCCGCGACGCTGCGCGCGGACGTCGACGACAACTCGCTCACGCATGGCGGGAGCGTCGGCCGATTCAGCTTGCGCCGACCTGGACCAGGCTTCGGCACTCGCATCGAGACGACGGCGCAGGTGGGGAGGCAATCGTTGCTGCGACTCCTCGACTTCACGCGCAGGCGCAGCCGTCGGCGGCTCCTTCAGGGAGTTGCCTGCTCCAGCTGCACCGGGATTTCGATCTTCATCCACTGCCGTACCTGAATCAGGCCACGCCGCATCTGCGTCTTCACCGTGCCGAGCGGCATGCCGGTCGCCGCGGCGATCTCGGAATGCGTCAGGCCCTCGAGCAACCCCATGCTCAACACCTTGCGCTGGTCGGGCCGAAGCCTGGCAACGACCGCCGCCGCACGCTCGGCTTCCGCCCGGATTTCACCGTGGTTGCCGTGCTCCGCGAAGCGCACGTCTTCGAGCGCTTCCTCGCCATCCATCATCGCATTCATGCGGCCGCGACGGATGCGGTCGATGAGGCGACGACGCGCGATCGTCGTGACGAATACCTTCTCCGAACCCTGCGCCGAGTCGAACCGCGCGGCGCTGCGCCACACGTCGACGAAGATGTCCTGCACCGCGTCTTCCGCGTCGGCCCGCGAGCGCGTCATGCGCCGAGCAATGGCCCACACCAGGCCGCCGAATTCGTCGATGCACTGACGGACCGCCAGCTGATCGCCGCCGGCAACGCGCTCGAGGATGGACTCCGACATCGCTTGCTTTCCTCTATTCGGTCGGGGCGGAACCCGGTTTCAAGACTGAATCTGGTTTGTACGGATCGGAGTATAGGCACGTCTGTCCATCTTTTGTCTATCTTGTTGTCTATCATTTGGATAGCCAATACCAATTGGACGACCTTGGCGCGGGCTGCGGACCTATCGGTCGAGCGCAGGACATATAGCGGGTTTCCCTTGTTGCGAACGAATCTCATTAAGGAGAAACTGCACGCCTTAGATTCAGGTACCCCCATCCCGCAATGTCCCCCGTCAGTCTGGCCACGCTGCGCAAAGGCGCCCGGGGCGTGGTCGTCGATGTGCGCGACGACGCGCAAAGCCTCGGGGACGAGGCGCAGTCCACCGTCAGCCGTCGCCTGCTCGAGCTCGGTTTCGTGCCGGGGGAATCGTTCGAAGTGATCGAGGAAATCTGGCCCGGCGGCGACCCGATCGCCGTGCGGCTCGGCAACACCACGTTTGCACTGCGTCGACGTGAAGCATCCGCCGTGATGGTCGAACCCGAGGCGGTACGGAGCACGCGTTGAACAGCCAGACGGCGACCGTCGATCCCATGCGTCTTGCGCTCGTCGGCGTGCCGAACTGCGGCAAGACCGCGCTGTTCAACCGGCTGACCGGCAGTCGTCAACGCGTTGCCAATTACGCGGGCGTCACGGTCGAGCGCAAGGAAGGCTCGTTCACGGGTCCGGCCCGGCGGCGTCTGTACAAGGTGCTCGACTTGCCGGGCGCATACAGCCTCACGCCCACGACGCTAGATGAAGCGATCACACGCGACTTCCTGCTGGGGCGACTCGCCGACGAGCCGCCGCCCGAATTCGTCGTGTGCGTCGTCGACGCGACCAACCTGCGTCTCAACCTGCGTCTCGTGCTCGAACTGCGCGACCTCGGCGTGCCGATGATCGTCGCGCTCAACATGAGCGACCTCGCGACGAGTCGCGGATACCGGCTCGATCGCGCGCGGCTCGAGCAGGAACTCGGCGTGCCGGTCGTCGAGACGGTGGCCGTGAACCACGATGGCGTGCGCCTGCTCGTCGACAAGCTCGAGACCTTGCCGCACCCGGGTGCGCGCGGCCCCGTCGACTGGCGCGAGTCGACCTTCGCCGAGATCCAGGGTACGCAGCGCGACGTGCGCAGCATCCTGCAAGCGATCGGTTACATGGAACCCGTGCGCAAGCAGGGGCTCGCGCGCCTGGACGCGCTCGTGATGCACCCCGTCGCCGGGCCCGTGATCCTCGCGGCGATCCTGTTCTTCGTGTTCCAGGCGGTGTTCAGCTGGGCGTCCGTGCCGATGGACTTCATCAACGAGGGCGTCGGCGCGCTGGGCACCTGGGTGCAGCACACGCTGCCCGACGGCGCGCTGCGCAGCCTGCTGGTGGACGGCATCATCGCGGGCGTCGGCAGCGTGCTGGTGTTCCTGCCGCAGATCCTGATCCTGTTCTTGTTCATCCTCGCACTCGAGGACAGCGGCTACCTGCCACGCGCGGCGTACCTGCTCGACCGGCTGATGGGCTCCGTCGGTCTCTCTGGTCGCGCCTTTATTCCGCTGCTGTCGAGCTTCGCCTGCGCGGTGCCGGGCATCATGGCGACGCGCACGATCCCGAACCTGCGCGATCGCATGGCGACGATCATGATCGCGCCGCTGATGACGTGCTCGGCACGGCTGCCGGTCTACGCGCTGGTGATCGCCGCGTTCATTCCGTCGCGCCCCGTGGGTCCGTTCAACCTGCAGGGCCTGGTGCTGTTCACGCTGTACTTCGCGGGCATCGTCGCCGCGATGACGGTGGCGTTCGTGCTCAAGCGCACGGCGCTCCGGACTGCGTACCACCCGCTGCTGCTCGAGTTGCCCGAATACCACTGGCCGCATCTCAACAACCTCATGATCGGGTTGTGGGAGCGCGCCAAGGTGTTCCTGCAGCGCGTCGGCACCATCATCCTCGCACTGATGATCGTGCTCTGGTTCCTGAGCACCTACCCTGCCCCGCCGCCCGGCGCCGAAGGGCCGGCGATCGCGCACAGCTTCGCCGGCATGATCGGCCGCGCGCTCGAAGTGGTGTTCGCGCCCATCGGCTTCAACTGGCAGATTTCGCTCGCGCTCGTGCCTGGTCTCGCTGCGCGCGAAGTTGCCGTGGGTGCACTCGGCACCGTGTATTCGCTGTCGAACGAAGGTGACGTCTCCGGGACGCTCGTGCCGATGATCGCGCAGACCTGGAGCCTGGCCACGGCACTGTCGCTGCTCGCCTGGTACGTCTTCGCGCCGCAGTGCCTGTCGACGCTGGTCGTGGTCAAGCGCGAAACGAACTCGTGGCGCTACCCGATCGCGATGGCGGCGTACCTGTTCGCACTGGCCTACCTCGCATCGTTCGTGACGTACCACGTCGCGAGCGCACTGCTGGGTTGAACGGGAGGGCGTGACGATGCTCGAATCAATCTTCGTTGGTTTGATCGTGGTCGCGGCCACGGGGTATGCGGCCTGGGCACTGACGCCGGCCGTGTCGCGCAATCGCTTTGCCCTGCGGCTCGCTCACGGCCTCGGCGGCACCGACGCGCCCGGCCTTCGCGGAACCGCGTCTGCCTGGCTGCAGAAGCTCGCCAAGGCGCCGGTGGGTGGATGCGGCGACTGCCCCGCCAACAAGCTCACGCCCGCTGAGCGGGCGCACAAGAACGACTCGCAGCGCTGACTGTCGATCCGTTGCCTTTACTGTGGGTACTTCCGCCGGTCGTCTTGGCGGCTAAGCGGGGGCCGGACTGGACAGCGCACATCCGCAAACGGCATAACACGGCCAACAGCGGTCGCACGTTGTCTTCATGAGCAGAGGGAACCAATGCCTACGGTGAAAGGTGTGCTTGCGTTTGCCGCTGTCGGCGAAATCGCGACCGGCGTGACGCTGCTGTTGGCCCCGTCGCTGATTGGCCAATGGCTGTTCGGAGTGGATCTGGTCGGCATTGCCATAACGATTGCCCGGGTGGCCGGCATCGCCCTCATTGCTCTGGGCGTTGCCTGCTGGCCAGGGACGCCGCTGCTCGGCATGGTGACGTATAGCGTGGCGGCCGCACTCTACCTCGCGTACGTCGGATACTCCGGCGGTCCGAGCGGCATGCTGCTGTGGCCTGCAGTCGTCGCACACGTTGTCCTGGCGGCGCTCTTGACTCGGGGGATAGCACGCGGCACAGCGACTAGGACATAGGACATTGACCAATGAACCCGAGCCGTAGGTCGTCGTGTCGATCGAGGCGCTGGCGTCAACCAGCATTCAGCCAACCAGACGGCAGTCATTCAGCTGTAGAAGGTCTGCTCCTGGCAACTGTGCTCCGGGAGTTGCGAGGAACTGAGTGCTTGCGGACACTCCTGTACAAGAGCGACCGGCCCATACCGCCCGTTGATAGTTGCGTGAGGTGCAAGCGCTTTGGACGCCGGCGAAACTGGGGTCTTGTGCGGGTTGATACTGCTGGGGTTGCAGCTTCTATCAGCACGCCCCGATGCACCTGGCAGGCAGGTCCACGGACGGCCAACGTTCGAGCCGAACGGATGAGATCAGGCGGCAACTGGCCTAGGCGGTTTTCGCTTTGGCCCGCAGTGAAAGGCAATAGCCGACCGTCACCGCAATGCCTGCAAGGACCGCGGCGGACCCGCCTGCGACAGCCAACGGAATCGGGGCGAACGCCCACAGTACCGCATGGACGAGCCCGCTCAACACCAGGGACCATCCGGCAACCCGCCTGGCCCGCCGTGCACAGGCACTTGGGACGAAAGCCTTGGGCAGGCGATTGCCGAACCAGGCGATCATGAGTCCGTTGGCGCCCATGACGATTCTTGTGACCGTGTCGGCGTCGATATAGCCCAGCTTGCGCGCGGAGGTTGCGACCAGCGCCAGGACGACGATGCCAACGCCCAAGGCGAGGCTGCCAAGTACTTCCTGGTTCATTTCCTTGTTCATCGTGCAATCCCCTTCTTGGGCTTCGGCGCCTTCGCGCCCACACCGAACGAATGGACGAAGCCCAGCAGCGCTTCTTCGAGCACCGAGAGCTTCAGGTGATAGATGACGGACTTGCCGGCCTTCTCGGCGTGCACCAGGTCGGCCTCTCTCAGCACGGCGAAGTGCGCCGACATCGTCGGCTTGGAGACGTTGAACTGGTCGCTGAGTTCGCCCGCACTCAGCGGCCCTCGACGCAGAAGCTGCAGCACCCGCCGGCGGGTAGGATCGGAAAGGGCTTTGAACACCAGGCTCATTGTACGATCATTAGCTAATCGTCGAAATGTGTCAAGAGTGGTCAGTCCGCAGGCACGAGCCAAACGCTCTGTATGAGCGTTTCTCCCAGGGTCAGTCATGCGCCGCGCGAGTTCCCGGGCTTTGACGGGACGTCGCTAAGGTGCGGTCGACCAGTCGTTCGTTCCGGGTCTGCTCCGGGCGAGCGTGTCTGCCTTTCCGCTCGCCCGGAGCAGACCCGGAACGAACGCCCTCATGGCTCGAGCAGCCGGCGATAAAGAGAAAAGCCCTCCCCCGCTTGCGCAGGAGAGGGCCTTTCAATGCCGTAGCCGGTACGAGATCAGCCGGCTGGAACCGCTGCCTCGGGCTTGACGCTCGTCGTGGTCGCTGCAGCATCGGCGGCTGCAGCATCAGCCGCCGGTGCCGCTGCTTCTGCGGGCTCTTGACCCGCCAGCTTGCGCAGGATCGCCGGATCTGCCTCGTCCTCGGCCAGGATCGTGTGGCAGGTGTCGCAGTCCTTGCTGATCTTGTCGCCGTCGTCGGTCTTGTGCTTCTTGTCGTGGCAGCGGAAGCATCCCGGCGATTCCTTGTGGCCGAGATGGTTCGGATACGTGCCCCAGGTCACCTTCATCGCCGGGAACACGTTCCACGCATAGATGTCGCCGAGTGCCTTGCCTGCGGCGGCGACGGCATCCTTCTTCTGTGCCGCGACGTCCGGGTAGTTCTTGGCGTAGAAATCAGCGATGTCCCTGGCGATGCCGGCACGCGCCGCTTCGTGCGACGGGTACTCGACCTGCACGGCCCGCAGGCCCTCGCGCTTGATGAACGGCAGCGTCTTGTCGATCGTCGCATGATCGAGCGCCGCGTCGACTTCGTTCGCCGGCATGCGGTAGATGTGCGTCGGGCGGTTGTGGCAATCGACGCAATCCATCGTGCGCCACTGCGCGGTGGCCGGAGCCGGGTCCTTCGTCTTGAACAGCTTCTTGGTTCCGTCCGGACCTGTCATCTCGACGTCCCAGACCGTCATGCGCTGCTCATCCGTCAGGTAGCGGACGGTCACCCCCGGATTCACGTGCCAATGGATGCCCGGCGACCGCCGGCCATGTTCGCCGCCCACCTTGACCAGCAGCACGTTGTGCAGCTCGGTGTTCTGCTCGTCTTCGTCGTAATGCACGCGGACGCGGAGCTTGTCGCCCGCGAACTTCGTCGGCCAGTGGCATTCCTCACACGTGTCGCGCGCAGGGCGCAGGTTGTGCACCGGCGTTGGAATGGGGGTTGGGTAAAGCCCGAAGGTCACCGCGATGAGCTGCCAGCTGCCCGACAGCTTGGACTTCACGAACCAGTCGGCGCCGGAGCCGATGTGACAGTCAGCGCAGGCCACTCGTGAGTGGGGAGAGCGCTGGTACGCTGTGTATTCGGGCTGCATTACCGTGTGGCAGGTCGTGCCGCAGAATTCCACGGACTCCATGTACTCGACGCCCTTGTAGGTGCCGACCGCCAGCACGACCGCGCCAACCAGCGCGAGGACGCCGAAGGTGGCCAGGGCCCTGCGTGTCCGGGCTGAGTTGAAGTCGATGATCGGCAGGCCCGGCGTCGGCTCGCCGTGAGCCACCGCCGACTGTTCCCGCTTCTTCTGTCGCCAGATGCCGACCGGAACCAGGACGAGCCCGGCGACCACCACGGCGGGGAGCAGCAGGTAAGTGATGATGCCCAGGTAGGGCCCGCCCCGGAACCCGATGATCTGGATCACGAACAGCGTGATGAAAAGGGCTGCACCGACGACGGCGATGGCCGTGCCCGCGATGCTGAGCGTGCTGCGAGTGATTACCGAGACATAGTTTCTGATCATTCTTGGCCCCCGGGGCCGGACATACGCGAAAAAAACGCCCGCGAAGGATAAACGCTTCGCGGGCGGCGCACCATTTCGGTATTACCGCACCGGCGCGGCCGGTACGGTACGGGGTAATCCAGGCTGCTCGAGGCGGTTGCGCCTATTTGAGCGTGGCGTAGTAGGCGGCGACGTTGGCGACGTCGGCGGCCGTGAGTTTCTTTGCGGCCTTGGTCATTTTCGCGTTCTTGGTCCGGGTGCCGTTCTGGTACTCCTGGATGGCCTTCGTGAACTTGTCGACGGCCATGCCGCCGATGGCCGGGAAATCGGCATCACCCTTGCCGTCGGCACCGTGGCAGTCGGAACACACCTCGCCAGCCATCGCCTTGCCTGCAGCAACGTCGGCGGCGTGGGCAGAGGCCGTCAGCGCCAGGCCGGCGACGAGCATTGCGGTCACGGTCAGTTGTCTCATGCGGTGGTCCTCGGAAATTGCAGGTAGGTCTCAGGACTCAATGCGCTGCCAGCGCTCGTTTGTCCATCCATCTCGTCGGCAGGAGATAGTTCAGGACGGTCAGGATGATGAAGGGCAGCGAAAGCAGGAAAAGCGCCATCCACAGGCTCTCGATGCCGGTCAGCTCCATCTTGTAGGCCATCAGGCCGCGGTAGCTCTTCGAGAACAGCTGTCCGCCGATTACGACGTTCCAGCGCATGCTGAAGATACCGACCTGGATCAGCAGCGCGGCGAGGAAGTACATGATCTTGCGCAAGTCGTCGTTGATGCGCCGGCTGCGGACGAGCGCAAGGATCAGCAGCGGCAGCAACATGCCGAGCGCGACCTGCATGATGACCAGGCTGTTGAACAGCTTCACGGCGATGAGCTCGCTCAGGATCTTGAGCGACTCCTCGTTCTGGTAGACCCGGTGGATGAACTCGAGGCCCTCGAGCGCGAAGTCGACGATCAGTGCGACGAGCAGGAAGAGCCCGACCTTGTCGAGGCAGCGCATGTCGATCTTCTCGTTGCGCAGCATGCTGATGACCATGTAGATGAGCATCACCATCGCGATGCCGGAGACGATCGCCGACATCAGGAACACGATCGGCATCAGCACGCTGCCCCACCAGGGATTCGCCTTGATCGAGCCGAAAATGAAGCCAACGTACCCGTGCAGCAGGAAGGCCGAGGGGATGCCGATGATCGTGACGATCTTGCTTACGCGATGGTCCCAGGCGACGGCCTCCGGGCTGACGTCATTCGACCAGAGCGACAACGCCCGGTACACGGGCTTCATGATGCCCTTGGCCTCCCGTGCCATCAGCACGAGCTGCTCGCGGTATTCGAGCCAGACCTCGATCAACAGGATGCCGAGCAGGTACCACAGGTACACGAAGCCGAACATCGCCATGGCGGACGTCGGTTGCGGCGTCATGAAGATCTCGTAGGCCCGCTCCGGGTGCCCGAGATGCAACTGCAGCGGCATGCCCGCGATGAGCATGAAAGACAGCGCCGCGAGCAACGCCAGCCGGTAGATCGGCTGGACCTCGACGACGTTGAACACCTTCACCAGCGACGCCAGGATGAATGCGCCGGCGACGATGCCGGTCAGGTACGGATAGACGACGATCAGGATCGACCAGTGGGTCTCGATCTCGTTCGGGTAGATGAAGCCGATGACCTGGCTCAGCTGGTTGGCAAGCTGTTCGTTCAATGCCGCAGGAATGGAGGCGTCGCTCATCGCACTTCTCCGTCGAGCTTGGCATAACGGACTTTCGGCTCGGTGTTCAGGTCGGGCTTGAGCACGCTGATCGTGTTGCTGTGCTGGAAGCGCACCAGCCTGTCCTGCTCACCCTTCAGGTCGCCGAAGATGCGGGACCCGGTCGGGCACACCTCGACACAGGCCGGCAGCTGGCCCTTGGTGATCCGGTGATAGCAGAACGTGCATTTGTCCGCGGTCTTGGTCTCCGGATTGAGGTAGCGGGCGCCGTACGGGCATGCCTGGATGCAATACCGGCAACCGATGCAGCGCTTCTCGTCGACCAGCACGACGCCGTCCTTGGTCTGGAACGTCGCGCCCACCGGGCACACCTGGACGCAGGGCGGGTTCGCGCACTGGTTGCATAGCTTGGGCACGAAGAACGAGCGCACCACGCTCGGGTCGAGCGGCTGGTTCTGTTGCTCGAGCCGCTGCTCGGGTGTCTTGGTGCTGATGCACTCGACCTTTACCTCGCCGTCGGCGTGGATCGTGTAGCGCTCGATCCAGGTGCGGAAGAAGTACGGCTCGGCAGGTACGTTGTTCTCGGCCTTGCACGCTTCGACGCACTTGTTGCAGCCGATGCACTTGTCGACGTCGATGCCCATGCCGTACCAGTGCTGCGACGCGTCGTACCCGGTCGTCATCGAAGCCGACAGCTCCTTGCCTTCCGCCTTGCAGGTCAGCGCGGCTACCACCCCCGCCGCCGGGAAGAAGATGATCGAATTCTTCAGGAAGTCGCGCTTGTTCACTTCGTCCCCTCCGGCAGGTGAGCGTTGTGGCACTCCCAGCACACGAACGTGCGACCGTGCGTGCTGAGGTCGAGCCGCGCCTTGGCGGCGGCCGGATCGGTGGAACCGTTGTCGTGGCAGCGCGCGCAAGCAGCGCGCTGCGTGGGTTTGCTCGGCAGCGCGGAGCGCGGCTCGACCATGTGCTGCTCGCTGACCTGGTGGCACTCGGAGCATTCGAGCTGCGCGTGCGTCGACAGCGCCTTGGTCCGGACGATGACGCCGTGGCAGCCGCCGCAATCCTTTATCGCCTCGTCAGGTCTTGGATCGTGCGGGTCGTGGCAGGTGACGCACTTCTTGCCCTTGTTGTGCTGCGTGCCGTCAACCTGCGGGAACCCGTTGGGACGGGAGGCCACGAAGCCGTGGCAGTTGAGGCAGAACTCCCGCTCGCGGTGCTTGGGCGGCGTGGCCGCCTTGTCGTCCTTGTTGGCGACGTGGGCGGCCGCCGGGCCGTGGCAGTTTTCGCAACCGATCGTGCGGTGGAAGCCACCGAGCTTGGCGGTGTACTCCTCGTCGTGGCACTGGCGACAGGTCGCCATGCCGGCGTAATGCCCCGGCTTTGCCATTTCCCTGACGACCTTGGCCGCCTGGTGTGGCTTCGCCGAAATCCAGGTCTCGGGCAGCAGGAAGAAGCGCGTGACGACGACGGCGAGGAACAGCACGACGATCACGCCGAGCCGCTGCATCTGTTCTGGAATTTTCAAGACCGCTCCCCCCGAGTGGCCGACCACGCGGTGCGCCAGCCGATGTGGCCGATGGTATGCGCTGAGGTGCGCAACGCGATCTAGGGATTATTGACTACGCGGGTGCGTCGAACCCCGGATGCTGCCACTCCCCTTTCCACCGCACAGGTCCTCCTGCCATCAATGAAAACGCCCGGCCCCAGCGAGGGGCCGGGCGTTGTTTGGCCAGTTACCCGAAGAACTGCCGCCAGAGCGCCACGAAGATGCCGATGGCGCAGAGCAACCCGACCAGCACTGCGATCGTGCCGAAGACATAACCCGTCGTCAGGTTCGCGCTTTCGGGCGCCGGTACCAGGTGCTTCTCGAGCGTCCCGTTCGCCACCATCCGCTGGTACTCCAGCGGACGCTCTTCCTTGAAGCGCTCGAGCGGCATCGAACCCGTGAAGATCACCGGATCCATCGGGAACGCCTCCGGCCGCAGGTGCGTGTGGAAGAAGTGGAACAGGAAGATGAAGCCCGTTGCGAGCAGCGCTTCATCACTATGGATGATGTACGCCGCGTTCAGGACCCAGCCGGGCACGACCTTGGCGAAGAATTCGGGGAACCAGAGCATGAGCCCGGAGAACCCGATCATCGCGACGCCCCAGAACACCGCCAGGTAGTCGAACTTCTCCCAGTACGTGAACCGGTCGAACTTCGGCTTCGGCCCGAGGTACAGGAAGTACTTCATGTTGGCGATGAAGTCCTTGACGTCCGTGAGCTGCGGCACCATCGACCGCCAGCCCCAGAGGAAGCCCTTCTGGCCCTTGAAGAACATCTGGTACCCGAGGTTGCCCAGGTGCACCGCGAAGTAGCCGAAGGTGATGATCGCGCCGATGCGGTGCAGGATTCCCGCCGACTGTGCGCCACCGAGGTACCTGATCATTGTCTCGGCCCAGGGCGACGCAGCGAACTTGAGCGGCAGGCCGGTGATCGAGAGCAGCAGGAAGCTGACCACGATCGAGACGTGGATCCAGATCTGGCCACGGCTGAAGCGCTTCACGTACGGACCGGAACCGCCGTGGCCGGACTTGAACTCGCCGCGCAGCTTGCCGACGAGTCCGCGCTGCAGCCACAGCAGCAGGTGGATGCCGAAGAAAGCGAACACGCCAAGCAGCAACCCGGTCATGAAGTAGTAGGTCCAGCGCAATTGCGGCAGGGTCTTCGGATCGGTCGGGTTGACGTGTGGATCGAACGTCAGGAAGCCCGCGGTCTGCACTTCCTTCTCGTGGCAGCGACCGCAGGTCTCCTTCAGGTGCTGCGGATTGACGCTCGACCGCGGGTCGCTCGCCGGCAGGCTCTGGTGCGGCGTGTGGCAGTCCGAGCACATCGCGACCGACGACCAGCCAAGTTCGGTGGCCTTGCCGTGGAAGCTGTCACGGAAGCTCTCCATGAGTTCCTTGTGGCAGTTGCCGCAGTCACCCGGCACGTGTTTGCGCATGGCGGCCGAGGTCGGGTCCCGCACGCCGTGCTCGTCCATGTGGCAATCGACGCAGACGGGGCCATTGCGACCTTCCTTCCAGGCCATGCCGTGCGCGCTCTCGTCCTGCCAGTGCTTGAGCACGTCCTTGTGGCAGGCGCCGCAGGTCTCGGGTGACTTCAGGTGGCCAGTCCTGGCCTTGTCACTGTCGTGCTTCTGGATGCTGTGCGTACCGTGGCAATCACTGCAGGACGGCGACGCCTGCGTCAGGCCTGACAGCAGCAGGCCCTTGCCGTGCACGCTGTCCTTGTAGTTCTGCACGACTTCGTCGTGGCACTTGCCGCAGTTCTTGAGCTGGCCCAACGCCGACATCCTCGCGTCGTCGTTGCTCGCAACGTCGATCTTGTGCGCGGGACCATGGCACTTCTTGCAGGTGTGGTCCGCGTGCACGCTCTTCGGCAGCTGCTTCGCCGCCATGCCGTGGCACTGCGCGCAGATGGCGTCCGGCTCCATTGCGAGTTCGGCAGGCAATGCATCCTTGTGGTCGGCACCGATGTTGGTGTGGCATTCGATGCACTTCGTTTCCGGGTGCGCCGGCGAGGCGAACACCGCGTCCTTGTGGCACTCGAGACATGCCGCGTCGTCGGCGCGCGCCGCGCCGACAGCAAAGAGCAAAGACGCAAGGACGATCAGGCCGGCACCCGGTCGGGCCCAGCCGCGCACATGAAGTCTAGTCATGGGTTTCACTGCTCGAATGAACGGCCGTCGCGATCGGCCTGTGCGCGCATGATCCTTTAGCGCTGCACCGCAGCGTAGCCGTTCATTCCACTAAGCGTTATTACCTAGCGCTTGCTCCGCTTCCACGGGCTCCTCGTTCGTGCGCGCAGCTCCCTTGCGCAGCCGTGGCGCCACGATGAGCGCAGTGCCATAGAGCGCCATTGCGATGAAGAGCGTTGCCGGACGTGAAAGCTTGAAGTCCTGTGTCGCCATCTTGAGGCCGATGCCGACCAACAGCGGATAGACCAGCCATGCCCATTCCCGGAACCGGGGTTTACGGCCCAGCCAGGCGACGACCAACGCGCCCAGCGCAAGAACGCTGGTGCTCACCGTTGCGAAGACACCCGGGTCCAGACTCCGATCCGGGCGGCCTGCCGCGACGGGCCCGAGGAAGCCGATCACGCAGGCCGTCGTGGCGGCAACCAACATGAGGATGATGATCAGACGCAATCCACTCGCGACCTCGTCGCTCTTCGGCTTGCGTCGCGCCGATGCAAGCCAGGCTGCAAGCAATGCGCCCGCAAGCGCGACCAGCATCTCGACGCTCGGCGTGATCCACGGCTCTGCGCCCGCAACGGCGACGGCGCGCAAGCTGTACGCCAGGATTCCCGCGACGACGCAGGCTGCGACGAGATAGCACGCGGCATGCACGAGCATGAACGAGCGCCCGAACCTCGACCACGACCACGCTGCCGTCACGGCCAGCACGGTGAGCACCACACCGAGCCAGGGCTTGACGACGACGAGCGACAGTCCGGCAATCACGAGGACCAGGCCGAGCGTCGTGTAGTGGTAGACGTTGCGCGCATTGTCCTGCCGTCGGTCGAGGAACACGATGGCGACACCGTAACTCGCGATACCGAGCACGACACCAATCCATCCGATCGTCGCAGGCAGGATGCCAGTGGCATTGGTCAAATAGAGTGCGCCGCCGAAACCGACGATCAGTGCAGCGGCGGTCTGGGCAACTTCGAACGGCACGACGTTGCGACCCCGGATCAGCGTGCGGACCGCGATGCTCGTGACGTAGGCGCCGAGCAGCGTCAACTGCAAGGCGATCGCAACGACCGCCGAATCCTGTGGCTCGGGTGCCAGCACGCGCAGCGTCACGCCGACCACGGCCAGGTCGGCGGCGAGCGCCGTGGGCCAGCGCAAGCCCCACCAACCCAGCGCGTTACCGAGCCAGAGCGTGACGATGCCGAGCACGATCAGGAACAAGGCATAGGGAGCGACTGCGCCCGTCTGCGACAACAGGACAGCGCTCGTGGGAATGGCCCCGAGCACCGCGATCCAGGCGATCACCTGCAGCCGCTGGTGCCACGCTACGAACAGCATTGCGGCACACAGCGCGGCTACTGCGACGACGCTCGGGACGCCCGGCAGAACCTTGAACCTGGTCGTCGCCTCGACCAGCAGCGGAAAGGCGATCATCGCCGTCGCCAACCCGTGGAAAAATGCGCTGTGGGTCTGCTTGTTGCGACCGGCCCGATCTGCGAACACCAGCCACACCATCGCGTAACCAAAGCCGATCGACAGGCCTGCCGTCGCGGCAAGCACGCCGGATTCGGTCATCGCGCGCAGGAAGAAGCCGCCGGCCAGGACGAGGAACAACCTGCCGATCAGTGACAGGATCGCAATCGGATCGTTGGCGGCCCTTTTGCGGGCACTCGTGTTCGTGGCCTCAGCCGCTGCGGCGGCTTGCACGTGACTGGCAGCCGCACGCCCCGCTTCCAGCAATTCGATGCGCTGCTGCAAAGCAAGCACGGCTTGCTGCAGTTGCTCGACCGTCGACTCGAGGCGAGTAACTTGATCCACGGCAGTCCCCCGTTTCCGCGCAACGTGCCTGATTCGTTGTCCCCGCGCGGAACACGAACCATGACTATCAAGTTAGCGACGGGCACTTCATGAGGGATTGCCGAAAATGCGCGTAACACGTGCTGCCGTTGCGAACGACTTGCATTGAAAGCGGCCAAAGTGCACTGCCGCCGGGCGACATGCTGTGCGATGCTCGACCCCCATGGCCCTGCTCAACCTGCTTCGCGCCGAACTCGCCTTTGGCACCCACCCCCTCCTGGATCGCGCCGAGTTCAGTCTCGAGCCGGGCGAACGTATCGGGCTGATTGGCCGCAACGGCACCGGCAAGTCGTCGCTGCTCGAGGTCATCACCGGTCGCATCGCCTTGGACGACGGCGAGATGCAGAAGTCGGGCGGGGTGCGTGTGGTTTCGATTCGCCAGGAACCGGAGTTGCCTGCGGCACCGACCCTGCGGGAGTCACTCGCGCTCTGGGCCGAACTCGACTCGATCGACGACGATCGCGTGCGCTGGCGTGCAGACGCACGCATCGTCGAGTTCCTGCATCGCTTCGGGCTGGAAGGTACGGCGACCACCGCGGGTCTCTCCGGCGGCGAACGCAAGCGTGCTGCCCTGGCGGGTGCGTTCGCCCTCGAGCCCGACGTGATGCTGCTCGACGAACCCACGAACCACCTCGACATCGACGGCATCGAGCGGCTCGAGGACCTGCTCATCGCGGGCAGTCCGGCCGCCATCGTCGTCACGCACGACCGCTCCTTCCTCGACCGGGTCGCCACCCGCATCGTCGAACTTGACCGCGGGATGCTGCGTTCGTACCCCGGCAACTACGCGGCCTACGAGCGACGCAAAGCGGAACAGCTGGCAGAGGAAGCCGTTCTGAACCGCAAGTTCGACAAGTTCTGGGCGCAGGAAGAAGTCTGGATCCGCAAGGGCGTCGAGGCGCGCCGCACGCGCAACGAAGGCCGCGTGAAACGGCTGGAGCAATTGCGGCGCGATCGCGACGCGCGGCGCGAGCAGCTGGGCAACGTCAAGCTCAACGTCGATTCGGGCGACCGTTCGGGCAAGCTGGTTGCGGAGTTACTGAACGTCACCAAGGCGTTCGACGGGCGTGCCGTGGTGCGTGACCTCGACCTGCGCGTGATGCGCGGCGACCGGCTTGGGCTCATCGGGCCGAATGGCGCGGGTAAATCGACGCTGCTCAAGCTCATCCTCGGCACGCTCGAGCCCGACGCAGGCGAAGTCCGCTTCGGCTCGCAGATCAGCGTCGCGTACTTCGACCAGCTGCGCGCGCAACTCGACCTCGACGCCACGGTGGCCGGGACCGTCAGTCCCAACTCCGACTGGGTCGGTGAGGGCGAATCACGCCGTCACGTCGTCAGTTACCTGGCCGACTTCCTGTTCCCTGCGCAACGAGCCGATTCTCCGGTACGTATGTTGTCTGGCGGCGAACGCAACCGGCTGCTGCTCGCGCGACTGTTCGCGCGGCCGGCGAACGTGCTGGTCATGGACGAACCCACGAACGATCTGGACATCGAATCGCTCGAGCTGCTCGAGCAGACGCTGCAGGACTACTCCGGCACGCTGCTGCTGGTGAGCCACGACCGCACGTTCCTCGACAACGTGGTGACGCAGGTGCTCGCGCCGCTGGGCGACGGCCGCTGGCGCGAATACGTGGGCGGCTACAGCGACTGGCTGCGGCAACGGCCGCCGTCGAAGCCCTCACCCCAACCCGCTTCCGCCAAGGGGAGCGCGGGAACGAGCCCGGGCGAGGGAGCACGCAAGCCGGTCAAGATGAGCTACAAGGAAACGCGGGAGCTCGAGCAGTTGCCAAAGCATATCGAAGCGCTCGAAACCGAACAGCGCGCGCTGGCCGAGGCGATGAGCGGACCCGAGTACCACAAGCACGGTGGCGAGCAGATGCGCAAGGACGCGGCTCGCGCCACGGCAATCGAGGAGGCGCTGGAGGTGGCGTTCGAACGTTGGGTGGAGCTCGACGCGAGGAAGAACGCCAGCGGCCGCGGATGAGCCCGCCGCCGAATGCTGGCGCGGGTCGTCGCAGTGCGGCGTATTCAGTGCTGCAGCCACTGCAGTTGCCACAGGTCTTTTCCCGTCGCCATCAGGATGGGGCGCAGCGCGAGCTGCCCTGATTTCCCGAGGCTGCGCTCGAGGTAGCGTAACTCTTCGATCTGGGCCTTCAACTCGTCGTCGAGCGGCGGCTCCTCGAAGCCGCTCTCGCGCAGCATCAGCACGCCCTTGGCGCGCAGGGCGAGTTCGCAGTGCACGCGCAGGTAGCACAGCATGTCCGCCAGCACCGGACCGTCGAACTTGTCCTGCAGGGAGTGCACGTAGCGCCCGGCATGTGAATCGAGGAACTCACCGGCGTGGATCGTCTCGATCAGCTGCACGTCGGAATCGAGGTCCGACTCGAGCCAGTCACGCAGTGTCTTTTCGCTGTTCTCGAAGGCGAAGTAGATGAGCGGCGGCAGCAGCATCAGCACGCCCAGGGTCGCGAATACCGGACGCACCAGCAGCGTGTTGTAGACGCCGTGCAGGATCACGGCGGCGACCAGCCCCGGCAGGAAGACGCGCAGCCACTTGTCGGGGAAACGCTCCGCCTGCGACACCGCGACGATGGCGAAAACCGCCGTGGCGCCACCGTGCATGATCGCCGTGCCGAAGCCGCGGATGACCTGCACGGCGGGATGCGTCTCGGGCCGCATCATCAGGAAGTACAGGTTTTCGAACAGCGCGAAACCGGTCCCGACGGCGAAGCCGTAAATCGCGGCGTCGACCAGCATGCCGACGCGCCGGGTGCGGATCAGGTAGACGATCAGCGCGGCTTTCAGTGATTCCTCGAGCCAGGGCGAGATCCAGCGCGAGTACGGCACGTAGCCGATGTCGATGTGGTCGAGCAGGAAGCCGTTGATCCAGTAGCCGGCGAATGCGGCGAGCATGCCCGCCGCCGCCGCGATCACGATCGCCTTCGCGCGCACGACCTTGAAGCTGTCGAAATAGATCAGCGCGCCGAGAAACACCAGCACGGGCAGCAGCGCCATGGTGCCGCGGACGATCCACTGCAGGATCATGCGCGGCAGCCCGGCGCGGCGAATTGCGCCTCAGAGCACCTTGAGCGACAGCATGACCTCGTCCTCACCGTTGCCGTCACCCTCGAATCCCCTGGCATAGCCCAGGGACAGCATCATCGGCAGTCGGTTGAGGACGTGCAACTGCAGGTCGAACTGCAGCCCGACGTTGAACGCTTCGACCTTGTCGCGGGGGGAGTCCGGATTGGTCACCAGGGCGGTGGTGAAAACAGCCGGCCGGATCCAGCTGCCGTAGAAGCCGGGGCTGCCCAGCGCCTCGAACCGGATCGGGGGCAGGTTGAGTTCGAGCATGCCCTTGACGAAGGAGCGGCCATTCAATGCATCGATCTCGAACCCCGGCATGCTGAGCAATTCCCGGTAGCGCTTGGCCTCGCCGTTGTCGACGTAGTTGTTGCGGAACCCGCCGAAGAACGCGTTGGCAAGTGGATCCTCGACCTGTCCCGAGGCCACGCCGGCGCCGGTACGGATCCAGAGCGACGTGTGGTCGAAGGGCAGCGGCCAGCCGATGTCGAACTTGCCGTACAGGCTCGGCGTGATGTCGCTCTGGGCATGGTAGGCGTGGGCCATGAGCGACCACAGGATCCCGGTCTCGTCGTCGACGCTGCCGACCGAGGACCGGGGGAACTTGTAGACGAGCCCGATCTCGGCCTCGCCGAGCTTGTCGGTCGGCGACTCGACGTTCTGGAAGCCGGGCAACGTGTCGAGGTCACCGAAATAGGCGACCCTGGTGACGAGACTCAGTGTTTCCGGCGGCTCGAACAGCAGCGGATGCTCGTACGAAACAAAGCCGCTGTACCCCTTGTGACTGCGCTTGGTCGGACCGAACAAGTCGAAGAAGTCGGCCGGATTCCAGCGCAACCCCGCGGTCCACAGGTAATGCCTGTAGATCAGCGACGCGTGCAGCCGCTCGTCGGATTCCAGTTCGGAGTCCGGGCTGTAGCTGGCCGTCAGGTTCACGTTGTCGAAGCCGATCGGATCGCTGAAGCGGGCGAACGCGCCGAAGGCCACCGAGTCCTTGTAGCCCTCGACGATCGGGACCAGCGACTCGAGCGACATCTCGCGCTGCGGCCGGTAGGGCGCGTCGCGTCGGACGTTGGCCTGGTAATCCACCTGGCTCGGTGGCCCGGCGCCCCACAGCTGGACGATCGGGTGCGTCGTGGCGATCGCCTCGCCAAGGAAACGAATCGCACTGAGGTCTTCGGTGGGCTGGGGCTCGATGGTCGCCGGTACGAACCCCTCGGCCGCGTAGTGGAAGACGATCAATCGCTTGTCGTCGAGCAGCAGCGGCCTGAAGAAGCCGACTTCCGCGTTGCTCAGTGCCTCGACCTTCTCGGTGGCAAGTTCGTAGCGATAGATGTTGGAGACGCCCGTGTAGTACGAGCTGCCGTACAGGTAGCGACCGTCTGGCGAGAACGTGAAGCCTTCCGGCAGCGCCGTGCCGAGCTCGAACTTGTGCAGCGGTGTCGGGTCGCCAGCCAGCAGTCGTTCGGCGCTCATCACGCGCAGCTGCATCACCTGCACTCCGGATCGCTCGCCATCGGGCCCCGCCATCGACAGCGACACGAGCTTGCCATCCGGCGAGACATCGAGGTCGAACGGCACTTCACCAAACGGGTAGACGTGGACCGTCTGCCATTCCTTGTAGGGATACGGAATGCGCACGACCATCACGAAGCCGTTGTTGGTGCGCAGGCCCCAGAGCGAGCGGTCCACCGGGTTGTAGGCGAGATCGCCAATGCGCGCGGCGGCGAACAGTACGCGCGTCGTGCCGGTCTTGATGTCGTATTCGATCAGGTTGCGGTACGTGAGGTTGTCGGTCGTGTAGAAGAGCTTCTCACCCTGCGGATCGTAGGCAAGCGACGAAACACGGTATGCAACGGGACCCTCGATCTCCGCGAGCTCAGTGACCGCGCCGTTGGCAACGTCGATGCTGACCAGGTGCGGCACCCGACCTGCGTAGCGGACGGCGGCATACAACAGGGTCTTGTCCTTGCTCAGGTACGAGCGCGAGATCGCGCCGAGACCGCGTCTCGCGATTTCGTGGTAAGGCGTGATCGGGTGCTCGCGCACCGACTTCAGGTTGGCCTCCTGGAACTCATGCTCCCACCGGATCCAGTCCTGCCAGGCCTCCGGCAGCGGCTTGCCGTAGACACGCTCGAAATCGCGCGCGTAATAGCTTTCCGTACCGTCCGCGCGGCGCAGCCAGTCGATCAACTTTTCCGGCGTGTACTGCAGAGTCAGGTAACTCATGAAGCGCGTGCCGTAGAGGTACGCATTCGCGCCGGACTGGAAATCCACTTCGGTGCCCTTGGACACGAGGCCCAGCGGGTCATAGAAAGTCGCCTGGTCGCGCACCATGGCGCGGAAAACCATTTCGTCATAGCCGCCCTGGGCGCGGCCGAGTCCGCCCCCGTACCAGGTCTCCATGAAGACGGCACTGCCTTCCTGGTACCAGCGCGGCGTCGAGGCCCGCGGGTTGGTGAGGTAGTTGTAAAGAATGGTTTCGGGGTGTTCGGCAGCGGGAGCGACCTTGCCGCCAAGCCAGCGGCGCGCCGTCTTGTCGGCGTGACTCGCTTGGTCGCCGACTACCGTGTGCACCAGCTCGTGGTTCGACAGCGTGTAGACGCGCTCGCCCGGGCTGAAGGTTTCGAACGACAGCACGGGCGGTGCGACGTCGATGAAGATTCGATTGCGGGGTGCGCCGAGGATAGCGCTCGCGTTGCCGCGGTCGCTGAAGTCCTGCAGCAGGATCGATACCTTGCCGTCCGGCTGGTAGCCGAACAGCTTCTTCTGCGCGTTGAGGCTGTTCAGAAAACTCTGGGTGACGTAGGGCGCAAGATACGAGCCGGACGGGTCGAAGTAGACGACCTGGAGCTCATCGGTCTCGACGATCTTGAGATTCTGCGCCAGCGCGACCCCACCGGCGAGAACCACGAAGACAAGCGCGACAGCTCGCGCGAGGTGCCCCCGCAGCCGGCGCGTTGTTGTTCTCATGACCGCCGCCCCCATTGCGAACCCGCACTGCGCGCCCGACCCGGAAATGCAAAAAGCGGACCCTTCCCGAGGAAGGGTCCGCTCTCGATCACATCAGCCCTGCCGAACTCAGGGCACCAGACTCAGCGATTGGACGCACCGGAAGCGGCACCCTGAGCGGCGGCCTGAGCGGCACCCGAAGCAGCACCCGACGCGGCACCTGAAGCAGCGCCAGAGGCAGCGCCCGAAGCAGCGCCAGAGGCAGCGCCCGAAGCAGCGCCAGAGGCAGCGCCCGAAGCGGCACCAGAGGCAGCGCCCGAAGCGGCGCCGGAAGCGGCACCCTTAGCAGCGCCAGACGCGGCACCCTTAGCAGCGCCAGACGCGGCACCTGAAGCAGCACCAGACGCGGCACCTGAAGCAGCACCAGACGCGGCACCCGAAGCGGCACCCGAAGCAGCACCCGAAGCAGCACCCGAAGCAGCACCCGAAGCAGCACCAGACGCGGTACCTAAAGCAGCGCCAGAAGCAGCGCCCGAAGCGGCACCAGAGGCAGCGCCCGAAGCAGCACCAGAGGCAGCGCCCGAAGCGGCACCTAAAGCAGCGCCAGAGGCAGCGCCCGAAGCGGCACCAGAGGCAGCGCCCGAAGCGGCACCATTAACTCCGTTCGCGATGTTCACGCCCGACTGCGTCGCGGTCGAGTCGCCGAGGATCGTCGTGCCACCGCCGTCCGAGCGGAAACGCTTGGCGGGGACGATCGTGCCCGACGCGTCTTCGCTGGCAGGCGGGTAGTCGAGGGCAATCATGCCCACCACGCCGATGACGGCGAGCGCGCCGCCGGCAACCCAGAACTTCCGCGAATTACCTTGATTGGCCATGAGTCTCTTCCCCTGCAGAGGCCCGGAGGTCCGGGCGTGGATTATTGAGCTACAACTTCAATTACCACGCACGCCGACTAAAGTTGGCGGCGTCCGAAAAAATCGACGTTCCGATCAGTGTCGAGATCCGATGTGCAGATTGCCGCGCTGCAGCACTCTGCCCGTCGCATCGTCGACCACCTGCACCTCAACCACGCCATCGTCACGCAAGTGCGTGACGATCGACACCGGCTGAGTGGATTCGAGCGACGTCACGATTTGCGGCGCCTCGGCCGAACCCGTGAGCGTGATCGAGCCGCGAACCGGATCGAGGTTCACGACCATCCGCGCCTCGGCGTGCGTGGCTTCGGCAATCGTGCCGGCCAGCTGCCCTGCGCCAAGTTCCGTCGAATCGAGATTGCCGAACTGGAATGCCAGCGCGCTGACGAGCAAGCCACCGCCGAATGCAGCGGCATAACGCAGCAGCGGGCGGCTGGTGAACGAAGTGTGGCGAAGTCCGTGCGACTGCGGCCTGGCGACCGGCAAGCGCGCCACGATGGCTTCGTGCAGGCCCGCCGGCAGTTCTTCACGCGGCATGTCGTCGAGATCGCCGCAGGTTCGCGTCAGCTCGTCGCGCAACGCGCGCACGGCCGGATCGGCAAGCAGCAGGCGATTGAGTTCGGCCCGCTGCGGGCCGGTGATCACGCCATCGATTTCGGCGCTGATCAGTTCGAGCGTGGTGTCCTGGTCGGTCATTCCGACGTCCATCCCCTGGTTTCCATCGCGGTCCGGAGCAGCTGGCGGGCGCTGAACAGGCGCGATTTGACGGTTTTTTCCGGCAGTTCGAGGATGGCGGCCATGTCCTCGTAGCTGCAGTCCATGAAGTGCCGCAGCACGATCACGGCGCGGTATTCGGTGCGCAGGCTCATGATCGCGGCCGCCATGCCGTCGCTGAGCTGAGTCCGGTCGAAGACACCCTCGGGGCCGGGCGTGCCATCGGGCGTCTCGAAATCGAGAGCCGCGGTGGGTTTCCGTCGCTGCAGGGACTTGATCGATTCATTGAGCGCGATCCGGTAGATCCAGCTGTAGAACTTGTACGACGGGTCGTATTCGCCGAGGTGTTCGTACACCTTGAGGAATACCGTCTGGGTGACATCCCGGGCTTCTTCGCGGTCGTGCACCATGCGCAGCGCCGCGTTGTAGACCGTTTTTTCGTGCCGCCGGACCAGCGCCTCGAAGGCACGGGGCTCGCCGCTGCACGTACGCCTGACCAGTGCTCCGTCGCTCTCGTCGTTCATAAGTACCGGCGGACGCCCCGAAAGTTGGTCAGGTGACCCATCCATCGGCCGCTAACTGCCGGCCGGGACGATTTCGAAGATCCTGTCGAACCCTGCGTACTTGAAGATGTCGCGGATATGCTTGTTGGCGTTGACGAGCCGCAGGCCCTGCCCCGACGCCATCACGCGCTTCTGCGTCTTGAGCAGGACGCCGAGACCAGCACTGGACACGTAGTCGAGCCCAGCCAGGTCGACGACTCGCGGCGCAGAGACGCCATCCATGAACTGGAGCGCCTTGTCGCACTGGGCCGCATCCAGCCGCCCGGTCATGATGATCTCGCCCTGCTCGCCCAATCGAATCTCGAACATCCGGTCTCACCCTGCCTCGAGTGCCTTGGTAAACGTGATCGTGCTGCGACGCTCCGTGTACTCGTACTGGAGCGTGGTCGCCATCTGCTGCACCAGATGCAGACCCAGCCCACCGGGCTGGCGCTCGGCGAGCGGTTTGTCTATGTCGACCGCCGGCGCGTGCGTGACGTCGAAGGAATCCACGTCGAAATCAGTGATCCTGACGGTGAGTTGCTCGGGCGTGTGACCGAGGCTCAATGAAATGTCGTGCGGACTGGCCGCGTTGTACTTGATGAAGTTGGTGAACAGCTCCTCGACGATGAAGCACACCGGCATGTGCAGTTCGGGATCGAGCGAGCGGGCCGCGATGAAGTCGCCGACGAACCGGAAGATGCCGTCGAGCGAATCGAGCGACCGCGGAAAATAGCGCTGGATCGTGGTGCGGCCAGCGGTCTCGCCGCGCCGCGCGAGCAGCACGATCGTGATGTCGTCACCCTGCGGATGGCCGTCCGCGAACACGTGCACGGCCTGCAGCAGCCGTGCGAGCAGGTCCGACATCGAACCTTCGTGGCGCGTCCGCAGCACCTGCTCGACGCCTTCGGTGCCGAACATCGTGCCCGCGGGGTTCTCGCACTCGAACACACCGTCGGTGATCAGGCCGAGGATGTCACCTGGCGCAAGCTCGATCTGGTGCGGCGGATCGATCGCCGGAAACTTCATGAATCCGAGCGGAAACGTCGTCGGTGAGAGCCAGCGACAAGCGCCAGTCGCGGCCTGGAAATGCAGCAGCGGCCCCTGGCCCGCCGCGTGGTAATCGACCCTGTGCGCGACGGTATCGAGCACGCCGAAAAACGCGGTGACGAAGTGCTCCTCCGGCAGGTCCTCGACCAGCTGGTTGTTGACCTGGGCGAAGATCGCGTCGAGATCGGCGCCGAGCCGCAGCGCGACGCGCAGCATGCCGGTCATCTGCGTGGCGCTGAGCGCCGGACCGATGCCGTGGCCGCTTGCATCACCAAGCAATAGAAAGAGTCGCCGCTCGTCCAGCGGAACGAGGTCGAAGGTGTCGCCGCCAGTCTGGTCGGCCGGGCAGAACTGGCCGGCCATGTCGTACTCCGCCAGCCGCGGCATTTCCGACGGCAGCGTGCTCATCTGTATTTCCCGCGCCAGCTTGATCTCGCGATCCAGCTTTTCGGCCGCTGCGAGGGATCGTGACATGCGTTCGCGCTGGATGAAGACGACGCATTGCGCCGCCAGCGTCTCGGCGACGCGTTCGTCCTCGGTCGAAAACGCGCCTTTCTCGCTGTCGACGACCTGCAGCACGCCCACCAGCTGGGAGCGCTCGACGAGCGGCACCGACAGCATGCAGCGGACGTCGTTGTCGACGTCCAGGTCGACGGCTGGATCGAAGAGCGGTTCGAGCCTGCAGTCGGGAACGTTGATGACCTGGCGCGATCGCGCCGTCAGGCCAAGGACGCCCTGCGAGAGATTGGCACGCAGGGGCGGAACGCCCGGCGGGCCGCCGGTGAGGACAAGCGCCCCCTGCTCCGGCTCGAACAGCCAGACGGTGGCGCGCTCGCCCCGCAACACGCTGCGGGCCGCTTCGCCGATTTCGGCCAGCACTTCGGTCAATTCGAACGGAGCTGCGAGCTTGCGCGTGACCTCGAGGATCTGCAGCAGCGCTTCGGCACGTAGTCCAACGGACGTCGTCGTCTCTGGGTTCACCGGCTTCCCTCTTGTCTTTCCTCCAAGGCGGCTACCCGAGGCCGGAGTGTGCCTGCGATATTTTCAATCTGCACGTTTTACGCGGTGCAACACGAGTGGCGCCGGTGACCGTACCAGGCGCGCCAAAAGAAAAACCCCCGGCAGGTTTCCCTGTCGGGGGTTTTGTTTGAGAGCCTGGCAGTGACCTACTCTTGCATGGTCGAGGACCAAACTACCATCGGCGCTGAGCGTTTTCACTTCCGAGTTCGGTAAGGGATCGGGTGGTTCCCGCTCGCTATGGCCGCCAGGCAAACCGGCTCATGCACCTCGCTTGCGCGAGGGCACAGAATTCGAATCGGGGTATGACGCGAGCGTGTCGCTTTCGAAGCGATAACAGT
>Ga0315287_10000777_pt1 | contig 28410 bp, 31 predicted proteins | sample YL17G11_0_MG_FD_205037 | JGI IMG/M metagenome (GOLD analysis project Ga0315287, IMG submission 205037) | Sediment microbial communities from Yellowstone Lake, YNP, Wyoming, USA - YL17G11_0 | ecosystem: Environmental > Aquatic > Freshwater > Lake > Sediment | place: USA: Wyoming | collected... | reverse complement strand
AGGTCGACTGGCGGAACTCGTCCATGAGCTCCTTCATCCCCTCGAACGCCGCCATCTTGGTCAGCCTGTCCATCTTGAACTCCGTCCCGCCGGGGACGAAGTATTGGGCTAGTGATTCGCCGATAGACCCCTCGGATTTCAGCTTGAACATAGCCTTCAGATTGACGATGTCGATCTCCCGCCTCATGAAATCCAGGAACCGCCTTTCCGAGATCGTCGTCTCCTTTATCGATTTCAACAGCGACGAGTAATATTCCTTGTCGAGGACGTCCTCGAGAGCTGCCAGCTTCCCGGACGAAATGGAGCTCCTCAGCATGTCAGGGTCGACATACACGACGCTCTGCTGCTTGAGCCGATCGATCAATTCCTCCCAAGATGACGACTGGATCAACTGGTTGATGAAGTCGGGCTTCAAAGAACCGGCGGGGATGAGTATCTCCCTGATCTCGTCGACGGGGGCGTTGGTGAGCTTCCCGCGGAGGACCGTCTTAAGGTTGTAGATGTCCCACCTGTGCAGGTATTCCGATACCAGCTCCCTGGCATGGCCGACGGAGTAGCTCAGAATGTCGGAGTACGTCTTCGCAAGGTTCTGCGATATCCCGAGCTCGATGAGCGTCGCCCCGGAATATTCCGCGCCCAGTGCGGAGATCTCCTCACGGTACTGCGTTTCGCCGAGATAGCGGCCTATCGCCGGCAGATCCATGACCAGCATCCGGTTGAAGGTGTCCTTGGAGAGCAGGAAGCTCTTCTTCGCCTTCACCCTGGCGCAGATGTACGGGTAGTTGCTCCTACCGCCGAATATGGCCAAACCTCAGGCACCTCCGAACATTATCTCGTAAACCTTCTGGACGTCCTTGTTCCAGATGTCGTCGAGCAGGACCTCGAATGTGAGGTCCATTCTGTAGTCGCCCTCTTCGGATTCTGCCAGTATGCCGCCGGATGCATTCAGGTCGGCCGCCTTCTTGAAGCCGGGAGGAACGCCGATCATCTTCTCATCTTCTTTCCTGCAGTGGATTACGCCTTTCGATAGCTGCTTGGCGGCGATCTTGCTGAGTTTCCCCAGGAGATCCTTCCTCGCGTCAGCATCAAGAGCAGAGAGCGATTTGAGGACCTCCCCCTTCGCCTGGATCAGCAGCGCGTTCTGTTCCTTCAGGAGCCTCTTCTTCGCCTCCAGCTCGGCGCTTGAGAGCGATTGCTGCTTCGTCAGGGAGGCGCGCCGCTCGACCTCCTTAATGCGTTCCTTCCTGGCGCTCTCGGCCTCCGCTTTCGCGGAAGAGAGTATCCTCTGCCTCTCCGCATCTCCCTCTCCGATGATCTTGCGGCGCCGCTCTTCGCCTGCGGCCAGTATCTCGTCTATGACTCTCTCCAATCCCATAGAGACCACAATCTGAAATTTTGGCTATCCGGGCTCAGCCGCCCGCGAAGCCGCCCATTCCAGCGTAGAGCAGAATGGCGATGACGAAGCCGAATATCACAATGGTCTCGGGCAGCGCCATGAAGATGATGCCTTTGCCGAACATCTTCGGGTCTTCGGCTGTCGCGCCGACTGCGGCCGCGCCAGCACCCGCTTGCGCTATCCCTGTTCCCACTCCGGCTAGTCCGATCGCCAGACCTGCTCCGATTGCTATCAGTCCTGGATCCATTTTTCTCACACCTCCGATTTTTCACTGTACTTGCGCTTATATCCTAACGGCTCGAAGCTCACGCCCCCGCCGGTGTAGAACTTCAGGAAGAACTCGACGTAGTTCAACCTCAAGGCCTGTATCCCGGCGGAGAGCGAGCCCAGAGCGAAGACGAGCAACTGGAGCAGCACCAGAACGAACGCTCCAGCGATGATCAGGAATATGTTCCCTCCAGCGAAGAGGTAAGTGACGACGATATAGTTGAACGCAAGCGCCATGGCGCCTTTCGCAACGCCGATTGCTGCGATACGAGTGTACGAGATTACGTTGGAAAGCAGGGACAGTATCTCCATGAGCTCCATCATCGCGCCCTTTCCGTGGAGGGCAAAGAACCCGGCGACGCCGATGAGAATCAGCGAAAGAGCCACAATCGAGAGATTCAGCCCCGAGAACGGGATTACCATGCCAGCGAATGACGAACAGAAGGTCATGAAGAGTGTATCCCTTAGCGGTGATCCTTTCGCCATGAAAAGTATCTGCGCGAACAGGCCGAAGAGAATCACGAGCCAGAACACCTTCGTGGCCGCATGCTTGCGACTGTGGCTCAATTCGTTCCTGAAGCCGAGGATGAGACCGACGCTCATATGGATCCACGCAGCCAGCACAGAGATCGCGAGCAGATCCTTTACGTCCACGAGCTTCTCCATCGGGGCTTCTCCCAATGGTATGTAGATCCCCATCGTCGTTTCCCAGCTCAGGCCACCGAGCACCGGAACCCCTCTCTCGTCAAGCACCGGGTGGAACGGCAGGCCGAATGCATCGTGGAACAGGAGCAGACCGAATAACGCGGCGAACAAACCCCCGGCAAGAACGATTAGACCGAGCTTTCTCCAGCCTTCGCTGTCCTTACCGAGCTTCTTCCACATCACGAACCCAGCCAGCATCAGGCATGCGCCGTACCCGAAGTCGCCTATCATCAGGCCGAAGAAGAGCGGAAAGACGGCGAACACGAAGATTGTGGGGTCGACCTCCCGATAAAGGGGCGTCGACATGAGCTCGACGAAAAGCTCGAAGGGTTTCGCGAACCTCGGGTTCCTGAGCTTGACAGGTGCCTGCTCGTCCTCCTCATGTTTTGGTACTGGCAGCATCTCGACAGCGACGTCGTCACCGACCTTCTCGGCCATGGTGCGCCTGACGGAGTCGGCTGAGGAGATAGGGACCCACCCGTCGATTGCGAATGAATTAAGGGTAGTCGCCACCCTGAGCGGCGCCTCAGCCTGCTGGATCTCGATGGAATAATGTTCCTCAGACGCCAGGATCAGGGCCGCGTATTTTTCACGCAACGCCTCGATAGCGCTCTCTTCGTTCGTCAGGGTTTTCTGGAGTTTCTCAATCTCCTGGGTGTTCGCGAGGATGTGTTCCTCCGCCGCTCCGGATTTATACGGCGGCTTGAGCTCCTGGTATCCCGAAGTATTCAAAATCTCTTGAACGGATCCAGCGTCGCTCTTCTTGCAGAACGCAGAGAACGCGAATCCTGCCCCGTGAGATATCTCCAGGAATTCCAGGGGAGCGCCAAGCGCTTTCATGCGTTCATCGATCGACTCCTGAGAGACCCCTGTGTAAACATTGAGTGTTTCATAGTCAAGGAAGAGATCGAGAGGGAGGCCGATCTCTCTGAAGATCTCGAGGGCGTCGTTCTGCGTCGTGAGCTCGCGTATCCTGCTGTTGAGCGTCAGGCGGTTCTCGATCTTCTTTGTCACTTCAAGATCCAGCGTCACAACCGCTTGGGCGGTGGTGCGCTCGATCTCGCCAACCGTCACTTTCTTGTTCGGTTTGTAGTTATCCAGGTGCAGCGCCCTGGCGATGCTCCTCAATCGAAGGAGCTTCTGGGAGATCTCGTTGGCCTGCGGGAGCGGGACGCCGATCTTGACCTCCGGGTCCTCAGAGACATAATCGACGATGTGGAAAAGATTCAGCTCATACAAGCTTCGGATCGCCACGTCCAGCTTCTTTCTCGGGCCGACTATCGCTATCCGGGACATTCGTTCAGGCTTGATCATCAATTGCCCTCATGAAATCCTTGAGGAGAAGTTCTCTCGCTTGTTCCATTCGCGAGTTTGCTTGTGAACGGACTTTGCTCGCCCTGGTCTCTGCGCTCTCAAATATCTTCTTCCTGTCGATCTCGATCTTCGAGGTCGCCTCTCGCGTCATCAGATCCGCGGCGGCTTCGATTTCCTTTGCAGCCCGCTCGCGAATAGCGATAGCCTCTCGCTTGGCTTCAGCGATAGCTTTCTCCTTTTGCGCTTCCGCGTCCTTGATAGTGCTTCGAGACTTCGCCTCGGCTTCCTTGATATTCTCGAGAATGCCCGAAATCGGGGTCCTTTCCTTACCAGCTTCGCTAATTGTCGCTTCGGCCATCTGAGATACCAGCCTCTTCGAAGCACAGATATTCACATCATTTAAGTATATACGCATTGGGCTTCATGGATTGACGATTTTCGCCAGTGCGGCCGGGGAAAGAAAAGGCGATTGTGGCGAGTCAATCATCCATGTCCAGTTTGACGACCTCTATCCCGACCTGCCGGAGTATGTCTAGACCGGCGGTGTCGGAATAACTGCCACAGTAAACGATGCGCTTGATCTGCGCATTGATAATCATCCTGGCGCAGATCGGGCACGGGACTATTGTGGAATAAAGCGTGCCGTCCTTCGCGTTGGTTCCCGCCTGGATGAGAGCGTTCTGCTCGGCATGTACTGCGGTGCATGTCTCAAGGCGGGTCCCGGAGGGAATCTTGAGCTTGTCGCGGATGCAGCCCACGTCCTCTTCACAGTGCGGCATGCCGCGAGGATTGCCGTTGTAGCCAGTGCTTTTGATTTCACCGGCCGACGAAACGATTATCGCGCCGATTTGCCTCCGAGTGCAGGTGCTCCTCTTAGAGACCTCGCGGGCAAGGTTCATGAAGTACTCGTCCTTGGAGATCCTGCGGTTCTTGCTCATTGAACTACGACTCCTTTCACGAAGGTGAAGCGACGTACCGGATTTCTATCTTGCTATTCGAAGGGGCAACCCGGCATGGATTTATAGAGTGACAATAATCATGAACATGATGTCGGAAAAACGAGCTGGCAGGGAGAGGGGGGCCGTTCAGACGACCATCGATGCTCTGGTCGCCCTCGCGCTCGTCGGAGGGATCTTCCTTGCCATGTTCGGCTTCTCGGGGAATTGGCCGCCGCTGGTCGTCGTCGAGTCCGAGAGCATGCAGCACTCGCAGACGGACAGCTACATCGGAACAATGGACACGGGCGACCTCGTAATGAACAAGAAGGTAGGGGCGGTCTCAGAAGTGGTCACTTATCTTGCTGGCAAGGAGAACAACTACACGGCCTTCGGAAGCTACGGGGATGTTGTTATCTACTGGCGAGACGGCGACAAGAGCCTCACGCCGATCATCCATAGGGTCGTGCTCTACCTCACGGCAAATGATGACGGCAGCTTCGGAGCGCCTGAGCTGCAACAGCACACCGCAGGGGTCGATTATGATTTCATCGACAGCGCCGACTCCTGGGGCCATATTACCGATGATATCGTCATCCATCACTACGGGTACAATGATCAGGAATTGGCCATCCCCGTCTCCACGATGATAGGCTACGCGCATATTAGGGGCACGGCGCTTCATGACGGGTTCGTAACGAAGGGGGATTTCAACCAAGAGGTCGATCAGAGGCTCGGCATCACGAAAAACAGGGAGCCGGTGCCCTTCGATTGGATCGTTGGGAAGGCGGTGGGGGAGATCCCCTGGGTCGGGGTGATCAAGCTCTGGTTCACGAACACTCTGCCGGGAGACACCCCCGCAAACAGCATCATGAGCATCGAGATCTGCATTGCGGCGATAATCGCCCTCCCCGTTGCGAGTGAAGCGTACATCTTTTGGAAAGGGAGAAAGCTGGAGATACCGGGTAAGCCCGTCGAGCCTGAAAAAGAAGAGACGAAGCAGGACGATGGGGAGAATCGTTCCTGAGCCTACATGAGGGTGCTCTGGATCCTCGGTTTGTAGTTCTTCAGTTGCTGTAAGAGCTGGTCCTCTTCGAGAGTCTTAATGCCGTCATCCAGCGGGACGCTGGCCTCGATCTCCTTCGTCCTTCCGCCCCTTCCGAATGATTTGACGCGCGCGTGGATGAGGCCGAGCATGTCGAGCTCGGAGATGAGGTCGGTGATTCTTCTCTGCGTGAGCACCGCCATGCCGGTCATCTTGCAGAGCTCTTTGTAGGTGTCGTACACGTCGCCCGTCGTCAGCCGTGCGTTGCCGTGCTCTTCGTTCAGGAATATCCCCATCAGGACCAGCTTGCTCTGGGTCGGCAGCGTCCTCATCGCTTCCGCGACGCAGTCGAGCTCGATCTTGTTCTTCGCTTTGATGACGTGAGATTCTATGACCCGAGTCTCCTGGTTCCTCTCCGCGATCTCCGCGGCGACCCTCAGCAGATCTAGAGCGCGCCGGGCATCGCCGTGTTCCTGCGCCGCAAGCGCTGCGCACAGGGGGACCACGCCTCCATCCAAAGTAGTCTCTTCGAAAGCCAGCATGGCTCGGTCGTGCAGGATGTCCTTCAGCTGCTCGGCATTGTACGGCGGGAAGACCATCTTCTCCTCGCCGAGGGCGCTCTTTACCCGTGGGTCAAGGAACTCTGTGAACTTGAGATCGTTGGATATGCCCATTATCGAGACTTTGGCGTTCTTGAGATCCTCGTTGATCCTTGTGAGGTGATAGAGAACGTCGTCGCCGCTCTTGTAGACGAGTTTGTCGATCTCGTCCAGCGCGATGACTATCACTCGGTCGGTCTCGTCGATTTTCTCGCGGAGGATGTTGTAGACCCGTTCGGTGCTCCACCCAGTGAAAGGAATCCGCTCGTTGAAGTCGTCGATGAATTGATTGCCGATGCCCTGCAGGACACCGTATTGCGTGTCTACGATCTCGCAGTTCATGTAAAGGAAATCGACGCGCCTGTACTGCCCTTCCGCCTGCTTGATTTCGTTGCCGATGTACTTGATGGTCGCCGTCTTGCCGGTCCCCGTCTTGCCGAAAATCAGGACGTTCGACGGGCGCTGACCGTTGAGGGCCGTTGCGAGGATCGATGCTAGATGATTAATCTGCTCGCCCCTGTGAGGAAGCTCGCCAGGGATGTACGAGGGGCGGAGAACGTCTCGGTCCCTCTTGAATATACTTTGGTTCCTAATATACGGCTGGAACACGCTCTGTTGCATCGCTTCCCCCCAATCAAGAAACTTTTTGAGGTTCTCCCCGGACCTGCTCGTTGTCGCCGCTTTTTTTCCTCGAGTGCCGGGAAGAGAGGGATAGTGCATTGCGTACTTAAGCGTTGATTTTATCTAGAGCGCCTCAGTATTTTTCATGTCCGCTTCTGTACATTCCAGTTATGTCGATTTCAAAGTGTTTCGTGCATGCTTCATGAGGAACTTCGACCCCGGAGAGGGGGCCCTTATTTTCTATTGGAAGCCGCAATTAATAGTCCATGCGAAAGTTGCCCGCTCTCGCCGATGTATTCGAAAATGCATCTGCCAGAAGACCTGTTCGTTATCTTCGTTCTTCCCCTATGTCCTCCGTCAATGATATGAATCAGAAGAGAGATGATTGCTTAGGTAAGCAATTGCTGAGCAACTCGAAGAGATGTTGTTTGGTCTCGATCAAGGAAGATACAAAAGAGACCGAGGAACTGTGCAGGACGCTGGACATAGGAGTCGTTGAGAGGGTAATCCAGAATCGAAGCAGCGCCCATCCTCATACTTTCATCGGAAGCGGAAAGCTAGACGAATTGAAGGAAATGACGGAGAAAGTGGATGTCTTCGTCTTCGACGGAGAATTGAAACCATCCCAACATTTTCGATTGGAAACGACGTTGAAGAGAATTTGTGCGGATAGGATTGCACTCGTGTTGGAAATTTTTGAGAGGCACGCGAAGTCGAATGAAGCGAAATCGCAAGTCACGTTAGCAAGGATCCGGCACGAGCTCCCGTTCATTCGGGAATGGGTGAGCAAGGGAATATCCGGCGATAGACCAGGGTTCCTAGCTGGAGGAGAATATACGATAGATGCTTATTACGAAAATGCAAGAAAACAGATGAAACGAATAGAAACCGAGTTAACCAAGATCTCCGCGGGAAGGGAGCTGAGGAGGAGTAGGAGGAGGGATCAGGGATTCTATCTCGTCTCGATCTGCGGTTACACGAACGGCGGTAAGTCGACTCTGTTGACGACCCTCTCAGGTGCTGCGACGACCGTGGACGATAAGATGTTCTCGACATTGTCGACCACGACGAGGTTGCTTTCCGGCTCCGGGAAAAAGGTTCTGGTCACCGACACGGTCGGTTTCATCCGCAATCTGCCTCCTGATTTGTTCGATGCCTTCGATGCGACCATGGAAGAGATATACGAATCCGACTGCGCGGTCTTAGTCCTGGATTTTTCAGATCCTATGGATTCGATTATCGAGAAGCTTCAGACCTCCTTGAAAATCTTGATTCCGCATGTAGAGAGATCGAACATCATCATCGCGCTAAACAAGATAGATAGGCTTTCGGTAGAAGAACTGCAGAATAAAATCAATTCAATTGAGAGTTCAATCTTTGGTTATACTTTCTATCTAATATCTGCTCAGGATAAGATAGGGATAGAGAACCTCATCAAAGGAATTCTAAATAAGATCGGAGTTACGCTGCAAGTGGAGTTGACCCTCCCGCTCGATGAGAGGGGGCGGAAGATCTATCAATGGGCCGCAGAGCATTTTGTCATCGTCAATGCGGAGTGGAACAATAAGATCGACCTGACCCTCCAAGTGAATGAAGAAGAGGTGGAAATGATCGCACGCAGGGTGGAAAAATTGGCGGACGCTCGACTCCGGAGACCGGACGGAGGTTCCATCTGAAACGGAGGGGTGGGGGTGTCTATGAAATTCTCAGCTCTGTCTTCTTTCTGGCAACCAATATCTTGTACTTCTTAGGAAGTCTCCAAGCGATGTATTCGATGTCATCTTGGTTCTTTATGAATTTCGCTTTGCTTTCCGTGTTGATCATATCTTTGAGTTTTCTGATTTTTAGGATGAAATCAAGGACCCACCAAAACGAGAAGATGAACCCGAGGGGGCCGGCGAGCGCCAGCCAGTAAACCCAATTCCCGAACGGGGCGACCAAATCCTGGAAAGTGCCCCAGAAGCCCGTGAGATGGTTGTTGGTCACGGCGCCAAGGATCCCGATGAGGCTCGCGAGACCGAAGAGGATTAGGAGAGTGACGCCTATCTCCATTCGATATTCCGTCAGAGTGTTATTGCTCATCTTGGTCCACCTCCGTTCTCCGTCCGTACTGCCGTAGAAATGCGCGACCTGAATATCATCTTTGTGGGTGGTTTTTCGAAGCCTGCATGCATCGAAAACCTTTGTCCGCTCCTCCCTGCCTTCCTATCGCATGATTCGGCAAGACTCTCTGAGGGCCCTGTCCCTGATATGCCTACTCTCCTGGGCGTGTCTCACCGGCATTCTGGTGGATGAGGGATCTCCTGCGTGGAGCGATGGTACAATCGTCCTGGTGGGATGCGTCAAGGAGGTTTTCACAGAGCCCGACCCCTCTTCGATTTCCATGACGTCTATTTTCGATTCGCAGGAATGGTTCATCATAATCCCTGCCGATATGGTCATCCCCGCCGTGGGAAGGACGGTCGTCATATCCTGCCACGCCACGGATTCAGGCCTGGTGCTCGATGACCTGCACGTCCTCTGAGCTCCAGAACGTTTTTTATCCGGTCGCCTATCATTCATCCGTGCCTCCGACATACCTTTCGGTCGATGACACCGATTCACTCGATGGGATGTGCACCACCTATCTGGCCACACTACTAGTCGAAGACTTATCAGATTACGACCTAATCGGCCTTCCTAGGCTGGTTCGACTCAACCCAAATGTTCCCTGGAAGACCCGCGGCAACGCAGCCGTCTCCCTGGCGTTCGGGTTCGGGAAGGGCAGACGCTATCGCGTCGGGGAAATCGCCGGTGAAGCCGTACATGCATTCGAGCGCGGTAGCCCCGCTCAAGAGGATGACATCTACGAGAGGGCGGACGCAATCGTGTCCGAGAACGCGCATTTCGCCTGCGAAAATACCAATCCGGGCTTCGTCATTTCAATGAAGCAGCCTGCTGCCGCGCTCTACTGGAAGACCGTCAGGGAGATCGTTCCGATCGCCTTGGCCGAGGAGGAGGTCGCAGCGGTCGGTGGAATTGCTAGGAAGTTCAAGAACGGGCGCGGGATCATCGGGGCTTCAGCGGCAATGGCATGGCGCCCACGCGACATGACCTTCGAGGTCTTGAGCTACAGGATGCCCGGGAATATCGGAAAACGAAGGAAAGTCGACCGTGACTCGGTCGAGAAGATGGATAGGGCTTTTCCCTCGACCTTCCACAACATCGACCCCCATACCGGGCACGTTACAATTGCTCCGGGTTCTCCCTGTCCGATACTCTTCGGGATCCGGGGGGACGACCCGATGGATCTCATAAAGGCGAGGTCACGCATCATATCCGAACCCGCCGACAGATGGCTGCTGTTCCTCACGAACCAGGCGACCGACGACCACCTCCAGCGGATGAAGATAACCGAGGTCAGGCCGAGGCTGGGCGTCATCTTGCGCGGGGCGGTCTCCCAGAGAGCGACGAGCATCGTCGGAGGGCATGTGTTCTTCAAAATATCCGACTCATCGGGCGAGATCACATGCGCGGTCTACGAACCATCCGGAGCGATGAGGAACACCGCAAGAGAGCTGCGCGAGGGGGACAAGGTCGAGATATTCGGATCTGCCCGAGAAGAGCCGTTCGAGATCAACGTCGAGAAGCTCCATGTTGTCAAGCTGGACAGCACCGGCCTCAAGGTCGAAAACCCAAAATGCCCCGAATGCGGCAAGCATATGAAATCGACCGGCTGGGAGACCGGCTACCGCTGCCGGAAGTGCGGGACGCGCGCGCCACTCAGCGCCGCGCGAAGGATCAGGCGAGACAGTCCCGCGCTCGGTTGGTACGAGCCCCCGGTCGCCTCGAGGCGACATCTGTACAAGCCATTGAAGCGCTTCGGCATTGAGCGAAGGAACCTTCGGGAACTTTTAAATAGATACCTCTCTGATGAAGCCAGCAGCTCTCAAAGATGAGATTTGACTGCTATCGAGGTGCTTGAATGGTCAATGTCGTTGTCGTCGATGCTATACGGACTCCGATTGGAAAATTCGGCGGCTCGCTGCAGAGTTTCTCCGCCCCCGAGCTCGGGGCGATCGTAATTAAGGAACTCATATCAAGGAACAAGCTCCCTGCAGAGCAAGTGGATGAATGCATAATGGGGAACGTCATCACCGCAGGATTGGGCCAGAACCCCGCACGCCAAGCGTCGATAGGCGGGGGGCTCCCGAACACCGTTCCCGCGACAACGATCAACAAGGTATGCGGCTCCAGCCTGAAAGCCGTCATGCTGGCAAGCGATGCGATTCTCGCGGGTCACGCGAAGATGGCGGTCGCCGGCGGCATGGAGAGCATGACCAACGCTCCATACCTTCTCGATCGCGCGCGTTACGGTTACAGACTGTTCGACGGAAAGCTCATCGACGCAATGGTTCGGGATGGGCTTTGGGACAAGTTCAATGACTATCATATGGGGGTCACCGGTGAGGTCTGCGCCGAACGGCATCAGGTCACCCGGATAGACGCGGACAAATTCTCTGCACGGTCGCACCGCCTCGCCCTTGAGGCTATAAGCAGCGGGCGGTTCGCAAAGGAGATCGTCCCGGTCAAGATCGAACAGAAGGGGCAGGTCACCATGGTCGATAAGGACGAGGGGCCGCGAGCCGACAGCACCGCTGAGAAGCTCGCAAAGCTCAAACCGGTCTTCAAGGACACCGGAATAGTCACCGCCGCCAATGCGTCCTCAATCAACGACGGAGCAGCCGCCGTTCTGGTGACGGACGAGGATGGTGCGTCGTGCTACCCGCACAGCATCGCCGCGAACATCATCGACTACCTCACTGTCGGCACAAAGCCAGAATGGCTGATGGAAGCCCCCATCGACGCGATCCGGAAGCTGATGGAACGCAACAAGCTGAAGGTCGGAGATGTGGACCTTTTCGAGCACAACGAGGCGTTCGCGACCGCGTCCGTCGCGGTCCAGAAGAACCTCGGCATCCCCGAAGAGAAATTCAACATCCACGGCGGCGCAATCGCACTGGGTCACCCCATAGGGGCCAGCGGCGCCCGCGTGCTGACGACGTTGCTTTACTCCTTGGATGAGAAGAAGGCATCGAGGGGGATCGCCGCCCTTTGTCTTGGCGGGGGAGAGGCTGTCGCGATGCTCGTCGAGCGCAGGTGACTATCTCTCTTCCTCGAAAATCCTATCGATGATCCAATCGGCGTTGAACTCCAGGATGTCCTGATATTCCTGGCCGTTGGAAATGAAGATGATCGGCTTCCCGATCTCGGACGAAATCGAAATCGCAGCCCCGCCCTTCGCGTCCGCGTCGATCTTCGTGAGGATGACAGCGTCCACGCCAACCGCCGCATCGAACTGACGCGCCTGTTCGATCGCGTCGCTGCCGGTGAGCGAGTCCCCGACGAATACAACGAGGTCCGGCCGCGCGACCTTCTTGATCTTCTTCATCTCGTCCATGAGGTTGCGGTTGGTCTGCATTCTGCCTGCGGTGTCTATGAGGACGACGTCCCTCTTCCTGGCCTTCGCATGTTCGATGGCGTCGTATGCGACCGCGGCGGGGTCTCCCCCGGCCTGGTGCTTGATCAGCTTCGTGCCGAGCCTCTCCGCGTGTATCGTTATCTGTTCAATCGCGCCGGCCCTGAAAGTATCTCCGGCCGCAAGGACGGTCGAGTAGCCCCGGTCGGACAGGAGCTTCGTCAGCTTCGCGACGATGCTCGTCTTCCCGGTCCCGTTCACGCCGACGAACATCAGCACGATCGGCTTCTCCGAGTCTTTGATGAATTTCCAGAAATCGAAGTCCTGGCGGGACAGGACGTCCCTGAGCGCGTTCCTCAGGGCGGCTTCGATGATGTCGTCCAGCCGATAGCCCCGCTCGTATCGTTTGCCTGCCAGCTGCTCCTTGACCTTCTTCACGATGTCCTCGGCAACCGGCAATGCGACGTCCGCGCTGAGCAGCTCCATCTGGAGTTCTCCCAGAAAGCCGTCCAAGGCCCCCTCTCTGATCCTCTTCCCGGAATCGCCGACGACCTCTTCGACGTCCGGCGTTTCCTCCGCCTTCTTCGCGGTTCCTTTGAAAAACTCACGGAGCGATCGGAACATCAGAGGCACGCTCTGGTTACTTGCTCTTTCCTGCCGGTCTGGCCGGCTTCTGGAGTTCAATGTATTGCTGCTGGGCGTCCGCGGAGAGTTGTTCTATCGCGTTGCCGATTTTCTCACCCTGCACGTCCAGTTCTTTGATGGCATTGCGCAGTTCTTCGATTCGGGAATCAAGCATTTTGGCGATGTCCTGCATCCCCTTCTCCATCATGACGCTCGCCCCGGCGTTCGCGATGCCAGTCTTATGGTTGCCCACCCTTGCGTGGAGGAAGACCCCAGCTCCGACGGGCACGAGGATCTCCTCGTTCTCCTCGGCCTTCGCAATCTGCTCGACCGATTCCTTCGCGCGGAGGTGCTCCTCTAGCGAGGACTGGACCATCTCCTGCTGGCGCGACAGGTTCTCAAGTTGCGCCTTGCTTATGTCAATTGCGGAGAGCGTCTGTTGAAGATGCTGCTCCGACATCTATTCAACCCCGAGCTGATATTTTACCGCGTGATCGGCTATCTTGTCCTTCGGGACTTCCTGGATCGATTTGATATCAATGCTCCTCCGCTTCTTCCTATGCCTGCTTCCAAGGTCGCAGAGGATCTTCTCGCGGGCTTTCGCCTCGTCATCCGCGGCGATCTCCTTTGAAAACTTCTGCCAAACTCTCTTTTCGACCTCGATCTTGCCGATGATCTTGAACGCCTTCATGTCCTCGCCTTCCCGACCTATGAATCTCCACGCTTTCATAAACATTTTGATGCGTGGGCAGAAGCTATACGTACATGTTCTACTTAACAATGCCCCTAAACCTGTAGGGGTGGCCAGTCGATTCCTGCGATAGGCTATTATCGTTCTCCGGCATAGATTGACGGCAGGATGAAAACCGTCAGCTGCTATTTTCCGGGTCCGCGCTTCCCATCGGTCTCCGTGACAGGCCCTCGATGCGGTCTCGAGTGCCCGCACTGCATGGGACTTCCGCTCTCCACCATGCTCCCGGCTGAGACCCCTGATGCTCTCTTGTCGCTCGCGAACAAGCTCTCAGACGACGATGCGCTCGGCTTCCTTCTGAGCGGCGGGTGCGGGGCCAACGGAGCCGTACCACTGGGCGGGTTCTCCGATGCGGTCAGATCGATAAAGGATGCCACTAATCTGAAGATAAACGCCCACGTCGGATACCCTCGCCGAGAGGCGATCGACAGACTCGTCGATTCCGGAATAGATGCCTTTTCGGTGACATTCCCGATGAGCGACGAGATCGGGAAGCGATATCTCGGCATCGACAACGCATTGTCGCGTTACGAGGAGACCGCCAACGGTCTCCGGGACATTGGAGCCAGGGTAGTCCCCCACGCGCTGATCGGGCTTGGCAATCAGAATGAGGATGTCGCCGGACTGAGTGTGCTCGCTTCGTACAACCCGAAATCGGTAGTCGTGATAGTCTTCACCCCGCTCAGGGGAACGCCTCTATCGACAGCCCCTGCCATGCCCGATGCAAGGATTGTCGAAACGCTCGCTTTCGCTCGCTCCGCAATGCAGCACGCGAACCTCGTCCTAGGGTGTATGAGGCCTCGCGGAAAGACCGAGGTGGAGGCGCGCCTGATCGAAGGATCGTTGGACGGGATAGTGATGCCCAGCACCGCCGCACTCAGGGCCGTCTCCGGAAAGGTCGCCTTGGAACGTTACGAGGGCTGTTGCGCGCTCTACTTGTAGATCGAACCGTGGGCATATTTCCTGCCGAGCGGGAAGAGATAGGCGATCCAGACCGCGTTCGCTATCAGGAAAACAATCGCCATGAGAGGCGCGAAAGACGTGAGGGTATCGGACAATTGCATATCCAGGGAATATGAAGCCACCGTGAGGTCGCCGATGACGCTGCTCGTCGGGTCGATCAGGAGATAGAACACGGAATAGGTCACGTTCGGCATCTGGATGACCAAATCATGGCCCAGGTCCACGTTCATCCTGTTGGTGTTCAGAGCGCTGCCTTCGAGCGCCGGCCAGTTCCCCTTATGGAGGTCGTAGTTGAACGTTGAGACGATGTACACTTTCGCGCTGACATCGCATTGGACGGACACGGTAATCACCCTTGACAAACCCAGCGGGTCGCTCGGGAGGAACTGCTGCGGGGAATCCGGCCTGATATCCCCTCTGACAGTCAACGAACCCTCCATCCCGTCGACAATCGCAGGGATGAGGAATACCGCTGCGATCAGGGCGGCGGCAATGATGATCACCATCGCCCTCTTAATCGAATTGATCGTCATCAGATGCTTCGTCGAATCGCTCTTTGCGATTCTTACCTGCATTATCCTGAATACGAACCCTTCGATTTCGATGACAAATGCCATTATGATGATGAACCAGAGCAGGGAATCGAAGGGGATGAAGAAGGGGTTGGTCTGGAATTCGCTGGAGAAGAAAATCAGCACGCTACCGAGGACCGCGATGAGGACGAGCTCAAGGACAAAGAGCCGACGTTTGATGCCCCTGATGCGCCCCCAGTAGGCCTCCCCCTCGAGCATCTCCCTATGTCTCGACATCGGGTAAATTTATAGCATTTCAGAATATATAACTTCCCATACAAATTTTGAGTAGAAGGGCGCAAACGAAAAATCATTGCGGAATTTCCGACATCTTCCTGCAGACCAGGAACAACGCCGCGAACTCGGGGACCTCGTTCTCTCCCTCCGGAATTCTTATGCGCTCCCCTCTGAGACATATGTCGATCGGTGCCTTCGAGACCACCTTGATCGCCTTGTCGGTGAGGAGCGTCGGAACAGCGTCTCTCAGAGGGTCGAACTCGTCGAGACCGTCCCTCGTCATCGTCGTGACTCTCAGGCCGGTCTTCCCATGGAGCGACGATGGCAGGCGGATCAATCTCTTGATGTCGGATGTGACCGGCTCGTCAGTCTCGCCGACCAACGAGACTTTCAACAGATCTTCGACGAGCCTCAGGAATGCGTTCAAATATGCCTGTCTGGAGAAGACCTCGAAGTTCCTCTCCTCCCTCATCCTGTCGACCCCTCTGCTCGGCCCTCTCCTTTCGAAGAGTTCTTGATACATCCCTCTTGTCGTCTTCTCGCCGATCGCGCGGGACGATTCATCATCTTTCAGGTTCGAGTACTTCCGGACCGTCTCGTCTTCCCCCAGGACCTCAAGGTCGGTCAGGAAACGGTCTATCCCGTCGGTCATCCGCCTCTTCCAGCCACCCGATTTCTTGTCCGGCATCTCCCGCCTCTCGATCGTCGCCGTCCGCTGCGCGAACTGCTTCGCCTCGAAAGCCTTGGACGGGAAGACCCAGTCAAAATCCAGATCGATGCCTGTTATGTAATCGACGATCTCGCGCCTCTCGTGGCTTCCTAGGCCGAGGACCCTCGGGTCCAGAACGTGCACATGGTATCCTCTGCCGCCCGAAAAGACGATCTTCAGCTTCCCCGGATCGAATCCCAGGTCACCCGTTATGAATTCGTCCAGCAGGCGCTTTATCTGCTTCTTAACCTGCTCGAGCATCTCTGGATATGTGAGTTCCGCGGCGTTCTTCAGATGATCCGCGTCAAGGTCGAAGACAAGATCCGCCCCCATCCATTTCTTCTCGGCCATCGTCTGCGCGTTGGGGTTCTGATAATAAGCCGAGGAATGGTAGACATGGGCAGGGGCGTTCTCGACCAGGTAGGATTTCAGGTCGGTCTTTGTCTTGAACCCGATGTGCCTCAGCACGAACGTCCTGTCGAAGAACATGAACCCGAACTCTCTCCGCGAGAGGCGGTCGGGGATCTCGATGGATTCCTTGGAGTAATATCTCTTGAAAGTCTTGATTATGAAAGCCTGCGTCGGATCCTGCATGCGATTACTCGGAACGCGCCGGAAGGCTATTAAAAGAATTATTTCATATATAGCCAAATTTTAATAACCCTGACCACGATTGTACTGGATGCTTCTATGATAAAGATATACGTCAAATTCCAGATAAGCAGCGACGGGGAATCGCCGAAGCAGCTGGTCGAGCGCCTCCGCGACATCGGCGGCGTGCCGTTGGTCGGCGAATACGACATCGAAGTGCCGCTGCAGGAGACGGAACGTCTGTTCCTCAAGCTCGAGGCAATCCACCGCGCGCTAAAGGGGAGCAGAGCGTATTACACAGTGACTACCGGCATCGAGACGCCCAAAGTGACGGCTTCCCAGGACATCATCGAAGAGGAAGCCCGCAAGATATCCGACGACCAGAAGATGCTGGAGCTCAGGAAGAAGATGTACAAGGCCAAGCTGTCGCGCTGGCGGGAGATGGGGATCGACACCGGCACGCTGGAGGAGCTCCTCGAGACCGATATCGAGAGGTTCAAGGAGGTCAGCAAGACCTATCTCAAGGAGCACCTCGACAAGAACAAGATCGTCGAGGATGTGGCCCGCGATCTCAAGCAGGTCGATGAAGAGGTCTATTCATGCATCGATGACCTGGGCGTCACCTTCGAGAGCATCTGCCGGCTCTGCAACCTGACGGAGAACGATTCGATCCTCTCGCTGGGGCGCCTGATATCGGCAGGGAAGGTCACCTGGCAGACGAAGGACGACAAGGAAATCTATATGCGCATATTGCCGAAGAAGCTCGCGAGGCCCGAGGAGGAGGTCATGCCAGCTCAGACTCCTGAGCAGGCAGAGGGACGCGTGCTGGCGAACATAAAGATCCGCGGGAGCACGGTCAAGCAGATATGCAGGGATGCAAGGCTCCCAGAGGGGCAGGTAATGAGCGCCCTCGCCGACCTCCTCAAGAGCGGCAGGGTGAAGAGCGCCAAGCGCGGGGCCACGACCGTCTATATTCGTGCGCCAGACTCTTCGTGATGAGCATCCCTATGTTAAGTATAACTTTTATAAGCAAAGACCAGGTCGGATAGCCCGCTAGCCCCGGGTTGTGAGCATGCCTGTAATCTCGATCAGAGACGCCTCCTTCAAATATCTCGGTCAAAAGGGGCAGGCGCTGAAGCTATGCGGATCAAATATAACATAACTGTAGCAGGATTCTTCCCGTGATAATATGAAGGGGCAGAAGAAAACCTCTCGTCAGGAGATTAGGTTTTTCTGGCCCATCTCATCATCTCGGAGAGGCACGGAAAGGAGAGGCTACAGCATCGCTTAAGGTCCTATAGCAATTCCTTTTCTGATTTCGTCTTTGAATCGCGAGCGCATATATGCGTCAGAACGATTTCAAGGGCCCGGGCATCTGGACTTCAGGATAGTAACCGGATGTGCATTCGACCATCGAAACACTCAGGCGAGAGTTCAAATTCGTGATTTCTGGTCATCCCCCGTCTCTTTATTCATTCTAAGGCTATCTGTCTCCATTTCTTCACACCTTTATTAAGGGGAACATTTTTTAGTTGAATCACATGAGTAGTAACTCATGATTTCGACGGTAGGCGCACTCCCCGCATCAAAGGGACAGCGGTCAGAGGATTTTCAAGGCGTTGCGATAGTCAAGGGAAGCACTCTCGTGAAGCGCGGCTTCGCTCACATGCAAAAACATGGCGTAATCATGGATGTGACGAGCGTTGAACAGGCTCAGATAGCGGAGGAGGCCGGGGCGGTCGCGGTGATGGTACTGGACAAGCTACCCTATGATGTTAGAAAGGAGGGCGGCGTCGCGAGGACGGCCGGGATGGGCATCATCGAAGAAATCCTTGCTCATGTGACGATCCCTGTCATGGCGAAATGCAGGATAGGCCACACCTATGAGGCACGGGTGCTCCAGGAAATGGGAGTCGATACGATTGACGAATCCGAAGTGCTGACCCCCGCAGACGAGGAGAGGCATATCTGGAAATGGGACTTCACAACCCCTTTCGTCTGCGGGGCGAGGAACCTCGGCGAGGCCCTGAGAAGGATAGAGGAGGGGGCGGCCATGATAAGGACGAAGGGCGAGCCCGGAACGGGAAATGTGGCCGAAGCCATCAGACATATGAGAGCGGTTACTGCGGAGATTCATCGCATAAGGGCGATCTACGAATCCGGAGATGAACAGGAATTGATCAGGATGACGAGAGAGCTGAATGCATCATATCAGCTCGTGGTCGAAACGGCAAAGCTGGGAAAGCTTCCGGTGGTGAACTTCGCGGCTGGAGGGATTGCGACGCCCGCCGATGCGGCCGAAATGATGCTGCTTGGATGCGACGGCATCTTCGTGGGCTCAGGAGTCTTCAAATCCTCAGATCCAAAGCAGAGGGCCCGAGCGATCGTCCTCGCGACCGCCTTCTACGACGATCCTTCGATCGTAGCAGCGGCTCAGAAGATGGTGGACGAGAAGAGATCTATGGCCGGAATGGATGTCAAGACTCTGGACTTGAAGATGCAGGAAAGGGGCGTGGACTGATGAGACCTATCATCGGCATCCTCGGATTTCAGGGCGACATAGAGGAGCATGTCTCCGCGACGAAGCTTGCCCTGAGTGAGCTCGATCTGAAGGGCGGAGTGATGATCGCAAAGAATGTCGAACAGGTGAGAGCCATCGACGGTCTGATCATACCAGGGGGAGAAAGCACCGTGATGGGCGGATTGTCGAGCTTCAATCGGGCTATCGAAACGGTCTCAGAAAGGGCTCGGGCCGGGATGCCGGTATTCGGGACCTGCAGCGGCCTCATAATGCTCGCAAAAAAGGTCCATGATAGGGTAATGGGCGAGACCAGCCAACCGGTCCTTGGAATCCTGGATGCGACCGCTGAAAGAAACGCATTCGGGAGGCAGAGGGAATCCTTCGAGGCAGATCTGGAGATATCAGTGCTCGGGATTGAAAAATTCAGGGGGGTATTCATCCGGGCGCCCGTCATCAAGGAGATCGGTCCAGATGTGCGGGTGCTCTCCAGACTGAACGAATCGATTGTCGCCGTCCAGCAGGGCAATATCCTTGCGACGGCATTCCATCCGGAGCTGACAGCCGACACGAGAATCCACCGTTATTTCCTTGAAATGGTGATGAAATCCTTGCCGGGCGATCGAAATAGGGCATCGGAATAGAGGCTGTGAACACGCCTTATGCCTCGTCATTGTTTGGTGGGTTCGAGCCCTGTGCTGCCCATCGGGCTCTTCCCGGACACTCTAATTGCCTCCTATGGCGGTCTCGGAAACGCTCTGGCGGAGCTCCCGTTCAACGTCCTGCAGGTCGCACTCTGCGGTGTCATCGCCGTGCTCCTCGCAGAAGGGATTGAGAGGTCCTATCCGCAAATCGCCAATCTCAAGGATTGAAATGGCCTGATTTCCCACAATTGACCTAACCATATCCTGCTTCCAAGGAAAGATTGATTATACCATAGAAATAGATGATAGAATCGCGAGAGGGAGAATGCAATGGGCGCTGCAATCAGAACAATCCTTATGTTCATAGTGCTGAGCGGTCTGTTCGTAATAATCGGATGGGCTGTTGGTTCGTACTTCATCGGAGATTGGGTCATTGGGACGCTGGTGTTCCTCGCAATCTCGCTCGCAATCAACGGCGTGAGCTACTTCATGAGCAGCAAGATCGTGCTGTGGTCCTACGGCGCGAAGCTGGTTCAGCCCGCCGAAGCCCCGAAGCTCTATAAGGCGATCCAGAAGGTCTGTCTGAAGTCGGACATGCCTCTCCCGAGGTTGGCCATAGTCGATACTCCGACCCCGAACGCGTTCGCCACCGGCCGGAACAAGAACAACGCCGTGGTCGCGGTGACCACAGGGATTCTGGGCCTGCTCAGCGACGACGAGCTCGAAGGGGTCCTCGCGCACGAGATGGCTCATGTCAAAGACAGGGACATACTGGTCATGACCATAGCGGCCACGATAGTCGGCGCGATCTCATTCGCATCAAGAATGCTCTTCTTTAGCAGCATGGGCGGTTCGAACCGCAGGGACAGCAACGGCTGGCTTCTGATCGTCGTCATGGTCACCGTGCCGATCGCAGCCCTACTAATCCGCTTGGCGATCTCCCGGAGCAGGGAGTACAAGGCGGACAGAGAGGGGGCCATCTTCATTCAGCGCCCGCGCTCTTTGGCGAACGCACTGGCAAAGCTCGAGAAGGGCAACACAAGGAACCCCCTCAACAGAGGGAACCCCGCCTCAGCATCGATCTTCATTGTGAACCCGTTCCGGGGCGCGGGTATGCTCTCGATATTCTCGACGCACCCGCCGGTCCAATCCCGGATCAAGAAGCTCGAAGAGCTGGCACAGGAGAAGGGATTCATCGGCTGAGATGGATCAGACCTTCTCCCATTTCTTCAATTCAAGGACTTTGGACAGCGTGCTGCCGCGCTTTATCTCCTCTCTGATGCGGTTCTCCCTCTCGAGGACATCCAACGCCCTGTTCGCCACTTCCACCGCCTTCTCGGCAGGGACGACGACGACCCCGTTCGCATCCCCGATGATCCAATCGCCAGTACGCACCTTCAGTCCGCCGCATGTTATTGGGTTACCTATCCCGCCGTATCCCTTCGGTTCGCCAGCATCGGATGATACATGTCTTGAGAAGCAGGGGAACCCCATTGCGTCTATCTCGTCGATGTCCCTGACCGCGCCGTCCACGACGACCCCCATGACGCCTCTCCCCATTGCGCTGCAGGTCGCCAGTTCGCCCCAGACGGCGGTCTCCCCGCCCCCGGCGTCGATGACGATGACATCGCCCGGTTTGGCGGAATCGACCGCCTCGACGGATTTCGCCCAGTCCCCGTTGAGCGTCTGGACGGTGAGGGCCTTTCCGACCATCCTCGCGCCCTTGGTGTTCCTGCGCTTGATACCCTTCATGTGCCCATGCCTGTGCTGGGCGTCGCAGATGTTAGGGGTCGATACCTTGGAGAAAGCCTCGACCAGTTCATCCTCAGTGTGTTTCTTGAAATCTTTGCTGCGCGCCGCAGTCCTCGTCTTGATGGCTTTCTTTATCGCCCTCGTCGCCTTTGCGACGTCGGCTGATTTCGTGATCGCTCCCCCGACGATGATCACGTCCGCTCCTGCAACCACCAATGTCGCCGCGCTCTCCGCTGTAATCCCGCCAGCGACCGCGACGCCGACCGGGATCTTCTTGATCAACGATGCCAGTGATTTCGCGGTCGCCCCCTTCATCTGATCGTCCACCGCCAAGTGCACGCAGACGTAGGCCGCTCCAAGCGCCACGACCTCCCTGCTCCTCCTCACGGGGTCCCGGACGCCCATAAGATCGACCATCACCTTCGCGCCGTACCTCGCGGCGGCGAGCACCGCCTCCGAAATCGTCGAGTCGCTGGATACCCCCATTATCACGACGATGTCCGCCCCGCTCTTCGCCGCCATCTCCGCCTCGAGTGCCCCTACGTCCATCGTCTTCAGGTCGGCGACTATCACCTTGCCGGGGCATCTCTTCTTCAGCGACCGGACGATCTCCATGCCCTCGCTCTTGATGAGGGGGGTGCCAGCCTCTATCCAGTCGGCGCCTCCTTCGACCGCCTCTAGGGCGATCTGCAGCGCCCTCTTCCCCTGTAACAGGTCCAGCGCCACCTGCAGCTTGGCGGTCATCGAGACGTAGAGAATCCAATTTCAAGATAAACGTGTCGGGGGGAATAGCCAATAAGCAAATCATTTATGATTCGACATGTTATCCATGGTCGAAATGGCTGAAAAGGAGAATGTGAGGGAGCGCTGCAAGACCGGCATCGACTCGCTAGACAACATTCTGTACGGCGGCATCCCCCGGGCGAACACTATCCTCCTGACCGGCAGCGTCGGCACCGGCAAGACCTCCCTCGCGCTGGAATTCCTGCTCCACGGGGCGATCGAAGGAGAGCCGTCGATGTTCCTATCGGTCACTGAGGCCAGCGAGAAGCTCATGGTCAACGTCATTCCATACGATTTCTTCGAGAGCAAGCTCATCGACGACGGAAAGCTGATCCTCATCGACCTCCCGCTTCTCTATCAGCGCCTCGGCATGGTGAGTGCGGAACTGAGCATGGAGGAGGTCGGGCTCCTGGTCTCGAGCATACTCGATCTCGTCAGGGAGATGAAGGTGAAGAGGCTGGTCGTCGATTCGATAACCTCCATCGGCTACAAGCTCAAGACCCAGGAAAAGATCAGAGACTTCATCCTCAGGCTCGCGAGAGGGCTCTCGTCGCAGGGCTGCACTTCCATGCTCGTCTCCGAGGTGACCACCGGTAGCCAGGGATATTCTACGTTCATGGTCGAAGAGGCGCTCGCAGACGGCATCATCCTCATGGGGAACATGGAGCGCAGGGGAGACCTTCTCCGGACCCTGCAGGTGATCAAGATGCGCGGGACCTCCCATTCGAGGGCGAAGTACGTCCTCGACCTGACCCCGGCGGGCGTGCTCCTGGTGCCGCTGCTCAAAGGAGGCGGAGGCTCATGACGCTCGCATCCAGGGTGGCATCCGAGCTCGAGGAGATGCCCCCGTCCGCGGCTGTCTCCCTCCAGGTGGGGGTGGATTACTACCTCGACGCCATCAGGGCGGTCGTCGACATCTATGCGGCGAAGAGGGACGTCGACGTGATCTACGTCACAGCGACGATATCCTACCAGGCGATAGCCGACATCCTCAAGGCGCTCGAGATAGACTCGTCGAAGGTGCATTTCGTCGACTGCATCTCGCACTCGATGATGGGCTCCTCGATGCAGGGCGGCCAGGTCCTCTTCGTAGAGAGCCCGACGATGCTCGAGAACATCATGCTGAAGACCGAGTACCTCCTTCGGAAGAGCGAGGCGAAGGAGAAGCTGGTCCTGCTCGACTCCGTCAACTCCTTGGCGATCCACAACAGTAACAACGTCCTCACGGAGTTCCTGCACATATTCGCCAGTAGCCTGAGGTCCAGGGGCGTCAACACCCTCATCCTGACGGTGATCGAGCACACGACCCCTGAGCTGAACAACATGGTCAACCTGGTCTGCGACAGCGTGATAAGGGTCAAAGAGGAGGAGGGGCCGAAGTGACATCCATCCTCGAAACGATCGGAATACCCGCCCTCGACAGGTACCTGGGCGGCGGGGTCCCGAGAGGGTTCACGATCCTGGTCGTCGGCAGGCCGGGGTCTGGGACCGAGTTCCTCGCAAAGCAGTTCGCATCGGCCGGGGACCTTGTCACCAACTACTTCACCACGACCGAGCGGGACGAGGACATCTTCTCGGTGATGAAGCAGCACGCCTGGAAGCCGAACCTGAAGATATTCAACATCGGCGTGAAGTACTACCAGACGACCCTGGAAAAGCGGCTCGAGATCTCCAGGTACCGGCAGGAAGGCCTGAAATATGACGAGGTGAAGAAGACCGGCGACGACGAGGACGACTTCGATATCAACTACCTGACATCGTTGGCATACGAGATATCCAAGCTCCCGACCCCCTTCAGGGTCGTGGTCGACTCCCTCGACTTCTTCTTGGAGAACTACGACACATCGGAGGTACTGTCAGCGCTACGCACGATAAAAGCCCACACCCAGCACAGCGAAAGCCTGACCCTGATCACGATGCTCAAGAACGTCCACGAGCCGAGAGTCCAGAGCAGCATCGAGGACATGTCGGATATGATACTCGAGCTGGAGAGGGAGACGGTCCAGCACGAGGTCAAGAAGTTCCTTGTGATCCAGAAGGTGCGGAACAACCCCGGCCTCGTCGGGAGCCTGCCTTGCACGTTCGGGCCGTCCGGGATACAGCTTCAGGTCTGACGAGCGAGTCTGCCGATCCCATATTCCCGCATCGTCGAGTCCGAGTTGATATTCTATTATCACGTATGATTCAAAGCCATTGAAGGATATTGACGCAATCGCTAATCGCCGAATTGCACAACGGCATAGTTATGCGAAATTGAGGAAAGGGTTATAAGCGATACTCGGGGTTGTAATCTTCCAGCGGGCTAAATGTCCGCGGAGGACGAAACAACATGAAAAAGATATGGGCAATGAGAAAGGAAACGGACGGAGTGTCACCCGTCATTGCGACCATCCTGATGGTTGCGATCACAGTGGTGCTCGCCGCAGTTCTGTATGTGATGGTATTGGGAATCGGCGGTCCGGGAACGACCGTGCCGGCTGTAGGTACCACAAAGGGGACCACTGCAACCGACTACACATGGACGATTACCGCTATCGGAAGCGGGGCTTCTATCCTGAAGAGTGACGTCTACGTGCAGATCAAGAACGGCACGACTGGAACATTCTCACTGCAGACAACTGTATTGACTGACAGCGCAGCTCTTCTCGCAGACGGACTTGTTTACTCTGCGGCAAGTGCTGGAAGCTATCTCTCCGTTGGAGACATATTCAGCCTTGACAAGACCGGAGCCCTCGCCTATACACAGGGTTCCACAGTGACCCTTGTCACTGCCGGCGCAGCGGGTCAATACGCCATTCTGGCCGTCTAATCGGGTTGGAACACAAAACAAACCCCTTATTTGATGGGGCGGAAATCGCCCCACCCGTAATTATTTCTCTTCTTTTCATGAGCATCTGCTCACTAGTCACCCGTCAATGATGTATTTCGTTGATTATTCGTTATGATAATAACACAGGTCGTTCATTCCTCAGTAGAATCGGATTAAGGAGGTTTTGACGATGAAGAAAGTCTGGACGTTGAGAAAGAGCGGAGAAGGAGTATCACCCGTCATCGCTACAATCCTGCTTGTTGCCATTACCGTTGTGCTCGCCGCCTTACTCTATGTGATGGCATTGGGGATCGGCGGCCCAGGTACTGTCTCGCCCCCAGTGTTCGGGACCAATGTGGGCGGTGATCCAAACAACTATACATGGACCCTTACAGCAATCTCAGGCGGCCGTACGGTCCTGAAGACCGATGTATACGTCCAATTAAGGAACTCGACGGACAATTTCATCATCCAGACGACGCCCCTGGCTGTCGCTGATGGAACCCACGGATTCAAGTATAAGGCAGCGAGTACCGGAGATTTTATCGGCGTCGGTGATATCTTCAGCTTATCACGAGATTATACTCAAGGAACCGTCCTGACACTCGTTACGGCTGGTGCCACCGGTCAATATGCCACGCTGACCATCTGATCGAGTCTGGATGTCGAACGCCATCACAGACGCAGTGAGCCGGTTTAGAGTCCCTCTGAGAACCTTCTCTTTGGTGCCCTCCTAAAAGCCATTAAGTACATCACTGGATTCAGATGCAATGGTAAGGACGCTGTCCCCGCCCGAGGCGGAAGAATTCGTCAAGAGTCTCCTAAGGTCAAAGGGTCAGATGACGACCAAGGAGATCGAGACTGCCGCGCGCGGCGAGGGCAAGAGATGCCCTGACGAAACGGTCCTTTTCCTGACCAAGTTGAGATCCAAGGGGATTATCCAGGGCCAGATCTCGCAGGAGAAGCGCGGATGGGTCTGGTGGATCTAGCCGAGCATCCCTTTCTGTTCTATCACGGTCGTCTTCGCCATCTTGTCCGTGAACCTCTGCCGCGCGTCCGTCGTCTCGAGCAGCAGCGTCAGGACGAAGTCCACGGCCAGGAACAGCCCGAACACCTTGACGAGGTTCCTCATCATCGTGTTGTACAGCTCGAGCCTGCCCTCCGTCGGCACCACCTTTAGCCCCATGATCATCTTCCCGACCGTCGCCCCCATGGCGAACTCCAGGAAGGCCGAGTAGAGGAACCAGACGAATCCGATGACGACCGCTCCCATGAACCAGGCGAAGCCGAGCATCCATCCTATCAAGGCCATGAAGATGTAGATCGGGCCCCAGATGATCGCCACATCGATGAACAGCGCGACGAGGCGCTTCATCCAATGGCTCTGCAGTTTGTCGTCATGAGACAATTGTTCCAGCATCGTTGCCATTCGTATCTCCCCCTCTTCTCCCCTAGTGCCACTCAGATCGCCCGTCTTTCATCACGGATCAGCAACAAAGTGCTCATCATGGTGGCATTACGTGTATTCCGGTGCCCCCCTATCACATTTTCGGAGAACCCATGGAACGCTTTTTCTGGCAGTTCATGCATTAGCGTCGCGATGATCCGGCTCTTCGCGCTGATCGAGGGGGAGGACGACCCCAAGAAATGCACGGCCAGGAAGATGGTCAGGTTCAAGCTTGCCAGGCAGGTGGAGAACGCCAAAGGGATCCCCGGAGGGGCGATCGTCCTCAACCCCCTCGCCGAGAAGGCGATATCCGTCACCGATAGGAAGCGGGCGCAGAAGTCTGGTATAGTGGTGCTCGACTGCTCATGGAAGAAGCTCGAGGCATTTCCGAGAATCCGCAGGGACCTGAGGCACAGGGCGCTCCCCTATCTCGTCGCGGGCAACCCCGTGAACTACGGCCACCCCTGCACTCTGAGCAGTGCGGAGGCGATCGCGGCCGCCCTATGGATCGTCGGGGAAGAGGAGCGGGCAAGGCACATCATGTCCAAGTTCGGCTGGGGCGACACGTTCATCGCGCTGAACGACGAACTCCTATCCAGATACGCCTCCGCGGTAGATAGTCTGCATGTAGTGGAGATTCAGAAGGAGTACCTCGCATCTATCGAGGACGAGGAGGGCGGCGGAGAGGGCAATTGAGGAAATGTATTTAGCGAGAAGGCGATTCCCCACATCCCTTCCGACGCTTCTCAAGCGGGTGCATAAATGGCAGAGACCTTCGACCGCAAAGACATCCTCGCACTTTGGCAGGAGTTCCTGTCCGAAGCTGGCAGGCGGCACGAGCTGATCACCATCGCCGACCTGTACCCGGATGTCAGGTCATGTTCAATCGATTTCAGCCAGGTCGAGAGCTTCGACCCCGACCTGATCCAATACTTCCTGGACAATCCCGGCGAGGCGATTCGCGCAGCCGAGGAGGCTATCCAGGAGATCATCCCGCCGGAGAAGAAGGGGCGGGCGAAAATACATTTCAGAATCACCAAGCTCCCGAGGGACACGAGGGTCGAGATACGCAAGATACGCGCCGAGCACCTCGGGAAGTTCCTTTCCGTCGAGGGGCTGGTCAGGAAGGCGACCGAGGTCCGGCCGAGGCTCGTGACCGCGAAATTCCAGTGCTTGCGCTGCGGCAGGTACACCGTCATCGAGCAGGACGGTCTCCAATTCCGCGAGCCGCTGGAATGCGACCAGCAGCAAGGGGGCTGCGGCAGGGCCGCTGGTTCGACGAGGTTCAAGCTCATCATCGAGGAATCGACGTTCATCGACACCCAGAAGATCGAGTTCCAGGAATCTCCCGAAGGCCTCAGGGGCGGTTCCGAACCGCAGCGTCTGGTCGCTTTCGCGGACGACGACATCACCGGACACATATCCCCTGGCGACAGGGTCGTCCTGAACGGAATCCTGAAGAGCGTCCAGAAATCCGGCTCTCAGCAGAAGAGCACGCTGTTCGACATCAACCTCGAAGTGAATTCGACGGAGTTCGAGGAGCACGAGTACGAGGAGATCACGATCACTCCTGAGGAAGAGCTGGCAATCCGTGAAATGGCGGAGACCCCCGGCTCCTTTGACAGAGTCGTCAACTCGATATCCCCCACGATCTACGGCTACCTCAGGGA
>Ga0315287_10000774_pt1 | contig 28458 bp, 20 predicted proteins | sample YL17G11_0_MG_FD_205037 | JGI IMG/M metagenome (GOLD analysis project Ga0315287, IMG submission 205037) | Sediment microbial communities from Yellowstone Lake, YNP, Wyoming, USA - YL17G11_0 | ecosystem: Environmental > Aquatic > Freshwater > Lake > Sediment | place: USA: Wyoming | collected... | reverse complement strand
CGGAGCAAGCATGTTTGGTCCTCCTTGACCTGCTTCACCCCCTTGTGTCCATTTACCTGTTCCCTATGATCCCCTAATGCCCCCAATTGACCAATACCAATCAAGACTTGTGTGTAACAACGAGGGCAGCGCCCTGGGGATGCGTCTTGTCCATCCGCCGGCCCAACGGGCCAATGGCTCGTCTTTTGCCGCGCCGTGGAACGGTTGGCCCGTTGGGCCGACACGCATCGGGGTCGCCCCCACTCCCCTCAGGGCGTTGCCCTGGGCTGGGTGAACAGCGGGCCTTCGGCCCAACGACATCTCTTCTGCCCACTCAATAATCATATCCTCGCGTCCTGCAAAGTTCCACGGGGCGTTCAGCGGTCGGTCTTCAGTTATCGGTAAGGACAGCGGTCAACCGCCAGGCTGAGCGGGTGTAGCCGGATTCTGCTGCTCGTCCGATGTTGGTGGTTCCCATTTGATCTTGCAGTTGGGCAATGCCTGCTGGAGCTTTTTTATGCCCCCGGCAGTGACCTTGGTGTGGGTCAGGTCCAACCACCAGAGTTGGCCCAACCCCTTGAGGTGTTCCAATCCAACGTCCGTGACTGGCGTCTTGTTGAGCAACAAGAATCGTAAGTTAGTCAAGCCTCTGAGGTGCTCCAGTCCGGCGTCCGTGATCTTCGTACTGCTAAGCCATAGGTATTGGACTTGATCTAACCCCTTGAGGTGTTCCAGTCCCGTGTTCGTCACCTTGGTATCGCTAAGACATAGGACTACGAGTTGGTTCAATTCCTTGAGGCGTTCCACCCCGGTGTCCGTTACCATCGTGTCGTTCAAGGACAGCCTTCTAAGTTTGCTCAACCCCTCGACGTGCTCCAATCCGGCGTCCGTGACCGAAACATTGTCAAGGAACAGATCCTCCAGTTGGAGCGACCCTATAATGTCTCGAAGCCCGGCGTCCGTGATCTTGGTACTGGCGAGGACCAACGATCTGAGTTGCGGTAATCGTTTGAGGTTTTTCAACCCGGCATCCGTGATTGGGGTCCCCTCAAGAGACAACGCTCGGAGTTGTGGCAGCCCTTTAAGATGCTCCAATGCGGCGTCCGTGACTTGGTGGTCGTAAAATGTTATATTAACAACGTCTGTGAAGAAATCGTCTCCCGCCAGGCTCCGCAGCCAGGCCGGTTCAGGTGGTTCTTCTTTGTCTGGAAAACAATAATCCGACACGCTGTCATAGTAAACTCGGTTCACCTCTACACCCAACTTCTTAATCTCCTCCACCGCCTCCCGCTGCTTCTTCGCCTGCTGCGTCTCCGTGGCCCACCAACTACACGCGATGGCCACAGCGACGGTCAGCACCAGGAGCGAGCGGACGCTGAATTGGAAGCGGCAGCGAAAGAGCAGGGCAACGGCGAACCAAAGGAGCATCACCACCATCGCCACGCCGACGCTCGCCACGGCGATCAGCACTGTCCAGCCCTTGTGCTGGTTGAAGGCGAACCAGCGGAAGTGCTCGGACAGCAATAGCAATCCTTCCAAGACCAGCAGCCCGCCGATCAGGCGATCCGGCGTGAAACGGAGCCAGCGGCGTTCGGGCATCAGTTTTCCGATTTCGGCGGGCGACATCGCAATGCTTGGGAGTTGGTCAACACGAGCGGCGTTCTAAATTCTACAGCAATAGGTCGAGTGATTTTTCACCACGAAAACGCGAAAGAACGAAACGTCGAAACAGCGGAAACTCTAGCATGGATGTCGCGTTGGTTATGACCCCCGCCAGCTTGCCTGGCGGGTGAACGAGTTTGAAGGCTAGGAACCGGCCGAGCGTTTTTTGCGACCCCTGCCGGCTCGTCCGGCAGGTGAAGTAGTTTGTGCGGCTCCCTCCGGACGAGCCGGCTGGGGTCTGGGAGGCCGATCATTCACTACCACAACTTGTGTGTAACAACGAGGCCTTTGGCTCGGACAAATACTCTCTCATCTTCTCTCATCCGGGCCAATCTCATCCGCGCTGATCGGCGGTTGCTGTTCTTCTTGCTCTTCCGGCTTCGCCACGAAGCGGTAGCCGGCGTCGCGGATGGTGAGGAAATGGCGCGGCTCGGCCGGGTTGGACTCGAAGGTCTTTCGCAGGCGGCGGATGAACTGGTCGGGGGCGCGGGTGTTGAGCGTGCCGGGCATGCCCCACACGTTCTCCAGCAGTTCGCGGCGGGGGATCACCCGCCCCTCGTTCTCGACGAAGTACCGCAACAGTGTCATCTCCAGTTGAGTCAGGCGGAGCGGCTCGCCGCGGACGGTCGCCTCGAAGGTCTCGAAGTTGATCTTGGCCTCGGCGAACTCGAACTCGACGATCTTGCCTGAGAGCTTCCACGCCCCGCGCTCGCGGCGGCTGTGGAAGGTCAGCAGGTTCTTCACCCGGCTGAGGAACTCGTCGAGATCGAACGGCTTGGTGAGGTACTGGTTGGCTCCGACGTCGAAGCCGCGGGTGCGGTCTTCGGTGAGGGTGCGGGCGGTGAGGATCAGCACGGGCGTGTCCATGTCGAACGCCCGCAACGCCTCGCACACCGCATAGCCGCTCATGCCGGGCAACATCAAGTCGAGAATCACCAGGTCGATGCTCTCGGGGTTGTCGTGCAGAATCTTCATGGCCGCCGGGCCGTCGCCCACCGTGGTCACGCGGTAGCCCTCGGCGATCAAGTTGTACTTGATGCCAGTGGCCAGGTGCTCTTCGTCTTCCACGACCAGGATGTGTTCGTTGGTGGACATAACGAGAGGTCGGAGGTCAGGATTCAGAGGTCGGGATTCAGGATTTCACTTCTTGCGGTCGCTGGAAGTTCTGAACCCTGAACCCTGAACCCTTTGTAAACATTGGAGTTATGGGAGTTATGACTTCAATACGGAGAAACTTCAGGGTTGGTCGGGAGAGGGGACTGCGCCCTTCCGGGCAGTTGCACTTCAAACACCGTACCCGGCCCGTACTCTGGGTCGCGGACGCGTATTCGGCCGCGAAGGCGATGCACGAGCGTGCGGGCGATGTACAGTCCCAAGCCCGTGCCCGGCTTCTCGCGTTCCAGTTCCAGACCGAGCCGCACGAAGCGGCCGAATATCTTGCGCCGCAGGTGGTGGGGGATGCCGCGGCCGTTGTCGGCGATGCGGGCCACGATTTGGCCGGCGGCGCCGGGGCGCAGGCCGACTTCCACCTGCGGCTTGACGGCCGCGTATTTTACCGCGTTGTCGATCAAGTTGCGAAAGATGATGTCCAAATCGAGCCGCCGGCCCGAGACGACGCACGGCTGAAGGTCCAATCGCACCGTGTCGGCCGGCACGCGGTAGCTCATGCACACCGCCGCCGCGCAGTCGCTCAGCAGCGGCGCCAGTTCCACGTCCTCGACCTCCTCCCCGGGCCGGTCGGCGTCCAGCCGGCCGGCGTCGAGCATCTGGTTGATCAGATGGTCCAGCCGTTCGAGGTCTTCCAGCATGAAGCGATGGAAGTCGGCCTGCATCTGCTGGCTCACCTGGTGTCGGCTGAGCGTTTGCAGATAGAGCTTCATCGAGGCGATAGGCGACTTCAGCTCGTGCGTGACGCTGTCGATGAAGTTCGATTGCCGCCGCGTGAGGTTGATGGCCTTGATCGAAAGGATCAAGTACAGCACCACGCCGACCAGCAAGAGGAGAATGAACGTCGTGCCGATCGACAGCAGCGCCCAATACACGCCGGAAAGGTCGGTGTCCTTTAGCGCGCCGAACACGGCCAGCAGCACCCAGCCGATGGTCAACACGATCAGCAGGACGATCATCACAATCGCCAGCGTGATCGGCAGGCTCAAGCTACGTCGCGCGGACATACCGGCGAAGATAACAGATGGGCGGAGCCCCCGTCAAGCGGGGGAATTGGCCGGCGATTTTCGCCCTCACGGTCCCCTTCACCCTCCCCGTCGAGGGTTCCGCCAAACTATTACGCACCTATTACACAACCGATACACAGCAGCCGTTGGATCAAGGGCGACAAAATCTATAATACATCAGAACCAGTTTGCTTACTACAACTTCGGAGCTTGGCCACCATGAAGGCAAAGTACGTTCAGATCGAATCTTCTCATCGGCATTCGCCGGCCCGGCATCCGGCCGGCTCGCAGGCCCGCGTGTTGCTGTGCAGCGTCTTCGGGCCTTACGGCAAGGACGACGAGTACGGCAGCCGGGCGATGAATCCGATGGAGCTTTATCATAATCAAGTGACGCGCACGCAAGGCGCCTTCTCGCTGCGGATGTTCCACCGCAGTTGGGGCCTGATGATGATTCAGGCGAACATCGACGCGCCTTGCACGGTGTTGGACTTTCCCACGCTCGATCGGTTCATCGAGGAAATTCGCACGCAACAGTACGACGTGGTCGGCATCTCGTCGATCATCCCCAACACGTACAAAGTCAGGAAGATGTGCGAGTTGATTCGGCAATACCTGCCCGGCGCGACCATCGTCGTCGGCGGGCACATCGCCAACGTGCCCGACCTGCACGAACAGATCGACGCCGACCACATTGTCCGCGGAGAGGGCGTGCGCTGGTTCCGCGGCTTCCTGGGCGAGGACGAGAACCGCCCGCTGCGGCATCCAATGACCGAGTCGGGCGTCGGCACGCGGAACGTCGGCGTGACGGCGAAGGACCGCCCGGGCGACGTCGCCGCCACGCTCATCCCGTCGGTCGGCTGCCCGCTGGGCTGCAACTTCTGCTCCACCTCGGCCATGTTCGGCGGCAAGGGCAAGTCGGTCAACTTCTACCAGACCGGCGACGAACTGTTCGAGATCATGCGCCAGCTCGAGCGCGACATGCAGGTCCGCTCGTTCTTCGTGATGGACGAGAACTTCCTCTTCCACCGCAAGCGCGCCCTGCGGCTGCTGGAGTTGATGGAGAAGCACGGCAAATCGTGGTCGCTCTACGTGTTCAGCTCGGCCAACGTGCTCCGCTCGTACACCATCGACCAACTGATCCGCCTGGGCATCTCCTGGGTGTGGATGGGCATCGAAGGCTGCAACAGCCAGTACACCAAGCTCAACGGCATCGACACGTTCGAGCTGGTCCGCGAGCTTCAGTCGCACGGCATCCGCGTGCTCGGCTCGACGATCATCGGCCTGGAGAATCACACGCCGGAGAACATCGACGAGGCCATCGACTACGCCGCCCGGCACGACACCGACTTCCACCAGTTCATGCTGTACACGCCCATCCCCGGCACGCCGCTGCACGCCGAGTTGACGGCCAATGGAGTGATGAAGGACCCGAGCGAGTATCATCTCAGCGACATTCACGGGCAGTTGATGCTCAATTACCGCCACCCAAGTCTCAACGACGAGCAGACGGCCGAGTTGATGGTCCGGGCGTTCGACCGCGATTTCCAGGTCAACGGTCCGAGCACCGTGCGCATCGCGCGCACCACTCTGGCGGGCTACCGGCGGCACAAGAACCATCCCGATCCGCGCGTCCGCAGCCGATACCTCTGGGAAGCCCGCGAGTTGGCCACGTCGTTCGCCGCCGTGGTCGGCGCGGCGAAACTCTACTACCGCAACAATCCCGTGATGTACGCCAAGATGTCGGCGCTGCTGCGGGAACTGCACGCCGAGTTCGGCTGGAAATCGCGGATGGCCTCGGCCATTGGCGGCCGCTGGGTGCTGCGGCAGATTCGCAAGGAAGAGAAGCGCCTGGCCGCCGGCTTCAGCTACGAGCCGCCGACATTTTACGAGCGGAACGAAGCGGTCGGCGACCGGCCCGACGTGCCGCTGTGCCGCTACGCCACCCCGCTGGCCGTTGCCGCCCCGGCAATGCCCGCGGTCGTTTCGCTCTCGATGCAGCAACGGGAATTGGCGGGCGTGTAGGATCGCCGTAGTCTTGCCTATGTTGGGCGCCATGCCCACGCTTACATCGGCACTTCGGTTCCAAGTCCAAGCTTCTTCGCATTGGCCAGAACGCGGCTTGCCGCCGCCAGGTCCTGGATGGCGATTCCGACGGACTTGAAGAGCGTCACCGTATCGGGATGCGTGCGCCCCGTCTTTGTCCCGGCGGCGATTTCGCCGAGTTCGGCGCGGACGTGGTCGGCCCGGATCAGGCCGGCTTTCAGCGGCATAATCAGGTCGCCGGCCTCTTTCCAGGCCGCGTCAATCTGGTCCACCACCACGTGCGACCGCACGACGGTTTCTGGCGGAATCTCCCGCATGTGCGGCTTGTAAGATCCGATGGCGTTGATGTGAGCCCCGGCGCACACATCTTTGTCCGCAAAGACCGGCGTTGCCGACGTCGTCGCCGTGCAGATGACATCGGCGCCGTCGAGCGCTTCGGCGGGCGTTGCGGCAAGCGACACGGTTATGCCGAGGTATGCGCCGGTTTCCCGTGAAAAGGCGGCGGCACGTTCGCTGTCCCGGTCGAATACGCTTGCTTCCCGGATGGACCGCACGGCGCACACGGCTTCCAGTTGCGTGCGCGCCTGGATCCCCGCGCCGAAAATAGCGGCTTTGCGGGCGTCTTTGCGCGCCAGGAAATCGGTAGCCGCGCCGGACGCCCCACCGGAGCGAATGGCGGTGAGCGATGTGCCCTCCATGACCGCCACGAGGCTGCCCGTGTCGGTATCGAACACCATGACCATGGCCTGGATGAAGGGGAGGTCGATCGTCGGGTTGTTCTCGAAAAGCGTGATCACTTTCAGTCCGAACCGAGCCGTGGCAGGACTGTACGCCGGCATGACGAGAACGTCACCCTTGTGTTCGGGCATGGGAATATGCGTGCGGATCGGCACGATGGCCCTTTTTTCGGACAGCTCCCTAAAGGCGGACTTCATCACCTCGATGGCTTCCTTCATGGGAAGGGCGCGCCGCACGTCGGCGGCGGACAGGAATCGGAGTGTGCGTGTGGAATTCATATCCTGAATGGTCATGTTCTAAACCAAGGTAGCCGTGAAAAAGAAATTGCATGAATTCGGTATTATGTCTGCGGAACTCGTCCTGCGGAACTCGTCGTTACCACCCTTCCGGCCTGACGCCGCCATCGGTTTGCTGGATGCGCCAGTCGGCGCCGCCGGAGGCGAGTTTGGTGCGCAGGAGCCGAACGCTCACGAAGAACGACTTCCGCTCGCCAGACTCCTCGTAGGTTACGGCGTAGAGCAGGTCGACGGCGTCGTTGTCGTTGTCGCGGTCCTGGCCGGCGGTCTGGTAGAACCGCACCAGGGCCCGCGGCCCCAGCGCCAGCAGCGTTCGGATCGGCGGCCGGTTCACGTAGTCTTCGAGTTCCTGCCGCCGGCGCGGGTTGTTGCGGTAGAAATCCCACGGCTTGTCGTCCAGCGGCTGGCGCAACTGCGAGGCCATCGTCAGTTGATGGGCTTTTTGGGGCTGGTCGTCGAGAAGATAGCGGAACCACAAGTCGGCCACCTGCCGGGCCTCGTCGCCGACCAGCTTGCGATAGACCAGCCAGTCGGCCGGCGCCGCCGCGGCAAACAGAAGCGACAACGCCAAAGCCAACAAGGCGGCTTTGCGGCCCACCAGCGCCGGGGCGTACCGGTTGATTCTTCGCAGCGCCCAAACGCTGAACAGCAGGCCCAACAGCGGCACGGCCCAAAGCAGCGGGTCGATCAGTGCCACGGGCGAGAGCAGGGCGAAGATCAAGGCCAGCACCGCCTGACCCGCCACGGCCCGGTATTCGGCCAGTTGGGCGTCTTGCGAATCGGTAATGTGAACTGGGGGCAGGCTGCGCGGCATGGTGATTATGGTTTCGAGATTACAGCATGGATATCGGATTGTTTATGACCCCCGCCAGCTTGCCTGGCGGGTGAACGAGTTTGAAGGCTAGGAACCGGCCGAGCGTTTTTTGCGACCCCTGCCGGCTTGTCCGGCAGGTGAAGGAGTTTGTGGGGCCCCCTCCGGGCGAGCCGAGGAAACTTTCTCACCTGCCAGACAAGCTGGCAGGGGCCGGAGAATACGCGGGTTCCCGCTCTAGCCTGGCAAACTTATTCACCTGCCGGACAAGCCGGCAGGGGTGCCCAAACCCGATATCCTTGCTGAAGTCTCATGATTTCCGATCTGTGATTTCTGATTCATCGCTGGTTTCCGCTTATCCGCCTCCGGGCCGCACACGAAGCGAGTCGGTTTTCTTGAGGTGGGCTTCCAGGTTCGCTCGGCGGGTGGCGTACTTGGGCATGAAGTCGGCGTTTCGATCGAAGACGCACAGGTCCCCGTCGGCCTCGGATGGGTCCGCCGGTTCGCCGTATCGCTTCTTCTGCAATTCTTCCGCCGTCGCACTGCGGCAGAAGGCGCCTAGCGACTCCTTCTGCACGAAGCCCAGCCACTGCCGGTCGGGCGCCAGGCCCAGGATCATCTTCTCTTCCGGCTGGAATCCGTCGAAGAGAAAGTTGCGAGCCAAGGGGGCCGTGTGCAGCGTCGTCATCGTGAAGCAGATCATCACCCAACCGACCCACAAGGCCAGCAGCGCGCTGCCGATGCGGTCGGCGAGCTTCAGGAACCGCACCTTCACCTTGGAGATGCGATCGGTCAACTCGCGGAAGATCATCATAAACAGGGCAAACAGCCCCCAGAGCGCGAGGAAGTCCCACACGTACGTGTACGACGCATTCCAGCCGTCCAGCCAGCGGGCGACCGGCTCGAAGAAGTTCACCGCCAACAGCCCGGCCGTCACCACGTTGACCAACCGAATGGCGTTGCTCCACATCCCCTCCGTGTACAGCGTGGCAAGGCATCCGAAAAGGATGAGGAACATCAGCAGTGGAAGGAGGGAGGGCATTGCAGGGGTCGGGGGTTAGGAACTAGTTATTGGGGAGAATGACGAAAGCCAAATGTCGAAGGAATGACGAAAGTCAAAGGCCAAATGTCGAAGGATTGACGACGATGGCGGCTTATTCGTCATTCGTGCTTTGACCTTCCTTCGACATTTAGCTTTCGTCATTCGTCATTTTTCTTCATGGTTACTGCTTCAACACGCGCATCAGTTCGGGCAAGGAGGTGACTCCCTTGGCAACGAGCAAAATGCCTTCCTCCTGAAGGCTCTTCATGCCGTCCTTGCGGGCGGATTGGCGGAGGAGATCGAGTTTTGCTCCGGCGGCCAGCGCTTTGCGGACCGCGTCGCCGACCGGCAGCAGTTCGAAGATGGCCGTCCGCCCCAGGTAGCCGATCGCGCCGCACACTTTGCACGGCTCCTTGGGTTCTTCGGGATTCGGCTGCGGCGGCCGATAGAAGGCTTGGATGCGCCCTTCGGGGATGCCCAACTGCTGGAGGATCTGCGGGGCGGGCGCGTAGGCCTCTTTGCACGAGTCGCACAGCTTGCGGACCAGCCGCTGGTTGACCACGGCCACCACCGCCTTGGCGAACTCGGCCGGCGGCACGCCCAGCGCCAACACCCGCAGCAGCGCCTCGGCCGAGTCCTTCGCCCGCATGGTGCCGATCATCATCCGATTCTCCGCAGTCTCGCGGCACAGCAGGCTCACCGTCTGGGCGTTGACCAGGTCGCGGACCACCACCACGTTCGGCTCGGTGCGGAAGAGCTTCACCAGCACGTCGGCGGGCGATTGCCCGTCGGCCGCCTTGTAGGTCGTCACCGGGATGTTCTCCACCTCCGGGTAACGATTCGTCTCTTCTTCAACCGCCACGAACTCGCGGGTAAAGCGGTCGCAAACGTGCAGGGCCACGTCCATCGTGCTCCGCAGCCCCGCGGCGGGCATGGCCGAGAAGAGCAGCAACCCCTGTTGCGTGGCGAGCAACTCCTTGAGTTGTTCCTGCACCTTGGTCCTCATGCCCAACTCGTCGAGCGTCTTAAAGCGAACCTTTTTGTCCTCGAACTGGATGACGACCCGCTCGCCCGCGGCCGCGCCTTGCGAGGCGAGCGTGGTGGCGTAGCGGACCCCTTTATACTCGGCGGCGAACGCGCCTTCCTGCCGGCTCTTGCGATCTTGGGGATTCAGGCCGCAGAGCATCTTGAGCGATTCGAGGGCCGGATCGGCCGCCTCGCGCTGCTGGGCTTCGCGGGGAATCCACACGCCATCGACCATCGTGCGCACGGCCACGCCCTGTTGCGCATAGTCGAGCATGATGGCCGAGGCACGGCCGCCCAGCCCTTCGGCGATGAGCTCCCGCGCCGTGCGCAGCCCGGGCGACTGCCGGGCCAGAAGCAGCCGGGCGGCGTCGGTCCGCTCGTCGGGGCCGCCCTGGGCGAAGAGCTTTACCGGCGGGCCGGTCTCGTGCGGATCGAGCTTCTCCGGCGCGATAATCTTCACACCCAACGCGCTCAACCTGGTGCCCAGCCAATAGCGCAGGTGCTCGGGCGTGAGCACCCGTTGGTCGTTGTGTACCTGCGAGTTGCGGTAAACGATGTACGTGGTCAGCGGCCCGATGTAGGCGGCCAGCAACAGGACGAAGCCGAGCCAGAAGTAGGGAATCAGCCACAGCAGCACAAACGCCGCCAGAAACGTGCCGAAGATGATCGGGTTCCAACGCAGGTAGTTCAGCTTCTTGATCTCCTGGCAGTCGACGCTCACCCAGTCGGTGGTCTTTACCCACGCCAGGAACACCAGCCAGCAAGCGAGGATCTTGACCCAACTGAGATAGTAGCCGGGGCCCCGGAAATCCTTGCCGGGCGACGGAGCCGGCTCGAACGCCGGCCACGGACCATCGGCGGCCAGCAGCACGCCGGCGCCGACGGCCAGGATCGCGGCGACGGCGGCAACGATCAGAAGGATGCGGAACATCGTTGCACACCCCCGTTTAGCGGCCTTCCGACAATCATCAATCATAATCCCAAATCCTAAATCCCAATTCCCCAAATCCTAAATCCGCCGTCACAGCATCGCCGAGTCCTTCAATTGGATGCCCTTCAGGGCCATCTTCAGGGCCTCGGGGTTGGGGGCCACCTCGAACGCCGTGGCCCGATCGATCATGTCCCGCTCCACCATGTCGCGGAGGCTCATTGTGAAGTCCTGCATGCCTTCCTCCTTGCCGATCCGAATGGCGTCGGCCAGTTTCTCGTCCTGCTCGTCCAGCAGCAGCTTGCGGACGGTGGGCGAGAAGGTCATGATCTCGCAGGTCGGCACGCGGCCCACGCCTTCCTTGATCGACGGCAGCAGCTTTTGGGCGATGATCCCCTTCATGTTGAAGACCAGCGCGCTGCGGATGGCGGAGTGCATGTTCTGCGGGAACAGGTCGAGGATGCGGCCGATGGTGCTGGGCGCGGTCGAGGCGTGAATCGTGCCGAACACCAGGTGCCCGGTCTCCGCCGCCTGGATGGCCGTCTCGAAGCTCTCCCGGTCGCGCATTTCGCCCACCAACATGATGTCCGGGTCCTCGCGCACGGCATGTTTCATCCCGGTCATGAAGTCCTTCACGTCCATGCCGATCTCCCGCTGGTTGATCAGGCATTTGTCCTCGGTGAAGGTGAACTCGATGGGGTCTTCCAAAGTGAGGATGTGCTTGCGGTAGCGGTGGTTGATCCAGTCGAGCATTGAGGCGATCGTGGTGCTTTTGCCGGAGCCGGTGATGCCCGCCAGCAGGATCATGCCTTGGCTGAACTTGCACAGTTCGGCCAGCGAGGGGGGCAGGTGTAGGCTTTCAAAGTCGGGGATCCAGTTGTTCACCCGCCGGGCGACCATGCCCACGTGGCCCATCTGCTGCAAGACATTCACGCGGAACCGCCACCGCTTGTCGTCGATTTGCAGCGAGTAGGCGAAATCGACCCCGCCGTCTTCGTCAAAAATCCGCTTCCGCCGCTCCTGCAAGTCGATCATCTGGAAGATCAGGCGGACCATTTCTTCGTCGTCGATCGGCTCGCGGTTCAACGGCCGCAGCACGCCGTTGACGCGCACGAACGGCGCATTGCCGACCTTCAAGTGCAAGTCGCTCCCCTCGAGCTTCACCAGCGCGCGGAACAGCTTGTCGATCTCCAACTCCTGTTGCTTGCCGAGGAATCGCTGTGAAGTGGTGTCAAGGTCTGGCATGGAAAGGGAATTAGGGATTGGGGGTTAGGGTGTCGGAGTCAATAGTTGGGAAATGACGAATCTTCGTCATTTTGATTTCGTCATTCGTCATTCTTACCGGAATACCCCTGGCTTGCATCACGCGTTTTGTTTCTTCAATGGTGTATTCGCCATAGTGGAAGATGCTGGCGGCCAGGGCGGCGTCGGCGCCCCCCAGCAGGATCGCGTCGGCCAGGTGGTCGGGGCAGCCGGCCCCGCCGCTGGCCACGACCGGGATCGAGACCGCCTCGGTCACCGCCCGGGTAATCTCTATATCATAACCATCTTTCGTGCCGTCCGCATCCATCGAGGTCAGAACGATCTCGCCGGCGCCGAGCCGCTCGACTTCGCGGGCCCAGGCCACCGCTTCGAGGCCCGTGCCGATCCGCCCGCCGTTGATATGAACCTCCCAAACCTCACGGCCGTCTTTCACCACCCGTTTCGGGTCGATGTTCACCACGATGCACTGGCTGCCGAACCGCCGGGCGGCCTGCCGGACGAAGTCGGGGTTGCGGCAGGCGGCCGAGTTGATCGACACCTTGTCGCAGCCGGCGTTCAACAAGGCCCGGATATCGTCAATTGTGCGGATTCCGCCGCCCACCGTCAGGGGCATAAACACCACTTCGGCCGTTCGGCAGACCACGTCGAGGATGATATCGCGGCCCTCGTGGCTGGCCGTAATGTCGAGAAAGACCAGTTCGTCGGCCCCCTCCTGCTCATAGCGCGCCGCCACCTCTACCGGATCCCCGGCGTCGCGGAGATTGAGGAAGTTGGTGCCTTTGACCACCCGGCCCCGGCTGACATCGAGGCATGGAATCACCCGTTTGGCAAACATCGAGTCTACTGTAATTATCGCGGGTTTCCCGGTCAACACCCCCCTCCAGGGAGGCACTTCCTCGCTGAATTGGGACTGTGCGGAATTCTGTGTCACCAGGAAGTAGCACGGCCATCCTGGCCGTGTTTCTTCACGGGCTGGAAGCCCGTGCCACAAAATTTCTTACAGTCCCCTGAATTACCCTCGTTCCCGCTCCCCTCCTTCGATCTCCACAACTTCCAGCAGCCGCCGGCGGATTTCTTCCAGCCGCCGCTCGTCGTGGATCTTGCGGTTCTGCGCGTCGGTGACGTAGAAGACGTCGACTACCTGATCGAGGAAGGTGCCGATCTTCGCCCGGCCCACCGACAGGCCCAACTCGAAGAGCGTGCGCGTGATGGCGTACAACAATCCGGTGCGGTCGTGGGTGAAGATGTCGATGATCGTGAAGCGGTGCGAGGTGCTGTTGTCGACGTTCACCCGGGTCGGCACGCCGGGCACGGGCACGAGCCGCTCGCCGCCGATGCGCCACGTGCGGCGGAAGGCCGGCGGCCGGTCGCTCGGGCTCAGCAGCGATTGCTCCAGCGAACGCTCGATCTGCTCCAGCCGTTCCGGCGGCGGTTGGCCGGCATAGTCGGGATCGCGGACCAGGAAGCGGTCCAGCACCAGTCCGTCCGGCAACGTGTGAATCTGCGCCGTGCGAATCTCCAGGCCGTGGCTGCTCAGGGCGCCGGTGAGCCGGTGGAAAATGCCGGGCACGATCTGCTCGGAGGCGGCGACGCTGAACTGCACCGTGACCGTATCGGCCAAGTATTGAGCCGCGACCGACACGCCGCGCGAATCCAGGCCGTGCAACTGGTGCAGATCGGCTGCCGCCTGTTGCGGCGGCGTGGCGTTGAGATAGGCCGCCGGCAGCGCCAGAAGATGCTCGGCGAACCAGGCCGCGTCCTTTTCCGGGCCGAGCCGCGCGCGAACCGCCAGGCGGCGGTCTTGCAGGAGATTGTCGATGGTGGTTTCCGGGCTTTCGCCGGCCAGGTGCTGCATGGTCCGGTGGTAGAGATCGGTGACGACTTCCGTCTTCCAGCCATCCCACACATCCGGCCCCACGGCTCCCAGGTCGGCCGCCGTGAGCACGTACAGTATTTGGAGCATCTCCGGCGAACCCACTTGCACGGCGAATTGCACGGCCAGTTGCTCGTCGGCCGTGTCGCGGCGAAACGCCAGGTGGTTCATCAGCATGTGCTTGTGGACGAGGAACTTCAGGGCCTCGGCCTCGTGATCCGGCATGCCGAGCCGCCGGGCGACGTCGATGGCGATCCGCACGCCCACCTCGCGGTGGTCTTCCAGCCGCCCCTTGCCCAGGTCGTGGATCAACAGCGCCAAGTGCAGCAGGTGCTTCTGCTTCAGCGGGCGATACACGCGGCCCAGCGGACCCGGGTCCGACCACAATTCGGTGGCGAACTCCACCGCCCGAAGACAATGCTCATCGACCGTGTATTTGTGATACTGGTTGAACTGCAACAGCCCGCGGGCGTGGGCAAACTCGGGGATGAACCGCTCGAGGACGCCGGCGTCGTGCAGATCGCGCAGCAACGGCCCGAGCCGCGCCGGATGGCGCAGCAGCGAGAGGAAATGGCGGCAGGCCGGCGGCGATGGGACCGCGTCGGGCAACCGCACGGCCTCGCGGCGAATGGCCTCCCACGTGGCGGCGGCGATCGGTTTGTCGTACAGGTTGGCCAGATCGGCCAGCCGGATGACGGCCGTCAGGTCGCCGCGGAGCAGGTGCAAGCCGTGGCGGGTGGCCATGACGCCGGCCGGCCCGACGCGGATTCCCGCCTCCACCCGATGCCCAAACAGGGCCGTGCTCAGCCGCGCCAGCCGGTCGCGCGACTGCGCCTTGGCCGCGAACCGCGTGGCGATATGACTCACCGCGCTGGTGTGGAGGAAATAGTCGCGCATGAACTGTTCGACCGGCAAGAGGCCCGAGATCGAGCGATAACCCCGCTGCTCGGCGATGCGCAGTTGCTCGGCCCGATCGAGCACGTCGGCCGCTTGTTTGGCGTGGAAGTGCAGTTCGTTGCGCAGCCGCAGGAGGAACTCGTTGGCCCGCAGCACGGCGTCCAGGTCCTCGTCGCTGAGCGCTCCGAGGGCGTGCAGTTCGCGCGGGTCGGGCGTGCCGTGCCGCACGAAACCGATCCAGCGGATCAACTGGATGTCGCGCAGCGTGCCTCGCGAGCGCTTGACGTTCGGCTCCAGCAGGAACACCGTCTCGCCGTAGCGGAGACGCTCTTCGAGCCGGTCTTCCACGATGCCCGCCATCAGCCGGCGGGCGCGGCGGCTGGCCAGCCGGCGAAAGCGGTGCGCGAAGCGGCCGAACAACGGCGTGCTGCCGCGCAGCAGCCGCGATTCGACCAGCGAGGTGCAGATCATCGGATCGCCGCAGGCCAGGCGGCAGGCCTGCTCCGGCGTGCGCACGCTATGGCCGAGGACCAACCCGGCGTCGAATACGTCGCGCAACAGCCGTTCCGCCAGGGGCGCCACGCGGTTCGCCGCCGGCGGCGCGTGGAGAATCATCAGATCGACGTCGCTATAGGGGACCACGTCGCGGCGGCCGTAACCGCCGTGCGCCACCAGGGCAATCTGCGACCAAAGACCGTCCGGCCCCGACTCGCCCAAGTCGGCCAGCGCGGTTTCGGTCAGATCGAGCAAGACCTCGTCGCGCAGGTCGGTCAACATCGCGCAGAGTTCCACGCCCGAACAGCCGGCCTGGTGGCGGCGCTGAAACTCTTCGTGTCCTTGGGCCAGCCGACTCTTGGCAGCCAGCACGTTGCCACGGAGAAGCGACATATCGCTACAGGGCGCTTTCGCCGGATTCGCCGGTGCGGATACGGACGGCCTCGGCCAGATCGCTGACGAACATCTTGCCGTCGCCGACCTGTCCGGTTTGGGCGGAACGCATGATCGTGTCCAACACGGTCTGCAACTTGGCGTCGGGCACGACCACCTCGATCTTGATCTTGGGAACGAAATCGACCTCGTACTCGGTGCCGCGGTACATTTCCGTATGGCCCTTCTGGCGGCCGAAACCGCGGACCTCGGTAATCGTCATACCCGCGATGCCCCGTTCGGTCAAGGCGTTCTTGACGTCTTCGAGCTTGAAGTGCCGGATGATCGCTTCGACCTTCTTCATGGGATGACTCCCAACCCGCTATAGGTTCCGCCGTAATGTACTCGCCACGCTCCGCGTGACGTTGCCGCCGACACGCTTCACGCTACTGCCTCACGCGGAGCGTGAGGAGTACGTTAGATGAATATGTACCCTTCCTCGCCGTGTTGGCTGAGGTCGAGGCCCTCGATTTCTTCGGCCCGCGACACCCGCAATCCCATCGTCGCGTCGAGCACCTTAAGGATGACGAACGTGGCCGCGATGGCCAGGCCCCAGGTGATTAGAACGGCGATGATCTGTGCGGTCAAGACGGGGCCGCCTTCGAGCAAACCCAGCAGCTTGCCGTCGCCGCACGCGCCGGTGGCGCGGGTGGCGAAGATTCCCGTCAGGATGGCCCCCAGCGTTCCGCCCACGCCGTGGACGCCAAAGGCGTCGAGCGAATCGTCGTACTTGAAGCGCGACTTCAGGGCGGTGCAGGCGAGGAAGCAGACGATGCCCGCCGCCACGCCCATCAACAACGCCGGCATGGGCGCGACGTATCCGGCGGCGGGCGTGATGCACACCAGTCCGGCCACCACGCCGGAGCAGGTGCCCAGGACGGATGGTTTGCCGCGGGTAATCCACTCGGCGGCGGCCCACGTGAGTCCGCCCGCCGCCGCCGCGAAGTGCGTGGCGCAGAACGCGCTGGCCGCCAGCCCGGTGGCGTTCAGGGCGCTGCCCGCGTTGAAGCCGAACCAGCCGACCCAGAGCATGGCGGCGCCGATCGCCGTGTAGGTGAGGTTGTGCGGGGGCATCGGCTGGCTGCCGTAGCCCAATCGCTTGCCCAGCAGCAGCGCGCAGATCAAGGCCGACACGCCGGAACTGATGTGGACCACGGTGCCGCCGGCGAAGTCCAACGCCCCGCCGGCGCAGATTGCGGCGTTCGGGCTGCCGTATTGCAGAATCCCGCCACCCCACACCCAATGGCACAGCGGGCAGTAAACCAGCGTTCCCCAAAGAATCATGAACACTACCATCGTGCTGAACTTCATCCGCTCGGCAAACGCGCCGCAGATCAGCGCGGGAGTGATGATGAAGAACATGCCCTGGAAGAGCATGTGGGTCATTACCGGAATGGAGAGCCCGGGATAGAGCGGGATTTCCGCCGTGCCACCCCCGCCCGGCGTGCTGATCCAAGTGGCTTGGGCCCCTTTCATAAACAGGTATCGCATGTCGCCGAGCCAGGCCTCGCTGCCGCCAAAGGCCAACGTGTACCCATAGAGCGCCCAAATCACGGTCATCAGGCACATCAGGAAGATGCACTGCATCATCACGCCCAACACGTTCTTCTTGCGGACCAAACCGCTGTAGAAGAGAGCCAGGCCCGGGCCGGTCATCATCAACACCAAAGCCGAACTGACCAATATCCAGGCGTTGTCGGCCCGATCCAGCGTCGGTGACGTGGCCGCGGCGGGCGTGGCCTGCGGCTCCTCCGCCCAGGCCGTCCCAACATTCACGCACGTCAGACACAAGGCGGCAAAGGCGACTCCCATTGCCAACCAACGCAATGACCTGCTCGCGGTTATCATCCGACCGACTACCTTTCGTGGTTTTTCCCAACTCACTGCCAGCAAGCATGCAGTGGCGCACGATGCCCAGAAATGTGTGCAAGCAATACGCGTGCCAACGAGGAGACGGGTGGAGTACACACTGCCCGAAGTCGTTATTGGGCAAGCGGGTTAGACACAATTTTGCAAACCGGGACGCACCCTTGGGTGGGCTGTGTGCCCATTTTTCGAGCAGCGCATGGCGATGGAAGTGGCACACTCACGGGGTCAGGACGATTTTTCCCGTCAATGTGCCGGCATTTCGCAGGGTGTTGTCTTCCTGGAGCCGGTGGGCGGCCGCGGCTGCGGAAAGCGACATGGTTCGCCCGATGTGTGCGCGGAGCTTGCCCCGCGCCAGCCAGCGGTTGATCTCGGCGGCGCACTTCCGCTGCTCCTCGGCCGGGGCGTTGAACATCGCAAAGCCGATCAGCCGGCCGTCCTTGGTGTAGAAAGGCCCGACGGGCAAGACGGGCCGCGACTCGCGCCCCGCCATGACCACGATCCGCCCGCGCATGGCCAGATGCGCCACCGCGCGCTCCAGGTTTTGTTCGCGCAAGGTCTCGAACCAGACGTTGATCGGCCCGAACTCCTTTAGCGCGGCGTCCACGTCGTCCGTCTTGTAGTCGATCGCCACATTGGCGCCAAGCTGGCGGCAGAGATTCACTTTCTCATCGCTGCCGGCGGTGGCGATTACGCGGGCGCCGACGGCGCGGCTCATCTGGACCACACACGAGCCGACCCCGCCCGAACCGCCGTTGACAAACACCCGCTCGCCCGGCTTCAACTGCGCCTCGCGGAACAGGCCCAGATGGGCGGTAATGCCGACCAGCGCCACGGCGGCCGCGTCCTGGTCGGCAACCTCCGCCGGCGTGGGATACAACCATTGTTCCTCGACGACGGCATACTCGGCAAAGGTCCCTTGGCGGCCCAGCAAGCCCTGGTTGCTCCCCCAAACGCGATCCCCAGGCCGGAACCGCGCCGCCTCCGGCCCCACGGCCACAACCGCCCCCGCCAAATCGCAGCCGACGATAAACGGCTTGGGCAGAGAAGGGTACAGGCCCGCGCGAATGTAGGTGTCGATCGGGTTGACCGACACGGCACGGACCTTCACCAGCACCTGGGATCCGGTCGGTCCGGGCTTCGGCAGGTCGCCGAAAATGATGTTTTCCGGCGGGCCCGGCTGCTCGATGTACGCCGCTTTCATAAGAGCATTATGGCGAGAGGATGTTGATCTCTTGCAGGCACATGCCGTAGCGGCTTGCCGGCGGGCGCGAGAGGATCCTCATGCCGTTCCAGTTCGACGCGAAGTTGGCCGCATAGCACAGCCACACCGTTCGCCCGTCGGCACTAATGAACTTCGAGGGAATGTTGACGAAGTACGCCTGCTCGCCAAAGTGCTTCATGTAGGTCACGAGCTTCCACGGCCCGACGATCTGATCCGACTCCAGCAAGTACGTGTTGAAGTAACCGCATGTGTTGGTGCCGTCGGTCACGCACATGATGTACTTTTTCAAGGGCCCGTTGTAGGTCATCGTCACGCAGCCCATGTTGTCGTTCCAATCGGCGATCGGCTGGATTTTGCTGAAATCGCCCGTCCAGACCGGTTTGCTGTCGGCGCCCAGGCCGGCGAAGAACTCGTACTTCGAGGCATCGTTGATGTTCTCGATGCTAGGGGTGACGCGGACCAAATAGATCGAATCGCCGGTGATCCAACTGTGGTTGCAGTACCGCGGCTTGGGGTCGGGAACGGCCGACCCGTGAGCCACGAGATACGCCTTGCCGTCGGGCGAGTGTTCCATATTCTTGCCGAAGTCGACGAAGTGCGGCGAGCCGATCCTGACCGGTTCGCCCTTCAATCCGTTCTCGCCAAACAGCGATTTCTCCGGCGTGCAGGGCGTCTGCGTCCATGTCTTGCCGAGGTCCTTCGAGTAGCGGAACCCGACGAACGGGCCCAGCCACGGCCAGTTGTACGTGACGCCCTCGTGCTTTACCGAACCGGCCGGACCAAGGCAATACGTGCCGTAGTACCACACCCCGTTGTAGACCAGGCTGCCGCAGGGGTAGCGTCCTTCGTAGGGGCGCGGGCTGCTCTTGTAGATCGCCTGATCGATGACCCGGAGTTTCAGCGGATCGTCGCCGACGATGGTGGCGTTGCCGGTGGCGGCGTTGTTGCTGCCGGAGCCGCAGGCCAGCTCGTTCACCTTGCCGTCGGTCCAGGGCGAATACAGGTTGCCGTCAGAGGCCCAGGAGGGATACCAGGTGTCGGCGTTGGTGTATTCGGCGTGCCGGCCGGTGAAGCGCAGGGCGTTGATCGTGTCGGACGGCTTGAACGGGCAATCGACCGGCGGCTCGGAGGGCCAGACGCTGCCCGGGCCAATCGCCGGCTTGGGCGGCGGGGCATCACTCGCCCCTTGCTCCGGGCCGGCCCAGGCCGCCCCGGCGGCAAGCGTCCAGAGCATGGTCATAACGAATCGTTCGATCGACAGATACGTTGCGTGATGGGCGTGCATCGGCAGGGCCTTTCTGGGTGAAATGGGCGAGTCGTAGGACGAACGTCTAGCCTAGCCGCCGGCCGGGCGCGTGTCAACCAGAAGGTCAACAACGTATTGGGCAGCGGGCAGCGGCCCGCGAGCCGCTAGAACCTCACCGTAGCCGAGCGGCTGCCTCGTCGAAGAATTTCTTCAATCGGTCAACTGCTTCCGCGCGGGCAGCGGGGACTCCTTGGTTGTGCTGCTGCATTTGCTCGGTCATGCCTTTCGACAGTTGCCACCGTGCCCGGTTGACCAGTTCCTCGCTGATTGCCGCTTGGTTGCCGTTGAGCAGGGCGGCGGCCTTGACGTACGCGTCGAAAATGTACTGTCGAGCGGGGTCGGTTTCGTAGCCCCACTCGTTGATCTTCGGCGTAAGATCCTCGTTTGCCAATAGCCCAGCCAAGATTCTGGCCGCCTGGGGCGTTTGGAGTTGGCCGAGGGGCGCCAAAATTCTCTCCCGCACGTCTCGATCCTGAACGGCCGGCGCGATGGCATCCCAATGCTTCAGGCCCGTGGTACGGATGAGTTCCACTGCCAGCCCACGCTGCTTGGGGTTTTGCCGAAACTGCGCGAGCAGGATTTCCTCGGACCGTTGCGGGTCCAATGTCGTCAGCAGCAGCGTCAGCCGCGTCTGAAGCACGGGGTCGAATGTCAGGGCGGGTATTGGATTATCCAACGCCTGCTGAATGGCAGCGGCGTCAGGTTTCGTGGCGACAATCTTCAAGACCTCGATCACTTTGGAGAGAAGGACGTTTTTGGCCAATCTGGTCGCGACCTCCGGCCAAGGCTGGTCCTGCTGCAAGATTTCCAACAGGCGTGGTTGGAGGGAATGCTCTTGAACGAATTTGGCGACTACTTGAGGCTCGATATGCAACTGCGGACCAAACCAGACAGGGAGATTTGGATTCCGGTTCGGATCAAAATCAGCCATCGCATACCTTCCACCCGCCTGGGCCGCTATCGCATCAGGATTGTTCGCCAGGAGCAGCGTCTTCAATGCCTCATCCCGTCCTAATACGAGGACTACGGCCGGAAATTCCGTTTCCACCGAAACTTTGTATCTGGGGGTTACCACCGGGGTCTTGGATTCGGCAACACCGGCTGGCGCTACTACAGGCAACAGGGCCCATCGCACGGCCCAGTACCAAAGGCGATGGTGGCAATCCTTGTTGCCCTGCCACCAAATGTCGAACGTCTTGGCGTCTTGGAACTGAAAGCCCGTGGCGCCGGCCAGCGCCGCGCGTGCAACATCTGCAACCGAAACGCCATTGACGAGCCGCGTGATGTAGGTGGCTTGCTGCCCCATCCCAAAGCGCGCCCCGTCGAAAGCCGGGGCCGAGTCGGCCAACCGCTGCGCGACCGTGGGCAGCAGGCCGCCATCAATCATCTCGAGCGGAAAACGGGCCAGGAACTCGCAGGCAACGGCACGATACTGAGGCTGCTGGTGATTCAGATAGCTTTGGGCAAAATGGAGGTAAGCGGCCACTTCATCCCTCCTGCCGGTTGCGGTCAGCTTCTTGACCAGGTTCTCCATAGCCTCGGATTGGTACAGCCCCGCGCAGCCCTCATAATAGGGTGGATGCTTGGCAACTGGTCGTCCTTGTGCAAGCGTGGACACCACTTCCGTTTGTCCGGGCTTGAGCCAAGCCAATACTTCCGTCGCGGCCGCGTGCTGCTTAACTGCCCAGTCGAAGGCGTTAGCCAGCCGTCGCGCAATTTCGGCTCGCTCCGCATCACTTACTCGGTCGCGCACAGCGTCCGCCTTGAACAAGTTGGCCGGCTGCTGTGCATTGCCGAGCGGAACGGAAAGGAAAAGGCCGATCGCGCCGGCCAACAGAGAGAATATCGAAAGCAAGCGACGGGTCGGAACTGTCTTACGTGCCATATTCCCCTCCTTGGCGCCTGGCCGCAACCCACGGTAGCGATGTAACTCGCATGGGCATTGTACCGGAGCGTCCGCGCCACGGTCAATCAGTCTGTTCTCACACCCCGGGAAACTCATCACGTCTTGCATTTTTCCCCCTCTTGTCGCTAAACTCCCTGTATGACCCAACCGCGCCGCATGTTAATCATCACCGACGGCTACAACGACGCCCACACGGCCAAAACCGCCATCTGTTTGATCCGCTATCGGCCTGAGGAAGTGGCGGCCGTGCTCGATCGGCAGTCGGCGGGCAAGAACTGCCAAGAAGTGTTCGGCGTCGGCGGGAACATTCCGCTGGTCGCTTCGCTGGCCGAAGCGCCCGAGGCAAACACGCTGCTGATCGGCATCGCGCCGCCGGGCGGAAAGATCCCGCGCCACTGGCGGCCGATCATTCGCGAGGCCATCGCCCGCGGCATGACGATTGTCTCCGGCCTGCATGAGTTGCTGCGCGACGACGGCGAGTTCAGCCGGGCGGCGGCCGAACGCGGCGTGCAGTTGGTCGATGTTCGCGACAACGACGAGCACGACGTGGCCAACCGCGTGGGCATCCGCGAAGGCTGCCTTCGCATCCACACCATCGCCAACGATTGCAGTTGCGGCAAGATGGTCGCCGGCGTGGAGGTCGCCCGCGGACTCAGCCGCATCGGCATCGACGCAGCGTTCGTGGCCACGGGCCAAACGGGCATCCTGGTGGCCGGCAGCGGCTGCCCCATCGATCGCGTGATCGCCGATTTCGTCAACGGGGCGGCCGAGAAATTGGTGCTGGCCAATCAGCACCACGAGGCGATCGTGGTCGAGGGGCAGGGGAGCCTCTTCCACCCGCGATATTCCGGCGTGACGCTGGGCCTGCTGCATGGCCTGATGCCCGACGGGCTGATCCTCTGCTACGAGATGGGCCGCCGGGCGTTTTTCGACATGCAGAGCGTGTTGCTTCCGCCGCTGGAAAAGGTGATCGAGTTCTATGAAGCGGCGGCTAACATCATGCACCCGTGCCGCGTGATCGGAGTGGCGGTCAACGGGCAGACGTTCCCCGACGACGCCGTGGCCGCCGAATGTGAGCAAGTCGGTCGCCGGCTCGGCCTGCCCGCCTGCGACGTCATCCGCCACGGCCCGGACAAACTGGTCGAAGCGGTGGTCAAATTGAGGAAGCAATCCTCAGAGGTTGTGAATCTTTGTAGGGTGCGTGAAACGCACCACAATCTGTAGTGGCAGGTGCGTTTCACGCACCCTACACTCGTTGGGGTGGCAGTTGTACTGCCACCCCGGGGCGACAGTGCAACTATCGCCCCAACGGAACCCATCATTTCAGAGCGGTCGGGGCACTACGGCCGCAACCAAAGGGGTTTCAGGTTTCAGGTTTCAGAATTGGGCATAAGACTCTAATCCCTATTCCCTCACTGAGGCAGGATCACGTCGGCCAGCAGGTACTTGCGCAGCGACCGGACCACGTCGAGGAACTGGTCGAGGTTGACCGGCTTGGTAAGATAGGCCTCGACGTGAAGCCCCTCGGTCTGAAGAATCTCCTGGTGCGTGCGCGAGGAAGTCAGCACGACCACGGGCACGCGCGAAAGACGCTCGTCGGCCTTGACCTCCGCAAGCACCTCGCGGCCGTCCTTTTTCGGCAAGTGCAGGTCCAGGAGGATCAAGTCCGGCTGCGGGGCGCAGCGGAACCGGTGCTGGCGAAGGAGGAACTCCATGGCTTCCTCGCCGTCGCGCACCAGACTCACCCGGCACGGCACTTCTCCCTGCCGCAAGGCGTCGAACGTCAGACCGGCGTCCTCCAAGTCATCCTCCACCAAGAGGATTTCCATCGGCCGGCCCACGGTATCTCGCATCATAGGCAGCACCCCCCGCATGACGCACTCGCGCTAGCACTATCTGAAGTGTAGCACTTTGCTCGGGCAGCGACCAGCCCCGAATGGCCTGACGACAACTCCCGTTACGGTTGGCCGTTGTCGCCGGTCGGCGGCGGGACTTCGTCGAGCCCGCCCTGGACGCGTTTGTCGCCGAGGTACACCCGGCCGCCCTCGTCAACCCATCCGGGGGCCGTTTTCGGCAACAGATTCGAGTTGCGGACGTGCGTTTCGCTATAGGGCAGCGTGAGCAGTTGGGCCTGGCCGTTGTTGCCCAACAGACAAACGTCGAGATCGACCAGCGACGCCCCGCCCACGCTGACGCCGCTGCGGCCGTTGCCGCGGCACTTCACGGCGACCAGCGACACGTGCCGCGCGCTATTGGCCGCGCCGATGCCGTCGATCTGGTAGCCCTGGACGATCAGGTCGCTGATGACCACGTAATCCACGTGGTACAGCGTAACGCCGGTTTGCTCGCAGGCGTAGCTGAGCTTGTAGTCCGCCGGCAGCTTGGTCTTATCCACGCAGAAATAGATCATGCCGTCGGCCGAGCACCATTGGCGAGGCTCGAGCTGGGGCACGCCGCCCGCCGCACGGCCGGCGAACACCCGCACCGCCGGGCGATCGTCGAGGAACAGTTGCTGATAGCCCATTTGCGAAGGACGGAACCGGAACACCGCACCGCGGAAATGCTCCCAGGCATCCGGCGGAACCGCAGCGGAGCCGTCGAGGATCGCCCCGTTGCCCTTGATGGAAAACGGCTGCCCCGACATGCCGCTGTGCCGGCTGCCGGCCAGCGTGATGCTCTCGCGGTACGGCGCGTTGGTATTGGCCAACACGATCTGGTCGCCGTTGCCGGCCAGCCACAGGGCCTTGGCAATCGTCCGCACCGGGCCGGTCTGGTCCGAAGTGTTGCGCGATTGCTGGCCGGTCGACCGGTCGTCGCCGGCCGTGTTGTCGACAAAAATCTCCCTGGCCGTTGCCGGGCCGCAGAGCAGACATCCGATCAGCAGTGTGTACAAGGTGCGCACGGGATTGGCTACTGTAGAATCAACCCTCAAGTCTAGCATAAAAGGGGAGCCCCGCCACGGCTATCCGCGCAGGAAAAAGCCCCGCCGGAACGGCCCGGCAGGGCTTGATGGTTGCCTTCCACACCTTATTGGCGTGGCAGTTCAATGTTGGGGTGGCAGTTGAACTGCCACCCCAACATGGTTTCGCACCGAAGTTCAGCTTCGACGACGACGCCAAGCGTAGCACACCAGGCCCACCAGGCCGGCGGCCAGCAGGACCAGCGTGCTCGGCTCGGGCACCACGTTGAAGCCCGCCGCCGCCTGGCCGTAGGACGTCGCGGCGATGCTGATGCCGGAGGGAAGGGTCTGGTTGTAGTTCGCCAGCACCTTGGCCAGGTCGCTGCTGTCCACCGCATCGTCGTAGTTAAAGTCGCCATTACCCCAGACCATGCCGGTGCTCTGGTTGTAGTTCGCCAGCACCTTGGCCAGGTCGCTGCTGTCCACGGCGCCGTCCAAGGTGGCGTCGCCGTAGAACGTGTAGGCGACCTTCGTCTGGCCGCTCACGATATCCCAGCCCAGCCCATGCGAGGCGTCGGCAGTCGAACTGTCGAACTGGCCGGCCGTCCAGGGTCCCGACGCGTTGTAGCCGATTTTCAGATCCGCCAGGACCGAGGGCATGCCGTCCAGCAGCATCTTGCCGCCTTGGATATCTGCGCCGGCGCCGGAGAAGACCACGGTCTGCGCAGCCGTTCCAAGTTGCAGCGTGCCGGCCTTGACGGTGGTCAGCCCGGTGTAGGTGTTCGCGCCGGAGAGCGTCAGCGTCCCGCCGCCCGGAGTGCCGTCGGTGACCTTGGTCAGCGACGCCGCCGTGATGTTGCTCGCCGTGTTGCCGCTTGCGATAGACAGCGCGACGCCGCCGGCCAACAGGTCGGTACCGCTATCACCGGTGATGTTATTGAGCGAAAGGCCCGCAGCGCCGGTAAGCGTCAGTTGCGTTGGGCTGTTGGTAATCGACAGGCCGCCCAGCGTGTGGTTCAAGCTCGCCGCCCCCAGGTCCAGCGTCGAACTGGCCGTGGCGGCAATGCTGGTGTTGGGAAGGTTCACCGCCGTGGCGGGGCGGAAGAACACGACTTCCGACAGGCCCGTGTAGGCGTCGAACGTCCCGAAATTCTGGGTGTTGTTGAAGCGGATATACTGTGTAGTAAGTGTACTGGGCAACATCCAATCAAAGCCGGAGTAGGCGTTGCTTCCACCATCCGGAGATTTAACTGTGCCGCTTATGGTGCCCTGCCCTGTGGAAAGGTTGGTCCAGTCCACGGTGCCGGTAATGGCAGGGGTCCAATCCGTGCCGTTCGTCGACGTCTCCAAAGTCAGAGTCTGAACACCCCGACCTGTTAAAGTGCTGTCCGCCTCGTTGTAGTTCCAAACATGGATCTTGTCGATGGTATAGGATTGACCCAAGTCCCACGAGATATAAGTGCCGTCGCCTGTAGTGCCATCGCTGAGCCACATGGTACCCCCGGGGGTACGCCGGATGTAGGTAGTGGTGGGGAAAGGCCCGTTATTCATGCCGCTCCAGTCGGAAACGTGCGCGGGGGCGCGGTCATCGTCCGCGTAATAGCTGCTGGCATTGACATTGGTCGCGGCCAGGCTGCGGAGGTCGATGGCAGCAGCAGTAGATAACGCCAGCGTCCCACCGGAGAGGCTGAGCGTGCGAGCGGTGCTGTTGTCGACCAGATTGGCGCCCGCGGCGGTGAAGGAAGTTCCGCCGGCGAGCGTGGCGGTAATGCCGCCGGGCATTTTCAGCGCGCTGGTGATGGCCAGCGGGTTGGCGGCATTGGCCGTGCCGGCGCCCGCCGAGAAGTCGGCGGTGGCGACCTTGGCGCCGCTGCCCACGATGACCGTTCCGGTGCTGGCTGCGGGCAGAGCCAGGGCGCCAGCCAGAGAACCGTTGAGGTTGAGCGTGCCGGCGTTGACGGTCGTTGCGCCGGTGTAGGTGTTGGCGCCGCTGAGGGTCAGAGTGCCCTCGCCGCTCTTGGTCAAGCCGCCGACGCCGCTCATGATACCGGCGATGCTCACAGCGTTGCCGTTGGTATCAATGGCGCCGGTGCTGGTCAAGGTCACCAGACGTGTGGAGGGGGAGGTGATCGTGCCGCCGGCTTGCAGGGTGCCGCCGTCGAAGATCAGGGTGTTGGTGGCGCTGCTGTCACCCAGGGCCGCGCTGGAATTGGCGTTCAAGGTGCCGGCACTGATCGTCGTCGGGCCGGAGTAGGTGTTGGCCTTGTCGAAGACCAGCGTGCCGCTGCCGAGCTTGGTGACGCTGATGGCTCCGCCATTGGAGCCCGTGGAATCCGCGATGGGATTGCCCTGGGTGAAGGTCGCGCCGGTGGCGGTGCTGGTGTCGAAGCCGAGAATAGCCCCAGCCTGCAAACCTTCCGCGGCATTGTTTGCCACCGAGATGTTGGTGAGCAGGGTGTCCAGACTGCCGCTGGTAAATCCGGCGGTTCCGGCGGAATCCACGTTCAACGCGAGCGTGGCCCCGATTTTCACGTTGATGTTGGCCGCCGTCCAGCCGGTTCCGGCGGTGTTGTTGTTGTAAAGCGAGACTTGTTTGGCGATTTGCAGCGTGCCGCCAATGATCGTCGTCGGGCCGGTGTAGGTGTTCGTGCCGGAGAGGATGAGGGTGTAGTTTCTCCCATTTACTGTTGTCTCATCCACGATCATGCCGCCGACGCCGCTGATCGGCCCTGAAATTTCCATGTCGTTCCACGAGTCGCCGCCGATGCCGATGTCGCTGGTGGCATTGAGGGTGATCGGGCCGGTCAGCGTGACTTTGCCGCCGCCGCCGTCCTGGTTCAGGGCGGGACGATCGGGGTCTCCGGTCGGGCCGTTGAGGACGATCGCGTTGTCGAGAGTGACCGCAGGGTACCCCAAGCCCGGCCAGATCCAGTAGCTGGCGCCGCTGGCGACCGTGACCGTGCCGCTGCCGAGTCGGCCGCCGCCGGACGTGTCGAGGCGCAGGCCGCCGGCGTTGATGAAGGTTCCACCGCTGTAAGTGTTGTTGGCGGCGATGTCGAGTAGACCGGTGCCGGCTTGCGTGACACTGCCATTGCCGCTGATGACGTTGCCCACTCCATATTGGTCGCTGCGGTTGAAGACGAGCGCCGCGTCGTTCACGACGTCGCCGGAACCGAGCGACCCGGTGGTGCTGCCCGCACCGATCTGCAGCGTGCCGGCGCTGATGGTGGTGATGCCGGTGTAGGTGTTGTCGCCGGCCAAGGTCAGCGTGCCGGCGCCGTCTTTGGTGAGGGCGAGGGAAGTTGCACCACCGTTGGCGATGATGCCGCTGATGGCCGTGTTGCCCGCGCCGTTGACGGTGAGCGTCTTGGCCTCGGCCGTGCCGCCGGTGCCGCCCTGCACGTTGCCCGCAAATGTCAGCGTAGGCGTGGCGGTCGTGACGTTGTTCGTAAACGTGTAAGTGCCGGCCGTGGCAGTGCCGAGGAGGATTTCGGCATTAATCAGGTTCATCCGACTAAAGCGTACCGGGTTTGATGGATACCGAGGATTTTCAGCTTGAAGAACTCGTGATCGCGGAAGCCGTAGGCTTGGCGTTTC
>Ga0315287_10000773_pt1 | contig 28472 bp, 20 predicted proteins | sample YL17G11_0_MG_FD_205037 | JGI IMG/M metagenome (GOLD analysis project Ga0315287, IMG submission 205037) | Sediment microbial communities from Yellowstone Lake, YNP, Wyoming, USA - YL17G11_0 | ecosystem: Environmental > Aquatic > Freshwater > Lake > Sediment | place: USA: Wyoming | collected... | reverse complement strand
CGGCGCGCAGCAGGGAGTGCGCGAGATCGAGGTGATCGCCGTCGACTCGGGCTCGACCGACGGCACGCTCGCCCTTTGCGCGCAGCACGGGGTCAAGGTCGTGCGCTACCCGGACGAGCCGTTCAACCACGGCACGGCGCGGAACGTGGGCGCCGACGCGGCGACCGGCGAGCTGCTGGTGTTCATGTCGCAGGATGCGATCCCCGTCGGCGCGAAGGCGATCGCCGGCCTGGCGCGGCCGCTGCACGCCGACCCGCAGGTCGCCGCCGCGTCTGCGCGGCAGGTGCCGCGCAGCGACGCCGATCTCTTCACCAATTGGCAGCTCTGGTGCTTCCACAGCAAGGTGCTGAGCTACCGGACAGACACCACGGTCAGCGTCGAGCCCAGTCGCCTCGCCACTCTGGCGCCCTCCGAGCGCCGGCGGGTCGCGCAGATCGACAACGTCTTCGCCTGCGTGCGCCGCGATGCTTTCGTGAGCTTGCGCTTCCGCCCCCTCGCCATCGCCGAGGACCTCGATCTCGGGCTACGCCTCCTCGAGCACGGCTACCGCATCGGGTTCATCCCGTCGGTGGCCGCGGTGCACTCGCACAGCCGGCCGCCGGCGTATCACATGCGCCGCAGCTTCATGGAGACGCGGGTGCTCGCCGACCTGCTCGACCAACCGCGCCTCGACTGGCAGACCTCGCCGATCGGCTCCGTGGAGGACGCCGTGCGGGCCGCGATCGGCCTCTACCGGCGCGTCGGCGCCGCGGTGGCTGCAGACGGCAACGGCGCCGAAACCCGTCCCGATCAGGCGATCGCCGCCGTTCGAGCTTGCCTCGCGCGGCCCGCTAAGCAGTCCGCAACGGCGCAAGACGAGAGCCTCGAGGCGACCTTCAGGCAGGTGGCTGAGAGTGCCGGCCTCGCCGGCGTCACCGGCGATCCTGACCACCTCGGCCCGTTCCTGCGCGTCTACGTCGACATGCTGACCAGTTTCGCCGAGTACCTCGGCTGCCTGGACGTGCTCGCCGGCCGCCGCGACGACTTTCAGCTCTCCTTGTTCAAGCTGTGCGCCGAGACCGTCGGCCACGCCCTCGCCGACTTCGGCCTCTGGGCCGAGAAGGACGGTCAGCGCTCCGCCGGCCTCGACGCCGTGGCCGCCGTGCTGAGCCGGGGCGTATGAGGATCCTCTACGTCATCCACGACTTCTTCCCCCGCTTCTACGGCGGGGCCGAGCGCTACGTGCTCAACCTCGGGCACCAGATGCAGCAGCTCGGCCACGAGGTCAAGGTGCTCACTTACGGCCTCGACGAGCCGACCGCCAGCTTCACCGGACAGGCCGGGCCGCTGCTGTCCAGGTCCTACTTCTACGACGGCATCGAGGTGCTCTCCATCCGCCACCCCGAGCCGCCGCCCGACGTCCAGTTCCGCATCGAGGACGAGCAGGTCGCCGGCGCGGTCGGGCTGCTGCTGGAGCGCAGTCGCACGGACATCGTCCACGTCGCCCACCCGATGCGCATGTCGTCGAGCCGTCTCGCGGCGCAGCGGCGCGGCATCCCGGTGGTAATGACGCTGACCGACTTCTGGCTGGCGTGCCCGCGCGGACGCTTCTTCAAGGTCGACTTCTCCCCCTGCAGCTCGCCTGACGCCGGCCGGAAGTGCATCCGCGAGTGCCAAGTGCCGGGCGCCGCGATCGAGCGTTACGCGCAGGCCCTCGAGATGTTCTCTGGCGCCGAGGCGCTGATCGCACCGTCGCGTTTCCTGATCGGCGTGTTCGCCCGCTGTGGGTGGAGCCGACCGATCGCGCACATCCCGCACGGCGTCGACTACCGGTTCGTCAGGCCGCTCCCGGCCCCGCCAGGCGACGGCCGCAAGCTCCGCTTCGGCTACATCGGAGTCCTCAAGAAGTTCAAGGGCATCGACCTGCTGCTGCGGTCGTTCAAGGCCGTCGCCGGCGACGATATCGAGCTCGTCCTCCACGGCACCCTGGCCGGCGACGAGGGGTTCCGGCCGGAGCTGGAGTCGCTGGTCGCGCAGGACCCCCGCGTCCGCCTGATGGGCAGGTACGACCACGGGGACCTCCCCGCGGTGATGGCAGGTATCGACGTCATGGTGGTGCCCTCTACGACGCTCGACAGCTACGGGCTCGTGGTAGTCGAGAGCCTCGCCTACGGCGTGCCCGTGATCGCGTCCGATATGGTCGGCGCTGCGCACGAGTTCCTGCGCGACGGCGAGAACGGCTTCGTCTTCCCGGTGGAGGAGCCGAAGAGGCTGCGCGAGCTGATCGAGATGGTTGCCCGCGACCCCGCCGTCGTGGACCGCCTGCGCGCCGGCATCTCACTGCCCCCCCGCATCGAGGAGGAGGCGTTCATGGTCGAGAGTGTCTACTCTCGGCTCCTCGCCGGCCGCGGCCGCTGAGCCGGGCCGGAGGCGGCGCAGTTCCGACTATCATGCCGCGGTGAACGGCGAAGCGCTGGTATCGGTTGTCGTCGTCGGTCGCAACGGGCGGGTATATCTCGAGCGCTGCCTGAACGCGCTGACCGCGACCGCCGGCGTCGCTTTCGAGATCATTGTCGTCGACGACGGCATGGCCGGAGAGGGCGCCGGCTGGATCGCGGCCGCCTACCCACTGGCCCGCGTGCTACCGGCGCGTCGCGGCGGCGGGCCGGCGACCGCCGCCCGACGAGCGGTCGCTGCGGCGAGCGGAAAGTACGTGGCGTTCCTCGCCAGCCACGCCGTCGTCGAACCGGGGTGGCTGCGCGTGCTCGTCGATACCCTCGCGTCCGACGAATCGATCGCCGCCGCCTGCTCGACGCTGCTCTGGCGTGACCAGCCCGAGCTGCTGTGCGCTAAAGGCGGGAGGCTCACCTGGCTCGGTGTCGCTTTCGACGAGGGTCAGAGCTGTCCGGCGGCAGAGCCGGGCGCCGCTGCGGCGTTCGGCGAGACGTCGTTCCCGACGGGGGCGGCGTGGCTGATCTCCCGGCGCGACTGGGACGAGTCGTGCGGGTTCGACCCGGCGTTCCGGGCGGGCAACGTGGACGCCGACCTGGGGTGGCGCCTCTGGCTGCTGGGGCGACGTGTCGTCGTCTGCGGCAACTCGGTGGTACGCGCGGATGGCAGCCAGATAGCGGCCGGCGAGCGCCGCCACGGTTGGGTCGGCGCCGCCCCGCTGCGGCAGACCATCCGCATGGTGATCAAGCACTACCCGCCGCGCTTCCTCGCTCACGTCCTGTGGTGGACGGTGCGCGCCCGGGTGCGCTCGTTTGCGTGGCGGTCGCTTGCCGCCGCCCTTGGGTGGAACCTCCTCCACCTTCCCGGCACGCTGGTGCGCCGCCGTTGGGTCCAGCAGCGGCGCTGCGCCGCCCACGAGGAACTCTTCAGGCGCGGCGTCATACTCGAGATGGTCGAGCCGCCGCGGGCGCCGGCGCGAGTGTCCGGCACGGCGATGAGCGACCCTGCCCAGTGGATTTCTTCGGGGGTGCTGCTTCCCGGGGCAGACTCGGCGCTCGGGCGGCTCGGCGTCGGCTGGTACCCGGCGCAGCTCTACGACGGAGCGCCGGCACGGTGGACCGCCGGACTGGCCCGCTGCGCGTTGCGGGTCGCATCGGACGCCCGCGGAACGCTGCAGACGCACGTCCGCCTTCCGGACCAGGTCGCAAGCGGCGATGCCGTGACCGTAGTCTGCAACGGCGCCAGCGCTTCCAGCCCATGTTCCGGAGGCGCGTGGCGCCGGATCGACCTGCCGGTGCGGGCAGGGGCCGACGGGCTGCTCGAGGTGGTGCTGCACTCGCCGATTCGTCCGCCGGAAAACGACGGCGCCGCCGGCACCGCGCGGAGGTCGGGGTGTGCCGTCCGGGAGATCCGCTTCGTGCCCGACGCGCCACCCCCGGCCACACGGCCGAGGACGATCTCGGTGATCATCCCGACATTCAACCGCTGGCCGGTTCTCGAGGAGACGTTGACCGCACTGGCCACGCAGACGATGCAGGAGTTCGAGGTGATTGTCGTCGACGACGGCTCGACCGACGGTACCTGGGAGTCGCTGGCCGCCTGGCAGCGCAACCATCCTGAGCTGAGCCTGAGGCCTATCCGCCAGCCGAACCTCAAGCCCGGTCGCGCCCGCAACCGCGGGCTGCAGGAGGCTACCGGCGACCTCGTGCTGTTCCTCGGCGACGACATCATCCCGCAGCCGGACTTCCTCGCCGAGCACCTCGCCAAGCACCGGGAGGTCGGCGAAACGATCGGCGTGCTCGGCCTCACCGAGTGGGACCGCGCGCGCATGAAGGTGACGCCGTTCCTCGAGTTCGTCAACACCGACGGGCCGCAGTTCGCCTACGCCCACTTCCGCGACGGCGGCGACATCTTCTTCACCGGGTTCTACACGTCGAACATCTCGCTGCCGCGCTGGGTGGTCGGCAGCGAGCCGTTCCACCCCGCGTTCACCTTCGTCGACTGGGAGGACATCGAGCTCGGCTACCGCCTGAGCCAGCGCGGCCTCCGCCTCATCTACCACGCCGGCGCAAGGGCAGTGCACTACCACCCATCGAGCCTGCGCAGCTTCTATCACCGCCAGGAGCACGTCGGCCGCACCATCGGCGTGATCCTCGGCCTCCACCCGGAGCTGGCCGGCTCGCCGTCGATGCCGCGGCTCACCCCGTTCGGCTGGTACCGCTGGGCGCGCCACATCGTGCCGGTGACCCTGCCGCTTCTCGCCCGCTGGGACCGTAGCGGCCGCGCTCTCCCCATTTCTGTCTACCGCAACGTGCTGCTGTGCGCCTTTTGGACCGGACGGCGCCAGGCGCAGCTCACCCCCGGCTGAGGCCCGCGACCGGCGCAACCGCCGCGCGTCACCGCCTGGCGGCCACCGGTACCGGGGCGCCCGTTTCGACCAGCGAGCGCACGAATCGGTACAGCCCGGCCGCCACGACCTCCTGCCCGCGCTCGTTGAAGTGCATGTCGCGGCGGGTGCGATAGAGATGAATCCGCGGGTGCTCGCGAGCGGCCACCTTCAGCGCCGGCAGGGCGTCGGTGCAGAGGATGTCGTGGCTGCGGCAGAAGGCGAGCAGGCGCCGGTCCGGGTACTCCACGTCGAACTTCTCGTCCCGCAGGCGGTAGAGCCGCCGCAGCAGCTCCCAGTCCTTGCCGTGGAGCTGGATCCTCACCGGGAACAGCACGACAGCGAGCTGGCTGCCGTTCCTGGCTGCGGTGTCGGCGAACCCGGCGAGGGTCTCCTCGAAGTCCGCGTAGATCGCATCGATCTCGGGCATCACCGGCATGTAGAAGAGGCCGAGGGACACGCTGAAATCGGTGGCGAAGAAGTGCCGGGGCGCGCTGGGCAACGGATTGACGATCGGCGGGATCTCATAGCCGAAAAGGATCGACTTCTCGGCCAGGTACGATCGGATCCGTCGTTCCCTCGGCAGCGGCCCGTCGGCGGATTCGTCCTGAATGTAGACGTCGGAGGGGATTATCAGGTCCACACCCTTGTGATCGTCCTGGGCGGGCTTGTGCGTCCACTCGAGGGCCAGCTTTCCCTCTGCGTCCCTGACCGGCACGAACGTGGAGCGGTACGAGTTCCAGGTCAGATCGTTGCCCAGGGTGACGCCGAGCAGCACGAGGTCGGGCGTGTACTTGTATCCGTGGCGCTGGGAGAACTCCTTTTCGCTGCGGAACCCCTTGGAGTTGGTGATGAAGCGGACCGACTCCGAGGCCTTCTCGGTCCGCACCAGCAGGTTCAGGCTCGGCAACAGGTGCCCACCTTCCCGATCCGGGTCGAACCGATGCAGGTCGCCGTAGTCGGGAAGGGAGATGTATGCCCTCTGGGTTCCGACCACGTGTCTGATCTTGAGAAGAAGGAAGAGAACCGAGGCAGCTATCACGACGAGGTATAGCGCCTTCAGAGCGGTCCTGGACCATGTCACCCGCCGGAGACTGGCAGAGCAGGTGTTCGACAAGCCAGTCCGTCGGCGCCTCGTGCCTGGCTATTTCTCGCCCATGAACGGGTAGGCGAAGTGGGTTGCCGGCACGAACGTCTCCTTGACGGCGCGCACCGAGGCCCAACGGATCAGGTTCCACATCGAGCCGGCCTTGTCGTTGGTGCCCGAGGCGCGGGCGCCGCCGAACGGCTGCTGGCCGACCACCGCGCCGGTCGGCTTGTCGTTGATGTAGAAGTTGCCGGCGGTGTCGCGCAGCGCGTCGGCGATCTTCAGCACCGCTGCGCGGTCCTGCGCAAACACCGCGCCGGTGAGCGCGTACGGGGAGCCGGTGTCGCACAGCGCGAGCGTCTCGTCGAGCTTCGCGTCGTCGTAGACGAACAGCGTGAGCACCGGTCCGAAGATCTCCTCCTGCATGAGCTTGAACCTCGGGTTCGTCGTGACCACCACGGTCGGCTGGATGAAGTACCCGACCGAGTCGTCACAGCCGCCGCCCGCAATGATCTCCGCCTCGCTCGAGGCCCTGGCAAAGTCGATGTACTCCTTGATCGACGCGAACGCCGCCTTGTCGATGACCGCGCCGACAAAGTTGGTGAAGTCCTCGATGTCGCCCATCTTGACCTCGGCGAGCTGCGCCAGCAGGCCGGCCTTGACCCGCGGCCAGAGCGAGCGTGGGATGAAGGCGCGCGACGCCGCGGAGCACTTCTGCCCCTGGTACTCGAACGCGCCGCGGACCAGCGCGGTGGCGACCGCGTCGACCTCCGCCGAGGCGTGGACGAAGACGAAGTCCTTGCCGCCGGTCTCGCCGACGACGCGGGGATACCCCTTGTAGCTCGCGATATTGGCGCCGATCGTCTTCCACATCTGGTGGAACACCGCGGTCGAGCCGGTGAAGTGCACGCCCGCGAGCTCCGGCGACGCCAGCACCGGGTCGCCGACCTCGCCGCCCGAGCCGACCACCAGGTTGATCACGCCCGGCGGCAGCCCGGCGGCCATCAGGAGCTTCATGTTGAAGTACGCGGGGTAGACGCCGGTCGACGCCGGCTTCCACAGCACGGTGTTGCCCATCAACGCCGGCGAGGTCGGCAGGTTGGCGCCGATCGACGTGAAGTTGAACGGCGTCACCGCGAAGACGAACCCCTCGAGGGCCCGGTACTCGGTGCGGTTCCACATCCCGGGGCTGGATATCGGCTGGTTGGAGTAGATCGCCTGGGCGAAGTACGGGTTGAAGCGCCAGAAATCGATCACCTCGCAGGCGGAGTCGATCTCGGCCTGGAACACGGTCTTCGACTGGCCGAGCATCGTCGCGGCGTTGAGCGTGTCGCGCCACGGACCGGCGAGCAGGTCGGCGGCCTTGAGGATGATCGCAGCGCGGTCGTACCACGGCATACGCGACCAGGCCCGATGGGCATCGCGCGCGGCGGCGACGGCGCGCTCCACCTCGGGTTTGCCCGCCTTGTGGTAGCGGGCAAGCACGTGGCCGTGGTTGTGCGGGATCAGGCAGGTGCCCATCCGTCCGGTTCGCACCTCCTCACCGCCGATGATCAGCGGAATCTCGATCTCCTTGCCGCGGAGCTCGGCGAGCTTCGCCTTGATCGATCGCTTCTCCGGCGAGCCCGGCCCATAGGCGCGGACCGGCTCGTTGATCGGTTGCGGAACGTGGAAGATGCCGTTCATCGAGACCTCCTGGGCGCCGGCGGGCCTTGTGAAGTCGAGCGCAAGCCGCGGCCGGAGGAGGAGGATACGTTTCATCGCGCCGGGGGTCAACCGCCACGCGAGAGCGCCCGTATGTCATCGTATGATGCACGATGTGGGCGAACGGACCGCGGATCAGGGCGCCGTTACCGGCAGCGGTCAAGCCGGCCCTGCAGTGTCCGTCGTCGTCGTCGCCTACAACGGCCGGCGCCACCTCGAGCGCTGCCTGCCCGCGCTGGCGCGGACGAGCGGCGTCGCCTTCGAGACCATCCTCGCCGACAACGGCTCGACCGACGGCACTCTTGCGTGGGTGCGCGAGCGCTTCCCCACCCACCGAGTGCTCGAGCTCGGCCGCAACCTCGGCTTCGGCGAGGCCAACCGGCGGGGAGTCGCCGCCGCGCATGCGGACGTGGTGGCGTTCCTCAACAGCGACACCGAGGTCGAGCCGGGATGGCTGGCGGAGCTCCTTCGGACCCTTGCCGCCGACGAGACGATCGCCGCAGCCTGCTCGACGCTGCGTCTCCTCGATCGGCCCGAGCTGCTCAACGCGCGCGGCGGCGGAATGACCCGCCTCGGCTACGGCTTCGACCGCGATTACCTGTTCCCGGCCGAGGCGTGGCCGCTGGCGCCCGAGCCCGCGCTTCGCGAGGTGCTGTTCCCGACGGCCGCCGCCATGGTGATCCGACGCTCTGACTTCCTGGCGGTCGACGGCTTCGACCCGGCTTTCTTCATGTACCACGAGGACGTCGACCTCGGGTGGCGCCTCTGGCTCTCCGGGAAACGCGTCGTCGTCTGCCGAGACTCGATCGTCTACCACGCCCGCGGCGGCAGCGCGCGCGGCGCCCGCGGCCAGCGGTGGAAGGACCGCATCGGCGCCCGCCACACCGTCCGCTCGTTGCTGAAGAACTACCAGCTCGACACGCTCCTGCCGACCCTGGCGCAGTTGACGGGTCTCTGGCTGCGCCGTCGCGCCGCCGGCCAGGCCGCTACCGCGATCGCATGGAACCTCTGGCACCTGCCCGCCACGCTCCTCCAGCGCCGGCGGGTGCAACGCGGCCGCCGCGTTTCAGACGTGGCGCTCGTCACTCGTGGCCTGATCACGCGAGAGGCGCTACCGCCGGAACCACCGGCCAATCCACTTGTCGGGCGCCTTGGCGCCGACATCGACCTCCTTCCGACGCCACGGCTGCTGCCGGGACACCATTCGGCGCTCGGCCGGCTTGCCGGAGGGTGGCATCCCCGGCGGCGCGGCGCCGACGGCTGGTCGCGGTGGACGTGCGGTCATGCCCGCTGCCTCCTGCGCGTCGGCCCCCGCGCCGAGGGACGCGTGATCGTCACCGCCCGGTCGTCCAACCCGTCGCCGGATGCAGACACGGTGCTCGTGACCTGCAACGGCGCCCAGGTACGCGCCCGGGTTCCTGTCCCGGGCTGGCACGAGGTCGCTCTGCCCGCCACGGCCGACGCGGCGGGGCGCCTGGACGTTCGGATCGTCTCGTCGACATGCGTGCAGGACGACGCCACCCCGAGCGGCAACCCCCGCCTGGTCGGTTGCGCTGTGCGGGAGGTGCGCTTCGAGCCGGCGACACCCGCGCCGCCCAACGCCTACCGCAGCGTCTCGGTGATCGTCCCGACCTACAACCGCTGGCCCATCCTGCGGGAAACGCTCGCTGCGCTCGCCGCTCAGACGTGCCGCGACTTCGAGGTGATCGTCGTCGACGACGGCTCGACCGACGGCACCTGGGAGAACCTCGCCGCCTGGCAGCGGGAGAACGCGGCGACGTTGCGGCTCACCTCGCTCCACCAGGAGAACCTCAAGCCGGGCCGCGCCCGCAACCTCGCCCTGCGCCACGCCTCCGGCGATCTCGTTCTCTTCATCGGCGACGACGTCGTGCCAGGACCCGAGCTGGTGGCCGAGCATCTCGCCAAGCACAACCAGATCGGCGACACGGCGGCCGTGCTCGGCTTCACCGACTGGCACCGCGAGCGCATGCGGGTGACGCCCTTCCTGGAGCTGATCAACCGCGACGGTCAGCAGTTCTCCTACGGCCACTTCGCGGCAGGCGAGGACGTCTTCTACACCTGCTTCTACACCTCCAACCTCTCCTTGCCCCGCAGGGTGCTAGGCAGCGACCCGTTTCACCCGGCGTTCACCTTCGTCGACTGGGAGGATGTCGAGCTGGGCTACCGGCTCAGCCTGCGCGGTTTGCGTATCGTGTATCACCCGCGGGCGGCGGCGCGGCACCTCCACCCGATGTCGATGGCCGATTTCTACCGGCGCCAGGAGCACGTCGGGCGGACGGTCGAGGTGCTCCTTGACCTTCACCCGGAGCTCGCCGGGGACGATGCGATGCCGCCGGTGGCGCCGCCGCGGTGGTTTCCGCTCGCACGACTCCCGGTGCGCGCCCTGCTCCCGCTTTTGTCTGTCTGGGATCGAATCGGCATGCCGCTCCCCGCTCGCGTCTACCGCGGCGTGCTGCTGACCGCCTACTTCACGGGCCGCAGGCAGGGGTTCCGCCCGGCCACCGTCAGCGAGGAGGGCCCGTGAGCGGGACGCGAAAGGTTCTCGGCGCCTTCGACGGCCTGCTCACCAGCGCTCGTAAGGGCGCCGGATACCTCGGTCGCCCGGCACTCCTCGCCGCCAAGGTCGCGCGCGTGTGGCGGCGGCGACGCAGCGAGCAGGCGTATCGCGACGCGCTGGCGGGCGGGGGGCTGATCGTCGTGCCGCCGTCACCGCCGGCCGAGGTGCTGTTCACCGTCGCCACGCCAGTCCACCGGGTGGCCGAGGAGCACCTGCGGGCCGCGATCGCCTCGGTTCGGGCGCAAACCTACCCGCTGTGGGAGCTCCTGCTGCTCGACGACGCCTCTCCGGACCCCCACGTGGCCCGGGTCCTGGCGGAGGCGGTTCGCGGGGACGGGCGCATCCGGACCATGCGGCGGACGACCAACGGCGGAATCGCGGTCGCCAGCAACGAAATCCTCCGCCAGGCGCGCGGCGAGTACGTGGCGTTTCTCGACCACGACGATCTGCTGCACCCCCGAGCACTCGAGCTGGCCGCCCGTTTCTTCGCCTCCTGCCCCGGCGTGGAATGGCTGTTCACCGACGAGGACAAGATCGACGAGGGCGGCCGCCACCACGAGCCCTGCCTCAAGCCCGGGTGGTCGCACCACCTCCTTCTCTCGTTCAACTACGTGTCCCACCTCCGAATCGTGCGCCGGGCCCTGCTCGAGCGCCTCGGCGGCCACCGCGAGGGGTTCGAGGGCGCCCAGGACTACGACCTCGCGCTGCGGGCCGTCGCGGCCGGCGCCCGTTTCGCCCATCTGCGCGGCGTGCTCTACCACTGGCGCACCGTCGCCTCCTCGATGGCTCGCGTCGCCGGCGCCAAGCCGCAGGCGCACGCGCATGCCTTGCGCGCCCTCGCGCAGCATGCCGGCGCGTGGCCGCGCGGCGGCGCAGTGACCGCCGACGTCCTGCTCGGGCCTGCGAGCCTCTTCCGCGTCCGTCGTGAACCCGACCGCGGCCTGGCGGTCGCGGTCCTCGAGGGAGACCCGGCAGCAGGCAGCCTCTTGATCGAGGCGGCTCGCAGGAGCGCCGCGGAGATCGTTGTGCTGCCTCCGCCAGGCGGGGTCACCGCGGCCGACATGCATGAGCTGCTAGCGCTGCTCCAGGTGCCCGGGACGGCGATCGCGGGGGGACGCGGAGTTGCCGGCTCCCGGGTCGTCGCGAGCGGCTTCGTCGTCGGCGACGACCGCCGCGCGCGCGACCCCGGCGCCGGCCTGCGCATCGCCGACCCCGGCTACCTGAACCTGGCTCTTATCCCGGGGCCGCGCGAGGTCCCGCCGCCGCTCGGCTGGGCCGGCTGGCGGGACCTGCTGATCGCTGCCTGGGACGCCACCGCCGACGCCCCGACGGAGTGGCGGCTCGGGACCGGTCTGGCGAGAGCGGGCCTCGAGGTAGTGACGACGCCAATGGTGAGCTTCGCATGGCCGCCGGCGCGCCGGCTCCCGCTCCCGACGCCCGCCCCAGCCGAGCTGTCGCCGCGTTGGTCGCATTGGCTTGACGAGCTCCGGCTCGCATAGAATCGAGGTGGAGGCACAATGAGCGAGGGCAAGATCAAGATCGTCGTCGGCGACCAACTGGCGCTTGGAACCTATGCCAACTTCGCCTCGATCGTCCACAACTTCGCGGAGTTCATCATCGACTTCGGGCGCATCGTCCCCGGCAAGGAGGACGTTCAGGTGGTCTCGCGCATCGTCATGACCCCGGTGCACGCCAAGCAGCTCCTGCGGGCGCTCACCGAGAACGTCGGGATTTACGAGCGCAACTTCGGCGAGATCCCCCAGGGCCAGGTGCCGCCTACGGCCTCCCCGACCATGTGAGTCGACGGCAGGACCAAGGATGGGGCCGAGCTGTCTGTCGGCGCGCGGCGCCAGTCATTCCGTCTTGACGATCCACCCGCCGCCGAGCAGGCGGTCGCCGTCGTAGAACACCGCCGCCTGCCCGGGCGCGGGGGACGAGACGGGCGCGGCGAAGCGGACCTCGGCGCATTCCCCGCCGCTCAACTCGATCTCGGCAGACGCCGGGTCGTGGCGGGAGCGGATCTGGACCAGCGCCCGCGCTTGCGCCGGGCGCTTCCCATCCAACCAATTGACGTCCCGCAGCCACAAGCGGGTGCGCAACGTGTCCCCGGCCGCACCGACGATGACGCGGTTGCGCTCGGCGTCGATACCGACGACGTACAGCCGGGACCGCGACGGCACGCCGATGCCCCGCCGTTGCCCGATGGTGTACCGGTGAAACCCGAGGTGGGTGCCAAGCGCGGCTCCTCCGGCGTCGACGATCTCGCCGACCCCGGGCAGTCGCCCCGATGCCAGCTTCTCGAGCACGCCGACGTACGAAGCGCCCTCGGGAACGAAGCACACCTCCTGGCTGTCGGGACGGTCGGCGTTGGGGAGCCCCATCTCGGCGGCTAGCCGGCGAACCTCGGTCTTGTGCATGCCACCCAGTGGGAACACCACCCGCGCCAACTGGCGTTGCGCAAGCTCGAATAGGAAGTACGACTGGTCCTTGTCGCGATCGCTGCCGCGTCGCAGCACGGGCACTCCACTGCTGCCCGCCTCGACCCGCGCGTAGTGACCCGAGGCCAGCATCTCAGCCCCGAACTGGTCGGCGACGCCGAGCAGCTCGCCGAATTTGAGCCGGGAGTTGCAGCGGGCGCACGGCAGCGGTGTTTCACCGGCCAGATACGATGCGACGAAGGGCTCCAGCACCTCGGCCCGGAATGTCGCCTCGAAGTCGAGCACGTAGTGTGGGATGCCCAGAAGACGAGCGACCTCTCTGGCGGACGCCACGTCGCTCGCCGAGCAGCATCGCGACGCCCCGAGCCCGAGCGCTGACAGGTCCGCAAGCTGCAACGTGACGCCGATGACGTCGTGCCCCGCCCGGCGCATGAGCGCGGCCGTCACAGCGGAGTCCACACCGCCCGACATTGCCACGACGATCTTCATTATGCTTTCGGCGTGGCTGCGATCAGGTCCCCTCGCCCATCTCGGTAATGATGAACATCAGCGTCGTCGTGCCGAGAGAGAACTCCTGATGCGCCTCGATCCCCTTCTGCCGGACGCGCACGCCGTCGACAAAGGTGCCGTTGGTCGACCCCAGGTCGGTCAGCGTGGCCGCTTCGCCCTTGATCTCGAGCATGGCGTGGCGCCGCGACACCTCGCTGTCCTGGAGCTGGATGTCGCAGTTGACGCCGCGGCCAAGCACGATGCGCGGCTGCGTCACCGGGAAGATCTGGCCGGCGTTGGCGCCGAGGATCACGGCCAGTGAGTAGCGCCGTGTCGCGGGAAGCGGCGACAGCTCGGGGAGCGACCTCTCCTCGAGCGGCACGCGTCGAAGCTGAAGCTCCTTGGTCGTGTCCTCGGGCGCACGGGCGCCGCCCGTTCGCGTGCTCTGGGCCTCGTCGCCCAGACTCGTCGGTGGTCGCAGCACCTCGAACACCGTGGTGCAACGCGAGCACTTCAGCCGTTTGCTTTCGCTGGTGCCGAACCGCGTCTCCTCGTACTGGTAGCGAGCGCCGCAGCTTGGGCACGAGACGATCACGGCCGACCCCCTTTCCGCCTCTCCACAATATCCGCAAGAGTCTCAACGAAAGCATGCACCTCGCCCTCGCCAGTCAGCGGACCAAGCGAGACACGCAACGTGCGCCGCGCAGCTTCTTCTCCGTAGCCCATAGCCTCCACGACGATGCTACCTCGCTCCACTCCAGAGCTGCAGGCCGAGCCCGAGGATACCGCAAATCCCCGGAGATCGAGAGCGGCCACCATCACGCCGCCGAGGCACGGCGGCGGAAGCCCGAGACAGGACGTGTTCGGTAGCCTCGCCACCGCCCGACCGTAGACCCGTACGACGACGGCGCGCGCCGCGACGGCGTCCTCAAGCCGGTCACGCAGAGCAGCCACGGATTGCCACGCACGCCCGCGTTCGCGGGCCACCCTCGCCGCAGCGCCGAACGCGACGATTCCGGCGACGTTTTCCGTGCCGCCGCGGCGGTGGCGCTCCTGTGTGCCCGGGATCAGCGGCGCGATCGCTGCCCCCTCCCTGACGGCCAGCGCCCCGGCCCCCGGCAGTCCACCGAGCTTGTGAGCCGACAGAGCCATCGTGTCGATGCCGAGCGCCGCCATGTCCACCGCGAGCTTGCCCGCCGCTTGCACCGCGTCGCAGTGGACGGCGGCCCCATGGGCGTGCGCGAGCGCCGCCACGCGTTCCACGGGCTGGACGACGCCGGTCTCGGAGTTGGCAAGCTGTACGCACACGACGGTGACTTGCCCGCGCTGCAGGAGGTCGGCAAGTGACTCGAGGGCGACGACGCCGTCGGCGTCGACGGGCAGCCGGCGGACCACCGTTCCCTCCAGCGAGAGCTGCTCGGCCGTGGCGAGCACCGAGGGATGCTCGACGCCGGGCAGCGCGAGCACGCACCCGCGGTGACGGCCGCCGCGGGCCGCCAGCCCCCGCAGCGCCATGGCATTCGCCTCACTGCCCCCTGAGGTCAGTACAAGCTCGCCGCGGCCGACATTGACGAGCGCCGCGACATCCTCTCGTGCCGTCTCGACCAGGTCGCGCAAGCGTCTCCCCTCGACATGAACGCTGGAGGGGTTCCCGGCTCCGGCCGCGAGCAGGTCGGCAATCCTCTCCCGGGCCTCCGGCAACAAAGGCGCCCCGGCGTTCCAGTCAAGGTAGATTCGTGTGCTCATGGTCTTTCCCGCCCGACCGATTCTATCGCCCCCCGTGACAAGGTCGTCTGCGCCGCCGTGCGTGCTAGCATTTCGGCCGTGAGCAGCGTGGCAGGGCGTGGCGACAGGCCGACGAGGCGGTCGGCGACGGCGGAGAACCAGCCCGCCGCGGCGCCGGTGGCGTCGGGTCTGCACATTCCGGCGAGCCCGGCCGCCGAACGGGCGGTACTGGGCGCGGTCCTCGTCGACGCGAACTGCTTCTACCGAGTGGTCGAGATCGTCAGCCCCGACGACTTCTTCTCCGACTCGCACCGGGTCATCTTCGCCGCGTACGCTGCCCTGGCTTCAGATGGCGGCGACATCGACCTGCTCACCGCCACCGACCGGATGCAGCGGGACGGCTCCCTCGACGCCGCTGGCGGCGTCACTTACCTTGCAGGTCTGGCCGACGAGCTGCCGGACCCGGCCAACGTCGAGCACTACGCCAGGATCGTCCGCGAGCGCTCGGTGAAGCGGCAACTACTGCGCATCTCGCAGCAACTGATGGCGGCGAGCGCGCGCGAGGAGGGCGACGCCCTCGACGTACTCGACGCCGCCGAGGCGCAAATCCTCTCGATCGCCGACAAGGCAATGCGCGGAACGCTCAAGCGGGTCGGTGACCTCGCCCGCGAGGAGCTCGAGCACATCCAGCGCGTCTCCAAGTCGAACGCCCCGTTCACCGGCGTCGAGACCGGGTTCTACCGCTTCGACGAGCTGACCTCGGGGTTGCAGAAGCAGGACTTGATCATCCTGGCGGCGCGCCCAGGCGTCGGCAAGACCGCCATGGCGCTCAATATCGCCGCCAACTGCGCCGTGCGCCGCAAGCTCAACGTGGCGGTCTTCTCGCTCGAGATGTCGGCGGTCGCCCTGGTTCGCCGCCTGCTCGCGGCGGAGGCCCGCATCAACCTTCGGCGGCTGGCGCGCGGGCTGCTGTCGCGCAACGCCCGCGGCGAGGCCTCGGACTGGCAGCGTCTGGTCGAGGCGTCGGACCACCTCGCGGACGCTCCGCTGTGGATCGACGATACGGCCGGCCTGTCCGTCCTGGAGCTGCGTGGAAAGGCCCGTCGGCTGGCGATGGAGCACGGCATCGATCTGGTGATCGTCGACTATCTCCAGCTCATGTCGTCGGGGGCGCGCGCAGAGAACCGCACCCAGGAGGTGTCGGCGATCACTCGCGGACTCAAGGCGGTGGCCAAGCAGCTCGACGTCCCCGTGATCGCCGTCTCGCAGCTCTCGCGCAACCCCGAGCGCCGCGGCAGCGACTCGCGGCCGCAGCTCTCCGACCTGCGCGAGTCCGGCTCGATCGAGCAGGACGCCGACGTCGTCGTGTTCATCAACCGCAAGAATCCGGCTCTGCACCAGACCGGTGACGAGCAAGAGGATGAGGATCTGCGCCTCGCCGAGGTGATCATCGCCAAGCAGCGCAACGGCCCGACCGACCTCTTCAAGCTCCTTTTCCAGGACGAGTACACTCGGTTCGAGAACCCGGAGCTGGTCGAGCGATGAGCGCCGTGGCCACGCCCCCAGTCGGCAAGAGCGGACTCGAGTGGGTGGGCACGCGCAGTTTGCGCCTGCTCGAGGAGGTCGGACGCTTCTTCTACATCCTGCACTACACGATCTACTGGTCGCTGCGACGCCCGTTCGACCCCAGGGAGTGGATGCGCCAGATGGTGCGGGTGGGCGTCGACTCGCTGCCGGTAGTCGCCCTCACCGCAATGTTCACCGGCATGGTCATGGCGTTGCAGACGTACCGCGGCTTCGAGCGCTTCCACGCCGAGAGCTTCGTCGCATCGGTGGTGTCGTTGTCCCTGATTCGCGAGCTGGCGCCGGTTCTGTCAGCGTTGATGATCGCCGGCCGCATCGGCTCCTCCCTCGCCGCCGAGTTGGGGACGATGCGGGTCACCGAGCAGATCGACGCGCTGTACGCGATGGCAACCGAGCCGATCCAGTACCTGATCGTGCCGCGGGTCGGCGCGACGACGCTGATGCTGCCGCCGCTGGTGGCCTGCGCGGGCGGCATCGGGATTTTCGGCGGCTACTTGGTGGCGGTCGGTCTCCTGGGCGCCAACCCGGTGGTCTACTGGGACAAGACCTTCCAGTTTCTCGATCTCAACGACGTCTTCTCCGGCCTGATCAAGGCGGCGGTCTTCGGCCTGATCCTCTCCGTGACCGGCTGCACAAAGGGGTTCTTCACCACCGGCGGCGCCGAGGGCGTGGGACGCGCGACCACCGCCGCCGTCGTCATGAGCTCACTGGTGATCCTGCTCTCCGACTTTTTCCTCACGAAGATCTTGTTCTGAAGGAGCAGAAGGAGAACATGGCAGCGACCCCTACCCGGGACAGCGGCGCCCTCGCCAGCGCGGCGGCGCCGAAGATCGCGGTGATCGACCTTTGGAAGTCGTTCGGTGACAAGGAGGTCCTGCGGGGAGTCAGCATCGACGTGGCGCCCGGCGAGTCGCTGGTGATCGTGGGCGGCTCGGGCGCCGGCAAGAGCGTCCTGCTGAAGCATCTCATCGGGCTGATCCAACCCGACCGCGGCCACATCGTCGTCGACGGCGAGGACCTCGCCCGCGCCGACAATTCCCAGGCGCTCGCGATCCGTCGCAAGTTCGGCATGTCATTCCAGGAAGGAGCACTCTTCGACTCGATGGATGTATTCGAGAACATCGCCTTCCCGCTCCGACGCCACACGAAGCGCTCCGAGGAGCAGATCGCCGCGCGCGTGCGGGAGTGCCTCGATCTCGTCCACCTGCAGGGTGTGGAGAGGAAGGCGACGAGTGAGCTTTCCGGCGGCATGCGGCGGCGAGTCGGCTTTGCCCGCGCGATTGCGCTCGCACCCGAGATCCTGCTCTTCGACGAGCCCAATACCGGGCTCGATCCGGTCACCTCCGCGGTGATCGACCGCGTGATCCTCGAGATGAAGGAGAACCTCTCGGTGACAATGGTGATCATCACCCACGACATGAAGTCCGCCTTCCGGATCGCCGACCGCATCGCCATGCTGCGCGACGGGCGGATCCTTACGGTCGGCATTCCTGAGGCGTTCCGCGCCAGCCCCGACCCCTATGTCCAGAACTTCCTTGCTGGCAAGCCGCACGAGGAGGAGCAATGAGTCCCACCGCACGGGTCGGCCTGTTCATGCTGCTGGCCCTCGTCGTACTCGGCGTCTTCATCATCAAGATCGAGGAGATACCGATAGGCAGCAAGAGCGGCCGTAAGAACGTCCAGGCCACTTTTCCCTCCGTCGCCGGTCTTGACGAGAAGAGCCCGGTCCGCATCGCCGGCGTGCGCGTCGGCATCGTTGAGAGCATCGCCCTCGACGGCGACCGCGCACTGGTCACCCTGGCGCTTGACCCGCAGGTGACGCTCCACCAGGGCGCGAGCGCCGAGGTCTCCAGCCTGGGCATGCTTGGCGACAAGTACGTCGAGCTGTCCCCTGGCCCGCTGTCAAACCCGCCCCTCGGGCCAGACGCCGTGCTGCAGGGCACCAGCCCTCTCGCTTTCGACCAGGTGCTCAAGACTGCGAACGATGTCGGCAGCGACATTCAGGCGGTGACGGCTTCGCTGCGCAAGTCCCTCGGCGGGGACGAGGGCCAGCGGCGCGTCGAGGAGATCCTCGAGAACATCCGCACGCTCACCGCCGACACACGCGCGCTGGTGGCCGCCAACCGCTCTGAGATCGACGCGACTATCGCCAACTTCCGCTCGTTCTCCGAGACGCTGAAGACCGAGCTGCCCAAGCTCGCCGAGAGGATGAACGCGCTCGCCGACCGCGTGGATGCCGTGGTCGCCGAGAACCGCGGCAACTTCTCCGAGTCGCTCGAGAACATCAAGGACCTCTCGGGGAGGTTGCGCGTCTCGGCAGACAACCTCAACCAGATCACCGGCAAGATCGCGCGCGGGGAGGGGTCGATCGGGAAGCTCGTCAACGACGACACCACCATCGACAACCTGAACTCCACGCTCAAGTCGGTCGAGAGCGGCGTCCAGAGCCTCAAGAACACGGTCGGCCGCGCCGAGGGGTGGAAGCTCAACCTCAACATCCGCGCCGAATCGCTCCCGGGCCTGAGCAGCGACAACAGCTCGCGGAGCGCCTTCGGGCTCGACCTGCAGACCGTCCCCCACCGCTTCTTCCGCCTCGAGATGATCGATTCACCGTTCGGCCGCCTCAAGACGACGAAGGAGAGGACCACCGTCGTCTTCCCGGACGGTCACAGCGAGACGACGACCACCGACGTCGTCCGCACCAGCGACTCCGCGACCGTGAACGCGCAGGTTGGCTACTTCATCCGCGAGGGCCTGATCCTCCGGGCGGGCCTGTTCGAGTCGACCGGCGGCGTCGGCATCGACCAGAACGTGCTGCGCAACCGCCTCAAGCTGACCCTCGAGGTCTACGACTTCAACCGTGAAACGAACCCGCCCCACCTGCGCCTGGAGGGACGCTACTTCGTCACGAAGAACCTGTTCGCGTACGCGGGCTGGGACGACCCGGTCTGGTCGCAGCGCTCCTCTGTGATCTTCGGCGGCGGCGTCACCTGGGGCGACGAGGACGTGAAGTACCTGTTGGGGACGGCCTCGTCAGTCGGACACTAGGAGCCCTAGCGTGGCCCGCGACGCCGCCTCGTTCGAGTGCACCGCCTGCGGTCAAGCTTCGGGCAAGTGGCTGGGCCGCTGCCCGACGTGCGGGGGCTGGAACACCTTCGAGGCGGTGCCCGAGAAGCGCCGGCCGGCCGATCGTCAGCGCACCGTCTCACCGACTCCGATCTCGTCGGCCGACCTCCACGACTTCCCCCGGATCTCCAGCGGCCTCCCCGGCCTCGACCGCGTGCTCGGCGGCGGGTTCGTCACCGGGTCGGTCGTGCTGCTCGCCGGCGAGCCCGGCGTCGGCAAGTCGACGCTTCTCCTCCAGGTCGCCGCGCTCATGGCCGGAGACGGCCCGGTTCTCTACCTTTCCGCCGAGGAGTCGAACCGACAGGTGGCGCTGCGGGCGCACCGCCTGGGCTGCGTCCACGACGGCATCGCCCTCCTCGCCGAGCCTGTCGTCGAGGTGGCCGTGGAGGCGGCACGCCGCATGAAGCCCAGGCTGCTGATCGCCGACTCGGTGCAGACGATGCTGTCCGAGCGGGTCCCGGCGGTCGCCGGCAGCGTAACCCAGGTGCGAGAGGTGGCGTCGCAGTTGCTCGAGCTCGCGAAGCGCGACGGCCCGACGGTCGTGCTCGTTGGCCATGTCACGAAGGAGGGCCTGGTGGCCGGCCCGAAGTCGCTCGAGCATATCGTCGACGTGCTGCTCGACTTCTCGGGCGGCTCCGCCCTGCCCTACCGCAGCGTGCGGGCCACCAAGAACCGCTTCGGGCCGGCGATGGAGCTGGCCCTGTTCCAGATGACCGATCAGGGCTTGCACGAGGTTGCAAACGCTTCGGCAGCGCTGCTTTCGGATCGCCGGCTCGACGCGGCCGGGTCGGCCGTCGCCGCCGTCATCGAGGGCACGACGCCGCTGCTCGTCGAGGTGCAGGCGCTGGTGTCGCGCTCCTCTCTCGTGAACCCGCGCCGCATCGCCCAGGGCGTCGACGCCGGCCGCCTGGCGCTGCTGCTCGCCGTCCTCGAGCGGCGCGCCGGCCTACGTCTGGCCGATCGCGACGTCTTCGTCAACGTCGTCGGAGGCATCACCGTCGACGAGCCCGCCCTCGACCTCCCGCTAGCCGCGGCCGTGCTCTCCGCCGCCAACGACACGCCGCTGCCCGGCGACCTCGTGCTGTTTGGCGAGCTCGGCCTGCTCGGCGAGGTACGCGGCGTGGCCCGCACCGAGGAGCGCCTCAGGGAAGCCGCCGCTCTCGGGTTCCGCCGCTGCGCGCTCGCGGCGACGGCGGGACCGCCACCGCGCTCCGACGTGGCGCTGGTCACACTTGAACGGATCGCCGATTTGGCTAGACTCCTGCTGGAGGAAGCGCCTCAGGGCTGACCATGGCAGGACCGCCGGATCGCAGTCATCCTCTGATCCACCTCCTGAACGACATGGAGACGCTGCGGCGTCTGCTCCGGCTCTACCCGGAGGGGCACCCCTCGCTCGGCCCCGCTCGCGAGCGCCTGGCGGTGAGCGTGGCGGCCGTGGCCGCCACCGGCGGCACGTCGATCGGCATTTCGACGGGCCAAGTCGTCTGGAACGGCGACGAGCTCGCCATCTCGACGGCCCTGCCGTGTCATCGCCTGGTCGGCCTCCTCTTCCAGCTCGGTCTAGCCGCCGTCAGGCTCAGTTTTCCCGCGGCCAAGAAGGGGCTCGCGGATCTCGTCGGCCTACTCGCCACGACCCGCGAGCCTCCGGGCGAGGCCGAGCGCCAGGGCCTGCTGAAGAGCGCGGACGGGCTTCCCGGCGTCGAGCTGGTCCCGCTCGACCTGTCGAGCGTCCAGCTCGTCGATGCCGACGCCGTGACCAACCGCGAGGCGCCGCGATTCGCGTGGAGCGAGCTGGCCCGCCGCCTGGACGCGCGCGGCGGGTTTCTGTTCTCGGGCAGGATCGAGGACGGCCACCTCGCTCCCGGAGTCGTCGTCGACCTGCTCAACAAGGTGCCCGACCAGGTCACGCTGCTCGATCACTTGTTCTCCCAGATCGCCGAGGTGGTGCGGTCCGCCAAGGACGCGCAACGCGGTGTCATGTGGCGCGAGGCGCGCGCGTTCCTCGGCGAGCTGCTCGGCCTGCTCGACGCCGACCGGACCTGTCTCGCCATAGCCGCGGCCGCCAAGCACCTGCCGCTGGCCGGCAACCCCCGCGACGGGCTCGAGCCGCTGGTGCGCGGCGAGGTCCTGCTCGATGCGGTGGAGTACATGCTCGCCAACGAGATCTCGGTCCCCGAGGTCGTGCAGCGCGCCGTCTATCGGTTGGCGGCACCGCCCGCCGATCAACCGGTCGCCCTCCCCGACGAGATCGTCCAGCGCGCCCGCACCCTGCTGCGGCGACTACCCTTGGCCGGGCCCGAGCCGCCAATGCCCGACGCCGACGGCCTGTCGGCGGCCGAGCTGGCCAATGCCGCCGTCGGCTCGAGCGGAGCCGGCGAGCTGCTCGCCGCGGTCAGCGAGAGCGAGCTGCACGAGCACCTGCTGCGGCTGCTCGGAGAGGCGGTGACGCTGTGGCCGCGCGAGCCGGTTGGTGAGCGTGCGGCCATTCGCCTCGCGGAGGAGTTCGTCAACGCGCTGGAGATCGGCGACGTGGATAACGCCGCGCGGCTCGCGCCGCTGGCAAGCGCGGCGCCCTCGGTCGAGGCGCGCGACCTGGCCTGCACGAACGGAGTCGCCGCCGCCGTGCGGGCGCTCAGGGCGGGCGACAAGCACGGCACCAACCTGATTGTGACGATCCTCGTGACTCTGGGCGAACGCGCCCTCCCGCTGGTGCTCGAGGCGCTGGCGGAGGAGGAGAACCTGGCCGTCCGCAAGCGGCTCCTGGAGGCGGTCGCAAGGCAGGGCGATCGGGCCGTGCCTGACCTCCTGCGGCTACTCGACGATCCCCGGTGGTTCGTGGTTCGCAACGCGGTGTTCGTGCTGCGCCGCCTCGGCTACCGCGACATGCTGCCGCGGATCAAGGCGGCGCTGGCCACCGCCGAGCCGCAGGTCATCGCCGAGATCCTCAAGGCCATGGTGGCGTTCGAGGATCCGGAGTGGCTGCGCTACCTGCAGCTCGAGCTCGACAGCCCAGACGAGCGACACCAGCTCGCCGCCATCAAGGTGGCGTCGCGAATCAGGCACCCGCAGGTCGTGCGGGCGCTCGTCGACCGGCTGCGCCAGCGCCTCGCCGCCCGCGTGCGCGAGGAGCCCGTCGCCATCGAGCTCATCCGCGCCCTTGGCCGCCTGCGGGACGCCGGCGCCCTGCCGGCTCTGCAACAACTGATCGACCTCAAGCCGTGGCGCTACCCATTCTCGATCGCCGTGCTGCGCCGCGAGGCTGCGGTCGCCATCGCGGCCCTCGAGAGCGCCGAGGCGCGGCGCGCCGCCATCGCCCTCGCGAGCGACCGCGACGCCCAGCTTGCCATGGCAGTCCGCGCCGCCCTGCAGCGGCCGGCAGCGGCCGGAGAGGAAGGCGAGTGATTCCGCGGACCGAGTGGGAGCTCATCGTCCACAAGACGATCACCGAGCTGACCGCAGGGGCCACGACGGTGGCGCTATACGGCGCATCCCACCCGCGTGCCGGCGAGGCGATCCTTGAGCTGGAGCGCAATCTCACGGCGCTGCACCGGGGCGAGCCCGATCTCACAATGGTGCTACTCGGCGAGGAGCTGTTCGTCCAGGGGCGACCGTTCACGCGGACGTCGCGCCAGGCGCCGTCGCTGATTCGGCGATTCCGCCGCCGCGGCGTCGAGCACGTGACCTTTCGGCCCGGCGTCTCAAGAGACGACCTGCGCCAGTTCCTCGTCGAGCTGGCGTCAATGGAGGACACGGCGGTTCGCTCGCGCTCCCACATCCAGGTCGGAAAGGTCGAGCTTGCCGATCACGACCTCGGCGGCCCGGACGCGGGCACCGGCGGCCAGGGCAAGGGCAAGCTGCCGACCGTGCGCGACCGCGTCACGCTCGTCCAGGAGACGTTCACGGCGCTCGTTTCCGGCCACGGCCTGGCCGTCGGCCCCCTCGAGACGGTGGCGCGATCGACGCAGGAGGCGCTCGACGGTCAGTCCGACCCGTTGCGCCTGTTCGCTCCCTGGGAAGGGGCCGACCGCTGGCACGCCGTACACGCGCACAACGTCTGCGTGCTGACCCAGGCGCTCGCCCGCGTCGCCGGCGTCAACCGAGCGACAAATGTCGAGCTCGGGGTCGCCGCCCTCCTGCACGATGTCGGCAAGCTCGACCTCCCGCCCGACGTGACGCAGCGCGAGCTCGAGTCGTTGAGCGAGAACGAGCTCGAGCTCATTCTCGACCATCCCGCAAGCGGCCTGGCTACGCTCCTCGTGAGCGGGCAGGTGCCGGTGCTGGCATTGATCGTGGCGTACGAGCACCACCTCAACTACAACGGCACCGGGTACCCGCGGCTCCAGCGTCCTCGCCGCCCGCACCCTGCGAGCCGCCTGGTTTCGCTTGCCGACGTCTATGTGGTGCTCCACACCGCACGCGGAGCGCGCGGCGTGATGACCCGCGAGGCGGCGTTGGCGTGGGTCCAGCGCCGGTCGGGGAGCATGCTCGACCCCTGGTGGTGCGACGTGCTCAAGGCGATCGTGGAGCGGCATGCCTGATCGAGATCCCGCCGGCGTCGGCGGGCGGAGCGTGCGATCACACAGGCAAACCCGGTCCTCAGCTATGGCTGTGGAGGCGGCAACCGTCGAGCACAAAACGCCCGGCGCGTTCGACGTCACGTTCCCGGATAGTAGCCGGCGATCGTCCGCACCTCGACCCCGGGCCGCGAGACCCGAACCGTGACCTTGCGGAACTCCTCATTCGAGGCGGTCGAGCTCGACGTGTAGACGATCTCGTACTGGGTGCGCAGCTCGCGATTGATCTGGTCGTACACCGACACCAGCGAGTCGTCGCGCCCGAGAAAGAACGCCTCGCCACCGGTCGCGTGCGCCAGCCGTGACAGATGCGAGCGGGAGCGAATCTGCGTCATCGGCAGGTCGATGCCAACCGTGTACAGGGTGACGCCGCTCCGTTGGGCGTAGTCGAGTGCGCGATCGAACGGGTTCTTCGATGCGTTGTCCTCGCCGTCGGTGAGGACGACCAGCGCCTTGCGGCCGCGCACCCCGGAGAACTGGAAGAGCCCGTAGATCGTCGCGTCGAAGAACGCCGTCGAGCGATCGGCGCGCAGCGCGATCATCGCCCGCCCCAGGGCTCCGAAGTCCCCGGTGAACCCCTCCAGCAGCGCGGGACGGTCCGAAAACGCCATGACGAAAGCCCGGTCGACCGGCCGCAGCAGGTCGTGCAGGAAGCCGAGCACGACACGCTGCACCTCAGGCAGCGTCTTCTCCATCGATCCCGACGTGTCGAGCACCATCCCGAGCCTGACCGGTAGGTCGCGCTGCAGCGTGAAGTGCGTGATGGTCTGCGGCGCGCCGTCTTCGAGGACCTCGAAGTCGTCCTGCTTGAGACCCTCGACCGGCTTTTTGGCGCTGTCGAGGACGGTGACCGGCACGTGCACGGAGGAGACCACGACCCCCGAGACGAACTGCGGCGCGTTGACGAACTGAATGTCCTCGGCCTGGCTGTCGTCCTCGAGCACCGCGAGCGCCCGCAAGTAACCTATCGACCTCGTGTCCTCGAGCGGCACCCAGGATTCGAACGGCGCCTGGTACAGCGTGGTCATGAGCTGCTGGTTCCAGTAGACCTCGAGCCGATCGAGCTTGCGATCACTCGGGATGTTGACCGCGACCACCGCGTGCACCTTGCCGTCCTTGATGTCAGCCCGTCCCACCGGCTGCAGCCGCACGTGAAAGCGCTCACGCCCGATGTTGACGTCGAGCTGCTTGCGATCGAGCTCGGCGCCCGCCGCGTCGTAGGCCACGGCTACCACGGTCGCCAGGCGCGGCAACGGCCCGAGGTCGAGGTCGACGTCGAACGGCGGGCGGTTCTTGGTGAGAACAGGTTTGCCGTCGAGCTGGAACTCGACCTTCGTCACCTTCGCAGCCGTGAGCGCGACGAAGCGCTGCACCCCGGAGATGCTTTCCCCCTCCGGACCCTGCAGCGACAACGTCGCCTCCGAACGGGTCGGGGACGCCGCCTCTGAAACCACGGCCGCCGCCGCGGGGTCGGCCGGCAGGTCGACGGCCGGCGGCACCGTGACCTCGAAGTCCATCTCCTTCACGCTGGCGCGGCTCGAGTGGTTGTCCTGGACCTTGAGGCGCAGTCTGTAGCTGCCCGGCCTCATCTCGCGGTCGACCACCGCCGGCAGCGCCTTCGACTCCGCGGGGAAGGTGAACGCGTACCGGAACCTGTCGTACATCTCGCCGGCACGGGATACCTCGCCGACGACCTCGAGCTGCACGACCTCGATGTCGCCGATCTTGGCCGTGCCCAGACCCTCGCGCGGCACGTTGAGGTTCAACGTCACCAGCACCTTGCCCCCCCGCCGCCCGCCCTGCGTCTCGGCCATCTCGAAGGGTAGCGGCACCGCACCCTTGGCGAGAAGCGTGGAGAATTTCAGGAACCGTGCCGAAGCCGCCTCCGAGCCGGCCTTCGACGTCACCTCGCGGTGCTGCATGGATGCCATGAGAGAGATGTCTTCGAGCCAGTACTCGGCGGCCTGGATCAGCCGCAGAATGTCGTCGGCGTCGCCGCAGTCGTTCTCGGGCCGGTCCAGGCCGCGCATGGCCGGGTTGAGGGCGTGCCCCTTCGCCATGTTCCCCGACGTGCTGTAGAGAGCGGTGCGTCCCTCCGACCTCGGGTCCCACAGCTTCGCGCGGCCGATCCCGTACGGCCTGTAGAAGACCACCGTGACGCCCTGGCCGAAACCCTCGAGGCGGGCCCAGATCCAGAACTCGAGCGGATTGAAAACCTGCTCGCAGTCGATCTTCCTGCTGTCGTCGGGCGGGCCGTGCAGCAGGAAAACCCGCGCCCGATCCTCGATAGTGTTGCCGAACTCCTCGCGGCACCGCTCGAGCCGTTCCGCGTACGTCCGCCTGAAGGCGGAGCCCATGCCGCTCTCGGTGCCCCACATTTGCCAGAGCTGCTCGGCCAGCTCGGTGCGCTGCTCGTCGGTCTCGAGAGCGAGAAACGTCTTCTTCTGCTCCGAGGTGATCAGCGGGTAGACCTCCTCATCGAGCCAGACACGCCACTTCTCCGGCACGGGAGGCGTCTTGCCGTCGCTGTGCACGACGAGCAGGAAAGCGGCTGAAACGGCCAACGCGGCGAGGACAACGAGTCGGGTTCTCACGTTGGGATCTTACGCTTCGAGCAGCGGCGGTGTTGCGAGCTTGGAGTACGCCTGCCAGCTTCGGCCCCTGCCCTGGGCCAGCACCTTGAGGTCGCTGGCCATCCCGTCGGGCACCAGAAGCCGCTTTGCGGCTGACAGCTCCGCCCACTCGTCCGGCGAGAGGCGATCGCCGGCGGCTGCAGCCGGAGGCAGGAACCGGAGTGCGCCGTGGAGCGCCAGGAAGCTCCCCAGCGGTCGCAGCTCGCCGCGCTCCCAGCCGACGTCGGCCGCTGCCTGCTCGAGGTCGTCGAAGCACACGTGCGCGGTGATGTCGATTTCGCCCGGCGAGCGCAGGACGTCGAGCACCATCGCATGAGCCCTGTACCCGACCAGCGAGCCTTGCCGGCGCGCGCGCGCGTCATAGAGCTTCCGAGCGGGATGGCCGTAGTCGACAATCAGGGCCACGCCGTCGTGCCCGCACCATGCCAGTGCGTTTGCGTGCGTCGACCGCAAGCCGGGACGCACCTCCGCGACCTGGCCGTCGTCCAGGAAGACGTTGGCGTCGCGCAGGTAGGCGGTGATGGCAGGCGTGCTGGGATCGCGCAGGGCATAGCGCAGGCGCCCACCCGGGCCCACCTCGACAAAGTACTCCTTGAGCGCGCGCCGCTCGCCGTCGACGGCCATCGTCACGCGATTGACGGGAAGGGCGTCGTAGAGCTCGGACGCAAACAGCACCACCGGCCCACTCGGCCGCGGCCGCTCGGCGAGCACGCCGGCGACCTCGGCCCCGGGGCAGCGCGCCGCCAACCGCCGGCGGGCCCACTCGCCGCGCTCGACTGCGACGGCCCGGCGCACGGCGCCCATCCCGATCGGCCCCGTTACCGCGAGCACGCCCGAGAGAAACGACCCTTCCCCGGCGCCAAGCTCCACCAGGCTCACCGGCCCACCGAGGGTCGCCGAGAGCTCGTTGATCAGCGCGCCGAGCGTACGCGTGAATAACGGCGAGACCGTCGGCGCAGTGAGAAAGTCGCCCGCCTTCCCTGCCGTACCTGCCTTGCGGCGGCGCCGTCGCGTGTAGTAGCCGGCGCTCGGATGGTACAGCGCGAGCTCCATGAACTCGGCGAACGTCACCCGCTTCCGCCGGCGCACCTCAGCGATGACCGCGTTCACTGTCTGAGTATAGACGCTGGCTCAGTGCCCCGCAGGTCCCGGCCTGCCTCGCAGGTCGCGGGCGATCAGGACCACGACGGCGGCAGCGAGGGCGATCAGCGCGAGGTGGCGTAGGCCGCTTGGAACGCGTAGCCGCCAGCCTCCGCCTGGATCAGCGTGCGGCCGACCTGAATGGAGATGGCCGCGGCCGACGGATCGTAGACCAGCCCCGGCGCGCCGCCGAGCAGCGTCGCCAGCGCCGCGGCAAGCGACCCCGGCAGCATGATCAGCCCGGCATCGAGCGGGCTGTGGCCGCACAGGCGATCGAGGACTAGTGGCGCGGGCGTTTGGTCTACGTTACGATCATACAGATTTCCCAGCGGCTGCAACCGACGGCCGCGACGTCGATATGGCGGAAACCTCACCCACCGGACCCGTCAGGGCACTTCTCTCGCGGGCCATCCACGCCGGTCTGGCCGCGGGGTGGTGGGTCGGCGGCGTGCGGGTGCTGCTGACGTCGGTTCCCAAGTGCGGCACGCACCTGGTCCGCCGCCTGCTCGACGTCGTCGGCCTGCCCACGCGCTGCGAGGTTCCGTGGGACATCGCGCCCGCGTCCCTCGCGGAAACGC
>Ga0315287_10000772_pt1 | contig 28483 bp, 26 predicted proteins | sample YL17G11_0_MG_FD_205037 | JGI IMG/M metagenome (GOLD analysis project Ga0315287, IMG submission 205037) | Sediment microbial communities from Yellowstone Lake, YNP, Wyoming, USA - YL17G11_0 | ecosystem: Environmental > Aquatic > Freshwater > Lake > Sediment | place: USA: Wyoming | collected... | reverse complement strand
GCCGGCCACCACGAGGTCCCGATCCTGGCCTACGCGGCCAAGACCGCCTCCGCGTATTACGGGCCGTTTCGCGAAGCCGCCGACTCGGCGCCCGCCTTCGGTGACCGGCGCGGCTACCAGATGGACCCGGCGAACGCCCGCGAGGCGCTGCGCGAGATGGCCGCCGACGTCGAGGAGGGCGCCGACATGCTGCTGGTCAAGCCGGCCCTGCCCTCGCTCGACATCCTGGCCCGCGCCCGCGCGCGCTTCGACCTCCCGATCGGGGCCTACCAGGTGAGCGGCGAGCACGCCCAGATCGCGGCAGCCGCGGAGCGCGGCTGGATCGACGGCCGCCGGACGCAGCTCGAGGCGCTCACCTCCATCGTCCGGGCCGGCGCCTCCTTCGTCATCACCTACGCCGCGGCCGACGTTGCGGCCTGGCTCCGGGAGGAGAACCGATGACCGCGATGACCGGCCGGATGGCCGATCTGCGGGCGCGCGCCGAGGATCTCTTTCCCGGCGGCGTCAACAGCCCCGTCCGGGCCTTCCGCTCCGTGGGGCGGGCGCCGCTCATCCTCGACGCCGGGGCCGGCCCCCGCGTCCGTGACGCGGATGGACGCTGGTATCTCGACTACATCGGCTCGTGGGGGCCCGCCATCCTGGGTCACGCTCACCCGGCGGTGATCGAGGCCGTCCGAGCGGCAGCGCTCGACGGGTTCGCCCTCGGCGCGACCGGTCCGCGCGAGGTGGAGCTCGGCGAGCTGATCCGGGCGGCCATGCCCTCGCTGGAGCGGATGCGCTTCACGTCGTCCGGCACCGAGGCCGCGATGAGCGCAGTCCGGCTCGCCCGCGGCGCCACCGGGCGCGACCTGGTCGTGAAGTTCAGCGGCGGCTACCACGGCCACAGCGATGGGCTCCTGGTCGAGGCCGGGTCGGGGGTCGCGACGCTGGCGATCCCCGGCAGCGCAGGCGTCCCGACGTCCACGGCCTCCGCGACGATCGTCGTCCCGTACAACGACCCGGACGCGGTCGCGGCGGCTTTCGCGACGCATCCCGGCCGGATCGCCGCCGTCATCGTGGAGCCCGTGGCCGCGAACGCCGGGGTGCTCCCGCCGGCCGCCGGCTTCCTGGAGCGGCTCCGGGAGATCACGACGGCCGACGGCGCCCTGCTCGTGTTCGACGAGGTGATCACCGGGTTCCGCGTCGGCCCCGGCGGGGCCCAGCGGCGCTACGGCGTCAGGCCGGACCTCACCGTCCTCGGCAAGATCGTCGGCGGCGGGATGCCGGTCGGGGCGTACGGCGGCCGGGCCGACCTCATGGCCCTCATCGCTCCCTCCGGCCCCGTCTACCAGGCCGGCACGCTCTCCGGGCACCCGCTGGCGATGGCCGCCGGGGCCGCCACGCTTCGCCTCCTGCCGGCCGACCGCTACGACGCGCTCGAGGCGGCCGGCGCCCGCCTGGAATCCGGGCTCCGCGCCGCGGCGGCCGCGGCCGGCACGCCGGTGGGGATCACCCGGGTCGGCTCCCTCCTCACCGTCTTCTTCCGCGACGGCGCGCCCACCACTGCCGAGGAGGCCTTCACCGCCGACCGAGCCGCATATGCCCGATTCTTCGGGGCCATGCTCGACGCCGGCGTCCTCCTGGCCCCCTCGCAGTTCGAGGCCTGGTTCGTCTCCCTCGCCCACGGCGAGGCCGAGCTGGACGAGACGCTCGCGGCGGCCGCGGCGGCCTTCGATGCCGTGGAGGCAGGCCGGTGACCACGGTGCCGGCGCCCGGGGCAGCGGGACCCGCGTCGGCCGCGCCCGCGGCGCCCGCCCGGGCCGAGCCGCGCGCGGCGCGCTACCTCCGCGCCTGCCGGCGCGAGCCGGTGGACGTCACGCCGGCCTGGTTCATGCGCCAGGCTGGACGCGCGCTCCCCGAGTACCGCCTCATCCGCGAGCGGGCCACGCTCGTCGAGATCACCCGCGACGCGCCGCTCTGCGCCGAGGTCACCCTCCAGCCGGTCCGCCGGCTCGGCGTGGACGCCGCGATCCTGTTCGCGGACATCACCACGCCACTTGCCGGCCTGGGCGTCGACTTCGAGATCGTGGAAGGGCGCGGCCCGGTGGTCGCGGCGCCGATCCGGTCCGCGGCCGACGTCGCGCGCCTCCGGCCCTTCGAGCCGGCCGCGGCCGTCGGTCCCCTCCTGGACGCCATCGGGCTGATCCGGGCCGCGTCGCCGGTCCCCCTGATCGGCTTCGCCGGGGCCCCGTTCACGCTGGCCTGCTACCTCGTGGAGGGCGGCCCGTCGCGCGACTTCCTGCGGACGAAGACGTTCATGCACGCCGAGCCCGACGCCTGGGCCGCCCTGATGGACGCCCTCGCCGAGATGACGATCCGCTACCTGGGCGCCCAGGTGGCCGCCGGGGCGCAGGCCGTCCAGGTCTTCGACTCGTGGGTCGGCGGCCTCTCGCCCCGCGACTACACGCGGTGCGTCGCCCCGTGGATGGCCCGGATCTTCGACGCGCTGCGCCCGCTGGGCGTGCCTGCCACCCATTTCGGCGTCGGCACGGCCGGGCTCCTCCGGCTGCAGGCGGCGGCCGGCGGCGACGTGATCGGCCTCGACTGGCGGATCGACCTCGCCGAGGGCCGGGCCCTCGTGGGCGACCGGGCAGTGCAGGGCAACCTGGACCCGGCGCTCCTCCTCGGACCGTTCGAGTCGGTCGCCGACCAGGCGCGCGCGATCCTCGACGCCAATGGCGGCCGACCGGGCCACGTCTTCAACCTCGGCCACGGCGTCCTTCCGGGCACGGACCCGGACGCCCTCGCCCGTCTCGTGGACCTGGTCCACGACCACGTCCCCGGGAGGAGCCCCGCATGACCGTCGACGCCGTCCTGCTCATGGCCTACGGGAGCCCCGACCGGCTCGACCAGGTGGAGGCCTACTACACGGACATCCGGCGCGGCAACCCGCCGCCGCCCCACCTCCTCGAAGAGCTGCTGGGGCGCTACCGGGCGATCGGCGGCGGCTCGCCGCTCTCGCGGATCGTCGAGCTGCAGCGGGCCGCCGTGGAGGCGGAGCTGGCCCGCCGCGGCCGTCCGGTTCGTGTCTACGCGGGGATGCGCCACATCGAGCCGCGGATCGGCACGATCGTGGAGGGGATGGCCGCGGACGGGGTGGAGCGGTTCGTGGCCATCGCGCTCGCGCCGCAGCGCTCGTCGAACGCGGCGGGCTACCGGAGGGCGGTCGACGCCGCGCTGGCCGGGCTGGGCGACGCCGCCCCGGCCGTGACGTTCGTCGACTCGTGGTTCGACCAGCCGCGCTTCATCGATGCCCTGGCCGTGACGACGGCCGAGGCGCTGCGCCGCTTCCCGGACCCCGCGCGCGTCCGCGTCGTGTTCACCGCCCACAGCCTTCCCGCCCGCGTCGTGGCGGAGGGTGACACCTACCCCGACGAGCTGGCCGGGACCGCCGCCCTCGTGGCGCGCCGGCTGGGCCTCGCAACGTACGACTTCGCGTTCCAGAGCGCCGGCCGGACCGGCGAGCCATGGCTCGGCCCCGACATCCTCGACGAGATCCGGCGGCTCGCCGCCGAGGGGGTGCGAGAGCTGGTGCTCCGGCCGGTCGGATTCGTCGCCGACCACCTCGAGGTCCTCTACGACATCGACGTGGAGGCCCAGGCGGTCGCCCGCGATGCCGGCGTGCGGCTCGAGCGCGCGCGCTCCATGAACGACGACCCGGCCTTCATCGCCGGCCTGGCCGACCTGGCCGAGGCAGCGCTGCCGAAGGCGGTGGCGTCGGTCGCGCCGCCCGCCGTGACGGCAGCACGCTGACCCACGAGAGGACGAACCCACCATGATCGAGACGCAGCGTCCCCCGTCCCATCCCGGGGGCCATCCGGGCGGCCTTCCCGGCGTCGGCGCCGTCAAGCCGCGCGGCCTCGTCTACGACCGCGCCCCGATGCTCGTCTATTGGGAGACGACCCTGGCCTGCGGCCTTGCCTGCCGCCACTGCCGCGCCACGGCCGAGCCCGAGCGCAGCCCGCTGGAGCTGACGACCGACGAAGGGCGCGCGCTCCTCGACCGGATCCTGGGCTTCGGCGATCCCCTGCCGCACGTGGTCTTCACCGGGGGCGACCCGCTCCGCCGGCCCGACCTCGAGGAGCTCGTCGCGGCCGCTACCGAGCGCGGGATCGGCGCCTCGCTGGCGCCTGCCGTCACGCCCGACCTCACGAAGGAGCGGCTCGCCTCGCTGAAGGACGCCGGGATCCAGACGATCTCGCTCAGCCTCGACGGCTCGACGCCCGAGCTCCACGACGGCCTGCGCGGCGTGGAGGGGACGTTCGCGATGACGATGCGGGCCGCCGAGTGGGCCCACGATCTCGGGCTGCCGATCCAGGTCAACACCCTCGTCACCGACACCACCCTCGACGACCTGCCGCGGGTCTACGAGACGGTCAGCACGATGGGGATCCTGCGCTGGAGCCTCTTCTTCCTCATCTCCGTCGGGCGTGGGAGCGTCCTCCAGGAGATCACGGCGGCCCAGTCCGAGAAGCTCGCCCACTGGCTCTACGGGCTCTCGAAGGAAGGCCGCTTCCAGATCAAGACGACCGAGGCGACCCACTACCGGCGGGTCGCCATCCGGGCGATGGAGGCCGAGGGGATGACCCCCGAGGAGATCGCCCGCACATCGGTGGGGCGCGGCTTCGGGATCCGCGACGGCAACGGGATCATGTTCGTCAACCACGACGGGAGCGTCTTCCCCTCCGGGTTCCTGCCGGTCGCCGTGGGCAACGTCCGCAGCGACGACCTCGTGGCGCTCTACCGGGAGCACCCGACGTTCACCTCCCTGCGCGACACGTCGCAGTACAAGGGCCGCTGCGGAATCTGCCCGTTCGTGGATCGCTGTGGCGGATCGCGGGCCCGGGCCTACGCCTGGACGGGCGACGTCCTCGAGACCGATCCGCTCTGCCCGTTCGTCCCGACGGCGAGCTGAACGAGGCGGGCGAGCCGGAATGGGCGGGACGGGCGGCGGCGCGTCGGGCGGCGCGGTCGTCGTCGGCGGCGGGATCACCGGCCTGGCGGCCGCGTACCGGCTGGCGCAGGCCGGCGTGCCCGTCCTGCTCGTCGAGGCCTCGGATCGGCTCGGCGGCAAGATCCGGACGGAGCGGCTCGGCGGCTTCCTCGTTGAGGCCGGGCCGGACTCCTTCATCGCCTACCGGCCGGCTGCCACGGAGCTGAGTCGCGAGCTCGGCCTCGGCGCAACGATCATCCGCACCACCGATCCGCGCATCGTCCACATCCGGGCCCGGGGCAGGATGATCCCGATGCCCGAGGGGATGGGCCTCGTCCTCCCAACGCGGATGGCGCCCTTCGTGACCACGCGCCTCTTCTCGTGGCCCCAGAAGCTGCGGGCCGGACTCGACGTGGTGCTGCCGCGCTGGCTCGACGGCGAGGATGTCTCGATCGGGGCGTTCCTCCGGCACCGGCTTGGCGGGGCGATGGTGGACCGCCTGGCGGATCCGCTCCTCGGTGGCATCTACGGGGCCCCGGTCGACGAGCTGAGCCTCTTCGCGGTCGTGCCGCAGCTCCGCGACTACGAGCGCGACCACCGGAGCCTCCTCTTCGCCAGCCTCGCCCAGGGGCGGGCGGCGCGAGCCCGGGCCCGCGCGGTCGCGGCAGCAGGCGCTCCGGGAGACGGGGCCGGCCGCGGGGGCAGCTCCGGGTCGCCGTTCCTCAGCCTCGCCGGCGGGATGGGAAGCCTCGTCGATGCCCTGGCGGCCGCCGTCCGCTCCGCCCCGGCAGCCGAGATCCGGCTCCGGACCTCCGTGGTGGCGCTCAAGCGGACCGGCTCCCGCACCACCGTCACCCTCTCCGACGGCACGCGGCTGGCGCCCGACGCCGTCGTCCTGGCGGGCCCCGCGGGCTCCTCGGCCGGGCTCCTCGCCGACGAGGCCCCGGCGGCCGCGGCGGCGATCCGGTCGATCCCGCACGGATCCACCGGCGTCGTGACCCTGGGCTACCGCGCCGAGGCCATGCCGCGGCCGCTCGTGGGCCACGGGTTCCTGGTCGCCGGCGACGAGCCGCTCAGCTTCGGCGCCTGCACCTTCACGTCGTCGAAGTGGGCCGGCCGCGCGCCGGATGGCACCATCCTCCTGCGGGCATTCCTGCCCGAGCGGTCGGCGGCGCTGCTCGATGCGACCGACGACGCGGTGGTGACCGCCGTCCACGCCGACTTCGCCCGGACGGTGGGGGTCCGGGAGGCACCGATCGTCCGGAACGTCGCCCGCTGGCACGGGGCGATGCCGCGCTACACGGTGGGCCACCTCGACCGCGTGGCGGCCGCGGAGGCGGCGCTCGCGGCGCGGCCCGAGATCATCCTCGTGGGCGCGGCCTTCCACGGCGTCGGCGTCCCCGACTGCGTGGCCCGGGGGGGCGCGGCGGCGGAGCGGGTGATCACGCTGGCGGGTGGGGAGTAGCTGTCGCCGTCGCCGTCGCCCCGCCCTTCGCCGGGCAGACGGCTCGCGATTCGATGCCCGTGTCCGCATCACGAGGGCATCGCGTGCGCGAGGCCCATCGGGCGTCGGGGCGTCGATGCCCGCGTCCGCATCACGAGGGCATCGCGTCCGGCGCGGCGTGGGAGGCGATGATGCGCGCCCGATGCGGCCACGGGCATCAGTTGGCGGGGTCCTGTTCCAACCGCGGCGCGGAGCCGCACCGGCTCATCCACCTGCCGGTGTCGGCGCCGGGGTCAACTGCCCAGGGCCGCCGCCAGCTCCCTGATCCGCCCGGGGCCCACCCGGCAGCACCCCCCGACGAGGCGGGCGCCGGCCGCCACCCAACGGCGGGCCGAGGCGGCGTCGACGTCGGGCCCGGTCGCCGGCAGCCAGCGCCCCGCACCGGTATCCCAGCCCTCGCCCGAGTTCGGGTAGACGACGATCGGCTTCGCCGTCGTGGCCGCGATCCGGGTGACGAGCTCCTCGACGTGCTCCGGGGCGGTGCAATTCACGCCCACGGCGACGAACCCGGGCGTCGTGGCAGCGACCGCGGCCGCCTCCTCCACCGGCGTCCCGTCACGCAGGTGGCCGCCGTCGGCGCAGGAGAGCGTCAACCAGGCCGGGGCGGCGGCCTCGTCCACGAGGTCCGCGAGCGCCCTGACCTCGACGATGTCGGGGATCGTCTCGCAGGCGAGGATGTCGGGGCCGGCGCTCCAGAGCACGCGGAGCCGATCGCGATGGAAGTCGCGCAGGGCGCGCCGGTCCAGGCCGTAGCGCCCGCGGTACTCGGCGCCGTCCGCCAGGTGAGCGCCGTACGGCCCGACCGAAGCAGCGACGAGCAGCGGGCCCGGGTCGGCCGAGGCCCGTTCGATGCGGTAGCGGGCACGGGCCTCGGCGGCCAGATCCACGCTCCGTCGCAGGAGTGCCGCCGCCGCGTCGTGGTCGAGCCCACGGGCGGCGAAGCCCTCGAAGGTGGCCTGGTAGCTGGCTGTGATTGCGACGCGCGCGCCGGCGCGGAAGTAGGCAAGGTGGGCCCCGACGATCGCCTCCGGCTCGTCCGCGAGGAGGCGCGCCGACCAGAGGCGGTCCCGGAGGTCGTGACCCTCGGCCTCCAGCTCGGTGGCGAGGCCGCCGTCGATGACGACCACCAGGCCGCCGGCCAGCAGCGCCGCAAGTGGGTCCCGGGACTCCTCCCCCACCCTCGTCAGCCGGCGTCGCCGATGTCGCCGATGTCGATCGCGTAGGCCTCCCAGACCAGGTCGGCGCCGTGCTGGCGGTGCCGAACGATCCTGCCCATGAGGCGCTGCAGCTCGTCGCGCGCGGCGTCCGCGTCGGCAGCATCCGCGTCGGCAGCGTTCGTCGCCAGGGCGGCGAGGCGGACCGACGCCTCGATGAGCGCCGCGGTGATCGCCGGATGCTCCTCGCGGAGGCGGCCGGACTTCGTGCCCAGGTGAGGGGCAGCGTCGCGCATCTCGTCGTACAGGCCGCCGCGCGCCTCCGTCGCCGCCACGTGGTCCTCGAAGGCGTGGCCCAGGACCTCGAGGGCGTCGGTGACCTCGGCGTGCCACGTCACGCGGTCGCCGATCGGCGAAGCGAGGGCGCCCTCGAAGGCGACGAGCGCTTCGCGGATCTCGCGCCGGAGGCGGGCCGCAGCCTCGAGCGCGGGAGTGGGGTGGGGTTCGCTGGTCATCGACGTGGCCTCCCAGTGACCGTCGGTCGTGCGTCGCCGTGCCCCGCCATGGTAGACCCGTCGGGGCGGGGCGAGCTCGCCGGGCCCGGTCGAAGCGCCTGCCTCACGGCTCCCGGCGCGGCGCCACGGCGATCGGGCCGACGACTGTCCGCCAGGCCCGGGTCAGCATGCGGAACTCGGCCGCGGGGATCCGCGCGGCGGCGACGATCGCCGCAGCGGTCTCGGCGGCACACTCGGCGGCCTCGTGCAGGACGCGCGCCTCCAGTGGTGCACCGGCCAGGGCCGCGGTCGCGGCGTCGCGGGCCGCGTCGGCGGCGGCCCGGGCTACGTCGTCGCGCTGGCTGGCGAAGGCCCGGTCGCGAGCCAGCCGGGCGACCTTCGGGACCTTCTCCAGCCGCGGGTCCCATTCGAACGCGCGGCGCCGCTCGATCTCCAGTCGCCGGGCGGCGTCCGCGTCGAGGTCGCCTGCAGCGGCCACCACGCCGTCGACGGCGGTGCTGTTCGGGCCGAAATCGCGGGCCGCGCGGAGGGCGGCCACCCGGCGGCGGCGCCGGCGGAGGTCCCAGCGGTGCAGCGCGAGGAGGGCCACGAAGACGGCCCCGAGGAGGAGCGTGAGAACGAGATCGGCAGAGAAGAGGCGGAGGTTCTCGTCGGTCACGCCCTGATTGTGGGCCAGCTGGGCCGTTCGGGCGCGGTGCGGGCGGTGCAAGCAGTGCGGGTGCAGGTTGGTGCGGGCGCGGCCGCCGGGCCGCGCAAGGTCGGCGTCAGCCCGCGATCGGCTCCGTGCCGTCCTCGGCGACCGGCGGCACGGCGCGCACGGCGCTGGTGAATCCGTTCGTCCGGTGCGACGAGTCACAGAACGGCTTGGTCGCCGAGCCGCCGCAGCGACAGAGGGTGACGATCTTGCCGGCCGCCACCTCGAAGGCGTTGCCCTCCCCGTCGAGGAGCGTGATCGGTCCGGCGACGCGATAGAAGCCGTTGTCGCGGACGGTGATCGTGACGCCGGTCGCGTCGGGTGCGTCTGTCATGGCGGCGGGTCCCTCCGTGGGCGGGCGGCGTGGACGACGGGCGGGCGCGCCCCTCGATCGTACGTTCGTTCCGGGCCGTCCGGCGGATCGCGTGAATCGATACCGAGGCGCAACCGGGGCGACGGTCCATCATTCGCTATCCTTACGGCTGCTTTCCACCACCCCAGGGAGCCCAGATGAAGGTCGGCGTTCCGAAAGAGACGCTGCCCGGTGAGCACCGCGTTGCCCTGGTCCCGGATGTCCTTCCGAAGTTGAAGGCTGCCGGGATCGATGTCCTCGTGGAGCGCGGCGCCGGGGCAGCCGCGTCGTGTACCGACGCGATGTACGCGGATGCGGGCGCGACGCTCGTCTCCGGCGACGAGGCCTGGAGTCTCGTCGACTGCGTCGTCAAGGTCCAGAAGCCCACCGTGGCCGAGGTCGGCAAGCTGCGCCCGGGCCAGGCGCTGGTGGGGCTCCTCTCCCCGCTCATCGACCCGGACCTGATGCGGACCCTCGCCGAGCACGGCGTGACCGCCATCAGTCTCGACGCGATCCCGCGCACCCTCTCGCGCGCGCAGACGATGGACGTCCTCTCCTCGCAGGCGAACATCGGCGGGTACAAGGCCGTCCTCGTTGCCGCCGAGGCATTCGGGCGCTACTTCCCCCTCCTGACGACCGCGGCCGGCACCGCCAAGCCGGCCAACGTCCTGATCCTCGGGATCGGCGTCGCCGGTCTGCAGGCGATCGGAACGGCGCGCCGCCTCGGCGCCGTCGTGAAGGCGTACGACGTGCGGCCCGAGACGAAGGAACAGGCCGAATCGCTGGGCGCCCAGTTCGTGACCCTCAAGACCGCGATCGACGCGACCGGCAGCGGAGGGTACGCCCGCGAGCTGACGGCCGAGGAGCGCGCCGCCCAGCAGGCCGAGCTCAACGGCGTCATCGCGGGCATGGACGTCGTCATCACGACGGCCCAGGTTCCCGGGCGCAGGCCGCCGGTCCTCGTCACCGCCGACGCGGTCCACGGGATGAAGCCGGGCTCGGTGATCCTCGACATGGCGGCCAGCGCCCTGGGCGGCAACTGCGAGCTGTCGAAGCCCGGCGAGACCGTCCTCACCGACAACGGCGTGGCGATCCTCGCCCCGGAGAACCTCCCGGCGACCGTCCCGATCAGCGCCAGCCAGTTCTACGCCCGCAACCTCCAGGAGCTCCTCGTCCACCTCGTGAAGGAGGGGGCGCTGACGCTCGACCCGGAGGACGAGATCACCGCAGGCGTCCTCATCACCCACGCCGGGAAGGTGGTCCAGCCGGCGACCGCGAAGCTCCTCGCGCCCGCCCCCCCGGTCGGGGGCGCCTCCGCATGAACGACCTGCTCTTCCCCTTGACGATCTTCGTCCTCGCGATCCTCGTCGGGTTCGAGGCCATCGCCAAGGTCCCCGCGACCCTGCACACGCCGCTCATGTCCGGTGCGAACTCGATCCACGGGATCATCCTCGTCGGCGGCCTGATCATCGCCGCCGAGGCGAGGGACCCACTCGGCTACGTCCTCGCCTTCGTGGCGATCGCCTTCGGCGCCATGAACGTCGTGGGCGGCTACGTCGTCACCGACCGGATGCTCCAGATGTTCAAGAGGAAGCCCGCGGCCGCGAAGGCCAAGGGCAAGTCCTGACCGGGGCCGCAGTGGACATCTCTACCCTCGTCTACATCGCCCAGATCGGCGGCGCCGTCTGCTTCGTCCTGGGCCTTCACCTCATGAACTCGCCGGCCACCGCGCGGAACGGGAACCTCCTCTCCGCGGGCGGCATGGTCGTCGCCGTTCTTGCCACCCTCGTGAGCCTGGTCGTCCGGCCCGGCGGGATGGACGCCGCCGCCTGGGTGATCATCGTCGTCGGCTTCGCCATCGGCGGCGGTCTCGGCCTCTATACCGCCCGCAACGTCCAGATGACGGAGATGCCGCAGCTCGTCTCGCTGTTCAACGCGGTCGGCGGTGGCGCGGCTGCCCTCGTGGCGATCGAGGACTTCATCCGGCTCACCGGCGCGGCCGGCGCCCCGGTCTCCACCACGATCTTCGTCGTCCTTGACGTCGCCATCGGCGCGGTCACCTTCACCGGCTCGCTCATCGCGTCGGGCAAGCTGATGGGGCTCATCAGCGGCAAGCCCATCATCTTCCCGGGTAGCCGGATCCTTACCGTCGTCCTCGCCGTCGTGACGGTGGCGGGCACCGCCCTCCTCGTCCTGGGCGCAGCCGGCACGGTCACGCTCGACGCGACCGTCTCGCTCCTGGTCCTCGGCGTGATCCTGGCGTCCGCCCTCGTCTTCGGCGTGACCATGGTCCTGCCCATCGGCGGGGCCGACATGCCCGTGGTGATCTCGCTCCTCAACGCGTTCACGGGCACGGCCGTGGCGATGGCCGGCTTCGTCCTGGACAACCCGGTGCTGATCATCTCGGGCGCCCTCGTCGGCGCGTCGGGCGGCATCCTGACCAAGCTCATGGCCGACGCGATGAACCGCTCGATCGTGAACATCATGATCGGCGGCTTCGGCGGCGGCGAGGGGACGACCGCGGTGGGCCCCGGCGGCCCGGGCGGCTCGGTCCGCTCCATCGGCGCGGACGACGTGGCAATCCAGCTGGTCTACGCGAGCAACGTGATCGTGGTGCCCGGCTACGGCCTCGCCGTGGCCCAGGCCCAGCACGCGGTCCGCGAGCTGGCCGAGCTCCTCGAGGCGAAGGGCGTCCACGTCTCCTACGCCATTCATCCGGTGGCCGGCCGGATGCCGGGGCACATGAACGTCCTCCTCGCGGAGGCAAACGTGCCCTATCCGCAGCTGCGGGAGATGGACGAGATCAACCCGGAGTTCGACCGCTGCGACGTGGCCCTTGTCATCGGTGCCAACGACGTCACGAACCCGGCGGCCCGCCGGCCGGGAAACCCGGTCTCGGGCATGCCGATCCTCAACGTCGACCACGCGAAGTCGATCATCGTGATCAAGCGCTCGATGGGCCGCGGCTACGCCGGCATCGACAACGAGCTCTACGTCAACCCGAAGACGGGGATGCTCTTCGCCGACGCGAAGGCGGGCCTCGCAGACCTCGTGGCCGCGGTCAAGGCGCTGTAAGGGCAGCTCCAGCGACGGCGCCTCGGGCGGGCGCGGCCTCCTCGATCCCCAGCAGGCGCAGGAACGTCGATGGCGACGGATCGCGGCCCAGGAAGGCCCTGAGCAGCTCCATCCCGTCGCGCGTCCCGTTCGGCTCGAGGATCTCGCGTCGGTAGGCCGCGCCGACCACCGGCGAGGTGACGCCCTGCGCCTCGAAGCGGCCGAACATGTCGTCGCCGTAGACCTTCGACCAGAGGTACCCGTAGTAGCCGGCGTCGTAGCCGCCCATCAGGTGCCCGAACTGGCACGGGTAGAGGGTGCCCTCGTGGTACGGCAGCCCCCAGGCGGTGAAGGCGGCACGATCGACCGCGGCGATGTCGCAGGTCGCCTCGGGGCCGTGCAGGCCGAGGTCCATGAGGCCGAGGTAGCACTGGCGCAGCGTCGTCAGGGCCACGTCGAGGTCGCGGCTGGCCGCGAGGCGCTCCACCAGCTCCCGCGGGATCGGCGCGCCCGTCGCGTGGTGGCGGGCGAAGCGGGCGAGGACGTCCGCCTGCCAGGCCCAGTGCTCCAGGATCTGGCTCGGCGCCTCGACGAAGTCCCATTCGGTGGCCCCCCCGGAGAAGCGGGCCAGCTCGGCGCGGGTCAGCGTCATGTGGAGGACATGTCCGAACTCGTGGAAGAGGGTGACCACGTCGTCGTGGCGCAGGAGGGCGGGCCCGTCGGCCGTCGGCCGGGGCAGGTTCGCCACGATCGCCGTCAAGGGCCGCTGGTACGTGCCGTCGGGGAGGCCTCTCCCCGGCACGAGCGCCCAGGCGGCGGCGTGGCCGTACTTGCCATCCCGAGGATGCAGATCCATGAGGACGTCGCCGATCTCCGCGCCGGTGGCGGCATCGCGCACGCGGAACCGGACGACGTCCGGATGCCAGGCGGCGGCGTCCTCGACTCGCTCGAAGCGGAGGCCGAGGACCTCGGCGCAGAGGCCGAGGAGGCCGTCGAAGACCGCCTCGAGGGGCAGGTACGCCCGCAGCTCGTCCGGGTCGATGGCGTAGTCGCGTCGCCGGAGGCGCGTGTCGCAATAGCGCCAGTCCCAGGTTCGGAGGGGCGGCTCCTGGCCGTCCTCGCGGAGGATCTCCTCGAGGCGGGCGACTTCGAGCGCCATCCGGCCCTGCAGTCCGGGGATGAGGCCGTCGTAGAAGCGGCGCACGGCGTCGGGGTCGCCCGCCATCTTGACCTCGATCGCGTAGTGGGCCCACGACGGATAGCCCAGGAGGGAGGCGATCCGCCGCCGGACCGCGAGGGCTTCGGCGAGAAGTGGCTCGTTCGCCTCGCGAGCCTCGTCGAACTTGCGGCGCTCCAGCTCGCGGCGCAGGTCGCGACGCCGCGCCTGCTGGAGGAACGGGTGGAGCTCCGGCCGGATCAGGCTGACCCGGTAGGTGCCGGGCGAAGCACCGGGCCGGAGGCCGGCCACGAAGTCGTCGGGGAGCCCGTCGAGCTCCGGGCGGGTCAGGTCGAGCCCGTCGTCGGACTCGTCGAGGTTGCGCTGGAAGGCGGACTGCAGGTCCACGAGACGGCGCTCGGCCGCGCGGAGCTCCTCGCGGGTGGCGGCCTCGAGCCCATGCCCAGCCCGGCGCAGGTCGCGCAGGAGACGATCCAGCAGCCGGCGCCGCTCCCCGGAGAGGGCGGCGGCGGCCCCGCTCGCGGCAAAGGCGTACATGGTCGCGGCGAGGTCCTCCCGGTACGGGAGGTCGACCCGCCAGCGGTCGAGCCGCTCCTCGGCCTCCTGGCCGGCGTCGCGGACCGCCCGGTCGCCGTGGACACGGGCCATGAACGCCCCGGCGGCATAGCCGGCGGAGAGTCGCGCGTCGGCCTCGTCGAGCGGGAGGAGGACCGTCTCGAAGGCGCCCTCGCCGCCGGTCGCGACCACGGCGGCGACCAGCGCGTCGGCGTCGGCCATGGCGGCGTCCGTGACGGCGCGGACCTCGTCGGCTGTCGTGGCGAAGTGCATCGTGTCTCCGTGGCTCGGCTCGCGATCCCCTCGGGCGGTAAGCGTGCCGGGCACCAGTCTGCCACGCGCGGGCGCCCCGAACGCTGTCGGGTCGGCGACACCCCGCGCAGCGGGCTTGCGCGGGCGCCCGGCCGCCGGCGCCGCACCCGGCGCGACCGGCCGCCAACCGCACCGGGCGCGCAATTCCGCGCCGTCACGCCGGTGCGGCCCCGCTACCATGCCGTCTAGCCGTCTAGACGTTTGGACGGTCCTTGATCGACGCCCGAAGGATGCCCGGCATGAGACGCATCAGCGACATCGGCGCCGCCGTCATCGGCAGCGGCTTCATCGGCACCGTCCACATCGAGGCGCTCCGCCGCCTCGGCGTTCGGATCCATGGGCTCCTGGAGGTGTCGCCTGAGCACGGGGCGAAGCGGGCGGCCGACCTCGGCCTCCCCGGCGCCTACGACAGCATGGAGGAGATGCTGGCCGACGGGCACGTGGAAGTTGTCCACGTCACCTCGCCCAACGCCCTCCACTTCCCACAGGTGCGCCGAATCCTGGCGGCCGGGAAGCACGTCGTGTGCGAGAAGCCGCTGGCCACCACCTCGGCGGAGTCCGCGGAGCTCGTGCGCCTCGCCCGGGAGGCCGGCGTCGTCAACGCGGTCAACTTCAACATCCGCTTCTACCCCCTGAACCAGCACCTCGCCCGGCTCGTGGCCGACGGCGGCCTGGGCGAGGTCCGCCTGATCACCGGCCACTACTTCCAGGACTGGCTCCTCCTGGACACCGACTGGAACTGGCGGCTGGACCCGGCGGAGGGCGGCTCGCTGCGGGCCGTCGGCGACATCGGCTCGCACTGGCTCGACCTGGTGAGCTTCGTCGGCGGCATCCGGATCGAGAGCGTCACGGCCGACCTGGCCACGTTCGTGAAGGTCCGCCACCAGCCCGCCGGCCCCGTGGAGACCTTCTCGACCGAGCGGGCGGCGAACACGATCGCCCGCGAGATGGTCACCGACGACGCCGCGACGATCCTCCTCCGCTTCTCGAACGGGGCGCGGGGCGCGGTGGCGATCTCGCAGGTGAGCGCCGGGCGGAAGAACTCGCTCCAGTACGAGATCGACGGATCGACCGCGGCCGCGGCCTGGGACTCCGAGCGGCCGGACGAGCTCTGGCTGGGTCGCCGCGAGAGCCCGAACGAGCTGCTGATCCGCAACCCCGCTCTCATGAACGCCGCCGGCACGGCCGCCGCCAGCCTGCCCGGCGGCCACGTGGAAGGGTTCGGCGACACGTTCAAGGCCACCTACCGGGCCGTCTACGCAGACGTCGCCGCGGGCGGCCCCGCCGAGCGGCCCGCCTACCCCACCTTCGCCGACGGGCACGACGAGATGCTCGTCAACGACGCGGTCGCCACGAGCTCCCGCGAGGGCCGCTGGGTCGCGGTCGATCGCGGATGACGCCGATCCCGGGAATTCGCCCTCACCCCCGCCCCGACCACCGCCACCACCCGCTGGGAGCATCGCGATGAAGCTCGGATTCCTCACCGCCCCCTTCCCCGAGACGCCGCTCATGGAGGTCGCCGACTGGGCGGCCTCGGCCGATTTCGAGGTGCTCGAGATCGCCTGCTGGCCGCGCTCGAGCGGCCCGACCCGCCGGTACGCCGGCACCAGCCACATCGACGTCGCCAACCTCTCCGACGGCCAGGCGCGCGAGATCGTCGACCAGATCGCCGGCAAGGGGCTCGCGATCTCCGGGCTCGGGTTCTACCCGAATCCGCTCCATCCCGATCCCGCCCATCGCGAGCAGGTGATCGGCCACCTCAAGGCGGTCATGGTCGCGGCCCGGAAGATGGGCATCCCGCTGGTCAATACCTTCATGGGTGGGGACGCCGCGAAGAACCCGGACCAGAACTGGGAAGAGGCACTCCGCGTCTGGCCCGACATCGTGGCCTTCGCGCAGGACCAGGGCGTGAAGATCACCCTGGAGAACTGCCCGATGCTCTTCAGCTACGACGAGTGGCCGGGCGGGCACAACATCGCCACCAGCCCCCGGATGTGGCGCCGGATCCTGGAGCAGTGGGGCGACACGATCGGCCTCAACTTCGACCCCTCGCACCTGGTCCTCCAGATGATCGACATGGGCCGCTTCCTCAAGGAGTTCGGCCCCCACGTGCTCCACTACCAGGCGAAGGACCTGATGATCGACCGCGACGGCCTCTACGAGCGCGGCATCCTCTCGGCGGGGATGGGCTGGCAGGTGCCGCGGATCCCGGGCCTGGGCGACGTGGACTGGGGGCTCGTCTTCTCCGAGCTCTACCGGGCCGGGTACGAGGGCGACTGCATCATCGAGCACGAGGACCGCCGCTTCGAGGGCACCGACCAGAAGGTCAAGCAGGGCTTCCTCATCGCCCGCGACATTCTTCGGCCGTACTGCAAGTGAGGGCCGACGTGACCCCCCGCCCTCTAGCACCCGCCGAGCTGACCCCCGACGCGCTCGCCGCCTTCTTCGAGCGCCTGACCGAGCGCGACATCGCCAAGACCATCGACCACTCGCTGCTCCGGCCGGAGCTGGACGACGCGTTCGTGGAGGACGGCTGCCGCCTGGCCGCCGAGTACGACGTGGCCTCGGTCTGCGTGCGCCCCGCCGACGTCCTCCGGGCGAGGGCGATCCTCGCCGGCACGGACGTGGCCGTGGGCACGACGATCGGCTTCCCCCACGGCAACCACCTCACGGAGACGAAGGTCTTCGAGGCGCGCCGCGCGCTCGCGGACGGCGCGAGGGAGCTGGACATGGTCATCCAGATCGGGGCCCTCAAGTCCGGCCGGGACGCCGAGGTGCTGGCGGACATCGCCGCGGTCGTCGAGGTGGCCCACGCGGGCGGCGCGCTCGTCAAGGTGATCTTCGAGAATGCCTACCTTACCGACGACGAGAAGATCCGTGCGTGTCGTCTTACTGAAGTTGCGGGAGCGGAGTTCGTCAAGACATCCACCGGCTTCGCGCCGGGCGGCGCCACCCACGAGGACCTGGCGCTCATGCGCCGCAGCGTCTCCCCGCGCATCCAGGTGAAGGCCGCCGGCGGCGTCCGGACCCTCGATGCCCTCGTCGCCGTCATGGCCCTCGGCGTCAGCCGCTGCGGGGCCACGGCCACGAAGACGATCCTCGACGACGTCCGGGTTCGCAAGGCCGGGGCCGTTCCGGCGACGGCAACCCCGGCGCCCGCGCCGAGTGACGGGACGTACTGACCGGTGGGGGACCTCGGGCGGCTCGGCAGGCTCGACGCCTTCCGGGCGGGGACCGTTTCGCGCGCGTCGTTCGAGGATGGGTACGTCATGAGCTGCAATCTCGACGCCGCGGATCGCTCGATGTGGTCCGGCCGGTGGGCGCCGGTGGACGTCGACCAGGAGGTCGCCCGCGCATGAGCGCGCCCACGTCCCCCGCCCTCCCGTGGCTCGCCGCAGCCGGGGAGCTCCTCGCCCGCGTGGCGGCCACCCAGGGTGCCGCGATCGAGGAGGCAAGCCGCTGGTGCGCCGACGCGATCGGAGCCGACGGCCTGGTCCACCTCTTCGGCACCGGCCATTCACGGATTCCCGTCGAGGAGATGTTCCCCCGCTACGGCTCGTACCCCGGGTTCAACCCGATCGTGGAGCTCTCGATGACGTTCCACACGGAGGTCGTGGGGGCGAACGGACAGCGCCAGGCGATGTTCATCGAGCGGGTGCCGGGCCTCGCCGAGGTGATCCTCTCGAACTTCGCCTTCGGCACCCGGGACGTGATGATCGTCTTCTCGGCCAGCGGGCTGTCCGCGGTCCCGGTGGAGATGGCCCGCGGAGCGCGCCGGCGGGGCGTCAGGGTGATCGCGGTGACCTCGGTCGAGATGTCGATGTCCGGCGAGCCGGATCCGCGCGTCGGGTCCCGGCTCCTCGACGAGGCCGACCTCGTGATCGACCTCTGCACGCCCTCGGCCGACGCCCTCATCACCCTCGACGGCCTCGAGACGCCGGTGGGGCCGGGCTCCACCGTGACGGCCGTTGCCATCGTCAACTCGCTCAAGGTCCGGATCGCCGAGCTGCTGGTGGAACGGGGGGCCATGCCGCCGGTGATCACTCGCAGCACGGTCGTGGGCCCCGAGCAGTCCCGGGCCCTCTTCGACGCGGCCTATCGGGAGCACGCGCGGCGTCTCGCGCGTGCGATCATCCAGCAGGGGAACGCAGACCCCGCACAACAGGAGGTGTGACGGACCAACCTGCGGTAGCTCCCAAACGCGTGGTACCAGTTGCTGACCGGACGCCCAAACCTGCGGGCGCCGGCGCACGAGGAGGAGTGAATGTTCGACAGGCAATCTCGCGTGACGCGGCTCGTCGTCGGCCTCGCGGGCCTGGCCATCGTCGTCGGCGCCTGCGGCGGCGGCGGCAGCAGCGGCAAGTACTCGATCGGGTATTCGAACGGCGGCGGCGTCGGCAACGGCTTCCGCGAGGAGCAGGTCTGCACCGCGAAGGCGCAGGCCCTCGCGTCGGGCAAGGTGGAGACGCTCACCACGATCCACCGGAACACGGATGCCGCGGGCCAGCTCGCGGACATCCGCGACCTGATCGCGAAGGGCGTGAAGGCGATCGTCTTCAACCCGAACGACCCCGAGGCGCTCAACCCGGCCCTCCAGGAGGCCAAGGCCGCCGGCATCAAGACCGTCTCGGTCGACGCCTTCGTGACTGACCCGGACACGTACAACCTGTACAACAACCAGGTCGAGTACGCGTACCTCGGCGCCAAGTGGCTGTTCGAGAAGCTTGGCGGCAAGGGCAAGGTCTACTACATGCGCGGCTTCGCCGGCCACCCGGCCGACACCGACCGCCACACCGGCTTCCAGAAGGCGCTCGCCGAGTACCCGGACATCGAGGTCCTCCCGACCATCGAGGGCGAGCACACCGGCTGGGATTCCGCCAAGACCACCGAGCTGATCAACAACTTCATGGCCAGCGGCCAGTACGACACGATCCAGGGCATCTGGACGTCCGGCATGGACGGTGAGGTCGTCGAGGCCATCAAGGCCGCCGGCAAGAAGTTCGTGCCGATCGTCGGCGCGGACCGTGGCGTGTTCGTCAAGCCGCTCCTCGACCCCGCGGGCTACCCGGGCCTCGAGGGCGCGGCCGTCACCAATACCGCCGCCGTCGGCGGCGCGGGCGTCGCCCTTGCGCTCAAGCTCCTCGCTGGCGAGAAGGTCGCGACCGATCCGGCAGCGCCCCAGCCGAACACCGTCCTCCTGGTGCCGGTCGTCGCCGACAACGGGAGCGACGCGGGCAAGAAGACACTCGAATCCTGGCTCGTCGAGGGCCTCGACCCGTCCTGGCCGCTCGGTCTCACGATCGACGGCTGGACGACCTACACCCCCGAGCAGGCCATCGCCTGCAAGGGCCCGGGCGACAAGTAGCCACTCGCTCGAGTCGACCCACGCGGGGGATGCCGGTCCGCCGGCATCCCCCGCGGAATCTCTCCCCGCCCCACCGGGACCGATGACCCTGACCACCACCGACCTCCTGCTCGAGGCGACGGACGTCTCGAAGACCTACGGCGCCGTCGTGGCCCTGAAGTCCGCGTCGCTGGCCGTCCGTCCGGGCGAGGTCCACGCGCTCATGGGCGCCAACGGCGCGGGCAAGAGCACCCTCGTCAAGATCCTCACCGGGGCGGTCCATCCCGACAGCGGCCGGATCGCGATCCGCGGCCGGGAGCGCACCGTCCACTCGCCCGCCGAGGCGCGTCGCGGCGGCATCGTCTCCGTCTACCAGGAGCCGGCCGTCATCCCGGACCTCGACATCCGTGCCAACCTGCGCCTCACCGAGACGCCCGTGGAGCTGTTCCGCCACTGGCTCGCCGAGCTCGGTGTGGCCGACCTCGACCTCGCTACCATGGCGCGGCGGGTCCCGCTTGCCACGCTCCGGATCATCGACCTCGCCCGCGCTCTTGCGATCGAGCCCGACGTGCTCATGCTCGACGAGATGACCGCGGCCTTGCCCGCCAACCTCACCGAGCGGGTCCTCGAGGTGGTCGGCCGCCAGCGGGGCGGAGATCGCTGCGTCGTCTTCATCTCGCACCGGATGATCGAGATCGCCGCCGTCTGCGACCGCGCCACGGTGCTGCGGGAGGGCGAGACGGTCGGCGTGGTCGACGTGACCGAGGGCTCCGAGGAGCGGATCGTCCAGCTCATGCTCGGCGTGATCGCCGACGATATGTCGGCGGGCGTGGTCGATACGGCCGCGCGAAGACGCCGGAGCGCCGACGCGCAGCCCCGGCTCTCCGCCCGCGGGCTCGCCCACGGCGCGAAGCTGCACGACGCCTCGTTCGAGCTGTATCCCGGCGAGGTGCTCGGGGTCGTCGCCCTCGAGGGCCAGGGCCAGGACGAGCTGTTCAACGTCCTGGCGGGTTCGGAGCGCCCGAGCGGCGGCGAGCTGCTCGTGGAAGGGGCGCCGGTCTCATTCCGCCATCCCGCCGACGCGATTATGGCCGGCCTCGTGTACGTCGCGGCGGACCGTGCCGAGGCCCTGCTCATGCAGCGCTCGGTCCGTGAGAACATCGCCCTCCCGTTCACGACCCCCTTCCGGCGATGGGGACTCATCGATCTCGGCACGGAACGGAAGCGGGTGGACGGGGCGATCGCCACGCTCCAGATCGACACGCGGGCGAAGGGCGAGGTGCGGCGGCTCTCCGGCGGGAACCAGCAGAAGGTGACGATCGCCCGCTGGGTCGCCGGGGGCGTGCAGACGATGCTCTGCTTCGACCCCACCCGGGGCATCGACATCCGCACCAAGCAGCAGATCTACATCCTGCTGCGCGACCTGGCTGAGGCCGGCGCCGCGGTCCTCCTCTACACCTCCGAGTTGAAGGAGATCCAGCTCGCCTGCGACCGGGCGATCGTGATCTTCGGCGGCCGCGTGGTGGCCGAGGTTGACGCGGCCGACGCGGACGAGGCGACGCTCCTGCGTGCCGCGTACAACCTCAGGTCGGACGCCCTGATGCCCGAGGAGGTCGCCGCCGGGCTCGCTGCGGAGGCCGCGGCCGAGGGACCGTCCGACGCCGATGGAGAGGCGGGCCAGCCGGTGGGCGATCGATGACCGCTGCCGCCGGCGCCGTCGACGGTCCTCGCACGCGCCCTGCCGAGATGGTGATGGCGTGGGCGCGGCGCAACACCTGGACGATCGGCCTCCTCGGGTTCCTCATCGCCCTCCTCGCCTTCACGAGGATCATCCAGCCGAGCTACGGAGTGCCCGGCATCCAGGGGCTCGCGAGCGCCGTGCTGCCCCTGGCGCTCGCGACCGTCGCCCAGGCGATCGTCGTCATCTCGGGCGGGATCGACCTCTCGATCGGCTCGATGATGGCACTGACGAGCGTGGTCGCGGCCTCCCAGATGGAGGGCCAGGGCGAGGCGTTCGGGATCGCCGTGGTTGTCGGCGTCCTCCTGCTCGGCCTCGTGCTCGGCGCCGTGAACGGCGGGCTCGTCGTGGTCACCCGGGTCCCGGACATCGTCGTCACCCTGGCGATGTCGTTCGTGTGGGCCGGCTGCGCGCTCCTCGTCCTGAAGACACCCGGGGGGGATTCGGTGGACTGGCTGCGCCAGCTCGTCCTCGGCTCGCTCCTCGTTCCGTTCATCCCGAAGGCCGCGGTGGTCCTGGTCGTCATCGTGGCCGTCATATGGATCCCGCTCCGGCGCTCCCGGCTCGGCCTGTCGATGTACGCGATCGGCAGCAACCAGCTGGCCGCGTTCCGGAGCGGCGTCGCCGTCGGCAGGACGAAGATCCTTGCCTACATGTTCACGGGTCTGTTCGCGGCGCTCGCCGGGCTGAGCCTCACGGCGAGCACCGGCGTCGGGACGCCGGTCCCCGGGCCCTACACGCTCCAGAGCGTCGCCGCGGTGGTCCTCGGCGGGGTCAGCCTCGCCGGCGGGCGCGGCGGCGTCTTCGGGCCGATCGTCGCCGTCGCCATCCTCCGGCTGGTCCGGACCGACATGACATTCCTCAACGTGGACACCAACCTGGCGACCGTCGCGGAAGGGATCATCCTCATCGGCGTGGTCATGGCCGGAAGCCTCATCGAGATGCGGAGGCGGCGCGCATGAGCGGAACCACCGCCACGCCCGCGCGCGATTCCTGGCGGACGGCGGCCGCATGGCGCAGCCTGTTCCGCGACCGGCCGCTCATCCCGCTGCTCGCCCTGCTCGCCGTCCTGGTCGTCATCATCGCGCTCGTCCGCCCGGGCATGGTCGGCCCCGAGTGGGCGGGTGTCGTCCTGCGTACCGCCGTGCCCCTGGCGATCCTCGCGGGCTGCCAGACGCTGACGATGCTGACCGGCGGGATCGACCTGTCGGTCGGCGCCGTCGCCTCCATGTCCGGGTTCGTCGTGGCGACGCTCGTCTCGGGGCCGGGAACGCCCGCCGGGATCGTCGTGGCCCTCGTGGCCGCGGCGCTCGCGGGGCTCGTCACGGGCATCGGCGTCGGCGTCTTCCGGGTCCACCCGCTGATCATGACCCTGGGCATGAGCCTGGTGGTCCTCGGCCTCGCCAACGTCTGGCAGCTGCAGATGGTCCAGACCGGGACGGGGGTTCCCGACGAGTTGCGGTGGCTCGGGTCGGGCACGTTCCTGGGCATCATCCCGCACAGCCTCCTCGTCTTCTTGCCGCTTGCAGCGGTGATCCTCCTGGCGCTGCGACGGACCGGGTACGGACGGATGCTGTACGCGATCGGCGACAACCCGGTCGCCGCGCGCCTGTCGGGTGCCCGCGCCTGGCAGGTGGTGGTCGCCCTCTACGTCATCTCGGCGCTGATGGCGGCGGTCGCGGGGTTCCTGCTCGCCGGTCTCACCAACATCGCCGCCGTGACGCTTGCCGATTCGTACGTCCTGCCGTCCGTCGCGGCGGCGGTGATCGGCGGCACGTCGATCATGGGCGGCCGGGGCGGCTACGGGGGAACGATCGTCGGCGCGCTCATCCTGACCGTCCTCACGTCGCTCCTGTCCGCGCTCGGGTACCCCGAGGCCGTGCGCCAGGTCCTCTTCGGGTCGATCATCGTCGCCGTCGCGGCCGCGTACACGCGCGTCACGTCGGAGTCCTGAATGTCGGTGGGGTCGACCATGAACGGGACGCCGCAACCGGCCGGGGCTGCAACCCGCCACCTGGGCCTGGACCTGGGCGCCACGAACCTCAAGTGGGCTGTCGTCGAGCGCGAGGGCGGCGCCTGGCGCACGCTCGCGAACGGCCAGACGGCCACGCGGGTCGTCCCGGACCCGGACGCCGTGCCGGACGCGGTGGTGACCCAGCTGATCGAGCTGGCACTCCTGGCGATCGACACGGCGGGGCCGGTCGCGAGCGCCGGGCTCGGCATCGCCGGCCTCTTCGACCCCGCAACCGGCCGGGCCCGCTTCCTCCCGAACGTGCCCGGCCCGTGGGCCGGCCACCCCGTGGCGGAGCCCGTGGCCCGGGCGATCGGCATGCCCGTCTTCCTGATCAACGATGCCCGCGCCTTCGGGCTGGCCGAGCTGCGCCTGGGAGCCGGGCGCGGAGCCTCGACGATGGTCGGCCTGACGCTCGGGACGGGGGTCGGGGGCGTCGTCGCCATCGGTGGCCGCATTCACCAGGGCCACGACGGCACGGCCGGCGAGCTCGGCCACCAGACGATCGATCCCGACGGCCCGTGGTGCGGCTGCGGCAACCGGGGCTGCGTGGAGTCCTACGCCCGCGCCGACCAGATCGCCGCCGCCTGCGGGACGGCCACCGCCGAGGAGGCGGTCCGGGCCGCGCAGGTCGGCGACGCGCGCGCCCGCGCCGGCCTCGCCGACGTGGGGCGCTACCTGGGGATCGGCATCGCGAACATGGTCACCGTCCTCACGCCCGACCGGGTCGTCATCGGCGGCGGCGTCGCCGCGGCCGGCGAGCTGCTCTTCGGCCCGATCCGGGCAGAGATCGCGCGGCGCGTGAAGACGACGTCCATCGACGAGGTCGTCGTGGTCGCCGCGGAGCTGGGCACCCTGGCCGGAGCGATCGGGGCCGCCGTCCACGGGGCCGAGCGGGCCGAAGAGACTGCGGGCGCGGGTCCCGCCGGGGAGGCCCGCCCGTGATCTCCGACCCCTACCTGCCCCGTTACCGGGAGATCGAGCAGGCGCTGCGGGCGCGCATCGCGGACCTCGAGCCCGGCGATCCGCTCCCCTCCGACGCCGCCCTCTGCCGCGAGTTCGGGGTGAGCCGGATGACCGCCCGGAATGCCGTCCAGCGTCTCGCCGAGGAGGGGCTGATCAACCGCGAGCCCGGGCGCGGCAGCTTCGTGGCCGTTCCCCAGTCGCACCGCCGGGCGAACAGCCTGATGAGCTTCTCCGACGAGATGCGACGCCGGGGACGCGTCCCCCACTCGCGGCTCCTTTGCCGCGAGTTGCGCCCGGCCCGGCCTGCCGAGGTCCGCGACCTGCGGCTCCGCGTCGGCGAGCCGGTGGTCGCGCTGATCCGCATCCGGCTTGCCGACGACCAGCCGATCGCCCTCGAGGCGGTGGCGCTCCACGGGCGCTGCGCCGGGGCCGTCATGACCGCCGACCTCGAGACCGGCTCGCTCCACGAGGCGCTCCGGTGCGGCGGCTTCGTGCCGGCGCGCGGGCGGGCGACGCTGTCTGCCGGGGCGGCGTCGACGGACGACGCGCGCCTTCTCGGCATCCCGCCCGGCACCCCGCTCCTCGTCGAGCGCCGGGTCATCGTCGACCTCCGCGGGCGCCACCTCGAGTCGACCGAATCGCGCTACCCGGCCGACCGCTACGCACTCGACGTCGACTTCGAGGTCGAGGCGGCGCGCGAGCCGGCCGCCTCCCGGCAGCATCGCGACTGAGCCGGCGCATGGAGCCCCGAGCGCGAGTTCGCGCCGCGCTGGAGCACCGGGAGCCGGACCGCGTCCCGCGCGACCTCGGCGCGGTCCGCATGACCGGGATCCACGTGCGTGCCTACGGCGGCCTGCGGCGCGCGCTCGGGCTCGCGGGGCGCGAGGTGCGGGTCGGCGATCTCTCGCAGCAGCTCGCGATCGTGGAGGAAGACGTGGCGGGCGCGCTGGGGCTCGACGTCCGGGGCGTGGAGCCGCGCGGCCCGTCCGGGTATCGCCGCGAGATGCTCGACGACGGGGAGCATCGTGCCTACCTCGACGAATGGGGCGTCCGGCGGCGGATGCCGAAGGACGGCTTCTTCTTCGACCCCTCGTCCGCGCCGCTGGGCGGCGAGATCGACGCGGGGCACCTGGCCCGCTTCGCCTGGCCGGACGGCGGGGATCCCGCCCGGCGGGCCGGCGTTGCCGAGGAGGCGCGGCGGGTGATCGCCGAGGAGGGCCGAGCCGTCTACCTGGGCTCGGTCTGCGCCGGGCTGACGGAGATGCTCTTCCGGCTCCGCGGATTCGAGGACGGCTACATGGACCTCGCGGCCGACCCGGCGCTGGCCCGGGCGCTCATGGAGCGGGTGCTCGAGGTGAAGCTGGCCTGGTGGGGCGCGATCCTGCCCGAGCTGGGCGATGCCGTGGACGTGGTCGGAGAGGCGGACGATCTCGGCGGGCAGACGACGCCGCTCTTCGCGCCGCAGACCTACCGCGCGCTGGTGAAGCCGCTCCACGCGGAGCTCATCTCGTTCATCCGGGCCCGGACGCGGGCGAAGGTCCTCTTTCACTCCTGTGGAGCGATCCGCGACCTGCTCCCCGACCTCGTGGAGATCGGGGTCGACGTCCTGAACCCCGTGCAGGTCTCCGCCGCCGGGATGCAGACGGAGGCCCTCAAGCGCGACTTCGGGCGCGACCTCGTCTTCTGGGGCGGCGGGGTCGACACCCAGGGGGTGCTGGGCAGCGGGACGCCGGACGACGTGCGGGCGGAGGTGCGGCGGCGCGTCGCCGACCTGGCGCCGGGCGGCGGCTTCGTCTTTGCCTCGGTCCACAACATCCAGGCCAACGTTCCGGCTGAGAACGTCGTCGCGATGTGGGAAGCGGTGGCGGCCGCCGGTGCGTACCGCGGCGGCACGGACGCCGCCGGTGCGGACGCCGCCGGCGCGGAGGCCGTCGAGGCGGGAGCCGCCTCATGATCGGTGAGGTCGTCGTCCGCGGGCGCCTGGTCCTCGGCGAGCATGTCCACCCCGGGCGGATCGTGGTCCGCGACGGCTGGATCGCCGAGGTCGAGCTCGATCAGGCCGAGGCCGGCGGCCCGTTCGTCGCCCCCGGCTTCGTCGACGTCCACGTTCACGGCCGCGGTGGCCATGACGCGATGGGCCCCGACGGCGCCCTCGACGGGATGGCCCGGGCCCTGCTGCGCCACGGCGTGACCTCGTTCCTCCCGACCGCCGTGACGGCGCCGCTCGACGAGCTGGCGTCGTTCGCGGAGCGGGTCCGGCTCTGGATGCCGGCCGCCCCCGACGACGGCGCCGGCCCGCTGGGATTCAACCTCGAAGGCCCGTTCATTGCCGCGGCGAAGACGGGCGCCCAGAACCCGGCCCACATCCGCGTCCCGGCCGAGGTCTCCGCCGCCGACCTCCAGCCGCTCGTCGAGGGGATGCGCCTCATGACCATCGCCCCGGAGGTCCCGGGTGCGCTGGAGCTGATCGGCTGGCTGCGGGCCCGGGGGGTCGCCGCGTCGCTTGGCCACTCGGCAGCGACCGTGGAGGAGGGCCGGGCCGGCTACGCCGCCGGCGCGCGCACGACCACGCACCTCTTCAACGCGATGACCGGGGTCGACCACCACGCGCCGGGGCTGGCCGTGGCGGCGCTCCTCGAGGACGACGCGTACGTGGAGCTGATCGCCGACGGCCACCACGTCCGCGATGCCATCTGGCCGCTCATCCTGCGGGCGAAGCCCGCGGACCGGCTCCTCCTCGTGAGCGACTGCGTGGCGTTCGCCGGGACGCCGGCGCGGCGGGGCAGGCTCGGCGGGCTCGAGGTGGTGATCGACGGCGACCGCTGCACGCTCGCAAGCGACGGCCGCCTGGCCGGGTCCGTGATCGCGCTCGACTCGGCCGTGCGCAACCTCGCCCGCACCGGGGTCGGCCTGCCGCGGGCAGTGGCCGCGGCCTCGCGCGAGCCGCTGGCCCTCCTCGGCGTCACCGACCGGGGACGCCTGGAGCCGGGCCTCCGCGCCGACCTCGTGGAGCTCGACGACGACCTGGCCGTCCGCCGCGTCATGCGGGGCGGCCGCTGGTACCCGGGCGCAGGCTGAGGACTTCGCGCCGGGCCGTGGTCAGCCCACGCCCGACGACCGGCTCGAAGAGCGGCCCCGTCAATCCTGGGGCGTCGCGGTGAACGCCAGCGCCGGATCCAGCTTCAGGGTCCCCTTGGCCTTCTTTCCGTCGAAGGTGGCGCTCCACTTCACCGTGGTTGTCTCGTCGGGGTCGAAGGTTATCTCGGGTGGACGCGTCTTCAGGCAGTCCCGGACGTCCTCCACGATAGGCCGGAAGGTGGCCTTCCCGCTCAGCGTGCCCTTCGCCGCGTTGAACGTGCCCTTCGCCGTGCCCTCGAGGGCCCATCGCACCGTGCACTTCTTGAAGGCCGCCCACCTGGGGTTGTCCGCGTTGTCGAGCGCCCCGGTCAGGATCGACCCGATGGGGAAGGCCTCGAGAACGATCGTGAAGGTGCCCGTCACCTCCCCGTTGTCCTGGAAGACGATCAGCTCGACGTCGTGGGCGCCGACCTCCAGGCCGACCTTCTTCATGGCGCGGACGTCGATCGGACCCCGGAGCGTGACGCTCTGGGCGACCGCTGTCGGGGTGGGCGCGGGCTGCGGGGTCGGGTCGGGGGTCGGGTCGGGGGTGGGTTCCGGCGTGGGCGTGGGGGTGGGTTCCGGAGTCGGGGTCGGGGTGGGCGTGGCGACCGCGGCCGCCCCGCCCGGAGCGCCGCCGCCGGCCGGTGAGGTTGACTGACCTCCCACGAACAGGATGGCGCCCAGGAACGCCGCCAGCCCGACGATGGCGAGCCCCTGCAGCACGAGGTTGTACTGGTGGCGTGCCGCGTAGCCCGATCCGCGGGCAGGTCGCTCCATGCGCACGGAGGGGGCGTTGAGATCCACGCCCTCGACGTGCATGAGGCCGTCGGCGGTGGCGGACTCCGGGGGAACCCGTGGAAGACCCGGATCGACGCCGATCGGCAGCGGGGCCGGCGGCTCGGTAATCCCCGGCAGCGGGGCGGCGATGTCGTCCAGCGTCCGGAGGACGAAGAGGGCCCGGTCCGTCCCGTCGAGTCCGGCCGCCCCGGCGGGCGCGACGGACGGCGTGGCCCCC
>Ga0315287_10000770_pt1 | contig 28530 bp, 24 predicted proteins | sample YL17G11_0_MG_FD_205037 | JGI IMG/M metagenome (GOLD analysis project Ga0315287, IMG submission 205037) | Sediment microbial communities from Yellowstone Lake, YNP, Wyoming, USA - YL17G11_0 | ecosystem: Environmental > Aquatic > Freshwater > Lake > Sediment | place: USA: Wyoming | collected... | reverse complement strand
GGCCGCAGCATCGAAGTCTATGCGGCCAGTGTCCGCTCATTCTATCAGCGCCTCACCCACCTCGCTCCAAACAGCTCCTTGATCATTACCGCCATGGCCGACCCGGTCCCACTGCTAACAGCGCCTGACCGCGTGGCGGTGCAACATGGACCAAAGGGACCCATGAAGTGCTCAGACCTCTATAAGATGGTTCGCTTTGGCAATACGACCGGCTTATACCCTGGGGCGCCCGAAGCCATCATCAACGCCGCCCACCAACGCCTAGCAGCCTATCGCAACATCCTCGAAACAGAGATCCGATTGATGAACTTCGACCCCACACTCTACTCGCACTACCACGGCACCGTCACCTATGTGCCCGCGGTTGAAGACGGCGGCGAGAGCGTCAATCATCTAGCTGCCGACTGTATCCATCCAGACGTGTCGATCCAAAGAGCGATTGGTCTCAGGATGTGGGATGTTGTTAGACAAGCTCTCTAGAATGGTCGACGTTTCCCCCCCGCCAACGATTGGCAAACGCGCCACCTTACGGACAGGGTTTGCGCGTTTGCACAAAAAAAGTGTTTACTTTATCGACGATGTGTGAACGTTAAGCACCTCCCTACTCCCGCCGCAGCTCCCAGTTCCACCGCAGTTGATCAGATAACATACCGTAACTACCCATATATCTGCCATATCCAGGAGACCTGCCGACCGTCCCTGAACTTGGTCCAGGGCTTGCAATTAAGAATACAGACCGAGCGTAGAACGCACTAAGCGGCGGCAGAAACCTCACACTGATTTGGGATGATCCAAGATGAAGTACAATCAAACGACTACTAAACTATCGGGTCTTCTGTGCGCCACCCTGGCATTGAGCAGCTGCCGCGACATCGTCGTCAAGGTGCAGAAGAAGCCCAAGGATGCCAACCTAAGTTCCGTGCAGAGCACGAACAATTCACTTAGCCTCACCGGCGCTCAGGATTTCCTGGGCCAACTTGACTCCTTAAAGGGCTCAGCTGCCGACTTTGTCGTCAAGCAATTGGCCCAAGATAACTACATCGACAAAGTTCGTACGTCGGTCCGCAAGTACCGCCATTTCATGATTTCGAAAGCAACGACCAAGATGACCATGACTGATTCCTTCTATAGTGGCAGCGATCAATGCCGGCATGTAAAGCTCAGCTTCAACATGCATGACGCCGACGATTTTCTTGGCGTGATCCTGCAAACCGTAGTACTGGCAAAAATTGGCGAAGTTAGCGCCGGCCACCTTAGCTCTGGGTTAGCACAACAAATCTCTGCCATTAGCAAATTGATCCTGCTAAACATGGGTATCGATGTTCAGGGTAACGTCGACGTCACAAGTGTCGACGGCCTTACCACTACCACTGGTTCAGTGACCGTTGCGCTGACGCCGATTCCAGGCGAAAAAATCGACGCAGCTACGCTAGAAGCTGACAAAGACGAAGTGCTTACCATGATTTTCAGCCGCGTTCTTGGCGAGAAGAATACCGGAACATTCGAGGCAGCTATTGACATCAGTCACCGCAATGACGCAGGCGCCACGGAAAACCTAGAAGGACGGTTCGCAATCAGCCGCGTCCAACAAGACAGTCATTTCGATAACGACCTGAAGTTTAGCCTCGGCGTTAAAGGTAGCCCAGCCAATTACTCCCGCGATCTCGACTTCAAACAAGTCCGCGGCAGCGACCATAAGATTCAGGTCATCGACACCTTCCACCCTGACGCTGTTGACCAAATTGCTTACCCAACGATTATCGATCTGAGAGCATTCACCCAGTGCAAAGGCACTGCCCCTGAAGGCACCACCACGGGCGGCCAAGGTGCTACCTCTCCCCCCGGCAACAACGAGCCAACGCCAATCGGCGACAGCAACGGCTCAGGTACCCCTAACGGTTCAGGTACTGGCACGACCAACGGTTCAGGTACTGGCACGACCAACGGTTCAGGCACTGGCACAACCAACGGTTCAGGTACTGGCACAACCAACGGTTCAGGCACTGGCACAACCGATGGGTCAGGCACTGGCACAACCAACGGTTCAGGCACTGGCACAACCAACGGTTCAGGTACTGGCACAACCAATGGGTCAGGTACTGGCACAACCAATGGGTCAGGCACGACGGCCACTGGCGGCAAGGGCAGCGACGCTGACAAGCCTTCTACCACAGGCGGCACATCGCCAAGCCAAACTCCAGGACAAACTCCGGCACAAACTCCGGCACAAACTCCGACACAAACTCCAGCAGTTAAAGTTTAATTCGACCTTTAAAGAGCTCGTGTGCCCAGTCAAATGAGTGAATAACCTCGCCCCTGCTGCAGCAAGGGCGAGGTTATTTACATTCCTGGCGCGTCAGCGCACCTGTGCGCAGGACCGCCCAAACAACAACGGCGCCAGAAAGCGATGATCCCCAGTTGCGTTCAAGGCAGTGATCACAGGAAAGAGCACCTCCTTTGCCTGATGACCGATTGCCACTCCGGCCGCACCCAACATCAACCCATCATTAGCCCCGTCGCCAACGCAGGCGACCGCATTGACGTCTAGGTTTAGCTCAGCGCAGATTGTTTGAACGTAGCGTAGCTTCGCTTGTGCATCGATCACCTCGCCAACGGTGTAACCACTTAGGCGACCATCTACCACGCCCAAAGTACTTGCCCTATAACCGTTAAACCCGACCTTGGCAGCAATGCCGGCAGCCAATTGCACAAAGCCGCCGGACACCATAAACGTCGGAACACCAAGATGGCGGCAAAAAGCCACAAATTCGACGATACCGGGCATCAGCGTCAAACTTGCAGCGGCCTCGACCAATATCGACTCTGGCAGCCCCTTTAACAGCGCCACCCGCTCAACCAGGGCCTGGCGAAAGTCCAACTCCCCCGCCATCGCCCGCTCCGTAACCGCAGCAACATGCGCCGCGACATCGGCGTAGCTAGCCAGCACCACCAGCGACTCTTCGCAGATCACTGTAGCATCCATATCAAAAAACACCGCTTTGGGCTGCTCCAATTGCGAAAAACCTACGGTGTGTCGCTGCAAAAAAGCCGCCAGACATGCCTTCTTGACCGCGTCGTAACCCTCGTGACTAGAACCACTCAGTTCCACCATCCCATAGGTATCGCTGATGGAACGAAACGGCGCATAATCAACAAGCTCGCGGGGCGGCGGCCAAGTACAGACGAGCCGGAGCAGCGACGATGAGCGGTCGAGATCTCTAGAGAGAGGCGCGGGTAGTGATGACAAGTTTAATCCTACGGCAACATTCAAGATAACATACTAAGGCCATCACATTACCGGAGTCGCAGGTGCAGCGCAAATGCCGACTGCGTGCCTAGGCCGCATGCACATCGCTATTTAATGTTTTGGTAAAACCAGCAAGCGCTCGGTATATCTGCGCAAAACCAGGTCGAGCACAGCGCCGAGGAGGCCCTCTCCGCTACTTTCTGACGGCAGCTAAAGGCGGCCGCTTGAATTCATGACGCTTGCCCGACCTAAAAACGCACCACCACCACCGCTGCCATCTCTTGCCCGATGGTTTTATAGGTCCCGCCGCCCTCGTTATCAGCAAACTTATACGACCGACTAAAAGACCCGTACCCTAGGTCCACCTCGAGCTGCGCAAAAATACCATGTAAGGCGACACGTCCCCGGTTGGTGGAGATTTTGTCCGGCCCCCGTTGCCGGACCCCAGCGCCGTCAAAAACCAGCAGATTACGGAAATCAAAACGCCCCTGCTCTTGCCCACCGCCGAGGCGAAGTGCCAAGTCCTTAGTCAAAGCATAATCAAGCCCGACCATGGCCAGCTGCGTCCGGATTAGGTACTGGTCGGGGTCCAATCCATAATATGAGATGCGCGTTTTGTTATCCGCGGCGGTGCCACCCGCAGCGAGGTCGTCGATCTCGACAAGCCAGCTCTTGCCGAGGACGCCGATGGTTAATGCGCCACTTCGCGCAAAGGCATCGACAGCGATGAATCCAGACTCACTGACAATGAACTCCTGACCGGAGACACTAGCCTTGCCGTGCAGTGGCGGGTAATAGGCGTAGCCTATGCCCATATCGGCTACCGAGTAACTAAGGCCGCCGCCATAACCAACCATCTGCGGCGCATAACTCGTCGTTTGGCTGGGGCTAAGAAAGGGCTGACCAAGGATCGTTGTTTGCTGCTGTAAAAGCCGCATGACGATGGCAGCACGCAGTTCGGGAGTTAGTTCCACGACCAATTTGACACTGGTCTGTTGCACCTTGCTGACCTCGCGAATGGGCTTACCCACGTTGCGCTTATCGATCAGCGACTCAACCAAGCGAAATTGGTCCACGTGCTCGATCCCGACGCCCGCACCAGCCCCTAAATCAAGGCCAAAACCTGCGCCCACAAAGTCACTGGTCACTGTCGAGGCGATTTTAGTCCCTCCTTCCACAGTGTGATCGAGAGTCGTGGCGCGGCGACTGCGCAGGCCAAGAACACCAAACCTCATATCCTTAGGTCGAAGAAACGCAGGATTGACGGGAAAGACGACACCGACGCCGCCGTCCGTTGGCATCTGCAAGCCCTCCTCCGCCATGTCAGCGACTGCGACATTGCCTATACCGAAGATAGACAAACTCCAAATCCAAATATGCAGTGAAGCTCGCATCAACTACCCTTCAACCGAGTCAGCGCGGCCAGGGCGGGGAGATAGGGTCGGTAAGCCGCGTAGGTCGAGCCTAGGGTGAGCGCTAATGCAAGGCCACCGATATGCGTCGGATTGATCTGAACACCTACGGCTGAATCACTGGTACGTAGCCCCGAGGTGGGATCGATCAATTCAGCAGCGGCAAGCGTATCATCACTCGTAGCGCCCACTGTACGGCCGCCTGCGATGCCGCCGCCCATGACTATGGCACCACCGACCGGCCAATGATCACGGCCACTAGAACCATTCACGACGGGAGTACGACCAAAGTCGGAGTAAAGAATGATTAGAGTACGATCAAGTTGCCCAGCCGCTTTTAGACCGGCCACTAGTTGCGACAAGAGGAAATCGACACTGGTTAAAATCGGCTCAAGACGAGTGTTCTGGCTTTGATGAGTATCAAAGCCACCAAATCCAAGATTTACGCATGTAACTAGATCATTGTTTATCAGCTTTAGCGCCAATGCTACAGCGTTCTGGCTGTCGCTGCTCATGCCCTTTGGGGCATTGGCGGTGAATGCAGCCTTATCGGCGTCGGTCAAGGCCATTTTAGCACCGACATTACCGGCAAATTGGACTCGAAGTTTGGCTTCTGACGCGCTTAAATCGCTCAAACGGCTATTGGTACCGACTTCTGCTTGCGACTTAGCCACAGAGTTTTTTAGGAAATCAAGGATGGCCATGCGCCGCGTAATCGCTGCATCATCGACCGGGTACATCGACCGATAGAGCTCGAGGTTTTGCGCGCGCACGACGGAGACGGGTTTTAAAATTCCGCGATCGGTTTGCGGGTCCGAACCACCGGCGAGTTGCACGATGGGAATGGTCGCTTGACTCTCCGAGGCGATGATCGCAGGAATAGAAGCGGAATTGACCATTCCCGTGTTACTAAGCACCCCCTTGTCCATGTAGGCACTGCCTGCGGGGTGCGAGGTCGTACCCATGGCAATGCCGCGGATCACCAGCAAGTCGGACCCAACCGCAGCCAGATTCGGTAGCCACCGACCAAGACGGCTACCATCAGTGGCTCCAGCGACGGCGTGGCTTTGGCCATAATCATATAGTATATTTAGTTTACTTGCAGAGGCTGGCTTGGGATCGGTCACCTCAAGAATATCCCACCCGCCGGACATATTTATCCACACTAATTTACGTTTCGGCGGATAGCTCGCCGTGTCGGCTCCGCGCGCCGGTGTCGCTGCCGCGAGCAGCTTAGCAACGCTTAAATACGCGGTCAGACTGACGCCGCTAGCGAGGATTTGCCGACGGCTGATCCCCTCAGCCTCGTCTGGCAGGCATACAGCACAGGTCGTCTTTAATGCCTCGGCCTCAGCCGCAGCCTGCGCCTGCGCTAGCCATGTTGGGGTAGATTTTTTCATGGGTTTTGTACCGTCCAGCAGCGCACTGCTTCTTTGAGGTCCCATACCGGCCCTATGAGCGGCGGCCCAGCCTGCCCGGGCGGCATATTGCCGCTAGCCATCATACTTATGGATTGCCCGCTCCACACCTTCAGTTGCGCCGCCGTGCTGAGGTCCTGCCGACCAATACGATTGCCAGCGAAGTGGCAATTCGTGCACTGACCTAGCTTCGGCGTGATGTCTGCGGCAAAGCTGATGGTCTTGTCACATGGTTGGTTGCTGTTGCCGCCTGGCGGCTGGCCAAGAGGAGGTTCTTCAAGGGGATCAGTCACGGTCGCGTCGGAGCGGCTGCCTTCAATGAAGGCAGGGTGGGTGACTACCGCATAGACGAGTTCTTTAAAACTGTAATTTACGGTCAAAAAATAGCTGGTCAAAGCGCGCCGCATATTGGCTTCGTCGCGGTAAAAGCCACGACCCATCAGCCACCCCCATGCGTGTTCGACCGTGCAGGTCGCGAAGGCATCGTCGCTGCGAATAATATCAGCCAAATCAGCCAACCCAGCTCCGGCCTTATTATCAAATGAACTTGGCGTCGCGCTCTTATTGCCCGTGTAGAGTTCGCCACCTTCACCCCAGGAACTGAAAAAATCAGCAAGAGGATCCACCGTTGCATGACAACCGCTACAGCCCGGTGTCGTCCGCAGGTTGCCGGGATCTGCAGGGAATACGCGCGGCAGCGTTGAGGTAAACTGCCGGCAAAGCAGACGCTGGTACAGTTGGTTAGCACGCGAGCGATTTTTTTCGAAGCGTCGCAACCAGCCAAAGGTACTCATCGCGCCGGCTTGTGCCGGATCATGTCCGGTATTCACCAGGCGAAAATTGGTGTCGGTCAGGGTGATGCCGTTCACTAAATTCGTCAGCGCTGCCGAGGCGTTAAACTTCGTCATATCAAAGTATTTATCCTGGCGCATGAAGTGGACAATCGCGCCATCGACGGCGGTAAGGCCCGACTCAAGGATTTTAGTGTACGGGTAGTTTGCCATCACCACGGCAGTGGCTAGACCCGCCGCCTGCTTGCTGAGCGAATTCGTTACCGCCGTATGCGAATCGAATATCTCGGTGGTGCCAAGCTCAGCGTTCTTAGCAGCCTCGGCATCACGATACTCGATAAGGCATTGGCTGAGGTCGGTGCCACAAACCGCCATCACTTCCGGGCAAACCCAGGCCACCATGCCCGGGTACCAAAACGCCGTTACTGCCTGCTCCCACGCTTGCGGGCAAGTACCAGTCTTGCTGCCTTTATTCTGACTAGACCACAAGCAGCGGTAGCGCTGGTCGCCGGTGTCGGCGCGGTTGCAGGTAAGCTTGGCAACCTTATTCGCCTTATTGTCGATATCATCGCGCACTAACTCGGCCAGATAATCGTCTTCAAGACCAGTGCCAAAGAGTATTTCGTGGTAACGCATCGTGGCGCCGTAAAAGTTTGAATGATTAAGAAAACCACGCACCGCGCTTTTGTAGTTACCATTGTCGCTACCGACCATGTTGTATTGGTCGTCGTTTGGCACCGTGCCATTGAGCAGATATTGCGCCCGCTTCAGGGCCCGCTCATAGTCGGCCCCGGCTGCATGCGCTAGGTCAGGTGGCGTAAAGACCAAGACTGAACAAGCGAATCCTGCTACCATCCGCAAGGTGCGGCGGATAAAGGAGGGGTCGATGTTGATTTTGGTCATGATCACCTCAGTTATACAAACTATCGGCGGTTAGCGTCAGAGCCGCACAAACAACGATATATTTTGCGTAGGCATTATTGGCCGCCCACCAATTCTTCGCTACGACTGGCTCCTCGGCGACCATGATGGCCTGCAATTGTGGGTATAGCGATGGGTCAATTTTTGCCGTCGGTCTCCCGAGCAGACGTTGCGCCAACCAGGCGATGTTGTTTTGCTCCTGGTCGGCGGCAAAAGGCAAAATGCTCGACCATCCAGGATGCTCAGAGGAATTTGGCGCGACTAAGGCGCGACAGACTTCGTCAGCAACCTTACTCACGGCAAGTAAGGACGTCGCATCGTAGGTGGTTGCCGGGTTTGTTGCGAAATTTTGCGGAGCGCCACCAAGCAACAAGCGAAACTTCTCTACCTTGCCGATTTGCCGCGCCACAGTGCTGCTCTCGGGGCGATACTGACGCAGTAACCGCCGCACGAAAAGATCAGGATCGGGGCGTACCGCCGCCGGCGCATGGCTAGTCGTGACTAAATAGACCTGGGCCAGGGCCGCTTCGTTTGGGCCACCAGCCTCAGTACCTAACGAGGTGCCGACGACGGTGGTGTTGAAGGTGTTAGTGGCGCTTGTAGTCGGGTTTGTTCGTTTAAAGTAGCTGTACATATAGCAACCGGACAATGCAAAAGCGAGGAAAGCTAATGATAGGCCGTTTAGCGCCTGTCTTAGTTTTTTCCGTGCATTTTGCCGCTGGTTACCACGCACCATTGTAATACCTCCTTTTAGACCCTTCGGGTGCCCCGACTAAAACTTGAGAATGTGCCATAAATCACTGATTTCAAGGGGTTAATAGGACACCCATGGTGGGCGCTAATGCTAAAAAACGGTAGCTGGCGTTAAATTCTGGCTGGCTCTGCCCGTCCTTGCCATAGCCTGCAGTTACGCCGATAAAAGCATGATCTGTAGGCGCACCAAACAGCAGCAATAGTTTGAGTGCTGATACCGGCATCGTATCGGTTGTGACGTAGGCACTGCTAGCATAGGACTGCGTCTGATAGAAGACGCTGGACCTAAGCGCCAAACCGCCAAAATCCAGCAGCGTGCCAATGCGGCTTTGGAAATAATCGGCGTAGATGGTGCGACCTTTATCATCAATCAGCCCCTGGCCCCTGGCTTGGACGAACCCCAGCTCAAAGTCTATAGACGACCTACCGACATTAGCAGCGCCCATCACGCCAAGACGCGGCGGAACAAAGGCGACATCTTTGCTGGTGATACCGCTACCATCAAAGGCGCTCTGGTCGATATCTCGCTGCACGTGCCCACCACGTACATAGTAAAAGCCACCGCTCCAGGTACCAGCACGGCGCACGACACCAATGTGCGGCGCTAGCACAGCTGATTTATGGACATGGGTGGTCGAGACACCATTTACGGAAGTGATTTTTTGATTGTAGGCACCTATTAATTGATCCTCGGCTCCCGCAAATATTTCTAGGCCCTGGCTGGTAATAAACGTCAAATCGGCCGATGGTATGTAAACTTTCTGGGTTTGATCGACCACCGATTGCGCCTGGTCCTTCTGCGATTGGCGCTGCTTTGAGTATGTGCCTTTGACGTTTAAGCGTAGGGCAAGGCGCGAGCCCACCTGCGCATCAAAACCAAGGACCGCGAAGCCTTCGGCTCGCCGATCAAAGCGTACCGACCCCGGTGGCGAGGTTTTCACCTGGGCGTCGACGCCGCCCAAATCAAGGCGGCTCCAAACGTGGCTGCGACGGGCGTATTGCAAGGCCAGGTACCCAGGAGTCTGCTCGTCTTGACCGGTGAAGGCGACTGCGCCACCGCTGGCGCAGACGATGACAAATAGTGTCAAAATTTTGGCGACACGGAGCAATGCTTAAGCCTCCAGATACGCCCTTGTCGGTTGCGTTCCGAATAGCTTTAGTGCGGAGCGCCCCAGAGTGCGCGCCTGACCGACCCCAAGGGCCCGTCACTAGGGGCCGTAGATGGCCTTTAGCGGGTGCCCACCAACGCATTTAGCTTTTGTTGTTTCTGAAGGACCTTAGATCCTGAAATCGAAGCCCATGAGCATCAGTGACGTCTCGCCACGGTACGTGCTGCGCGATGCCGAAACGATAAACTTAGCCCTTCTAGCAGTTGTCAACTCAGCATGAACTTCATTGAAAAACATCACCTTTTGCGGTGGCTTGCCGCTGCCGCCGACATGGATCATGACGCAGGTGTGGCGCGGCTCGCCGGTTTCCTTGTCGTAGAAGAACCGACCTGAGGCAATGTTCGCTTCGAGCAAAAATTTGGGTTCCTCGAAGCCGTGACCAAATGGTTTGAGGCCATCTAGCTGCTCGGCTAGCGCCAGAGTCGCAAGCTCGGGCGAGAGGTCGCAGTCAAAGGCGATACAACTATCCCAGAGTTCGGGGCGAGCCTGCCGCTGCGCCACGGCGTGGTCGTTCAGCGCCGAGCGCAGCGCCGCCTCATTGGCGGCGGGGAAAGTGTAACCGCCGGCCGCCGCATGACCACCGAACTTGGTGAACAAATGGGACACCGTGGTCATTGCCGCAGTGACGTCAAATCCCTTGATGGAACGTGCTGACCCCTTACAAACATCGTCTTGGCGCTGAAATAACCATACCGGACACCAGAACTCCTCCGCGATCTTGCTCGCCGCGATGCCAACGACGCCAGGGTGCCAATCACCACCAAGAAAAAGCACACTGGCGTCTGGATACTTGGCAGCCTCACGGCGTGCGGATTCGACGATACCCTTCTGAATGCGTTTACGTTCCTCGTTGCAGATGTCCATATGGGCGATCAGCGGTTCTGGATCGTTGCCGACAAAGGCTTGAATAACCAAGTCAGCGTGTTCCAAGCGACCGACAGCGTTGATGCGTGGCCCAAGACGAAAGCCCACGTCCTTTTCATCGACGCCTTTAAGCGTCTGACATGCGGCCATCAATTGCCGCAGCACCGGGCGCTTGCTATTGCTCAAAGCCGCAACGCCAAGCTTAGCCAGGCGGTGGTTGACGCCGTTAAGCGGGACCACGTCGCAAATCGTCGCCATGCCGGTCAGCGCCAGTAAGTCCGTCCAAATCGCGGCGGGCGGGTTGAAAAGTTCGCCGAGCTTACGCAGCAACACAAAGGTGATGCCGCAGCCACATAGCTCTTTATACCTCGCATCAGGGTGCATTTTTGGGTTGAGGATGATGCAATCGGGCATCTTTTCGGGTTGTATGATGTGGTGATCGGTACATATGAACTCAACGCCACGGGCACGGCAATAAGCTGCCTCGGCGTTGGCGGTGATGCCGGTGTCCATGGTAATGATCAATTCGGCCTGCTCTTCGTCGATCAAATGGGCGATCGCCTTGAGGTTAAGCCCATAGCCTTCCTTGAATCGACACGGTATGTAATGAACGAAGTTGCTGTAGCCGAGGGCCTCGAGAAACCAGATCCAAGCGACACAGCTCATCGTGCCATCGACGTCGTAGTCGGCGTAGAGGCCGATGCGCTTGCCTAGGCGGATGGCTTCGGCCACCGCAGTGACCGCTTGGGCGAGGCCATAATCACCATAAATCAGCCCCGAGATTTGTTCGAACCTCCTGTTTTCTAAAAGAATTTCAGCCAAAGACGCGAGGTCTTTAGGGTATTTTATGGAGAGCGGCTGCCAGTTTTTGAACTTGCTTCCCAAGGCTTCCTCAGTCACAGATGGGTTCTACAGGATTGGGTTATAGCGCAGCCTGGCTGCCGTTGCTACGAAAGGGCACCGCATGCATCGTCCAACGATCCTCAAGCTCATCGACTCCTACCAAAGGGAGTGGGGACGCCTCGCGACCGAATTGCATGCCCCCTATGCCGCGGCGGCAGAGGCGCCCGTCCTCGACCGCTTCCGCGCCTTCATCAACGCCACTCCCGATTGCTGCGAGCGCGACTCGCCGTTAGGTCATTTGACCGGATCGGCACTCGTCGTAACCCCAGCCCTCGACCAGGTACTATTGACTCTGCACCGCAAGCTAGGCAAATGGCTCCAGCTAGGCGGCCACGCCGATGGCAGTCCGCTGCTGCATGAGGTGGCGATGCGTGAGGCCAACGAGGAATCCGGACTCAAGGCACTGCATTTTCTACCATACGAAAAGACCCTTTTAGCCCACCAAGCCGCCGCAAGTGGGGGCATGACAGAGCCTATGCCTTTTGATTTCGATGCCCATGCCATCCCTGCTAGGCCTGGTGAGCCGGCGCATGTGCACTATGATGTGCGTTTTTTAATCGTTGCTAACCGCCTAGATCCACTAATAATTTCCGAAGAATCACGGGACCTAAGGTGGTTTACTGTCGCCGCAGCACGCCAGACTAGCGGGCAAGAGCCAAGCATGGAAAGGCAATTTCTCAAACTAGCCTGGTTGAAGCAGCAGTTGACAGTGAATCACAAAGTCTTAAGTTAGACTTTGGTAGGGTCCGGCGAGCCGCAGTGTCGGCCTGCGGCGAGTCGACAATCACAACCTGCCACGAGGATGGCCCACTTGGCTGATTATTATAAAACCTTAGGCGTCAGCAAAAGTGCCGATGCTAGCGAGATAAAAAAAGCCTACCGTAAGTTGGCGTTGCTGCATCATCCCGATCGCAATAAAGACGACAAGGCGGCGGAGGCGAAGTTCAAGCAGATCACTGAAGCCTACGCTGTCCTAAGCGATGACGAGAAGAAAAAGCAGTACGATGCCTACGGTGATTCGCAATTCCACAAGCAGTATTCACAAGAGGATATTTTCCGTAGCACTGACTTCGGGTCGGCATTTCAAGACTTCGACATGGGCGGCATGGAGAGCATCTTCGGCCGCATCTTCAGCGGTGGCATGGGGGGAGGCGGGGCGCAGGCTGGACGTGGTGGCGGACCGCGCCGGCAGGTTAAGGGTCAAGACGTCGAGTTTCAACTGCAGATCGGCTTTGCCGAGGCCTTCGCTGGTGGCGAACGCCAAGTGGCTTTTCAGCTGCAAGATGGCACTAAGCGCGATTTGAAGGTGCGCATCCCGAAAGGTGTCAAGGATGGCAGTAGGCTACGCGTCGCTGGGATGGGCGCGCCTTCACCTTATGGTGGTCCAGCAGGTGATTTGAGCGTCATACTTGAAGTGGCGCCACATCCGTATTTTATACGTGACGGCGACGATTTGATCACGACGGTCCCGCTTAAGATTTCGGAGGCCCTACTAGGAGTCTCACGTGAAGTCGAAACGATGGACGGCATTAAGAAAATAAAAATCCCAGCAGGTGTCAAGCCGGGTACAAAGGTACGTTTGAAGCACCTCGGCTTTCCCTTATTGGGCAAAGAAGTGCGCGGCGATTTTTACGTCGTTGTTGAACTTAATTTGCCAACGCACCTAACACCGTCACAAAAAACCGTGGTTTCAGCATTGCAGGAAGTCGACTTGTAAACCCGGATCAATCATAACCCGGTAGCAACAGTTGGCCTCGATCTTGCTTCTGCTTAGCAACGTGGTGGATACCCATACAGGGTACACGCCTCGTGTTGGGCTTTGTAAGTGGAGGAGCCTATTTATGGATACCCGGAAACTGCCGTCCCTAACGCCAGAAATGTGCTGTGTTGGTTTGTGGATCGACCACGAGAGGGCCCATATTGTCGCATTACGCGATGGTCAGGTGGCTTGTACTAGCCTTGATTCTCATGTTGAGCGACGTACCAAAACCACAGGTGGGTTGCGCATGCCGGGACGTAACTACATTAATAACGCGACTGTATCTGAGAAGAAGCGCGACCGCCGCTATCATGACCAATTAGATAAATACTATAGAAATGTCCTTAAGGCCCTCGCCACTGCGGATCGCTTGGTGATACTTGGACCAGGTGCCGCTAAGAATGAAATCGCCAGCGCTGCACAATCCGAGCCTGAGATAGCTAATCGCATAGTAAGCGTGGAGACAGCCGTTCCAATGAGCGAGCGGCAGCTCATTGCCAATATCAAGGCCTATTTTGGTAAAGAGGCACCACGGATGAGCTAGTGGTCGTGACTTAATAGTTGATGAAGATAAAGAAGACCTTTAGGGGCTGGTTGGCACTGCGTTTGCATTGATTCGGACGAACCCGTAGTCAAACGACGAGGTCGATCCCGTGAACAAAGTCAAGTATCAGAGTTACGTTGCATGGTTTACCGATGTGTCCCATGGAGATGTAGCGCTAGTAGGCGGTAAGAACGCCTCCCTTGGTGAAATGATTCGTCAACTGCGGCCCAAAGGGATTAGGGTACCGGTCGGTTTTGCCATCACGGTTGCAGCATATTGGCGACATCTCGACGCAAATAACCTACACGTGCCGATTGATGACCTCCTCTCTGCGCTCCAGCGCCACCCTGAGAGCATTTCAGAAACTGCATCGCGCATCCGTCATTTAATCTTAGAAGCACCCCTGCCCGCAGACGTGACCGCGGCCATCACGACAGCATATATGGAACTATGCGAACTGCACGGCGGAATGACCGAGGTGGCAGTGCGTAGTAGCGCCACCGCTGAAGATCTGCCTGACGCTAGCTTTGCGGGACAGCAAGAAAGCTTCCTCAATGTAAGAGGCAGCGCTGCAGTGCTCGAAACCAGCCGCCAATGCTTTGCCTCGCTATTTACGGACCGTGCCGTCTCTTATCGCCGAGACAAAGGCTTTGATCCCTTCAAAAACGGTCTCTCAGTCGGCGTACAGCGGATGGTACGTTCGGATCTCGCCACTGCCGGCGTCATGTTTACCATCGACACCGAAACCGGACACCGCCAAGTTGTGCTCATCAACGCTTCCTATGGACTTGGCGAAACTGTGGTGCAAGGCGCGGTAAACCCCGACGAAATTTATGTTTTCAAGCCCACCTTGGACCAAGGCAAGCGACCTATACTACGAAAAAAAATTGGCAGCAAAGAATTCAAAATCATCTATGAGACCGGCGCCGGACGCCGCACCCGCAGCGTGCCAGTGCCTCAAGGCGAGCGTGACCGTCTATGTATAAGCGACGACGATATCATCCAGCTGGCGCAATGGGCGTGCCAAATCGAAAAGCATTACAGCGAAACGATGCATAAACTAACTCCCATGGATATTGAATGGGCCAAGGATGGCCTGACCGGCGAGCTATTTATCGTTCAAGCTCGGCCCGAGACTGTCGAATCACAGCGCTCGGCGCTTATTTTTGAGCAATATGTCATTGCCAAGGCAGCACGCGCAAACGCAAAAACCCTGCTACAGGGGCGCGCTGTAGGTCAACGCATCGGCAGTGGCCGCGCCCGTTTGATTCATAACGTTAAAAACCTGGGAGACCTGCAGCAAGGCGAAGTGCTGGTGGCGCAACGCACCGACCCTGACTGGGAGCCGGCGATGAAACGAGCCTCAGCCATCGTCACCGATCATGGCGGGCGCACGTGCCATGCCGCAATCGTCAGCCGCGAGTTGGGCATCCCAGCCGTGGTTGGAACCGAAGGGGCGACGAGCCTGTTGGTCGATGGCACAGAGGTTACTGTATCTTGCTGCGATGGCGATACCGGCAATGTCTACGCTGGGCTAATACCGTTTGAACGTCACGAAACCACTGCCGTAGCCGTAAAGCCTAGCTTCACCAATATCCTGCTCAACGTCGGCAATCCTGATGAGGCCTTGCGTCTGTCACTGCTGCCTTGCGACGGTGTCGGCCTCGCTAGGATGGAGTTCATCATCAGCCATGAGGTCCGTATCCATCCAATGGCGTTGATTCAATTTGAGCAACTCCAAGACGGCGCGGAAAAACAAGAAATTGCGCGGCTCACGGCCACATATGCGACCAAACCAGACTACTTCGTTAGCAAACTAGCGGAGGGGATCGCAATGATTGCGGCGGCGTTTTATCCGCGCGAAGTCATCGTTCGTTGCAGTGACTTCAAAAGCAATGAATATGCAGGCCTACTTGGCGGCAGCGGCTTCGAACCTAAAGAGGAAAACCCCATGCTAGGGTTTCGTGGCGCGTCTCGCTACTACCATGAACGATACCGCCAGGCTTTTGCATTAGAATGTGCTGCTATTACCCGCGTACGGGACACCATGGGACTCACCAACCTGAAAGTCATGATCCCGTTTTGCCGCACACCCGAGGAAGGCCGCAAAGTCCTCGCTGAAATGGCAAAAAACGGCCTTAAGCGAGGTGAGCAAGGACTAGAAATATATTGCATGTGCGAAATACCAAGCAACGTTATCCTCGCTCATGAATTCGCCGAAATCTTCGATGGATTTTCGATTGGATCCAATGATCTAACCCAATTAGTGTTGGGAATAGACCGCGACTCGGAGTTAGTGGCACCGATCTTCGACGAACGCAGCAAGGCTGTGACTACTTTAATTGAACAAGTTATCGAGACAGCGCACGCCGCAGGTAAAAAGGTCGGCATTTGCGGCCAGGCCCCAAGTGACTATCCAGAATTTGCGACGTTGCTGGTCAGGCTAGGAATCGACAGTATCTCGCTAAGTCCAGACTCCTTTATTCGTACGGCTCGAACCATCGCTAGTGCCGAAGAGGTCAGCGGCGACAGGTGACAAAAATTTTATCTCGGTCGTCAACTTCATGTTGAGGTCTACATGACCGATGAAGATCCAGGGAAACAAATGCTGCCAAGTGGCGCTCATCGTCTTTCAAATAGCGGTTTTTCCAACCTTTTTAACCAGCCGCACGCCGCCGGGTACACAATCATCGGGCCGCGTTTGGAACAAAACGCCATCGTTCTCGACGAACTGCAATCAGCTAAAGATTTACCATCCGGCTGGGGCGATGAACAGGAGGCCAGCACATACCGCCTACGCCGCCGCGCCGATCAAGCCTACTTTGGTCACAACCTCGGAGCGGAATCCTGGAAGAAATTCCTATATCCGCGCCGGCAGCTGCTTTGGCGAGCACAGCAATCAGGTGCCGGGCTTGAATTTGAACGCCCAGTTAGCCCGCCGCAAGCACTCGCCTTTATCGGGGTTAGAGCCTGCGACCTAGCCGCCATTAAAATCCAAGCGCGGGTCCACCAAGGTCAGGAGTCAGACCAGCCTCTAAATCCTGAAGTCGACCGCAGCGTATTTATAATCGCCGTCAATTGTGCGCAGGCCACAGCCACCTGTTTTTGCACATCGATGACCACTGGACCAAGTGTTTATAAGCACGGCTATCAGTACGATTTAGCACTCACCGAGTTTGCAGATGTCAACGATCACCACTTCATTATTACAGCCCATACTGCGCGCGGCCAAGCGGTGCTAAAGCAGTTGCCCTTGCAAGATGCCGATGAGAGTGCACAATTAGCCGTAACGAGGCAGCACGAGCTAACTGCGCAGTCGATGTCACGCCAGCTAGATTTAGCGAACCCTGCTGAATTCTTCAAAAGTCGCCTTGAACATCCTGCCTGGGAGGCCATAGCCGACCGCTGCCTAAGCTGTGCCAATTGCACTATGGTATGCCCTACCTGCTTCTGCACAAAAGTAGAAGACACCACTGATTTATCTGGCGACCATGCCGAACGATGGTTGCAGTGGGATTCTTGCTTTCATTTGGACTTTTCACACCTCCACGGCGGCAGTGTGCGTAAGTCGACACGCTCGCGCTACCGTCAGTGGCTAACCCACAAACTCGGTACGTGGCACGAGCAGTTCGGCAGCTCTGGGTGCGTCGGCTGCGGCCGCTGCATCGCTTGGTGTCCGGTCGGCATTGACTTGACAGCAGCGGTAACCGCTTTAGGCAGGCTCCCAAATAACGAGGCGGTGCCGCATGAACCAAATTGAAGATTTAATCTGTGTGCATCCATTTTTTGCCGGACTTGGCCAAGAATTTTGTCTTTTCGTCGCCAGATGCGGCATCAATCAACACTATGCGGGCGGCCAGTATCTCGCCCACGAAGGCGAAAGCGCTGAGGCATTGTTTTTGATTCGCAAGGGCAATATAGCCGTCGAGACCAAAGTTCCAGAACGCGGGGCTGTCATCATCGAAACGTTAAACGATGGTGATATCGCTGGATGGTCGTGGTTCTTTCCGCCATATCTATGGTCCTTCGATCTTCACGCGCTAACCAACGTTTCAGTCATTGCCCTCAATGCGCGTTGTCTACGCGACAAATGCGAGGACGATCCGAGGCTCGGCTACGAAATCGCCAAACGCCTAGCACGAATGATGACGGAACGCCTCAAAAATACTCGACTTCGACTACTTGACCTTTATAAGGCCCCACCTGATCTACCGCACAGGGGGCCATAGCATGGTTGGTCTGGTTGCACCGGTCGGACCTAATTCGTTTGTCCCGACGGCCTACAGGGTTAAGCAAAAAATCCGCGAAAGCGCCGACACGCTAACCCTAGCTATTGCGCCTATAAACCCGCTAGCAGCCATACCCATAGAAGCTGGCCTGGCTCACACTGGCACCAGCACAGGGCAGCCAGGCCAATTCAATATGTTGTATGCGCACGGCGTCGGTGAAATCCCCGTTTCAATTAGCGGCACCACCAACGGCGGCCTAACCTTGCAAACCATACGTGCAGTCGGCCCGGTCTCGCGGGCGTTGACACGTCTAAAGGTAGGAGGCCAACTCGGTGTGCGCGGACCCTTTGGCACTATGTGGCCCATCCAGGCACTCGCTGGACGCTCCCTGATCATCATCGCTGGGGGCATTGGACTTGCCCCTTTGCGGCCAGCCATCCGCTACGCCATCGCCCACCTCGCCGCATTTACTTCGGTCGCCATTTACATCGGCGCACGCACCCCAGACGATCTCATATTCGCGCGCGAACTCTGCAAGTGGAGCCTCCTTGCGCCAGCTCTAAGTATCAAAATCGCTGTCGACAGCTGGCAAAATACGAGCGCGACTGGAGCGCTACTTCGCCCTTCAGTCGGGATGGTTACAGCACTTTTGCCGGGGCGACTGCCGGCGTCGACGACTTCAGCTTTAGTCTGCGGACCTGAAGTCATGATGCGCCACGCTGGACTAGATCTAATGGGTCTTGGCGTAAGCGCCGACGATATTTTTATTTCGCTCGAACGCAATATGAAGTGCGCAATTGGGTTGTGTGGGCACTGCCAGTTGTCTTCGCTATTTATCTGCAAAGATGGACCAGTATTGCCACTGACACGGGTCCAACACCTGCTCAGAACTTTGGAGCTGTAGTGCCAAAGACGCCGCTGCCAAAATTAGCCGTGTGGAAATTTGCCTCTTGCGACGGTTGCCAGTTAAGCCTACTAGACTGCGAAGATGAGCTTTTGGCCATTGCTGGCCGGATCCGTATTGCGCATTTTCCAGAGGCTAGTCGTGCAGTCATGCGCGGCCCCTATGATCTCTCCTTAGTTGAGGGATCGATCACCACGCCGATTGATGCAAAGCGAATTCTAGAAATTCGACGTCAGTCGCGCCACCTAATCACCATCGGTGCGTGTGCGACTGCTGGAGGTATTCAAGCACTGCGCAACTTTGCGGACGTACGGGAATTTACTCGTATCGTTTATGCACACCCGGAGTACATCAGTACATTGAGTCACTCCACCGGTATAGCCGAGCATGTAGCAGTCGACTTTGAATTACGCGGCTGTCCGATCAACAAGCGCCAGCTCCTTGAGGTCATCCTCGCCTTTCTGAAGGGACGACGCGCCAACGTCCCTGAAGAAAGCGTCTGCGTCGAGTGTAAGGGCCGCGGCACCGTCTGTATTGCCGTAACAAAGAGCACACCCTGCATGGGCCCCGTCACCCAGTCTGGCTGCGGTGCCATCTGCCCGGCCTACGATCGCGGTTGCTACGGCTGCTTTGGACCCAAAGAGCGCGCCAATACCTTTGCACTCAAGCAGGACTGGGAGACCCATAAAGGCGTCAATGCGGCGCAGTCGCAGCAGATATTTCGCACATTCAACGCCTGGTCCGAGCCGTTTCGCAACCCAGATCTAGGACGACCGGAGCATGGCTAAGGGCGGCAACAAAACCATCAAAGTTAACTACCTGGCCAGAGTCGAAGGCGAAGGGGCTCTCACCGTGCGCTTTCGCAGCGGCCAAGTCGAGGATCTGCAGCTAAAAATTTTTGAGCCGCCGCGCTTCTTTGAAGCCTTTCTCCGCGGCCGAAGCGCTTTAGAGGTTGCCGACATCACCGCACGAATCTGCGGCATATGCCCTATCGCCTACCAAATGAGCGCAGTATACGCCGTAGAACAGGCACTAGGGGTGACGGTCGAAGATCCCGTGGCTCTACTAAGACGCCTGCTCTACTGTGGTGAGTGGATTGAAAGTCACGCCTTGCACGTTTATATGTTGCATGCGCCTGACTATCTCGGCTATCCGGATGTCGTCGCGATGGCCAAGGATTATCAACGCGAGGTAGAACGGGGACTAGCGATCAAGAAGGCCGGCAATGCCATAGTCGCAATACTCGGTGGGCGGGAGATTCATCCGATCAACGTCCGGGTTGGAGGATTTTACCGTCTCCCCCTGCGAAAGGAGCTGGATTCCCTGTTGGAGCTGTTGCACCACGCCTTAGATGCCGCGTGCGACGGTGTCCGTTGGGTATCGGCCTTCACCTTTACTCAGGCGAAGGCGCCGCCAGAATTAGTCGCTCTACAACCCATTCAAAGCGCCGTGGATTATCCAATGTGCGAGGGTCGCATCATTTCAAGTTCTGGCATCAACGCCGATGTCGCTGACTTTGAACGGACCTTTGAGGAAATACAAGTTCCCTACAGCAATGCGCTGCACTCCATCGTCAAAGGCGGCGGATCTTATCTAACAGGGCCCTTGGCTAGGTTCCATCTGCACCAATCCAAATTGACACCGCGCGCCTTAAACCTCATCAGCGAATGCGGCAGTCACCAAGTCGACCTAAACAAATACAATCCTAGCCACAGCATTATCATTCGTAGCCTTGAAATCGTGCATGCTTTGGACACTGCCATTGCCGCAATTAAATCCTACGAAGTACCAGCAGAAGCATGTAAAAAATTTGAGTTGAAGTCCGGCACTGGCATGGCCGCTACGGAGGCCCCACGCGGCCTACTCTATCATCGCTACTGCCTTGACGCAGATGGTCGTATCCTGGATGCCAAGATTGTCCCGCCAACGTCGCAAAACCAAAGAGCCATCGAAGACGAATTACGCATCATCTTAGCCGGGAAGTCCGCGATGCCAAAGGCTGACCTATCACAGATTTGCGAGCAGGCGATTCGCAATCATGATCCATGCATATCCTGCGCTACGCATTTTCTTAAACTTAACGTCTTGGACCTTGATGGCCTTAGTGGAGTTGAAGGATCAGCAACATGAACAAAAATCACTTAATCATAGGCATAGGAAATATTTATCGTGGTGATGATGGCGCAGGTTTGCTCGCCGCACGTGCGCTTAAAGCACGGCCGAATGCGCCGCTGGACTGCATCGATATCCAAGAATCTGATGGATCTGCATTCGCACTTATGGAGCTCTGGCGCGACCGTAACCACGTGGTCATCATAGATGCCATGAATCTAGATGGTAAAAAAGTTGGTGACTTGTTGCTATTTGATGGCCTACGCAGCCTTTTGCCGCTGGACCAACTTAGAGTTTCAACACACGCTTTTGGGCTCCAGGAGGCGATTGCCTTGTCTGCCAGCCTGGGTGCGCTGCCTAAGCAGCTCACTGTCATAGCAATTATTGGCGCCGACTTCGGAATGAAGGAAGGCCTCAGCCCTGCGGTCGCTACTGCAGTGCAACATTGGGTACAAGAGTTCCCCGCCGGCCTCAAAGCCACGTTATCCGATATCGGACCTACTAACCAAAGGAGCGAAGATGCACGAAATGTCACTGATGAACAGCTTAATCAGCCAGGTCAATCATATTGCTAGCCGCGAAGGCGCTAACCGCGTGCTTGCCGTCAAGGTGCGCCTAGGTGCTCTATCACATATGTCGCCTGAACATTTCAGAGAGCACTTCAACTTGGCCACCCAAGGCGGCATCGCCGGTGAGGCGCGTTTAGAGATTGAAACCTCAGACAACCAAAACGATGCCGATGCCGCCGGAATTATCATTGATACGATCGAAATCGAGAAGGATTAGGGAGTCAACTAAGGTGAACTCAAGACTAGCCATAGCCATTCGTGGCGCTGTTCAAGGTGTCGGCATGCGCCCTGAAGTCTACCGAATTGCGACGAGCCTCGGGCTTAGTGGCAATGTATGCAATACTGGCGACCACTTGATGATAGAAGCAGAGGGACCACCGTCTGCGCTAGAAAACTTCCTCATAGCCTTACGCAACGCCCCACCCCCAATCAAGGTGCACAGCCTGCACTGCGAGAGTATAGCTCCACAAGGAGAATTGACTTTTAGCATCAAGTCCAGTCAGTGCCAAAGTACCGCTGCAACCCAGATTCCACGCGATGTCGCCCCATGTCGCCGCTGCATACAGGAAGTAGTTACACCGACAAATCGCCGTTACCTTTATCCATTTATCACCTGTTCGGAATGCGGACCGCGCTTTAGCATATTGCGCACCCTTCCGTTTGATCGAGCTAGCACCAGTATGGCGGAATTTATGCCATGTGATGATTGCTCTGGCGAATATGCCGATCCCAAAGACCCACGTTTTCATGCGCAAACCATTTCTTGCCCAGCCTGCGGACCGCTGCTGCAGCTGTATTCAGAGGGGCAAGCAGGGCCTATAGATGGTCATGCGGCCATCGTAGAGTGCGCACGACTGTTGCTGATGGGTAAAACGGTCGCACTCAAGGGTATCGGTGGCTATCAGCTGCTAGCCGATGCCAGTAATGAGGCCACATTGAACCGTTTGCGCGAAGGCAAGGTCAGGCCCGGCAAGCCATTACCGCTGATGTTTGGCTCAATTCAAGATGTTTATGACCTCTGCTACGTCAAAAAAGAAGAACATAGCCTTCTCACATCATCTGCTGCACCCATAGTCCTGCTGCAACGACGCAGCCAACCATCCAAGATAATCAGTCCACAGGTTGCACCCTTCTCACCCCACCTAGGCGCAATGCTACCTTCCTCGCCACTGCATCACCTTTTACTGCGGCTGATAAAGCGACCGTTGGTCGCCACCAGCGGCAACCGCCACGGCGAACCCATCTACACCACCGAAGTCCAGGCGACGGCTCGCCTTGCTGGCCTGGCCGATGCCTGGCTGGTGCATAACAGAGCTATTGAACACCGAATCGACGACGCCATCGTGCGGATTTGGCAAGGCAAGACGCAGGTTCTACGCTTAGGACGCGGTTTTGCCCCCCTGGCCATCCCGCACCATCTGAGTCAAGGTCCGATGATTCTGGCAGCTGGTAGCCATGAAAAGAATACTTTTGCGGTGACGACACCTTCACATATCGTGCTCAGTCAACACAACGGCGATCTCAGTACGATTGCTGCTTTGTCTATGTATAGGCAAGAAGCACAGTCCTTCGCTCACCTGCTCAAACTTTCGATTGATGCTACGATCATAGATCTACATCCTGATGACCAGTTCGGTCACATCGCCCAATCGGCTCAGCCCATTCTCGCCGTGCAGCATCACCATGCCCATGCCCTAAGTTGCCTAGCGGAACATGGAGCTACTGGCCCGTGTCTTGCCTTTGCATGGGATGGTACAGGATATGGCAGCGACCACAGCATTTGGGGCGGGGAAGTTCTGCACATTGAAGGCATTCAATCCCGCCGCGTCGGTCACTTACGTACGTTTCCCCTACCTGGTGGTGACAAGGCAGCGCAAGAACCCAGGCGCGCCGCTCTGGGTCTCTTGTACGAGATTTATGGTGCAGACGCCTTTGCAGTCTGTCCGCAGCTAAGCGCGGCGTTCACCGCCCTGGAAAAATCGGTGCTGCTGGCAGCATTAAACAGCAACATCAATGCGCCGCGCAGCTCCAGCGTAGGCCGGCTATTTGATGCCGTAGCATCCCTCCTCGGTATCTGCCAAAAGACCCTGTATGCGGAGCAAGCAGCAGTTGCCCTAGAAGACCTTGCCCGTGGTGCTAGTTCCACCAGAAATTATATGATTTCCATCCTTCCTCCCAACGCCTTGGGCGCCGTCGTTTTAGATTGGGAAGATATGATTCGTAACGTGGTTAAAGACGTGGATAGTGGTGCCTGCAAGCGATCGATTGCCAGAGGATTCCATGTTGCCCTAGCGCAGACGATTATTACCTTGGCGACTAAGTGTGACCTTGCGGCAGTCGCGTTGACCGGCGGTGTGTTCCAGAATACCCTGCTTTTGGACTTGGTATCTCAGGTCCTAACCTCCAAGCATTGCAAGGTCTATATCCATGGATCCGTGCCATCTGGTGACGGTGGCCTTGCTGCTGGCCAAGCACTCTATGGAATGTTGGCTAGCCAAGTAAAGGGAGCTAATCCATGTGTTTAGCGCTGCCTGGCGAACTGTTGGAGATCACCGCAGATGCATTCTTTCAGCGTATGGGAAGTGTCGCTTTTGGCAGCGTGATCAGACAGGTAAACTTGTCATTTTTACCTGAAGCAAAAACGGGCGACTATGTGCTCGTGCACGTGGGCTTTGCAATCAGTAAAATTGACCGAGCCGCCGCCAGTAGGACACTGGAATTATTTGCAGAACTAGACGAAATCACAGCCCAAGCCCAGGAGCAGGCCGATGCAATACCTTGATGAATTTCGCCATCCGCATACCGTGCAAAATCTGGTCGCGAAAATTCACCGCGAAATTAATGGGCAGTGGGTGATCATGGAAGTGTGCGGCGGGCAAACCCATAGCATCCTAAAATACGGCCTTGATCAGCTCTTACCGCCTGGTCTTGAGCTCATCCATGGCCCGGGCTGCCCCGTCTGTATCACGCCGGTGGCAAAGATCGATGCCGCCATTGCTATCGCCCAGATTCCAGGCGTTTTGTTTTGCTCGTATGGCGATATGCTCCGTGTGCCTGGTTCAAACATCGACTTAATGACCGCCAGGTCTAGAGGTGCCGACGTTCGCGTCGTGCATTCACCGATGGATGCTGTTGCCCTCGCAAAGGCGCATCCTCGGCGTGAGGTCGTCCTTTTTGCCGTCGGCTTTGAAACCACTGCACCGGCAAACGCCATGGCAGCCTACACCGCACACCAAGCCAAATTGGATAATTTCTCCATGGTCGTATCCCACGCTCTGGTGCCCCCTGCATTGCTGGCCATGCTGAATACGCCAAATAGTCGAGTGCAGGGTATCCTCGCCGCCGGGCATGTATGCGCCATCACCGGCTACGACCCCTATCTGGCCATCGCCGAGTCCTACCTGGTGCCCATCGTCGTCACCGGCTTTGAGCCGGCCGATATCCTATATGGGATTTTACTATGCGCTCGGCAACTAGAGGCTGGGCGTGCCGAGGTTGAGAATCAGTACACGCGGGCCGTGTGCAAAGGCGGCAACTCCGCAGCTAACACCCTCACCTACACAGTCTTTAAGCCTGCGACAGCACAGTGGCGTGGACTTGGCGATCTGCCCGCAAGCGGGCTAGTCTTCACCAAGACCTACCGTGCATTCGATGCCGAAGTAAAATTTGGCATCGCAGCTAGCGTCAAACAGCATGCAACAGACTGCCTAGCCGGGCAGGTCTTGACTGGCCAGATCAAACCGCATCAATGCCCCGCATTCGCCACCCGCTGTACACCAGAACATCCGCTTGGCGCTCTCATGGTATCGACGGAGGGTACTTGTGCAGCCTACCACGCCTACCGACTGCGGACTAAAGGACCAATACATGACGCACATTGATCGCCCAGATGGTGCTAAGCTAATGGTAAATCTGCAGTTAGCCCACGGCGGTGGCGGCCGCGCGATGAATGACCTTCTCGCTCGCCTGCTACCGCTGCTTCCCGGCACGCCGCCTCTGCATGACCGCCACGATGGCTTCGTCATCGAGGTCCAGGCGTGGCAACGGCTCGCCTTTACTACCGACTCCTATGTGGTTTCGCCGCTATTTTTCCCGGGCGGTAATATAGGCACCCTCGCTGTCAATGGCACGATCAATGATTTAGCCATGTGCGGTGCTAGACCGATGGTTTTAAGCTGCGCCCTCATTATTGAGGAAGGATTTTCCGAAGCCCGCCTCGAGCAAGTGATGCGGTCGATGGCCGTAGCAGCGCGCGACTCGGGTGTTGAGATTGTCACCGGCGATACCAAGGTCGTAGGGCATGGCAAAGGCGACGGACTGTATATCAATACCTCAGGCATCGGCATTCTGGACCCTGGTGTACATATTGGGCCGCGCTGGATCGCGGCTACTGATGCGGTGTTGCTAAGCGGCGATATTGGCCGCCATGCTGCGGCTATCATGATCGCACGCGCCGAAATGAACTTTAGCTCCACCATTCTGAGCGACACGGCTCCACTGCACCGTATGGTTCAGGATCTATTAACTGCTAATATCGAAGTCCACTGCTTGCGTGATGCCACGCGTGGCGGAGTTGCTTCGACTCTCATTGAGCTGTGCGAAAGCGCCAACTTGGGCATAAGCCTGCAAGATGGCGCCGTTCCAGTCGACGACCGTGTCAAGGTCGCCTGCGAAATCCTTGGCCTAGATCCCCTTTACCTGGCGAATGAAGGAAGATTTATTGCGATAGTCGCTGCTGCGGATGCGGACAAGGCCCTCGCCATCATGCGGCAACATTCTGCGGGCCAGGCTGCGGCAATGATAGGTACGGTCACGACCAAGCACCCCGGAGTGTTGGTCCAAGCCGGACGTTATGGTACTGAACAGATCATTCCGATGCTGACCGGTGAGCAGCTACCGCGCATTTGCTAGATTGCAGCATAGTACGCGGCATTTAGTTGCAGCCCGGCAAATATGAAGGGAGCCTTACACCGATAATAGACGCAAATTTCAGCGCGCGACTTGTTCCTGAAAGCCGTAAGGAAATAACACTGTTTCTGCAGTCTGGGGCTCACCAAGGTCGATCCTGGCGAAGTATTGCATCGAGCGCGGCCAGGTATAAGGCAGCCGACCTTGAAAGGGATGCTTACCAAACAATACATCCGTGACGCCCTGACCCTCGCTGCCTGGTAACCAAGCAGCAACGAAGGCATCGGCTAGTGCTAGTTCATCCGAAACCACCAAGGGACGACCAGAAATCAAAATGACTAGAAGCTTAGCACTGCGCTCTCTGAGCCGTCGAATAAGCTGCTTATCCGCGTCGGACAAATTGAGATCGGCCCGATCTCCGTGCCATTCGGCGTAGGGCATTTCGCCGACTACTGCTATCCCGAGAGCAGCCTTTTCTTTCCCGCGGAAGTCGCCGCCGGCGCTATACTCGAGCTTGGTTGTAACAGCAACGCTCCGCTTTAGCCCATCCAAAATCGTGGTACCCGGCCGATGATTGCCGTCGGTACCCTGCCATTCCAGAGTCCAGCCACCACACTGCATCCCCAGATTATCGGCGGCCCTGCCGGCAACATAGATCGTCGCCGTCTTGGGGTCCAAAGGCAGAGTCGCATTGGCATTTTTCAACGCGACCAGGCTCTTGCCGGCGGCTTCTGCAGCCAAGTCGCGATGCGCTTGCATGCCAATTTTTGCCTGCAAAGAGCGATCAGTTAAGGGCCGCTCGAACAGGCCCATTTCAAACTTAACGCGGAGTATGCGCCGAACTGCGTCATCGATGCGGGTCTGCGGGATCATCTCATTCTTGATGGCGGATTTAAGATCAGAAACAAAATCCTGATACATAGTTGGCACCATAATCATGTCGAGGCCAGCGTTGATAGCTCTCGAAACATTGTCAACCGTGGATCCCTTAAGCTCGTCAAGTGCGCCCCAATCGGAGACCAAAAATCCAGAAAAGCCCAGCTCAGCCTTTAAAACATCGGTAAGCAGATAGCGCTGCTCGTGCATTTTAAGGCCGCCCCAACTGCTAAACGAAACCATGATGCTGCGGGCGCCATTTGTGACCGCTGCTCGGTAGGGTGGGAGGTACACAGTCCGTAGCTCTTGTTCACCAAACTTGGCCTGACCCCGGTCGATGTGATCGCTGCCAAAAGGCGATGTCCCCCATTTGGCGGCGCCATCGCCGATATAATGCTTAGGCGTGCCGAGCACGGTCCACGGATGTTCTAGGCCATGCCCATCGACAGTCTGCAGGCCTTGCAGATATGCTGAGCCTAAGCGAGCGACGAGATCTGTCCGCTCACCATAGCCTTCATAAGTCCGCCCCCAACGATAGTCTTGCGGCAAGCCAATCATCGGGGCAAAATTCCAATGCACACCCGTGGCCTTGGTTTCGAGCGCGGTAACCCGGCCGATACGCCGGACTAATGCCTCATCATTGGCCGCTCCCAGACCTATATTATGAGGAAAAATCACCGCCCGCTTGAGCGATCCATGTCCATGCACGGCATCCACGCCGTAGATCAACGGAATTTTCAATCGTGAGCTTAGGGCGACCTGCTGAAAAGTATCGACCATATCAGCCCAGGCCGCGGCAGTATTAGGCTGCGGGTACTGACCGCCACCGCTTAGCACAGAGCCAATCCCCAGGCTCTTAATGTCTTTTATATTGACCCGAATCGCATCCCTTTCGACCTGGGTGATCTGACCAATTTTTTCATCCAGGGTCATCCGACCCAACAAATCAGCCACACGCGCCTCTACGCGCTGGCCGGGATCCAGATAGACCGGCTGCGCGGCTGCTGGGTGGCCCACGATCATCAAACCAAATAGAAAGACTATCGGTTTAGGGCCCGTCAGGAAATAAGTTGCACAGTTGGGTGTCAGATGATGGTTGGCTGTGGTCGATTTCAAAGCGAAAAACCGGAGGAATACCTCGGGTATTTCGA
>Ga0315287_10000769_pt1 | contig 28550 bp, 18 predicted proteins | sample YL17G11_0_MG_FD_205037 | JGI IMG/M metagenome (GOLD analysis project Ga0315287, IMG submission 205037) | Sediment microbial communities from Yellowstone Lake, YNP, Wyoming, USA - YL17G11_0 | ecosystem: Environmental > Aquatic > Freshwater > Lake > Sediment | place: USA: Wyoming | collected... | reverse complement strand
GGGGAGAGGTGTGAGCAAACGCGACTGGGCTCCCGTGCAATTAATGTTCAGTGGTGCTCATGAGCGAGTCCAGCGCTCCCTGGCGGGCGCGTCGCGTCGGGTGCCTCCCGTGCGCCGGGGCGTCAAGTGACGTGCGCAAATACCCCCAAGGGTTGGCCGCGTGCATGCGCGACCGGTGCGGAGAGCCTAGCCACAACTGGAGGCATACACGGCCGTGTGCACGTGCCTCCTGTTGGGCGCCTACTACACGTTCCAGGCATATCAGGGACAAGCCCACGGTTCAGGCTTTCAATTGAGACCACAGCTAGGGGCCTGACACCCGGGTTCCATGCGCGGCCGCGCACAAAAGATGAGAGGGGGCGCAACGGCGGTGGCGTTCCATTGCTTGGAATACTCTTTTTTCGATTTGTTCCCGCCCACGCACCGGGCCTCTCCCCCGAGAACGCGCACACGCCACGCTCGCCCCGTGTCTCTGGCTGCACTTACCGGTGACGGGCGGAGCAAGTTGGTGCGCGAGGAAGAAAGTACTGCTTGTCGGAAAAAAAAGAGACTGATGTATGGAACAAGGTGTTGCTCTTTGGCCATCCACTCTCGCTCTCTCTTCTTCTCCTCTCCCCGCGTCTGTCTCTCCTCTTTCACCAGGGACAAAAAGCATTGCCCAGGCGACCCCAGGCACACACACGCATACCCACACATCTCTGTACATACATTTTCACTGCCGCGCCCGCATGGCTCGGCCCGGGCGGGCGGGCGGCGGCGCCGCTGCCGCCTTGCCAGCCGCCGCTGCCGCGCGCCGGCCGCCGCGCGCGCGCGCGTTTTCTTCTTCGCCCGCCTCCTCATCCGAGCTGCTGCTGCTTGCCGCCAGGGACCCGGCCCGCTGCTTGGCTGCCCGGCCGGCCCCGTCGATGGCCATGGCCTCCACTGGGGGGCGGCGCGCGGCGGGCGCTCGGATCACCTCATCCGAGGGCGTCCCGCTGCCGCCCTCTTCGCCGCCCTCCTCCTCCATCGCCGCCTCGCTCGTCTCGCCCTCCTCATCCGATGACGACGACTCCAGGGCGAGCGCCTTCTTCTTCTTCTTCTTCTTGAGGGCCGGCTTGGGCTTGGGAGGCGCCGCCGCCGCCGCCGCCCTCACCTTTTTGGGTTTGGGCGCGCCGGCAGCCGCCGCCTTGGGAGCCCCCCGCGCCCGCTTGGGGGCGGCACCCCCAGCGGCAGGCCCGCCCCCGCCGCCGCCCGCCGCGGGGGGGACGAGCCCTGCCACCAGGGCCGGCGCCCACCCGGGCACCAGGCACGCCCCGTCCGCCAGGCGCGGGCGGGGCGGGTCCGGCGCCGCGTACAGGGAGCGGGGCAGGGGCACGCCGCCCGGGATGCGGTCGCCCGCGTCCGGGCCGCCAAGCGGGGCGAGGGACGACGCGCCACCGCCGCCGGCCGCGCGCGGGGCGGGGGCGGGGGCACCGCGTGGTGGGGCCACCACCACCAGCGCGCGCGCGAGGGCGAGCCCCATGTCCGCCAGCACAGCCAGCGCCCCGCCCGCCGGCTCGGGCGTGCCGTCCTCCGCCGCCCGCACCGCCCGCAGGATCTTGGACGCGGCGTGGAGCGGGGCGCCGGGCGGGGCGCCGGGCGCGGCCGGGGCGGAGAGCAGGAGGGTTTCCAGCGCAAACTGGAGCATTGTGGAAAAGGGGGCGAGCGTCCCCGGCGGTGGCAGGCCCGCCCGCCCCGCCGCGTCCAGCCCCGCCACCCCGGCGGGCAGGGGCGGCAGGGGCGGCAGGTCCGGATGGTGCGCCAGGATCTGGGCCAGGTAGGGCAGCAAGAATTCCGGCCCCTCGTGGATGAGGGCGGTGCACACGGCCGCCGTGGCGGGCGCCCCCCCCTGGCCACGCCCGCCCGCCTCGGCCGCGGCCTTCAGGGCCCGACCCCGGGCGGCTGACGCCGCGGCCTTGCGCCGGGTGGCCACAAAGGACGCCAGGGCCCGGGCCGCCCGGGCCCGGGCGGGCGCGGACGGGTCGACGGCGGCCAGGGCGAGGGGCGCGGCCAGCTTGGCCGCCCGCGCGCCCGCGCCGGGCGACCGGGCCAGCCGGCCCAGGGAGGCGGCCAGGGCGTCCGTGAACCCGCTCCGCACGTCGATCTCCGGGTCCTGGACCGTGAGGGCCATGCCCAGGTAGGCGCCCGCCGGGACGCGGGCGTCCAACGGGGACCGGGCGAGGCGGAGGATGGCGGTGGCGGCCGAGAGGCGGAGGAGGGCGGCGCCCCGGGCCGCCGCGTCGGGGGGGGTGCCGGCCGGGGTGTCGCCCGCCGGCGCCGCCCCGCCGCCGTCGCCCATGCCATAGTCCAGCAGGGCCGCCAGGTCGGGGAGGGCCGCATCCGCGGCGGCGGTCGCCTCCTGGGTGGGCCGGACGGCCGGGTCGCGGGGGACGAGCGCGCGGGCGAGCTCCTCCACGCCCGCCGCCCGGAGGGCGGACGCCGCGTCGGCCGTGGCGGCCAGGGCGGCCGCGCCGGACCGGGCGCCCAAGGCAGTGGCGGCGGCCAGGGTGGGGGGGGGGGGGGGCGGCGCGCCCGCAGCAGGCCCCGCACCAGCAAACGCGGCGCCCGGCGCGGGCAGCAGGGTGTGGAGGACCCAGTCCGCCATGGCGGCCGCGTGCGGGGCAAAGGCGGCCGGGTCGGCCGCCCCGAGCGCGCCCAGGGCGGCCAGGGCGACGCGCAGGCGGCGGGGGGCGCCCAGGCGGCCGCCCCCGCCGCGGGCCGCGGAGGCCGCCCCACCGCCGCCCGCGGACGAGCCCAGCGTGCGGACGTGGCGTTGGGCGAGCGCGCGCAGGGCCCGGGTCGCCGCGCCCGGGGGCAGGAGGGCGGCCAGGGCCCGCACGGCCGCCGCGGCCTCCGCGGGCGGGCCCTCCCGGGCGGTGGAGGCCAGCGCGTCGGCCGCCGCGTCGAGCGCGTCGTCCGCGGCCGAGGCCTCCCCGCCGGCCGCCCCGGGGCTGGTCGGCCCGGCGGTGGCCTCCCCCGCCCGCGCGGCCGCGGCCGCGTCCGCCGCGGCCCGCATCGCCCCGCCCGCGGCCCCGAACACCAGCAGCGCCGTGCCCCGCAGGCGGGCGTCATCGGAGGCGAGGGCGGCTGCGGCGTGCGGGGCCGCCCGCGCAAACAGGGAGGCGTCCGCCCGGGCGGCGTCGGCCAGCAGGGCCAGGGCCGCGGCTGCAAACCGGGCGTCGGGTGGGGGTGTGTGGGCCGGGCCCGCCAACGCCGCCGCGACCGCCGGGTCGGCCACGGCCGCGCGGGCAGAGGTCGCAGCCGCGGCCGAGGCGGCCGCAAAGAGGGCCGGCACCACCTCGGGCGGCAGCAGGGACGGCGCGACCCGGGCCACCAGGCCGCGCGCGGCGTCGGCCGCGGGCCCCCGGGGCGCCCGGGCGACCACGTCCGCGCCCGCCGCCGCCACGTCCGCGGACCGGGCGCCGGGGGCCGCCAGGGCGGCCAGGGACCGGAACAGGGCCCGGTCGACATGGTCAAAGAGGGCGGCCAGGCCGGCCGCCGCGCGCTCCCGGCGCAGGGTCACAAGCGTGGCGGCCGAGGCGTCGCCGCCCCCGCCCCCACCCCCACCACTCACGTCTTCGGGCCAGTGGCTGGCCAGGGCGGCCAGCGCACCCTCCAGGCGCGCCCCCGCCCCCGCCTCCCCTTTTGACCGGGCGTCCCGGGCGGCGACGGCCGCCCGCACGGCCGCCGCCGCGCCCGCCCGCGCGCCGAGGAGCGCGCACAGCCCCGCCCGCTCGCCCGGGCCCGCGTGCATGTAGGTCGCGCCCCACTGGCGGGCCGCCGCGGCGGGGGGCAGGCGGGGCGGGAGGAGGGAGTGCGTGGGCGGGGAGGAGGCCGTGGACGGGGCGCCGCCAGGACCGCCCGCCGCCCCGCCGCCCCCGCCCCCGCCATGCTTGCACAGGGCCTCCAGCAGGAAGGCGCGCGCCTCGCCCGACGCGGCGGCCGCGGCCGCCAGCCGGCCGGGCACCCACAGGACGAGCTCCTCGTCGCCCGAGACCGTCTCCGCCTGGCGCGCCGCGTGCGACCGGAACAGGGCGAGCAGACCCGCCGCGGCCGCCCGGGCGACGGCCGGCTTGGTGTCCAGCAGGCGGCCGCCCACGGTGGCCAGGGCGGCCCCGCTCACGAGGTGCAAGCCCCCCGCCGCGCACGCGCACGCCGCGCCCACGGCGGCCGCCCGCACCTTGTCGTCCGGGTCCATCAGTCGGCCCGTCACCTCGGCCAGCGCTTCCTCCCGGGCCCGGGAGGCAGCAGGGCCGGGCGCCCGCACCAGGCGGGGGACGAGCCCGAGGACGTGGCGCCGCACGGCGGGCGCCTTGTCCCGGCACCGCCGCAGCAGGGCGGACGCCAGGTCCGGGTAAGCCGCGTCGAGGGCGTCGTCCAGGGGGACGGGCGGGCCGGCGGCGGTGGCGGTGGTGGCGGCCGCGGCCGCGGCCGCGGCAGGGTCGCCCCCCCCGCCCGCCTCCCCCGCCCCCCCGCCCAGGAGCAGCCCCGCCACCAAATCCGCCGCCCGGACCCGGCGGGCCGCGTCGTCGACGACCAGCTCCCTGGCCAGGTGGGGCAGGACGACCAGCAGGATGGTGGGCGCGCACGCGTGGACGGCCCCGAACAGGGCGCGCGCGTCGGCCGTGGAGAGGCGGGGTGCTGGGAGGGGGGCGTGCTGGGGGTCGCCCGCGCCGCCCTCGTCGTCCGACCCGCCCCCGCCCTCCCCGCCCTCCTCCCCACTGATCGCCCGCACCAGCAGGCGCTGCACGCGGGGCTGCATGCGGGACTGACAGGCGGTCAGCAGGTCGCGGGCCAGGGCCGCGGCGGCGGGCGAGGCGGCCGCGGCGCCGGGCAGCAGGCGGGCCAGGGCAGCGTCCACCAGGGCGGGCGGCGCTTCCGTTTCTGCCCCGCCCTCCCCCAGCATCGCCGCCAGCAAGGCGAATGCCGGCCCGCGCATGGCGGGCGCGTTGGCGGGCGAGATGGTGTCGAACACCACGGTCGCCAGGTCCCGGGCGACGGCGGGCGTGTCAAAGTCGAGGGCGAGGAGGCCGACCTTGACCTGCGGAGGAGAGGGAGAGGGAGCATGAGCGCGAGCGAGCGTTTTTTTTTTTGAACGAGCGAGCGGAGTCGGAGTCTTTGGATTGGGTGCGCCCGCACGCGCGCTTCTCTCCTCGCTCTCCCGTCCCTTACCTCGGCCAGGGCTTCCAGCACGGACACGCACAGGGCAAACGCGCCCCCCGACGCCCCGGAGGCGCCGCCGCCCGCGCCCTCCCCGCCGGGCGGGGCCTCGTCGCCCAGCCGGCGCAGCGTGCCGATGAAGGCGGCCATCACGTCCCACAGTTGGGCGGTCGTGTAGGGCGTCTCGGGGGCGGCCAGCCGCATCAGGTGGGCCAGGCAGAAGGCGGTCGCCAGGCGGACGTCCTGTGTGAAGTGAGAGTGAGGGTGGCGCGCGGGTGTCAGGGGCGGTGAGAGAGAGAGGGGAGAGCTGGCCCGACGCCGGCGTCGGGTATAGCGGCAAGATGGGTGGTGGCTTTTCGGGGCGTCGCCGGAAGGGGGTGTTGACCTAGGATGGCCCTGCGCACCGCACCAGCGTGCAGCCTAATCGATCTTCTCCATGACTGGCTCGGGCCGAGGGCGTAGAAAGCAACGCGCGCGCGCCCAAAACGCCCCTTCATTTTTTTTTCTTACCTTGTCGCGGTGGTCGAGCAAGGCCTTGGCCACGAGGGCGGGGGCCAGGGGGGACACCAGGCGGGCGCCGGCCGCGGCTTGAGGGGCGATGGAAAGGGCTTTGCCCGTGGCCTGTGAAGGAGGGGAAGGTTAGAGGCACGGGGCGCGCGACGAAAGGGGGGGGGGGGGGGGGTGCTTCGGCTTGGCTCGAGACGATTGAAAAAAGAAACGGTCGCGGGCGCGCGCTCTGGATGCCACGGCCGCCCCCACCCTCACGCCCTCTCCCACGCCCCGCCACCCCCTCAGGGGGGGGGTCGTCCCATACCCTTCCAATCCCTTACCCGCAACGCTTTGAGCAGGTCATCCTTGGCCCGGGGTGGAGGGGCCAGGTTTCTGGCGAGGGCCCTGACCACGGCGGGCGTGAGCGAGACGCCGTCGGGTGGAGGGGGCGGGGACGCGGGGGGGGCGGCTTCCTGAGCCGCCGCGGGCTCAGGGGCGGGTGGCACCCCGCGGCGGGGCGGCATTGGAGTGCGTGGTGTTCAGAGGGGGGTTGGGGTGTTGGATTGTGGGGGGGGCGAAAACGGAGCGCGCCCGGAACGAACGAAGGTGTGTTTCCGTCTCCCCCGTCCCTCACACACTTGGCTTTGTGTCTCTCTTCGCGCCCCCGCCTGCAAAACCCTCCACCTCCCATCCATTTCCGGGCCTCTCTCGGCCCGCCTGTGTGACGCCAAGACACATCGCTCGCTGCGCCTGGGGAGTCTCGCGCACGCCACTCCTGAATGCGCCCCGTCCTGGCCTCCTCTCGCCGCCGCGCTCCCTCAACCCGCCGCCGCCGCCTTGTCCGCTCCCTCCAGGCCACCGCCGCCGCCCTCGTTGCCCTTGCCATGCTGTCAGGCTTCCGCGCGCCCCTGATCAATGACGTTGCCACGGACTTGACCGACCCCCCATCCTTCCTGCCCGCCACCGGCATCGGCGGCCTGCCGCGCTCCTTCATCCCTCAAATCGCTGCCGGGTACCCAGCCCTCAAGACGTTGTCCTTGCCAGCCACGCCCCTGCCCGCCGCCGCGGCCGCCGCCGCCCGGGCCGCGGCCCGCATGCCCCGCTGGTCCCTGACCGCGGTCGACGAGGGGCGGGTCGAGGGCGTGGCCACCACGTTGGTGCTGCGCTTCAAAGACGATTTCACGTTCCGCCTAAATGAGGATGGGGCGGGCGGCTCGATATTGGATGGGCGCTCCCGGTCGCGGGTGGGGAAGGGCGATTTCGGGGCGAACGCGGCCCGGATTGAGGCCTTCTTCGGCCTGGTCCGGGAGGAGGTTGGGAGCGGTGGGCAGGGCGCGCGGCTGTGAAGAGGGGAGAAAACAGGAGAGGGGGGATGGGCCTCCCTGCATGGTTGTCCATCTGGTCTTCACAATCAACTCTTTTGGCGAACGCCTTTTTTTTTGCAAACGCCCCGCAAATATGCCGCATATTTCCTACTACAACAACTGTGAGTCAGGAGAGGGGGACGTCACTGTGTTGGTCCATTGGCCAGGGCGTTAAAAGGAGCTGGAGGGCGCGGCTGGGCGCTGGGCAAAAGAGAGGGCGAGCGCCGGCGGCGGCGGCGGCCGGCTGCGAAAAGTCGAGTGCAGTTTGTTTGCCTCGGCCCGCCTGGAGACACCGTCTGTGTCCCTTCCTTCCTTTTTCTCTCGGTTAGGTCTGGCCAATCCGTGTGCACGCTTTGAGAGTGTGCGGACCTCAACCGACGGCCCGCGCCCACCGCCCGCGCGGGCAAGTTGGGCACAGATCAAGCGGCGGCGGCGGCGCAACGGTCGAGCCGGGACGCCCGCGCCGCCTGCCCCTGTGCCCGCACCCGGACTGGCACCCGCTCCCAGTCCCCGCAGCTAGATCGAGGAGATGCTGGAGCAGACGGTCGGTGCTGATTGTGGGCCAGGGCCCACGGCTGGGCGTGAGCGCGCAGGCGTGTCTTGCGCTGTCTCTCAATCGGGCGCGTGCGTGAGGGGGCCGCCGGTCGCCGCCTGCCGACCCGCCTGCGGAGTGCTGGAAGGGCCGATCTGGCCCCGCCGCGGCGTAGATGAGAGAAGAGGGTCTGCCACACACGCCTGCCTGCGTGTGGTGGGCGATCAGGGAGGCACGGGACGGCCCGCCGTCCCGCCGCGACCGTTTTCCCTCCTGGCGATCGGCACGGAAACCTTCCTCGCCCTCAGGCCGCCCACTCCTCCTTCTCCGCGCCCCGTTTGCTCACTCCTCCTCTCTCTCTCCCTCCCTCCCTATCCTTCTCCCCCACCCCACCCCCACACACGCAGATGGGAAGACCTTCAAGAAGCCGCGCCGCCCCTTTGAGAAGGAGCGCCTGGACGCGGAAATGATGACGGTCGGCGAGTTTGGGCTGCGCAACAAGCGCGAGCTGTGGCGCGTCCAGATGGCGCTCTCCAAGATCCGCCAGGCCGCCCGCTCCCTGCTCACCCTGGACGAGAAGGACCCGCGCCGCCTGTTCGAGGGCGAGGCCCTGCTGCGGCGCATGTACCGGTACGGCGTGCTGGAGGAGGCCCAGAACAAGTTGGACTACGTGCTCGCCCTCACGCCCGCCGACTTCCTGGAGCGCCGCCTGCAGACGCTGGTGTTCAAGCTGGGGCTGGCCAAGTCGGTGCACCACGCGCGCGTGCTCATCCGCCAGCGCCACGTGCGCGTCGGCAAGCAGGTCGTCAACGTGCCGTCGTTCATGGTGCGCGTGGACGCCCAGAAGCACATCGACTTTGCGCTGCACTCGCCCTTTGGGGGCGGCCGGCCCGGGCGGAACAAGCGCAAGGCCAACGCGGCCAAGAAGGCGCGCAAGGCGGGTGGGGGCGGGGGCGGGGGCGGGGAGGAGGAGGAGGAGGCGGCGGAGGAGGAGGAGTGAACTGGGGAGAGAGTTTTCTGGGGAGGGGTGGTCCACACCTCTGTTGGATGTGTGTGTTGTTCTCTGGCGCGCACCTCCCGCGTGTGTTTTCAACACGGCAGCAGCAGCAGGCTCTCTCGCCCACCACACGCGCGCAACCATGCTGGCCACCACCGCACCGCGGGTGGCGGCCCCCCGGGCCAGCCAAGGAGCCGCCCGCCCCCGACACCAGCGGCGGGGCCGGGTCGGGCCGGTCGCCTCCGCGGCCAGCCCGCCCGAGGAGCCAACCCCCCCCGCGCCACCGCCCACCCCGCGGTCGCCGCCCCCGCGCACTGTCCCCATCGGAACCAAGGTAAGAGAGAGAGAGAGAGAGAGAGAGAGAAGTGGAAAGGAAAGGGGCGTGCAGGAGATGCGCCAAAGTGGCTAGCAGCGTCTTCCCTATTCCCGCTCACTCCTTTCTCATTCTCCCTCTCCCTACAAACAGTTGGAGCGCGTCGAGCGCCTGGGCGACGAAGCCTGGGCGGGCGTGGCGGTCGTGGACCGGGGCGAGGGCGCGGATGGCGGGGCCGGGTGAGTACAGAGAGAGAGAGAGAGAGAGAAAAAAAAAAAAAAAAAAAAAAAAAAAACCCGGCGACTGACGGCACAATCCCATCCCTCCCTTCGCCACCCTCACCCCCCCCCCCCCCCCTCCCCTTTTCTCTCGCTCCCTCAACAGCCGGTCCATCCTCCTCGCCTCCGGCGACGCGGTCGCCCTCCTCCTGTTCGCCGCCATCGGCCGGGCCAACCACGGCGAGAGCATGGCGGCCGGGCCCCTGCTGGGCACGGCCTGGCCGTTCCTGGCCGGGTGGGCGGTCGGCGCAGCCGCGACGGGCGCGCTCGGACCGGGCGCCCGGGCCGACCGCCCGGCCGCCGCGGCGGGGCGGGCCGCCAGGGCGTGGGCCGTGGCGACGCCGGTCTCCCTGACCCTGCGCGCCCTGGCCACGGGCCACCGACCGGAGGGAGCGTTCATCGCGGTCGCCGCGGGCGTCACGCTCGCCCTGCTGGCCGGGTGGCGGGCCGGCCTGGCGGCGGCCGCGCCCACCCGCGCGGCCGGGGGCGGGGGGTCGGGCGGCGCGGCGGGTCGGGGGAACCGCAAGGGGTCGCCGCTCGAGTTTTTCCAGCTGCTGACCAGCCTGACGAAGCGGTGGTGACTGTCTCGGTGTGAGTGAGAGTGTGTGTGTGTGAGTGTGTGTGTGTGAGTGAGTGAGAGAGAGACGAGAGCGAGCGGGAAAGACAAGGTTTTTTGGATCAGGTCACAAAACCAACCCATTCTTCCGACACCTCTCCCCGCTCTCTCGCACCCTCCAAACACGCACAATGGCTGCTGCCCAAGCTCAGCGGGCCCTGACCCCTCTGGCCCTACGCGTGAGCGGCGGGCTGCCGGCGGCGGTGGCGGTGGCGGGGACCGAGGTGAGAGAGCTGGGATGGTTTGAGAGGGGGAGAGGGAGCATGCCCATGGAAAACGCTTTTTCCTACCGTCACACCCGCCCGCGCGGCTGCCCGCCCTGTCCATGCCTCCTGCTCCACCCCAGTGTATGTGGTATGTCATATTGCGTCCACCAAGGGTGTGGGAAGGCCAATGCACGGGCACGGCGGGGCGGCGGGTCGATCAGACGGGTCCCTCTGTCCGCCGGGGTCGGGCGGCGCGTCCTCGTCGGCGCGAGTCCTAGTCGTCGCTCGTGCCCCGCGCGCCGCTGACACGCACTCTCACGCCCCCTTCTCAGGCCACCTCGCCCCGCGCCGAGGCCACTTACGAACACCTGGTCGCGCCCAAGCCCCAGAAGGTAAGAGAAAGGGGCGGGGTTGGGGGCGGCATTGGTGACGGAAGAAAAACCAAACCTCGCTTGGCTGCGGCGGACAACAAAGAAGAAGAAGAAAAAACAAAGGGGAAGGCCCCCGAGGTGTGTGGTGCCTGCACCGCTCCGGTCCCCCATCACGCCCCCAATGCGGGTGCCCATATGGAGCAGTAGCTTTGTCCCTATCGCCCGGTGGGGAGGGAGGGATTCCGGAACGCCCGCACCGGGCCGTCGCCGGCCGAGGGGGAAGGCAGCACAACAAAAAGCGCCCGTTTCTTTTTGGCGCGTTTTTTTTGCCCCCGCACAGCCCGGCAATCAAATACCACCCCTCTCCCGCCCCGCCCTTACCCCTCTCCCCCTCCCCACAGTCCTTCACCATCCACATCGGCGGCAACCTCCGCCTCCCCTCCCGCCCCCGCCCCGCCGTCGCGCCCACCACCGCCGCCGCCCCCGCCCCCACCACCCGCTTCCGCGACGTCTTCGAGGGGGTGCCCCTCGCCGCCTGGGCCGAACGGCTGGGTGCGCGCGTGGTGGCCTCGCCCGCCTACGAGGCGATCCAGGCCGACCAGGCCGCCCAGAAGGCGGCTGTCAGAGCCGGGGCGGCCGCGGAGGCGCCGCCCATGCTCTCCGTCCCGCACCTCCTCCCCTTCACGCGGTGGGCGTCGTCCTCGCCGTCCGTCCGGGCCACGCTGGTCGCGCCGCCAGCAGCCGACCGGCCCAAGGCTCGCCTCTCCTGGTACCACCCGGACGATGGCATGGTGCCCCGTGGCTGGTGGAAGGGCGGCCTGCTGGCGGACCTGGCGTACTACAAGCCGTTTGCGGCGGTGGAGGAGGTGGCGGCTTAGAATGGTGTTTTAGAGAAAACGGACACGAGAAACGAAAACACCACACCTGTGTGCGTCCCCCCCTTTTTGCAGATACTTGCCCGTGCCACTGCTCCCATTCTGATCATTTGCGTGTATAAGTGTGCCTGCCCCCGTCCCCCGTCGGAACACGTCCCTTCACATTTTTGCCGTGTGTGAATGACTTCCATTTCGTTTTGCAGCCACAGCTCCCTCTTGCTCTCACCTCTTCTTCCTCTTCGTTCTCGTGCTCTCTTTTCTCTCACTGGTTGCCGCCACCACCACCCGCCGGCGCGGACGCCCCACTGCGCAGCATGGCCCAGAAGGCGGCCTCGCCAGACGCGGTAGCAGCGGGCTTGGGCGCGGCGGGAGGTGGAGGAGGAGGCGGCGCCGGCGCAGCATGCGGCACGGGCGCGGCCGCTGCTGCCTTGGGCAGCGCCTCGGCCGCCTCCTTGCCGCCCTTCCTCCCGCCGCGCCCCGTCATCCGTGCAACCAGGCCCATCAGCCCGCCCTGCTTGGCAGGGGCAGCCGCAGGGGCGGCAGCAGCGGGTGGCGTCGGGGCGGGAGGCGGTACGGTGGGCGGCGGTGAGGGCGGGGCGGGCACGGGGGCGGGCGCCGGGGTTGGAACGGCCGCCGCGTCCGCCGCGCCTTTCCCGCCACCCCGCGCCCGTCGGCCTTTGGGCGCAGCCGCAGCAGCAGCAGCAGGCGCCGCCACCCCGTCGGCCTGCAGGGAGGCCAGTAGGGCCGCCCCCGACGGCGACGGCGGGGGCGGGGGTGCCTTTGGCCGCGCCCCGCCACCCCCGCCACCCACCCCGAGCACCCGTTTCAGGGCGTCCACGTTGGCCGGCGAGGGCGGGGCGGGCTGGGCCGGCGCGCCCACGGTGAAGCCTTGCAGCTGGGCCAGTAGGGCCGCCCCCGTGGGAGGAAGGGGCGGCGCGCCGGGGGCAGCGCCGGCCGACGGGCGCGGGCCTGCGGCAGCCCGGGGCGCCCCCGGCACGGCCGCCCCGGCCACCACGGCCGCCGCGGTCGGCCGCCCGCCTCGCCCCATCCCAAACCCGCGCGCGTCGGAAGCGGGCGGGTCGGCCGGGCGCGCCCGCTCGGCGGAGACGCCGATCACGCCCCCGCCCAGGCGGCGGGGCTTGGCAGGGGTGGTCGCGGCGGCGGGCGCGCCCGCAGCCGCCGCCCCCTCGACACTCCGCACGACCACGGGCGCGTCCGCCCCGCTCGCCGCCAGGGCGTGCGGCTTGGACAGGTTGAGCAGGGCCTCCGGCGATACGACCGCGCCGGACGCGCCCGCGCACCGGCCGTGCAGGTCGGACCCGCCCGCCCAGGGGCAGTCAAAGAGGACCTCCACGGCTTCCTCCTCGTGCACGCCCACCACAGTGCCCCGCGCCCCAAAGGGCGGGGGCGCGGCGGTCGCGTCCCCGCTGCCGGGGGCGGCGATGGAGGCCACCCGATCGCCCACGTCAAAGGTCCCGCCCGCCAGGGCGGTGGCGGGCCCGGACCGGGAGGCCGGCGGGAGGAGCAGGGCGGGGGCGACATTTGCCATCTCAACCTCCGGCAGGGCGCCCGGCTCGGGGGCGGTGGCCGCGTCGCCCAGCCCACCGCCCGGCATGGTCAGCTGGAGGGCCCGGATAGCGGCTTCGGGGGCCACCCGGGACGTCGTCCTGACCAGGGGGCGCCTGGAGAGGGGCTGGCCCCTCAACCAGGCGGCGGCCGCGGCGACGGCGGCCGCCTGGGCGGCCGGGCCGTCGCCCGGGACGAGGGCCGCGACCGTGTCCGCGTCCGGCCCGCCCCCGCTCCCGGGCCCGCCGTCGGGCGCGTCCGCCAGCGCAAACACCCAGGCGTGCTTCGCCTTGTACGCGCCCAGGGCGTCCAGCAGGGCGGGCGAGTAGAGCCAGCCCCGGTCGTCCGGGGCGGGCGTCGCGTAGTCGGGCACGCACAGCCCCCGGCCGGCGTGCTTGACGCACAAGCCGACGTCGACCTTGTCCGGCCCGAACCGGCCACCCGCCTTGCCACCGGGCAAGGGCACGAAGAAGGGCCCCGTGATGCGGCCCAGCGCGCGCGGGGACAGGCCCAGGCGGCGGGCCACGCTGCCCGACGGCAGGTACTGGACGGACACGGTCGCCAGGATGCGGCGGGCGGCGCCGCCCGCGGCGGCCGCGGCCGCGGACGCGGGCTTCAGGGCGATCGTCAGGCGCTCCACCGCGGGCGCGGCCTTGGCGGCCTTGCCCCCTCCCTGCCTGCCCACGGGCTGGCCACCCTTGAGCACGGTGCACAGGGCACCATAGTGCGCGCGGCCCAGGAACAGGGCGGCCGAGCCGGCCTCCAGCCCCGCCGCGCCCGCCGCCGCCGCCGCGACGGCCGCGTCCAGGCGCGGGGAGGGCGCCGGGTTGGTGCGCAGGATCAGGGAGGGCGGGACGGCCAGCTCCTTGCGCGCAAACCGTTTCTCCACGCTCCCGTCCAGGGCCCGGACGAGGCCCTCCACGGGCCGCACGCACACCAGCATGCCCAGGACGGGGCCCACGTCCACGCCCTGGCGGGTCATCAGCTCGGCCGCCTGCTTGGCGGCCTCCGACCGCCAGGCGTCGGACGCGGCCTGGTCGAGGGCCTCCTCGCCCGCCGCCGTGACGCGCACCCGCCCGTCGCACACGGCCGTGACCGCCGCCTCGACCAGGTAGGGCCACTTGACCCAGCAGCGCTGGCCGATGGCGGCCGCGCCCGCCGCGGAGGCGGCGCCTGGCGGGGAGGGGCAGCCGACGCCGGGCACGGAGGGGCGGAGGATGACGGAGGGGCGGCGCGAGGCGAGGCCGAGCACGTTGACGCCCGCCGCCTGCAGGGTGGCCGTGAAGGGCAGGCCCCGCAGGGTGGGGAACCCGGGCGCGGGCGGGGCGCCCCGCTCAGCCGGCCCGCCCGGCGGCTCCGGCGTGAAGCCGGGCTCGCCGTCCGGCAGGGGCGGCGGCGGGGGCATGCGGACCATGCGGGAATTGCAGGCCGTGACGGAGGCGAGGTGGGCCGGCAGGGTGGACACACAGTCCGGCTCTTGGGCCCCTCTCAGGGGCAGCGCCGCGCCAGGCGCGGGCGGCGGGGGCGGCCCGCCGCTGCCCGGCAGCACGCCCCACACCAGCACATCTCCCGCCGAGTCCCGGCCCCGCTCCTCCGCCGTCAGCGCGCCCCGCGGGATGGACGCGTACGCCGCCAGCAGCCGCCCCTCATCCACAAAGGGGATGAGGACGACCCCCTCCCACTCTGCCCGCTTCCCTTCCATGTCCACCTCGAACTCGGCCGGGTAGAAATCGGCGATTGGCGAGTGCGGGTCCTCCATGAGGCGGCGGAAGGGGGCCGGGAGCAGGGCGGCGGAGGCGGCGGGCTGGACGGCCATCAGCTGCTGGAAGGGCGAGAAGGGCGCGCCCCGGGTGAAAGTCGGCCTGGCCTTGGTGGCGGCCGCGGCCGCGGCGGCCGCCGCCAGTTCGGCAGCCGTCGGCGCAAAGTGGGCGGGGTAGAACCAGGTCCAGGACGCCACCCCCCGGTAATAGTACTCCAGCACCCAGGTGATGCCGGCCAGGTAGGCGTCCGCGATGGCCCGGCGGGACGCGGGCGAGCGGGCGCCCAGCTTGGTCGTCCAGTAGCGGTGCGTCCAGGCGGCGTGGCCAGCCGCCGTGTCGCCCCCCGCAAAGAGGGCCCGCGCCTCCACGGACATCATGGTGGGGCCGGCGGGCGCAGCCGCGGCGCCCGCCGCTGTCTCCACAGGCACACCACCTTCGATGGGCTCCCCCTCCAGGGCGGCCATCAGGGCCAGGTCGGCGGGGCCGGCCGGGTGGGGCAGGGTGGCCGCGGCGAGGTCAACCACGAGCGCCTCGGGTTCTACGGTGCCCGCCTCCCCGTCCGCTTCGTCGGCCAGGGCGGCGAACGCGGAAGCTGCACCGTACCCCTTGGGCGCGGCGGGGGGCGGCGGTGGCGGGCGGGGCCGGGGCGGGGCACGCGGGGGGGCAGGGGCGGCGGCGGCGGCGGTGTTGCTGCCGTACCCGCCACCCGGCCGCCCGTGCCCGCCCCCACCCCCATTCCGGTTGTCCCGCCGCGCCGTCCGGGCCTCATAATCCTCCGCGTCCACGGCCCGGGCGGCCAGAATTTCGCCCTCCAGGGCGGCCAGCTCCGCCAGGAGCGCGCCCAGGCGGCCCCGGTCCAGCGCGCCGGCCTTGGTCAGGTAACCCCCCAGGCGGGGCAGGAGTTTCTTGTAGAGCGCAAACATGGTGTCCAGGGCGCCCTCATTGATGTCCAGGGTGGGCAGGGGGGGCAGGAAGTCATTGCCGACCAGCATGCAGAAGAGCACGAAATCGTCGATGACGCGCTCGTGGTCATACGGGAAGGCGATAGTGGGCGCGCCGGTGGACGGGTGCGTGAAGGCGGCCCGGAACTCGGCGTCCATGTAGTCCCGCACCAGCCCCAACTGGAACAGGATGAAGTGTTCGGCGGACGGGTTTTCCAGGGCCTCCCGGGAGGGCTGGCCCTTCCCGCCGCCCCCGCCGAAGCGGACGACCTCGCGTAGCAGGCAGAAGTTGGGCTCGTGCGTGACAAGGGCCAGCATGATGAGGTCGGCGTCCAGCCCGTACAGGCAGTGGCGCTGGCGGGGGGCGTAGCCGGGCTGCACGCGCGCCCATCGGATGTACTCCATGATCTTGTGCTCGCCCTCGCCCGGCACGTCATGCCCGGACAGGACGATGGCGGGCGCCCGCCAGGCCGGGTCGTCGGCGAGCTTGCGGCGGACGAAGAAGCGGAGGTGGGCGCCCAGGCGGGCCATGAACGGCGTGCCCGGAGTGATGCAGTTGGAGTCAAACGGTGGGGCGGTTGTTGTTGAAGGGGGTGCGCCGCCGTGACCACCGCCACCGCCACCGCCGAACAGGAGCTCGGCTTCCGCCTCGGCCTCGGCGGCCAGGCGCTCCAGGGCGGCTTTGAAGCGGCGGGACCGCTGCTGGTTCATTTTCGCGCGCGGCGCGACGCCGTCAATCGCCATGAAGAGCAGCTTGCGCGGCTGCACGATCGAGAACAGCTTGTCCAGGTAGGCGAAGATGCGGAGGACCATCTGTTCCTCCGTCAGCCGGGTGGTCGGGTCGTTGCCGTGCGTGCAGTTGTGGATGATGCCGTTCATGTCCTGCAAAGTGGGAAAAAAAATGAGTGAGAAAACAGGTGGGTTTTCTTCGCTGTTTTGCGCTGTATGATTGCCTCCCTCTCTCTCTCTCAGCCGGGGTCTCGATGCGTGTGTGACCCTGAGGGCGTGGCGGAGAGAGAGAGAGAAAGAGTGTGCGGGGCCGCGGGCGGCGGTGTGCTCTCCCCCTGCCGCTGGGGCGAGGTTGGAAGAGAGAAAACGCCGCAAGCTCTCTCATCGCCTCCGCCCCGTACTCTCTCTCAACTCACCAGGTACAGATTGTCCACTTCCGGTACGTGCGTGCCCAGGACGGGCTGGTTGACCAGCGGGTACCGCTCGGACAGCCAGCGGTAGAACTTGGGGATGCCTGTGTGTGGAAGCGGAGAGGGAGGAGAAAGAGATGAGCGGCGGCGAAAGAGATCGGTGAGACCGAGAGGGCGTGCTCGAAGGCGGGGCACCGGCGTCCGCGTCTTGACGCGCTGTCACAACACCCCAGACCGCCCAAGGTCCATCTGAGCGTGCGCTAAGGGTGGGCTGGGGAGCGGGCTGCGCGGCGCGGTGCGGCCTTCACGGGGAAGGACGCGCCAGCAGTCGCTGGCCGCATTTGCTCGCCTCCCTCTTGTGCGTGCGTGCGTGCGTGCAAAAGGGGCGGGACGCACCCATGGTGGCGGTCGGGGTGGGGTGCCAGCAGGCGTTCCGGCGGCCAGTGCGAGGCGTGTGCTGGGCGTGGGCGGTGAGCGGCGTTCAAGAGAACGCCTCTGAGCTAGAACGAACGAGTGCAGATGAACCAGGCCAGCAGGGCTGGCCTTAAATCACATTGTGCGCTTCTTTTACACGACACACACACACACACACCAGGGCACCGCACGAGCGCGCGCAACGACGCGCACGCCCGCGAGTTCCCCTAAAGCCATAGAAAAAGGGAATCCTCTAAAAAAAACACGGCACCAGGCAAGGGAAAAATCACGCAGCAGGGGGGGAGCGCAGACAACCGCAGCGCCCCCCCCCCATCATTTCTCACCGCCACGGCGGCCGTCAAAGGAAGAAAAAAATGAGTTTCAAAAAATACACGCACACACACCACGTATCACCGCTTAATTCAGGGAATCAGGGCGTGGCGGTCAGAGAACGAGGCGCCCTCTTCCTTCACTTGGCCCCCGACGCGGCAAAGCCGGCCGCAGGCGGCGCGGCCTTGGCCGCGGCCGCCTTCTTCTCCTGGGGCGACGCCGCCGCGAAGGCGGCGCCGCCCGTCGCCTCGGCCTCGGCCATGGCGGACGCCATCATGGCGACGCCGGAACCGATGCCCACACCCGCGCCGGCGAGCTAAAAAAAGGGGGGAGAGAAAGGAAAGGGGTGAGATTTCGGCTTGCTTCCAGTTTTCCATCCACCCCAGCCAGCACTGTTGTGCGTCGCCCTCTCTCTCTCCTCTCCATATGTCTACACTTTCACTCACCGCGCACAGGCCCAGCAGGGACAGGGAGGCGTTGACGTAGGCAGACATGGTTGGGAGAGGGAAGGAAGGGGGCGGGAGGGCTGTCTAGAGGAGGCTGTGTGATGAGAGAGAGAGACAAGGAAGGGGCAAAAGGGGGTGAGAGGGTCAAAAAAAAAGAGGGCGGCGGCGCTGTGGCAGAGCCCCCCGTATCGCGTCCCAACAGCTGTAGCCGCCATCCAATCTTCCCCCCCTACACGCCGGGCGTAGAGAGCAGGAGCTGGGGCGCCCTGTGCGCGAGGTTGCGCGTGAAAAGCGGGCGTGCCGGGCCCGTGGGAGGCGGCGAATCAGAGGAGGGCACCACCAACGGCCCAGAGGAGGGGGGCGCGCGGCGTTGTGTTCCCACTCCCGCGCCGCCTGTCCCGGAAGGGGGGGACGCCCAGGGCGACACCCCCGTCCACACACACCACTGTGCTCAGCGATGGCTGGGGCACGCTGTAGAGGGGTGAGCGGGGGGGGGTGCCCGTAGGGGGCCAAACGCGCGCCCAAACACAAACACGGGGGCGGCGGGCGCGCGCTGGGGCTGCCCTCTCGTCCGTCCGTCGCGCCCCCCCCCCCTCCGCTGCCTCCGCTTCCTCCGATACCCACACCCCCGCCCACCCCGCCCCGCCCGCCCGGCCGGCGGGGTTGTTTTGTCAGACAACGTGCGGGGCTGATGGTGGGGAAGCGAGGGAGGTGGGGCACCCGGAAGGCCCCCACTGGCCGCACGTCTGTCGCGGATTTCTTACCTTGAAAATGCAGGAGTGAGAGAGCACAGTCCCCACGCGCATCTCAGTCTCTCTTCTTCTATTCTCCGCCGTCCCCCACCCCCGACACGCCCCTCCAACCTCAGCCATGGCCTCCTTTGCCTCCCTGGGAGCCGCCCAGGAGCAGCGCCTGGTCCGCGCCAACACGGCCGCCTTCCTCAAGTCCCGCTTGGAGGCGTTCGTCGAGGCGGGCGTGCTCTCTAAAACTGCCCTCACCGCGCTCGCGGTTGCGGCGCCCGCCTCCACAAACGCCTGGTCCGCCGGCGTGCCCACCACCTTTACGACTCGCCGCCCGGAGTGGGCGTACAAGCACGTCAAATCGGCAGTGCCGGGTGAGTTTTGGGGCGGGGGCAGGGAGGGCAAAGGGGTGGGCGGGCTTGCGGAAGCGGAGAGAGGGAGGCGAGAAGAGAGAGCGCGCAGGCGCGGCCGGCGCTGCCCGCCGCCGCTCCAAAGATTTTCTTCCAACCCGTCCCTCACCACTGTCCCCCCTCACATCCCCCCCCACACACACCCTTACGCGCGCGCATCGCAGTCCCTCGCCCGCACACGTCCGCCGTCGACGCCTGGCTCCTAGGCTCCCGGGTCTCCATGGGCCGGGCCAAGTGGGAGGCCCCGGCCGTGGCGGGCGGGGAGGCGGCGGCCGCGGCCGCCGAGGCGGCCGCCCCGGGCAGCACGCGCGCGTCCATCTTCTCGGTCGCCGACGGCCGGCGCCTGGCCCAGGAGCCCGTCCGCCACCTGACCGCCTTCGAGGCCGCCCGGGCGGCTCGGGTGTCGGAGGCGGCCGTGGACGCGCGCACGCTCGCCGGCCTGCAGCTGCTCCCCCGCTTCACGCCCGGGCGGGCGCTGCTGTGGGGGTCCATCCTGGCGGCCTGGTGCACGGCGGGCGCGGCCGTCGCGGCGGGCCGGTCCCTGGGCGCCCGCACGCTGGAGGACCTCCCCACCGCGATGCGGGCGACCCTGGCGCCCGTGGTTGGCGCCCTGCGCGCCCGGGCGGGGCCGGCCCGGGAGGCCCTGGCGCCCATCTTTTTTGCGGGCGCGCGCGATGGGACGCCCGGGGAGGTGGCCGCGGGCGCGACGGACCTGGCCCAGCGGCTCAAGGGGCGCCTCGCCAGCAGCAGCAGTGCCGCCGTCTAGAGTAGAGGGTGGGGTCGTGCTTTCTCTTTCTATCCATTCTTTCCCGGGGGCGCCTGAGCAGCACCAGGCAGCAGCAACCGTTTTAGAGAGGGGGGGCGGCATTTTTCTCTTACTTTCCACTCTTTCCCTGGAATTTCTAGCCCTGTGCATGGGCGCACGTAGCACGCGCGTGTGGGTCGCGTATCCCCTCAGCTGCCTCTTTCTTTATTCAACTCTCCAGCGTGTGAGTGTGTGTGTGAACAAAAACTAACCGCCCTATTGCATTTCTCTATTCCCGCCGCCGCCTCCGCTCCACCTCTGCGAGCAGCGCCGCCGTTTCGGCTGCCTCCAGGGCGCCAGGATCCTCACCCCTCACCCTCAGCCACACGCCCATCGCGGCGGCCGCGTCCTCGGCCGGGCAGTGCGTGCCGCGCCCCCCAGCCTGGATGGGCGGCAGGCCCGCGGCGGACGCGGCTCTCACCAGGCGCATGCGCGCCAGGTGGTGAGTGTCGGCCAGGGCACACGGCAGGGCGTCTGCGTCGAGGCCCAGGGCGGCCAGGTCGCCTCGGAGCCCATGGCCGACGAGCGTGGTGGCGGGCGGCGGGCCGGCCAGGGCGGCAACCACAGCGGCGCCCGCCTGGCCCGCCCCCAGGCGTGTGCCCTGCGGTGGGGCGGGGCGCTGGCCACGCCTCCCGCTCACGCGCTCCCACCCGCCACCCAGCATGCCATCCGGCGGGTCGATGGTCGCCCACAGGACGGCGACCCCGTCCGCGTCGACGAGCGCGAGCGCGGCGGGGACGCACACCAGGGGCGGCCCGGACCGCTGGGGCGGGTTGCGCCGGGCCGCGGCTTTCCGGGCGGCCCGGCCCTGGCGGGCAATGGCGGGATGGGGAGCTGGTGGTGGGGCTGATGCTGTCCCCGCCGCCGCCGCCCGGTAATGGTCGAACTCGACGTCCAGGGCGAGGACGCGGGTGGTGGAGGGTGCCGAAGGTTGAGGAGGAGGAGGTGGCAGCGGCAGCGCAGGCGGCGCGGAGCCTCGTCCGCTGGGGCCCGCGGCGTGAGGCATGCACGCCCTGTCGCCTCGCCTGGCCAGCATGTCCGGGCCGTGTGTGCGTCGGAGAGCGGGCGCGTGCGTGTGTGTGTGCGCAAGCCACATTGAGAAAAATGAAGAGAGGGGGAGGACGGGCGAAAAAGAGAAGACCCACACAGTCTTGAAACGCCCACGCGCTTCTCCACACCTTTCTCCTCGCGTCGTCCCCCCCCACACACACTCACGGCTGCGTCCCGAGACCACACACACACACACACACTCCTCACCCACCCTCGGGCCAAGCGAGCGAGCGCGCACACACACGGAGAGGCACGCTGCTGCTCTCCTGCTGGCTTTCTCGCGCGCCCGCATCGCTCTTTTCTTGTCATCCCCACACACACGCCCACCATGGCCACCGCCGCGCCCGCCTCCGCCGCCAAGGGCGACCGCCTGCGCGGCCTGTTGTTTGCGGCGGAGGCCGCGGACAAGCGGGGCGACCTGGTGGGGGCGCAGGTGAGGGAGGGCGAAGCAGCTGTCGTCGAAACACCGCCCGCGCGGAAAAAAAAGCGAGCACGCGACCACTCAACTCCTTCTCTCTCTCCCTGTCTCCCCCAGTCGCACTGGCTCCAGCTGCTCCAGTTCCTGCAGGCGGACGGCCTGGCCGACGTGACGACCGCCGCCCACACGGGCCGCCTTGGGCGCCTGTGCACGGCCCGCCTGCACGCGATCGCAGTCCAGCAGATTTCTTGTGGTGGTTCGGGGTGTCCGCAGCCGCCCGCCGTCGCCGCCGCCACCGCTGCCTCGGCCGACGCGGCGGCCGCCCAGGCCACCGACCTGGCGGGCCGCCTGTCCCTGCGGTCGGCCGGGTATGGGTCCCTGTTCGCGGCGGCCAGGGCGGTGGAGGGTGGCGGCGGGTCTGGGGCGGTACCGGCGGACGGGTTCCCGCATCATGCGACCCCCTCTGGCGAGGGGGCCGCCGCCCCTGCTGCTGCGCCGGCGCCCGCGTGGGCGGCGGCTGAGCCCACCCACGCCCGCAAGCGCGCCTTCCCGGGCGCCGAGGGCGGCGGTGGCGGCGACGCGTGGCGGGGTGCTGCCCAACCCGCCGCCGCCCGCCTGCCCCTGGGGCCCAACGCGCACCGCACCAACGCCGGCGGCGGCGGCGGCGGGCCTCCACAGCAGCCGCCCTCCTTCACCTCGGCCCGGGCCAAGCTGCAAATGGACGCCCTGACCAAAGCCGGGGGCGGGCGGGGCGGGGGCCGGGGCGGCGGGCGCGCGGGCAGTGCGGGCTTTGACCCGGCCGCCTATTCCTCGGGAGACATGTTCCCCGGCGGGGCGGGCGCCTTCCACCACGGCGGGCGCGGCGGTGGTGGGGGCGGCGGCGGTGGGGGCCCCCGCCCGGGCTTCGTGCCGCCCTTTGTGGCCAAAGCCCTGGGCGGGCCGCCAGCCCCAGGCGGCGGGGGGGGCGGCGCCGCCGCCGCCGCCCCGCCCGCCGCCGCTCCATCAGATGGCCCCCTCTCCGAGCGCACGCTCCGCCTGCTCGCCCGCCCGGACGGCACCCTGCCCGACGCCCTGGCCCGCCTGGAACCCTCCACCCTGGAGACCATATGCAATGAGGTCATGGACGGCGGGGCTGACGTGGCGTGGGAGGACATCGCGGGCCAGGCGGCCGCCAAGGCGCTCGTCCAGGAGCTCGTCGTGTGGCCGATGCTCAACCCGTCCCTGTTCCAGGGCCCGCGCGCCCCGCCCCGGGGGCTGCTGCTGTTCGGGCCGCCAGGCACGGGCAAGACGCTCCTGGGCCGGGCCGTCGCCTCCAACGTGAAGGCCACCTTCTTCTCCATTTCCGCCTCCTCCCTCACCTCCAAGTGGATTGGGGAGGGCGAGAAGCTGGTCAGGGCGCTCTTTGCGTGCGCGGCCGCGCTGGCGCCCTCTGTCGTCTTCATCGATGAGATCGACTCGCTGCTGTCCGCCCGCCGCGGGGATGGCGGGGAGCACGAGGCGTCCCGCCGCCTGAAGACGGAGATGCTGGTGCAGATGGAGGGGTGCGCGTCCGCACCCGCGCCCGCGGCGCCGACGGCAGGTGCCGCGGCAGGCGGGGCGCCCGGGGGGGGGGGGGGCACCGGCGGCGGCGGCGTGCTCGTCATCGGCGCGACCAACCGCCCGGAGGAGCTGGACGAGGCCGCCCGCCGCCGCATGCCCAAACAGCTGTACGTGCCGCTGCCGTGCGGGGCCGCCCGGGCGGCCATGCTGGACCGGGCCCTGCAACCGCGCGCGGACGCGGGCGGGGGTGGGGGTGGGGGTGGGGGGGCGGGGGTGACCCACGCGCTCAGCCCGGCGGACGTGGGGGTGGTGGTCGCCAGGACCGCCGGCTACTCGGGCTCCGACATGCGGGCCCTCATCCAGGAGGCCTGCCAGGGGCCGGTCCGGGACGCCCTGCGCCGGCCGGCGACGACGGCTGGAGAGGGCGGCGGCAGCGGCGGCGGCGGCGCGCCCGGCGCGCGCCCGCCCCCCCCTGCCCTCGCCGGCCTCACCCCGGCCGACCTGCGCCCTGTCACCCTGCGCGACTTTGCGGCCGCCGCCCGCGTGCAGCGCCCCTCCGTCGCGCCGGAGGAGGTGGCCCGGTACGAGGCGTACGATGCCAAGCATGGGGCCAAGTATGTGGAGGGCGGGGTGGAGGACGTGGAGATGGAGTGGTAAGATTGGAAGATGAGAGCTAAGAGGAGCGCGCCACGCTGCTTTCACACACACACTCATCTGCTGTCTCAAATCGGCGTCTCTCTCTCTCCCACGGCACGCACATCCATGCGCCGCCCAGGCCCGTCGCCTGGCCGGCCGACAGGCGCCGCCAGCCGGGCCCGCCCGCCCCGGCCCGCTGGCGCCCGCGGGCCGCCGGCGGGCACGCTTGCGGTGCACCGCGAGCCCGCGCCGGCGCTGGTTGCAGCCGGGCCGTGGTCGCGCCTCGCCGCGCCCGCCTCCACCTCGGGACGCGCGTGTGCTGCCACCACACGATGCCAGGCCCTGCCCGTCACGGGGCGGGACGCTGCGTTGGACGTGGTGGCGGGGGGAGGGGGCGGCGACGAGGGAGCAGCAGTCTCCGAGGACCCTCCGACCACCCCGGCCCTCGCCGCCCCACCACCGCCCCCACGCCGTTTCACTGCCTTTTCCCCCGCGGACGCCGTCTCCGCCCGCCTGCGGGGCGTGCGCCGCGTCTTCCCCACCTCCAACAACTCGCCAGACCTGTGCGTCCTCGTCACGTCGCTGTCCCTGGACGACGCGCCCACCGCCGCGGCCATCCTGGTGGACTCCTTTGCCGACGCCATGCGCACGCCCGCCTGGGCGCGGGGGTCGCTGGCCGCGCACATCGAGGCTTACGTGGGCGACCACGTGCGCATGGTGCCCCGGGCCCTGTTGCTGGGGGCGCGGCTGGTGCCGGTGGCGGTGGTCGGAGGAGAGAATGGAGAGGCGGGTGACTTTGAGGAGGGTGACTTTGAGGAGGAGGCCGCGGCCGCCGCCAAGGCCGACCCCCTCGCGGCTGCGCTCTCCCCTGCCGAGGCCGCGTTTCCCCTCATCGGGGTGGGCGAGCTGTCCTTTTCCGAGACCACCCGCGTGCGGGGCCTCACCCTGAACCCGCCCACCGATGGCGCCTACCTCTGCAACATGGCCGTCGCGCCCGCCGCCCGGGGGTGCGGCGTGGGCGCGGGCCTGCTCGCGGCGGCCGAGGACGCGGCCGTCGTGGGCGGCGCGCGCGAGGTCTACCTCCACCTGCGCGACCGGGATGGGGACGGCCCGGGGGGGCGGCTGTACGCGCGGGCCGGGTACCGGGCGAGCGGGCGGGACCCGGCGCTGCTGGCGCTGGTGCTGGCGCAGGACCGGCGGTCGCTCATGCGCAAGCGGTTGTGGTAGAGGTGGGAGCTTTGGTTGATCGAGGCAGAGAGAGAGTAGAGATCAGGAAGAAGAAGGAAGATGGGCTAACGAAAACAAAACACGGGCAACGATAACGAAACACACGTCTCTCTCGCCCTCATTAGCGCCTCCCTCCCTCCTCGTTCGCGCCTCGCCTCACTTCTTCTTCCTCTTGGCCGCCACAAACACGGAGCCTTTGTCCCCTCGGCTCACCCTCAAATCGCCGTCGAGGTACGTGGTCTCAATCCAGCCGTTCGGGTTGAAGGCGGTCAGGGGCAACGACAGCAGGGTCCGCCCGCCGCCGCCGCCACCGCCGCCGCCGCCGCCGCCGCCGCCGCTCCCCAACCTCAACGCCAGGCGCGTGAACTTGACGTCCGTCCGCGCCCGGCCGCACGCCCGGCCGACGGCCGGCGTCACTGCCCCGGGTGGCGCGGGGCAAGCCGTGCCCTCCACATCCAGCTCGCCATCCAGGCCGCCGACCAGGCGGAAGGCCGCGACGTTGCTGACGGTGCCCGCGGCCGCGTCGATGCGCTGGGCCGTGCCGGTGGAGGTGACAAACCACTTGCCCACCGGGCGCAAAGCCTGAATGATGGGGCCTTCCAGCCCGCCCGTCCGCTTCTCATAGGCCGACCTGTCGGCCGCGGCCGCCTCGCCCTCCTCGCCCGGGCCGCTGTAGATCAATCCCCACTCGCCGGACAGGCCGCCCGCGTTCAGGGCCGCGTCGGTCGCAGGGGCGGCAGCCTCCAAGGCAGCGACGGCACGCAGGATGGCGACCCGGGCGTTGGGGTCGGCGGTCTTGCCTCGGTCGGTGCCCGCGGCCGCCCGTAGGACTGCAGCCTTGAGGGCGGGCACGTCGAGGGGGGCTGGGGCTGCTGCGACTCGGACAGAGGGGCGGACGGACATCCGCCGCCTGCCTGCGAGGCACCGGGCGGGCCGCGGGTGGGCATGCACGAGAGCTGCCATCGGGAGTATGAAACGAGAAAGTGCTCAGTTCATTCACCGGGCTGCCCTCCTGCGCCCACACACACTTGGGGCACCACGCACACACGCCACACACACGCTGCACACGCCAGAACCATGGCCACCACCGTCACCATCCAGTCCCGGTCGGGCGCGACCATCGTGGACAAGCTGCGGGTGGAGGGGGTGAGTTTGAATGATGAGAGAGGAGGAGACAAATGCGCGCACGAGACGCTCTGAGTCAAAATTCAGAGCAGGCCTCTGGCGCGGTCGTTGGCCGTGGTATTGGCGCGCGCTGCCGGGGGCTGCAGTGAGCCCTCAATGGCGTGCATCCACGGGCAGAGTCCTCGGACGCGCAGTCATTGCGGACGCCCGCGGGGAAAGACGCGGCACAAGAGAGCGGGATGCAGCGGGATGCTTTTGGCCGGCTTCTCGCCACAGGGCCACGCCTTGCGCCGGCCCAGCCGGATGCTGCATGGCCTGCCGTAGGGCAAGCGAGATAGACGCATCATCCAGCGGGCTGGAAATTGGGAGGCTACCCGGGTTGCGCGTCTCCGCGCGCAAGCGAAGGCGTGGCCGATCGACACTGCGCGCTCTCAAGACCACCATCACCCTCCATCCGCGCTCTCCATCCAGGCCACCGTCGCCGACCTCCAGGCCGCCTTCGCGTCGGCCAAGCCCAAGTTCTACCCCTCTCGCCAGCGCTTCACCCTGACGACCACCCCTGCCGGCGAGAAGCGGCCGCCCTCCCTGGCCACCAACAAGAAGCTGGCCGACTACGGGGTCGTCGACGGGACGCCCCTCGTCTTCAAGGACCTCGGCCCCCAGATCGGGTACTCCACCGTCTTCTTCTGGGAGTACTTCGGGCCCATGGTCGCGTACGCGCTGGTCTACTTTTTCCCGGGCGCTGTCTACCCCTGGGCCGCGTCGGCGGGCAAGTGGGGCTCGCACTCCACCACCCCGGCCAAGCACCCCGTCCAGGCCATGGCGCTGGCTTACTGGACCTTCCACTACGCCAAGCGCCTGGCCGAGACGTTCTTCGTCCACAAGTTCTCGCACGGGACCATGCCCCTGACCAACCTGTTCAAGAATTGCGCCTACTACTGGGGGTTTGCGGCGTACGTCTCCTACTTCGTCAACCACCCGGCGTACACGCCGCCGCCGACCGCCCTGGCCGCGGGCCTGCTGGCGGCGGCCCTCCTCTGCCAGGCCGCCAACGCGCGGGCGCACGTCATCCTGGCGGGCTTGCGACCGGCGGGCGGGGCGGCGGGCGGGTACGCCATCCCCCGGGGCTTCCCCTTTGACGGGCTGCGCGTCACGTGCGCAAACTACACCGCCGAAATCTGGGGGTGGGTCCTCTTCACGGCGGCCGTCCGCTCCCTCGCGGCCGGCGTCTTCATCACGGCGGGCGCCCTGCAGATGGCGGTGTGGGCGAAAGCCAAGCACGCCCGCCTGCGCCGCATCTTCAACGGCCGGGACGGGGCGGAGGCGTACCCGAAGCGGTGGGTCATGCTGCCCCCCTTCTTTTGATGCTGCCCCCCTTCTTTGAGGGATGGATGGCAATTTTTTGATAATGATGGAAGAACGTTGAAAAATGTGCGTGCTGGTACCTCTCTTTATCCTTTTTCTGTATGTGCCTAAATGTGCGTGCGCGCTCGCGGGAGAGAGAGAGAGAGAGACGGGGCGTGCGTGTCGTTGGAAAATCAAAACACAAAAAAACAAAAAAACAGCTAGCTTCTTGATGGGGCTCTCCTCGTCCTCTGTCGCCCCGGGCCTGCGCGGGGCCCCGGTCCATTGTTCACCCGCGCTCCTTGACGGAGCTCTCCTCGTCCTTTCCAATGTCCACACCCGCGCTCTCGGCGGCCTCCCGCGCCCGCGCCCGCCGCCCGGCGGGCAGCAGATCGCCGACCGGGCCGGCCGCGTTGCGCTTGTTGTCGAAAACTGTGTCCTTTTCCGGGTCGGTCGGGTCGGCCCCGACCATGGCGGCAATTCGGGCGGTAGGGTGAGACTGGGGATCGGCTGGGGGTGGCGCGTGCAGCTCTGCCAGCGGGTCGCGCCGCGCAGGGGCATCGCCGGATTTGAGGAACAGCATGGTCGCTCCCGCCGCAACGAAACCCGCCGTCAGGAGCTGTTGTGAGCGGGATTCCCAGAACCGGGAGGCCTTAGTGGCGGTGGCGGAGGAGGCGGCGGCGCCCATAGCGTAGGGTTTTTCGGGGAGAGGCGAGTAAAAAACCCTCCGTAGGCGGAGGAAATGAAACTTGATGTGAAGCTAGCCGAGAAGCCCACATGCGCGCCGCTCTCCAGCTCTCTCCCTCTCCCCTGCAGACGCACGACCCCACCCACCCACCATCCCACATCAAGCCTTCCTCACGGGCTCCCCCTCCCTCAACCCGGCCGCCAGCTCCCCTAGCATGCGCACCAGCCCAGGCAACCCTTTCACCAACAGGTCCGCCCGGGCCGCGTTGGAGGACCGGGCAAACAGGGACAGCCCGAACGCGATGAGCTGGCCGAAGCCGAGGCGGGCGGACAGGAAGCCCTGCCACAGCGGGGCCGGCAGCGCGAAGAAGGCCGCAAAGAACTGGCGCGTTTCAGCCAGGTTGAGGCGGAGCAGCACGTCCATCCCGAAGCAGAAGAAGGCGCGCTGGCGCTTGCGTTCCGCCGGCCACAGGGCCGCCCACGCCCGGGCTGACGCCTCATCCACGTCCAGCCCGGGGGGTGGGGGTGGGGGTGGGGCGCCACTGGCAGCCGCGGCCGCGGCCGCCCCCGCCGCCCCCCGCCCTGCCAGCCCGGCCGCCAGCGCGTCCACGACCGCGTCCGCCAGCACGGGCGCCGCGCCCAGCATGCGGGCAACCATGTAGCCCGTCGACGGGTGGACCTGGCCGGCCGTGCCGCCCAGGCCCAGGGTGCGCTGGGGCAGCGCCGGCAGGACGCCGCCCATGGGGATCAGACA
>Ga0315287_10000768_pt1 | contig 28554 bp, 19 predicted proteins | sample YL17G11_0_MG_FD_205037 | JGI IMG/M metagenome (GOLD analysis project Ga0315287, IMG submission 205037) | Sediment microbial communities from Yellowstone Lake, YNP, Wyoming, USA - YL17G11_0 | ecosystem: Environmental > Aquatic > Freshwater > Lake > Sediment | place: USA: Wyoming | collected... | reverse complement strand
TCACCCACCCACCAGATCTTGAGATGCGAGAAGCGGGATGGCGTGTGGACGTACCTGGTCCACTACCCGGTAAGAGGAAAGGAGGATAGGAGAGGAGGACAGGAGAGGAGAGAGAGAAAACCCGCCGACGCTCACCCCTTCTCGTCGACCTGCTCTCTCTCTCAGGGCTGGAACAAGACGCAGGACGAATGGATCGAGGAGGCCGGCCTGCTGAAATGGAATGAGGCTGACTTTGTGGCTGCCGCGACCGCCGCTGCGGAGGCGGCGGAAGAGGAGGAGGAGGGCGGTGGCCGCCCAGGCTCCTCCACCGCACCCGCGCCCACCCTGCCCCCCGGCTCCGGCCCCCTGCCCCCTCCCCTGCCGGCCGCTGCCGCGTCCGCCATCGTCTGCGCGGGTGTGGAGGTGGAAGCTGACGGCGCGGCCAAACGCCGCAAGAAAAAACGCAAGATGGATGAGGACCCGGCGTTTGGTGGGGGCGGCGGGGCCGGCCCGGGCGGGCGGACACTGAAGGGAAGCGGGAGCGGGGCTGCAGCCGCCGCCAAGGCCCGCCCCTCACTCGTCGTCCGCTTCTCGCCCGCCCTGGCGGCCGCCCTGGCGGCTGACTGGGAGCGGGCGAGCAACAGGCGCGCCCCTCCCGCCTCCCTGCCCGCAGCCCCCTCGGTCGACGCGATCCTGGACGCCTTTGCGGCCGGCGAAGCGGCCGCCGTCGCGGCCGCGGCCGCGCGCGAGACCGACCTCAATGCGGAGGCGGCCGCTCGGGCGGAGGGCGCGGAGGCGGCCCGCCAGGGGGCGACCCCGGAGACGGCGACCGCCATCGCGGACGCGGTACGGGCGGCGGTGGCGGCGGACGCGGCGGGGCGGGCCCTGGTGGCGGCCGCGGAGGCCGGGAGCAGGGAGGAGAGGGGCGGGCTGACGGGCGGGGTGGGGCCGCGCGTGGGCGTGCCCATCCACCCGTCCACCGCGTCCGCTCTGGCCGCGGAGGACGCCGCCGCGGAGGCGTCCGCCAAGGCCGGGGCGGCCGGGAGCGTCGTCCTGCCTGCCCGGGCCCTGGCCGAGCACGTGCGGTCGTACTTTGACAGGGCCTTGCCTGTCGCGCTGCTGACGGAGCGGGAGCGGGCGGCCGCGGTCACGGCCGGCGCGCTCCCGCCGCTGCCGACAATGACACGAGCCGCCACCGACAGCGACCCGCCTCCTTCCATCCGCCACGACCCGGATATCGCCCCCGCGGCCGTGTGGGGCGGGGCCCACCTGCTGCGCCTGCTGAGCGTGCTGCCGGCCCTCGTCCCCCGCGCGGTGCCCGGCGGGACTGTGGGCGTCGGCCTGGCTGATGCCGAGGTCGGGCCCCTGAACGATCAGCTGGACGGGTTCATGGCCTTCCTACACGACCGGCGGCATGAATACTTCCCGGAGCTGGTGGGGGGTGGGGGTGGGGAGGGTGGGGAGGAGGAGGTGGAGGAAGAGGAAGAGGAGGACGGCGAGCGCGCTGAGGCTGCGCCGTCTCCGGTGGCCATGGAGGATGACGGGGCGGCGGCGCCCGAGGCGGCCGCCGCCGCTCGAGAGCCGTCGTCGGTGTCGCCCCCTGCCGCTGCCGATCATCCTCCTCGGTTCCCGGGGACGGGCGGGCTGGCGGCGGCGGCGATCGCGGCGGGCGTGGCGGCGGCGGCCACGGCCGCCGGGCAGGAGGTCAAGGATGGGATCAAGGAATGAGAGACGGGGAGGGGGGAGTTATGTAGAGAGGTATTTTGTTCAAAGCTGGTCGTGCCTCGAAGGCGTGAAAGTGGGGAAAGTGCGTGGCGGCGGGCGTGCAAAATAGCGTTGGCACTGCACAGCGAGAAAGGTCGAGGTCACGGCCACGGCTATATAGATGCGCTCGCCTCTTATTCACGTCCCCGCCGCCGCGCGGCTGAGGGCGGCTCTCCTTTTGAACCTCGAGCCATGACCAACCTCCTCCGTCACCTGACCACCACCCTCTGCTGGACACCCGTCGCCCTGGCGGCGGCGGACGTGCTGGGGCGCCCCGCGCCCGTGGCCGACGCCCGCATGGCCCCCGCCCTGGCCCCTGGCGACCTGGCCTTCCACGACCGCCTGTCCTGCCGCCTGTACCGGTTCCGCCGGGGAGAGGTGGTGGTGATGAAGTGAGTTCAAAGAGAGAGAGGGGAGAGTGGAGAACGTGCGCTCGAGATTGGGCCTCGATTCTCTCAACCCATCATCATCCGTCTCACTCATTTCCCCTTCCTCTCTCTTTTCACGCAAAAGGTCGCCCGACGACCCGACCACCACCATCACCGCCCGCCTACTAGCCTTAGAAGGTGACTGGGTGTCCGCCCGCGTTGTCCCGGCCGGCGCGCCGCCGTCCGCCCCGCGGTCCCCAATACGGCTGGAAGTGCCGCTGGGCCACGCGTGGGTTGAGGTGGATGCGCTCCCGTCCGCGGCGTCCTCGCCCGTCCCTGTCGACTCGCCCAGTGGGTGGGGCCCCGTCCCGGTGGCCCTGATCGAGGGGCGGGTGGTTGGGGTGGGGTGGCCGGTGGGGCGAGCTGGGTGGGTCAGCAGCAGTAGGCGGGAAGGAGAGGGCGGGCAGGCGACGGTTGTGAAAAAGTGTCAAGGAGGAGGGGGATAGATAAAAATGGGGGGGCTCTTCCGCCTGTGGGAGCAGCCTCCTTGTGATTGGTTTATTGCGTGAGTCCTCCTCCATCGCGCCCTCTCTCTTTATTGTAACTGGAGAAGATTGAAATAACGACGAGTGCTCAAAAATTCTACAAGGCCCCCCGCCCACCACCTCAACCCCTCTCTCCTCTTGTTCATTTCGTGTACTTTTTCATCAGGCGGCGGGCCTCCTCCAAAGCGTCCGCGGCGGTGCTGCCAGAGCTACCGCGCTTGCCCCGACGCCCACCGCTACGCCCGCCACCATCCGCGTTGGCCTGGAGTAGCAGCCAGCCGGCGGCCCCGCACGCGCCCACGAAGGCGACCGTGTTGATGACGCTGCCCACCACTTTGAGGAGCAGGGTGCCGCCGACGACCAGGACGATCAGCTTGGCGGTCGGGTGCGGGACGGCCGCCGGGAAGAGGTCGGCAACCGCGTCCGCGGCGTCCGAGACGGCGCCGACCGTCTTGCCCAGCGGGCCGTCCCGGTCTTCGGGGGCGGCGGCGGCGATGGTCGCCGCAAGTTGGGCGCGCCGGCCGGCGACGGGCGGGAGCGGCCGCCGCCCGCCGCCGCTGGTGGGGCGGGCGATGGCGAAGGATGCGGCCGCCGCGGCGGAGCGGGCGGCGGTGCGGGCGGAGGTGGGGAGGAGGGGCATGATGACGCGATGATAATTGGTGTGCTTCTGTTGAGACCCCGGACGTATTTGCTTTTCTCATTTCAACTTTCTCCAAGGGCAAGACATACGCGCGCGCCCGGCTGGAAGAGAGAGCGCACCGCGCGCACCCCAAATGGCCTCCCCACCCTTCGATGCCTCCCCCCTCTGGTGGCCCCCCGCGGCCCGCCTGTACGACCAGCTGGCGTGTGCGGCGGTCGGCGGAGGAGGAGGCGGAGCTGCCGCCCAGGCAGAGCTGGGGGCGGCCCTGCGGGAGCGCGCTCCCTGGCTTTCGTCCGGCCTGTCCACCTTCAAGCCACCCGCGTCTACCTCTGCCGCCGCGCTGGGCGGTACCTCGCTCAGTCTGGGCGCCGGGAAGAAGATCCCCATCGACCCGGCGCTGGTAGGGGACGCGCTGGAGCTGAGCGCCGTCGCGGTGCGTCGATGGAAGAGCAAAAGAGATGGGAGGGTAGGAATGCACGCTGCGTGCGCGAGGCTCCCAGTGCCTGGGCTTTGCATGGTCGTGACCAGCACCGCCTGGACGATAGCTGCATGCAAATGGGGGCGCGGCGTGAAACACGGGAGGGAGTGGAGCACGTTGTGGCACTTCGCTTTCCCGCACGCCATCCCCGCGCGCCGCTCCTCTCGACCTCCATGCTCACCACACTCACATCTTTTTCTTTGCGCACCACACACACACCACTTACAGGGCATCGACGAGGTCCAGGCCTACATCCTGGTCCGCCGCTACGACGCGTCAACTGGTCGGGCCGCCACACCCGACCCGGCCGCCCCGCGCCCGGCCGCCCCCATGGCCGCCCTGCTGGGTGCGTACGCGCAAGAGCGGGCGGCGCTGGTCGGGGCGCAAGCCCTCGTCCTGGGGTGGGAGGAGGCCGGGCCGGGGCCGGACGCGGGCGTCTCGGCGGTCGTCCGGGCTGCGGCAGATGATCTCCTGGCCTCGGGATTACTGGACTCCCTGGCGGGGGCGGTTTGCGAGGCCGCGGCCGCCCCGCCGGGGCCGCCCGCCCCCCCCTCGCGCGAGGCGGGCACGGCCGCTGGCCTGGTCGGCACCCGCCCCCCACCGCCGCCCGCCCTGGCGGCCGCGGCCGCGACCGAAATCGTGGCCCTGCTGGACGTGGCCATTCTGGCCGTCAGCCGGGCTGGTGGTGGTGGCGCGCCGGGAGCAGCAGGTGCGGAGGAGGCGCGGTGGGTGCGTCTGGCGGCCGCCCTCCTCGCAGCCGCGGCTGAGGCGCCCGGCGGCGGGGGCGGCGCCCTGTCCGCTCCGCCCCCGCCGGGGGGCCGTCGCCCGGACCACCTGGCCGCCGTGCTCTTGATCGGGTCGCTGGGCACGGGGAGCCTGCTCGCCCGCCTCGCGGGCGCGGCCGCGGGCTCGCCCGTGGAGGTGGCCCTGCCTGCGCTCGCGGCGCCCGCGCCCAGGCGGGCCCTGTCCGGCGCGCTCGCTCCCTGGGCAACAGGCGGCGCCTCCTCCTCCACCGCTGCCGGTGTGGTCGCCTTTGGCCTGGCCGCCTTTGACGCGCTGGCCTGCGTGGCGGGCGGGGAGGGCGGGGGCGGGGCGGTGGAGCAGCAAACTTTCTTGCCCCCGTCCGCCGCGCTCGCCGCGCTGGCCACCCTCGCCTCGCCCGGCGCGGGCGCGAGCGTCTGCTCGCCCTCCGCCCCGACGGGCGGGGCGTGCCGGGCCATCCTGGCCGACACGCTCGCCGCCGGGGCCGCCGCCTTTGACCTGGGGTTCGCCACCCTGGCCCCCACCCCCGCGGCGGCCCTGCTGGACGCCCTGGACGGCGTGTTTGGGCCCGACCCGGGCCTGTGCGAGCGCGTGTGGGGTGGTGGTGGTGAGGGGGAGGGCGGCGGCGATGAGGGCGCGCCCGCCGCCGCCGCCGCCTCCGACCCGGCCGCCGAGCCCATCCGTCGCCTGATCGGGTCGGCCCGGGCGGTATTTCCCGCCCTGCCGACCCCCCTGCCCCGGGCGCTGGCCGCGATGGCGGCGGGCCCCGCAGGCGCGGGCGGGGCGGCCGCATTTTTAGCTGCCCTCCCCACCATCACCACGGGCCACGGCCCGGGGGATGCGGCCGTGCGGTCCTTGCCCCGGTCGGCGGGGCCGGGCACGCCCCTGGTCGCCCCGGGCCGCCTGCCCCTGCCGGGCGCCCGCTGGCTGGCCGTGCCGGCCGGGGCGGGCGGGCGCCTGCTCGGGCGGGCGCCGCCCGGGTGGGGTGGGGCCGGGTGGGGGCCGACGCCGGCTGAGGCCTGGGCGGCGGGCGGGGGGCCGCCCCCTGGCCGGGCGCTCGTAGAGTGGGCCACGCCGGGCCTGCCCCCCGGGGCCGGCTCCCACTTGCTCCTGTCCCGGGCGTGGGCGGCGCTGGCAGCCTTGACGGGAGGGGATGAACACGCGGCCACCACGCCCGCCTCGCCCGAAGACGCCGCCCTGGGCGCGCCCGGCGCCCCACCGCCCGGCGCCTGGCCCGTCCTGGGCCCACAAGCCGAGCTGAGCGCCGCCTTGCACCTCCTCGCCCGCCTGGCCGCGCCGGGCGGAGGGGGCGGGGCGGGCGCGGCGGCCCTGGCCGGCCTCGCCCCGCCCGGCGCGCCGGCGGGCGGGGCCCTTGCCCTGGCCGCCGCGGCCTCTGCGGCGCTGGCGCGCCGTCCGGACCCGCCGCTGGACGCCATTGCGGACGCTTTGGCGTACGGCCACGCCCTCGCCCGCATCAGCCCCGCCCGGGTGGCGGGCGCACTGACGGGCGGGCGGGTCGGAGGCACCGCCTCCCACCTGCTCGCCCCCGCGCCCGGGGCCCGGGCGGGCGGGTCCGGCGCTGGCGGCCTGCCCGCCCTGGACGCCCTCCGGTCAGGCCCCGAAGTCGCGGCAGGCCGGTACCCCGTCACCCTAGCGGCCCTACGCCTGGGCGCCCGCCTGATCGCGACGGGCGTGTGTGGTGGTGAGAAGGGCGACGAGCACCAGCGCACTCCTGCCTCCTCCTTTGGCGAGGCGGCCCTGGCCCACGCCTTGGACTGCGTCCTGCCTACCGTCCGGTCCTGGCCGGCCGTAGAGCCGGGAGAACGGTGGAGGGTGGCGGCGGCGGCCCTGCGCCTGGTCCGGCGGGCGCTGGGCGGGCCGAGCGCCGGGCTGCGAGCGCGCGCGGCGGCCGCGCTGCGTGTGCCGGGGGCGGTGGAGGCCTCCCTCCTGCCAGCCCTGCCGCCCTGCCTGAGTAGCGATGGAAGCAGCGAGACTGACTCTTACGCCGGTGGCGTCCCCTCCTCGGAAGCGGCGGCGGAAGCGGAGGCGGCGGCCGAGTGGTTGCACCTGCTGCCCGCCCTCATCCCGCAGCAGGCTACCGGAGGTGAGGCCCCGTCGGCCGCCACCATCGCGGCCGCCCTGTTCCGCCCGGGGCCCCGGGGTGGTCCGCCGCCCGCCACGTCCCTGGCCGCCCTAGCGTGCCGCCCGGCCCCGGACCCGGCCGCCCGGGCGGCAGGGTTGAGGGCGGTGGGCGCGCTCGCGCGCGCGGCGGGCGCCCTCCCGGGGTGCGCCTCCCTGGCGGGCGCCCTGCCCCAAGGCCGCCCGGGGACCGGTCTGGCCCCTGAAGTCCGGGCGACCCTGGTCCGCCCCTTGGAGCCGGCGGCCGTGCGGGCGGACCCGGGCTCCGCGGCGGCGGCGGGCGACGTGCTGGCAGAAGTGCTGGCGGCCCACCCCGCGCTGGCCGCAGAGCTGCTGTTACCGGACAACAACCCCGTCGCCGACGCGCTGGCAGTGCCTGAGCAGCATCAGCAGCCCTCTTCGCCAACTCCCCGTCTCTCCACGCTCGTGGCCTCGCTGCGGGCGTGCGTGGCGGACGCGCCCCGGCTGGGCGAGGACGCCCCAGCTGGGGCCGCGGCTGCCCTGGCCGCCGTCGCCGCCGTCCTCACCGCCGGCGGCCGGGCTGCGGGCGACCTGGCGTCCACGCCTGGATTCTGGGAGGACTTGGCTGTGGCGGCGGGGTTGGGTGGTGGGCAGGGCGGCTTGTCGCCGCCGTCAGCGGCCGACGCCGCCTCCACGGCCACCCTCAACGCGGCGGCCTGGGGCGCAGCCGCCCAGGCGGCCGCCCTTGAATGCCTGGCCATCGGGCTGTTGGCTTGCCCGCCTCCCTCCTCAACAGGCGGTGGAGATGCCGCAGACTCGGGGTCAAAGGCCCTGTGGGCGACGGCCGGGCGGTGGACGGGCGGCGGGCGGGCGGACGCGGTGGTTGGGGCGCTGCAAGCGCTGGCCGGCGCGGCTTCAGCCGCGCCCGCGCCCTCTGCCACCCGCCTGGCCTTTGCGGCGGACGCCGCGGCGGCCGAGTTGCTGGCCTCTGTGGCATCCGATGGCGCCTCCGCCCGGTCCGGCGGCACAGGCGGTGGCCTGGGCAGCCTCATCCTGGCGCCGGGCGGCCTGGCGGCCGCGGTCGCGGCCGCGGCGGGGCCCGCCCTTACGGGCGCCGGCTTCGCCCTCGACCCGGACACCGGCGCGCCCCCGCCCTCCGCTGCCGCCCCGCTGGCTGCTGCAGCGAAAGCGCTGGCATCGGCCGCCCGGGGTGGGCCCCACCCGCCCGCTGGTGGGCTGGCGGGTGCCTTGGCGGCGGCCCACCCGGGCGCACCCCTGCTCGCCGCGGCTGCTGCGCCCGCCTCCCCGGCCTGGTCGCCCTCCACCTCCGCCCAGGCGGCCGCCTCCCTGCCCGTCTACGCCTGGGATGTCAGCGCCCTAGAGCGGGGCCTGGGCTCCGACCTGGCCCCGCGCGTCCCGGCCGTCCGCGGCCTGTGCGACGCCCTGCATGGCGCGGCCGCCGCGGGCGCTGCCGCGGCTGGGCGCTCCGCCGCCCTGTCTTCCCTCGCCGCCCTTGTCGCCGTCCGGGCGGCGGCCCCGCCCCCGCCCCGGGGCCCGCCCCGCCCGACCTGGGCAGACGCCGGCCGGGTGGCGGGCGTGGTGCGGGCGGCCCTGGAGGCGGGCGTGGCCGCGGCGGGGGCAGCCAACAAAAATGCGACCTCTCCCAACAGACGCAACCTCACCTCATCCACTGCGCCTCCCCCTCCTCGCCTGGACCCTGTCCCCCTGGCCCGCTCCTTGTTGCTGTTAGTGGACGGCGCGGCGGCCGGGGATGCGGCGGCCGGGCGGCGGGCGGGCAGCCAAGGGTCGGGAGGCGACTGGGGCAGCCACGGGAACGGCCACCCACCGGCCCTGCCCAGCCTGCCCGAGGAGGAAGGGCCGACGCCGCCATCTTCTGTTGCTGGAGAAGATGACGCGTCCGCCGTCACGGAAGCGTCCTTGGGTCTCCTCACCCTGTGGCTCCGCCGCCCAGGCGGCGACGGCGGAGCGGGCGCCGTGACGGAGGCCCTGCTCGCGGCCGCCCTGACCTGCCTGCGGTGCGGGGGCGGGGCGGCCGCGGCGGCGGCCGCCGCGGCGGCGGGCGCCGCCTCCACCACGCGCGGCCCACCTGCCTCGCCGGCCAAGAGAGCGGTGGCGGCCCGCCGCGCCTTGGCGGCCCTCCTGGCCGCGACGGCGTCGGCGGCCGCGGCGGGCCCTGCCACCGCTGCCAGCCACGCGAGCGCCGCCCTCCCCGTCGTTGCGGCCGCCTTGCGCCGGGCGCTTCTGCCCGCCTCCGAGTGGTTGCCCGCCCTGGACGCGGCGGGTTTGGACCCTGTCGCCCTCATCACCGCCGCCGCGGACCAGGCAGCGGCTGTGGCGGCGTCAGGCGGTGGCAGCGGGCCCCCCGCCGCCGCTGCCGCCCGCGCCCTCACCTCGGCCCTCCTCCTCGCCCTCGACGTCGCCCGCTCGCCCGGCGGCCTGGCATCCCTGGCGTCCCGGGGCGCGGGCCCGCAAGCCTGTGCCCTGGCCCGCTGGCTGCTGGCACCGGAGGGCGGGGGCCTGCCAGGCGGGGGCGGCGGGGCGTACGCCCAGCTGGCTGAGCCGGCCACCGCCTCGGCCACCCCTCCCCTGACCGCCGCCCCGCCCGCCTTTTGGGAGCCGGCCCCGTCCCACGGGCACTGGGTGTCCACCCTGTCCCTTGCGGCCGCGGCGGCGCGTGGGGGTGAGCAGCAGGGCGGGCCCTCCCCGGCCGTCGCCATGCTGGCGGCGGCCCAGCCCCGGGTGGTGGGCGCGCTGGCCGCGCTGGGCGGAGGGCGGCGGGCGCCGGCCTCCTCCACACACCACGCCCAGCCCAACCCGCCTCCTCCCGGCGGCGGCCCCTGGTTTTCCACCGCCACCCCGCCGCCGCCGTCTACCACCCTGGCGTCCGCTCGGGAAGCCGCGGCGGCAGCGGGCCTCCTGGAAGCGGCGGCGGCGACCGGCGGCGGGCTGGGCGCGTGGGAGGCGTCCCTGCCCGGCTCGCCCGCGGAAGCGCGCGCCGCGGCCGCCCGCTTCCTCGAAGCCGTCGCGCGCGGGGGCAGCGCCCCGCCCGCGGACTTGCTGTCGGTGGTGGGGCTGAACAGCGTTGCTGCCAGCCTGCCGGTGGGCCTCATCCTGGCGGTCACTCCCGCGGAGAGGCTGGCAGGCCGCCGCCCAGCCCGCTTCCCGGGCGGCCTCGGCCGGGGGGGCGGGGGCGGCTGGTTTGGGGCGGGCGTGGTGGACGCAGATGGGGACGACGAGGGGTGGCGGCCTCCTTCCTCCGCCCCTGCCGGCCCGCCAGGCGGTGCTGCCGCAGCTGCTCCCCTGCTGCCCCCCGGCGTGCCCTCTGCCCTGGCGGCGGTCACCGCGGCCAGCCTGTACGCGGCGGCCGGGCGGGCGGCAGCCTTCCTGGCGGCCGCTGCGCCCGCGGTGGATGAGGATGAGGCGGCTGGAGCGGCGGCAGCAGCGGCGGCGGCGGCGGTCGACTATCATGCCGCCCCGCCTTCCACCTCTCCGCTGGGGCCCGAATGGCCGGACCCGTCCGCCGTGCTGGCCCTCGCGGGCGTGGCGGTGGGCGTGGCGGAGGCGTTGCCGCCCGCGCTGGCAGCGGCAGCGGCCGCGGCCGCCGCGGGCAGCGGACCGGCCCTCGGCCCGGCCGCCCTGGCAGAAGCCGCCCGCGCCGCCCGGGCGATGCGCGGCCTGCTGCGGGCGTGCGTGACCCTGGCGGCGTCGGCCGGCGTGCCCCTCAGCGACGGCGACGCCGCGGCGGCGGACGCGGCGGCCGCCCGGCTGGGCGAGTGGGTGCGGGCGGACGAGGTGTGATGATGATTGAGAGACGGGGTGTGCAGCGAGAGAGATGGCGTGTGACCACCACCAATTCCTTTTCCTAGAGTCAAGGACCATCGAATGAGAAGGGGTAGGCAGGCGCCCTGGTGTGGAAGCAGGGCGGAAGATGAGGGATGGGGAGAGAGAGAGAAGAGCAGGCGTTGAGAATCACCTCACTCTCACTCAACGTTTCGAGCTCCGCCGCCCCGGGCTGGCCGGGTCCTCCTCTCCTCCCCCTTTCCTGTGCGCTCCTGGGGAGACCTTGAGAGAGTCCATCGATGGACGTGTCCTCTGAGCCGCCGGCCGCGCCAAGCGGACTTTCGGGCGCCGGCGGCGGGCTATCGAGCGAAACACCCACCATCGGCACGACTTCCACGGCCCCACTCTACAGGAAAGATCACGCGGACGCGTCCGTGCTGGCCGTCAGCGTGCCGGTGCGTCTTTTTTTTTTTTTGGCAGGCTTGCCGAGGCCTCTGGCCATCCCCCTGCCGGGTCGGTGGGCCAAATTGAGGCCCAGCGCGGCCCGGGGGCGCAGATCACGTGGGGCGGGCGTGACCAAGTGGTCTCTGACCACTTTTTTTTTTCCATTCACAACACAGACCCTCCAGCGCTGGCTCCTCCACGCCCCGGCCGACGCTCAGCTTGCCTGGCTACACCAGCTCAATGTGCGCATCGACGCTGTCTTGGAACGGGTGCCGGCGACCAAAGTGGCGCTGACAGGTGATAGAGAGAGCAGAAATTAAAAAAAAAAAAAAAAGGCAAAAAAAATGGGGAAAAAAGGCAACGCTTATCCTCTTACTCACCACTTCCTCCCAACCCCATCAAGGCAACTCCATGCTCTTTGTCTCGGGCGCCGAAAACGGTGACGCCGACCACGTGGCGACCCTGGTGCGGCTGGCCGACGAGCTGGACGCGCTGGGTCGCGGGGGCGGGCCCTCGACGGGCAGCGGCTCGTCCTCCCGCAGCAGCGGCGACACTGGCGGCAGTGCGGGCTGCGGCGGCACCCCGCCCACAACCCCGCTCCGCCTGCCGGGCGGGCAGCCCCTCCGCTTCCAGATGGGCCTCCACGCCGGCCCCGTCGCGACGGGTATCCTGGGCACGGCCGCCCTGCGGTACGGCGTGTACGGGCCGACCGTGACCCTGGCCCGCGCCCTTGAAGCCGCGTCGGCGCCCGGGGTGCTGCGCGCCTCGGACGCGGCCGTCCGCCGCCTGGGCGGCGTTGCCGGGGCCGCCCCCGGTTCCGGTTCCGGTTCTGCGGCGGGCCTGCCTTCCTCGGCGGGCCCCCTAGAAGCCGCCGCCGCCGCGGCGGCGGCGGCCGGCTGGCTGGACGGCGGCGACCTGGTCGTCGCGGTGGGTGGGGATGGTGAGCCTGGCGCCACCGCCGGCGCCCCGCCAGCGCCGGCCCCCTATCGCCTCCCCACCCGCGTCCGCGGCCGCGACGCGGGGCTGGCCCCCCTGGCCGCCCTCCGCGCCGCCGCCGCCGCGGTCGGGGACGGGTCGGACCCGACTGCCCGGGGCCTGCCGCCCAGTGCCGCGCGCGCCCCGCCCTTGGCGGCCGCCCTTGCGGCGGGCGTGGCCCGGGCCCGGGCCGCCACGGACGCGGCCGTCTTTGGGGCCGCCCTGGCGGGGACCGTCCTGTATGGCGGGCTGATGGCCGCGGCCGGCCGCCTGGTCTCCCTGTCGTCCGCCCGGGGGGGGGGGGGGCCCCGGGCCCCGCCGTCCTCGCCGCCCTTTCCCCCTCCCACCGGCTTCCTACCCGCCGTGCCGGCGCCGGCCGTCGCGGCGGCCTGCCTGGTGTGGGCGGCCGCGCTCGGGGCGGCCGGGTCGCCGGGCTATGCGGGCCCGCCCCGGGACGCCCTGGCCCTGGGCCTCCGGGCCCTGGCCTCCGTCCCGCGCGTTTGGCGGGTGTACGCGGGCGTGCCGGGGCTGCTGGCCCGGGGCGTCGCGTCCGCGACGGCGGCGACGGGCGGGCCGGCGGGCGCGGTGGGCGGCGCGCTCGCGGCCGGTGCGGCCGTGGCTGCCGCCACTGCGGCCGCCTGGCCGCCCGGCTTGCGGGCCGGCCTGGCCGCCGCCGCCCCGCAAGCCGCCCTGGCCGCCCTCGTCCCTGTCCCTTTGCCCGCAGCCCTGCGCGCGGCCGCCGGGTGTGCGGCCCTGGCGGCGGCTGCGGCGGCGGGCGGCAGCAGTGGTGGTGGTGGGTGGCCATCACTCGACCCGGCCGCCCTGCTCTCCTACGCGCTCCTCGGCATGGCCGCGCCCATCCTCCTTCAGGCCGGCACGGGCCGGGCCGCCATGCGCCGCATGCTGAGCCAGCTGACGGCTTAATATCAACACAATCAAAGCAGTATGATATAATTACATCATAAAATGAGTGCGGCTTGTGCATGGCGTGTTTCTATCCTTTTTGGCGCGTCCTCTCTCTCGGGTGACCCAGCGAGAGAGGACGCGGATCACAACCCCCCCTCTTTTTTTTTTTCTGTCATCCCTTCTGTGGATGGAGATGCCGGGTGGTGCGCTGCGCCGCGCCGCCCCCCGCCCTTTATATTCCCACCCACCCAACCTCATTTCATTTGGGCGTGTCTTTTTGCCGCCTCTATTTCCAGGCGTGATTCAATCTTTGTGTGTGTGCGTGTCTGTGTGCAAATGAAACTTTTTCTATCCTACGCACACTTTACCGCCTCCTCCCTGCCCGCCAGCGCGCCGACCACCACCCCGCCTAGGCCCTCACCCTGCTCTCCTCCCTCTCCGGCAGGCAGGCCCATGCCCAGGTAGGCCATGACCGCGCCCAGGCGGGGCGGGTCGGTCACGTACAGCCACCCGACCAGGACCTCCAGGGACGTGGCGGCCCGGTACAGGCCGGCCGTCGCCTCCCCGCCGCCCGTCAGGCGTTTGGGGATGGCCCGCACCTTTGCGTTCTTGCCCCACCGGAGTACGTCCCGCTCGGCGTCGGTCAGGAAGGCGCCCGCCGTCAGCTGCTCGACCGCGGCCGCCTGGGCTTCAGCCCGCACGGACCCAGTCACGAGGTTGTAATACTCGGTCAGCCGTATAGGGGGCGCGAAGAAGCGGGCCCGGGCGTACAGTTCCCAGACGGCGTCGCCTAAGAAGGCGAGCGGGGTGGGGCCGTACCCGGCGCGGAGGGCGGAGGCGGCCATGGCCGGGGGTGGAGGGAGGGCTGAGTGTTTTGACGGGAAGGGTTTGGGGGATGATGGGTGAAAAGAGAGAGCGCGCTGATTGGGGCCGCTCGAGGTACACCCACGCCCCTGCCCCTAGCCTCCTTGTTACACAGCCACACTGCTGGTCGCACCTGTCCCAGAGGAGGGCACGCCCTCGGACGGCGGGCGGCCAAAGCCACGCACGTCGGCCGCGGCCGCTGGCGGCCGCATGCAGGTGTGGTGTCGGAGGTTGGGTGACATGAGCAAGCTGGTGAACCTGAGAGAAGCGGATGAGGTGGTGGTGGTGGGCATGGACGGCGTGACGGGTGGGCGACCCGAAGGGCCGGCGAGGGGGGCGAGTGGGAGCAGACGCATCGAGAGCCAAAAAAAAAAACGTCCACAAGTGCACCCAGCAGAAGGCGACACGCCCAGCCAGCCTATCTATAAAGCGACACACCCCTTTGATCACACACCCGACAACTTCTCCCAACCCTCCACAAAAAGCAACATGGCCTCCCGCCGCCTGGTTCCTTGCCTGTGGCGTCCCCTGTCACTGACGGGCGAGACCTCCAAGGGCGGTCGCGGCTGGCCGGCTGCCTGGGCGCCCCCCTCTTCCAGCAGGACCGCTGCCTCGGTCGGGGCGGCAGTGACCCACCCATTGCTGCGGCCTGGCGCGCCCGCGCCCGCCCTATCGACCACGCACGCCCGCCACTTCACCTCCAAGACTAACCCTTCCTTCGCGGCCAGGCCAGCCCTGGTGGAGGAGGAGACAGTGGAGGCCACGGAGGATGAAAAGGTGAGATGAGAGAGGACACCGAGCGGAGGGCTAGTTTCTCTCTCGTACGAGCGTTTTGCACGAGGGCATAAAAAATGCGCCACGACGGCTCGCTCAATACTTGTCAACAGGCCAGCAGCCTCGCCCCAGGCCGGTCGGCCGGCCAGTAGCGGAGTCGCCTGTCGGCCGCACGCCGCGCCGCGAGTGAGTGGTCCGGGCGCAAGAAAAAGAGAAGCGAATTCGGGCGTCGCAACCCTCTCTCGTGGCCGCGCGCGCGACCCTCTCTCGCTCAACCTCTCCCACCCTTCCCTCAGGCCCCCACCATCCCGGACGCCGTCTCCTGCGCCGTCGCCGCCGCCACCGCGCCCGGCGCGGCGGCCTGCTACCCTTTACTGGACGCTCAGACCGTCATTGCCGCCCCGTCCTACACGCGGGCGTACGTCGAATCCATCACGCCCACCCACCTGCCGCCCACCTCGACCCGCCAAAAGCTCGCGCACGCGCTTATCCAGGCCGTCCGCACGGTCTTTGACAAGGTGACGGGCTACGACCCGCACGGCTCCCCGTCCGAGGCGGCCTGGCTGCGCCGCATCATCTTCCTGGAGACGGTCGCGGGCGTGCCCGGCATGGTGGGCGGCGCCATCCGCCACCTCCAATCCCTGCGCCTCATGCGCTACGACGGCGGCTGGATCGCGGACTTGCTGGCAGAGTCTGAGAACGAGCGCATGCACTTGTGCACGTTCATGGAGCTGCGCAAGCCGGGCCCCCTCTTCCGGGCGGTCGTCCTGGTCGCGCAGGGCGTGTTCTGGAACATGTACTTCTGCACGTACCTCGCCTCCCCAAAAACCGCGCACTCAATGGTCGGGTACCTAGAGGAGGAGGCCGTCAAGACGTACACGCACGCCCTGGCTGAGATTGATGCGGGGCGGCTGTGGGCCGACGGGACGGTGAAAGTACCCAAAATCGCAAAGCACTATTGGTCCCTGCCGCACGGGTGCACGATGCGGGACCTCGTGCTGGCCGTCCGGGCGGACGAGTGGGACCACGCCCGGGTGAACCACACCTTTTCCCTGATCCCAGACGCGGCGCCCAACCCGTTCGCGGCGGCCAAAAATTCAAGTACGGCGGTCAAGGGGTCGGTTGGGGGAAAGCAGGAGTTGTGAGAGGGGCCAAGGACGGTAGGCGCGGGCGCCCTTGGGCGGCAGGCGCGGCAGGGTGATGGGTTTTTTTTATTTGATACAGAAGAGGGTTTAAAAAGTTTTGGGCGCTGTTGTTCCAGAGATTTATACTTGCGTGCCACACGGTTAATTCTGTCGTGTGCACGCACACACACACACACACGCACAAATCAGGACCGCAGCAGTGCACACGCCGACCGGGCCGTGATGATAAGCAGGGCCAGGGAGCCCAAGTGGCCAAACGCGCCGCGCGCCCGGGCGGACGGCACGCCGGTCGCGTACCCGGTGAAGTACGCGATCCGCCCGGCGAGGAAGATCGCGCCCGCGACCGCGGCGGGGACAGGGCGGGTCAGGCCGGCCACGATCATGAGCGTGAAGTGGGACGGCGTGGCTTCCAGCGTGTTTTGGTGGCCGCGCTGGATGCAGTTGAAGCGGTCGCCGTCACCGCCCGGCGGCGCGTACAGGTTGGGGTAGGCCACCCCGTACCGCTTGCGGGCTTTGCCAACCTGGACGGCCATCCAGCCGTTGATGCTGTGTGCGGTCCTCGTTTTGGGGAGAGAGGACCGGGTCGAAGAGGTGAGGTCAGGCTTGTGGCTTTTGCAGCCTCGCCTTTTTTTTTGCGAGGGTACGTCATGGGGCCTCCACGCGCCCGCACGCCCGATGGGAGAGTATGTCCGATGACAGGGCCATCGGGCAGTCACAAGGCCGGGATCTGACGAGATGGAGGGCGCCCTTACCCCCCCTATTTTCAACCCGCCGCACGCGCCAGCTCCCGCTGATTTTTGGAGCCAAACACTCACACTAAGACTGTGGCCACCAGAACGGCCAAGACGTAGCCGTGGTCATGTTGGAGGACCAGAGCGGGCGCAGCCGCGGGCTTGAGGAAGGAAAGGAGAGGCATGGTGGCCGTGGGCTTGAGGAAGGAAAGTCGTTTGTGGAAATAGCGGATGGCTGCACAAACGCCCGTCTTTCCCTCCCATTCTACACATCTACTCTGACGCGGGGGGCGCACAAACGCGAAGCGCGCCCGCACATGACCACCCACCTGGTCACACCCGGTGACCCCCTCTTCCCCGCCACCACCCACGCCGCCGGCCCCGGCACGCACGTCCTCGGCGGGTCGGTCTGCGCTTCGCTCGTCGGCCGGCCGAGTGTGGTTCAGGGAGCGGACGGCCAGGTGAGAGAGAGGAATGGGGATGTGTGAATGCCAGTGAGTGAAGTGCGTCGGATGACGCACCCAATCTAGCATGTGTGCGCAGGGGCAGAAAAAAAAGGAGGGTCGGGGGGCGGAGAGCGCGGCGGGAGAAAGGCCGCCACCGCCACGGCAAAAAAATGACCCTCATCCTCACGACCTCCTCCTCTCTCCATCCAATGCTCAGCCCACCGTCTCCGTCACCCGCCCGCCCGGCGCCTCCACCGTCGCCACCCCAGCCCCGGGCGACATCGTCACCGCCCGCGTCCTGCGCACTTCGCCCCGGGCCGCCGGCGTGGAGATCTTGTGCATTGACGGCGAGCAGGCATCCACCCCGCTCCGTTACCCGCCCCCCGGCGTCATCCGGGCGGCCGACGTCCGGGCGACGGCCGTCGACTCCGTGGACGTGGGCGCCTGCTTCCGCCCGGGCGATCTCGTCCGCGCGGTCGTCCTATCCTTAGGCGACGCGCGCGCCTACTATCTGTCCACGGCGGGCGACGCTTTGGGCGTTGTCTCCGCGAGGTCCGCCTCCCACCCGGCCCGGCCCTTCCTGCAGGCGGGCCCGGGTGGCCAGGACATGGCCTGCCCGCTGACCGGTGTGACCGAACCCCGCAAGGTGGCACGGCAATAGACCAAAAAAAAAGGGGGGATTCCAAATATGCCTCCTCGCGCCTCGACCAGGCGCCAGGCGGCGGCCGACGCAGACGCGCCTCTGCCTCCCACGCATCCTGAATCGAGGTTGAAACCCACCTCCACGCAGATGAGGCCCCGCTCGCCGCTCACCAAGACAGCGCCGCCGCCGCCCCCCGCCCAGCCACACCAGAAGGCGGCGTTTGTGACGGTCGGCACGACAGTCTTTGACGTGCTGGTCGCCGCGGTCGACGACCCCGCCCTGGCGTCCGCCCTGGCCGCCCGCGGCTTCACGCACCTGGCCGTCCAGGCCGGGGCGGGAGGGAGGTACGAGCCGCATAGGCTGTTGGGGCGGGGCGTGACCTCCGGGACGGTGTCCGTCCCCGCCGCCGCCCCGGCCGGCCGAGGCAAGGCCCGCAGCCAGCAGCCCTCGAAGACCCTTTTTGTCGAGTTTTTCGAGTACGCCCCCTCCCTGGCGTCCCGCATGGCCTCGGCCGACCTCATCATCTCGCACGCGGGGGCCGGGTCGGTCTTTGAAGCCCTGAGAGCGCGGAAAGCCCTGATCGCCGTCCCAAACCCCGCCCTCATGGGCGACCACCAGGGCGAGCTGGCGCGCGCCTTGGCGGCCGCCTCCCACGCGCACGCGGCGACGCCGGCCACCCTGGCGGCCGTGGTGGCGGCCGCCGACCTGCGCCCGGAGGGGCGGGCGACCTGGGTAGGTGGGAGCCCGGCCGGCATCGTGGCGGCCATCGACGGCCTGGCCGGGCGGGGTGGTGGCGGCGGGAAGAAGCGGAGGAAGCGTGTGTGAAAAATCCCTTGATTTAGAGGCTTTTTCCCACACTCCTTCATTCCGTCTCGCCCGCACGCACAAAAATCTGTCTCTCATCCTTCCATGTCTCGCATCGTCGGCGTCCTGGTGGATGCCCTCTTCCCGCCCGCCGCGGACGCGCTGGCGGCCGCCCTGGACGAGGTGGGGGGGCGACTGCTGTTTGGTGGCGGGGGGGCCAGCAACAACCCGCTCCCCTCCCTCGCCCTCGGCGTCGTCGCCCGCCCGCCGCTGGGCGCCCGCTCCTCCGCCAGGGTCCAGGTAAGGCAGATTGTGTGTGCGAGGGGTGGGGACCGACAGGGTCCGAGGGGTCCGAGGGGGGGGGGGGCACACGCGGGGGAGCCGCTCACCTTCTCTCCCCTCTCTCTTCTCAAGGTCCTCCTCCGGCCGGCCCCCCTCGACGCGCGCGACTTTTTCAACAAGCTCCCCAAGCTGGCGTCCGCGGCCGCGTGCCACGCGAGCGCCTCGCCCGCGACCGCGGCGACGACGCCCGCGGACGCGGAGGCCGGGGCGGCCGCCCTGAAATCCTTTGTCGGCCTGGTCAGCCGGGCGGCGGCCGCGGGCGCGGCCACGGGCGGTGGGGCTGCTGCTGGAGCGCCTGCTCTTCCCGCCACGCCCGTCGTCTGGGTGTTTGGCCACGCCTTCGGCGCGGCCCCGGCCACCTGGACGGCCGCTCTCAACGCCTTACCCCCCGGCATCACCATCAAGTTCGTGGCCCTGCCCTCCGGCCTACCGCCCGCCTCGGCCGCCTCGGCTGGCGTCGCGCTCGCCCGCTTTGCTGATGCGGCCGTGGCCTCCGCCGAGGCCGCCTCCCTGGCCGTCGTCCGGTGTGACCCGGCCTCCCTGCGTGGGGCGCTGCTGGGTGGGCTGTTGCGCGACCTGACGGGCGCCGCGCCCGCCCCCGTGCTCCTCCGCCTGCCGGCCCCCATCGCCGGCCTGGCCGCCCTGCCCTGCCTCTCGCAAGCCGAGCTGGCCCCGCTAGCCGCGCCTTCCATCCACGCTGGTGGCCCCACCTGCCCCTGCCACGGCACTCCCGTCTGGGTGGGCGGAGCGACCCCCGCCTACCCGGCCGCCGTCTGTCCCGTCTCCGGGCGGGGCGTGCGGCTGGGTGGGTGCGCCCTCAACCCACGCGTGCTGCGGGTCGGGGTGGGTGGCAGTGGCGGAAATGGTGGCACGCCCATCACCCTGGCCCCAACGCCCGCGGCGGCCGCCGCCGCGGCGGACCTGGCTTTCCACCCACCGGGCGGGGGGGTGCTGGGCAGCAGCGCCGGCGGGTGGGGCGGCGGCGGCGGGGAGGGCGGTGGGTTTTCCTCCCCGACCACCCACACCCTGCACGTCGTCGCCTGCGTCCCCGGTGCCAGCCTGGAGGCGGGGCGCCTGTTTGGGGTGCCCACCATCCTACAGGCCGACCCGCTGGCGGACGAGGAGGAGGAGGAGGAGGAGGAGGAGGAGGAGGAGAAACCTCCCGCGCCGCGGCGCCCGCCCCCTCAACCCCGCGTGCGCCGCCGGTGGGGGTGGGGCGGCCCCCGCGCGGCCGACCCCTTTGCCGGGCCGTCCTCAGATGAGGATGGGGATGAGGCGAGCGCCGCCGCCGCCGCCGCCGCCGCCGCCGCCCCAAGCCCCGCGGTGAGTGATGCCGCTCTAGCACTGGGCCCCGCCCCCGGCGTTGCCGCCCTGGCCGCCCTGTGCGGGGCGCTGCGGGCGCGGGGCGACGCCCTGGTCGCGGCCGGGCGGGTCGACCTGCTCTCTCCCGCGGGCCCCACCCCGACCTCCCTGCTGCGGTACTACGCCCTCCGCCCCGCCACGGACGCGGCCTGCCTACTGGTGGTTGGCCTGGCGGGCGATGAGGAGCGGCTGCCCCTGTCCGTCGTGCCGCCCCGGGCGTGCGGTGGAGGCGAGCACGACGCGCGTGCTGTAGCGGACGCTGGCGCCGCGCTGGACGCCGTCCGCATCGTGGGCAGCATCGGGGCGGGCGCCCTGGTGTGTGGCCTGCATGGGCGGCTGGCCGCGCTGGCCGCCCGGTGCGTGGCCACGGCCGCGGTCGTGCCGCCCCTGCCACCCGTGGCGGGGGGTGGTGGCGGGGGGGGGTCGGGTGCAGCGGCTCCTCAACCTGCCCCGCCCACTGCTACTGGCAATAAACGCCGCAAGCCGCTGGCCGCCGCAGCGGCCCTGTGCATGGTGGCACCGGCCGAGCGGCACTGAATTCAAAATAGAGAGAAGAGAGAAGGAGAGAAAGAGAGGGAGTGGGCGTGCGTGCGTGCAAAGCAAAAAGTAATGAAAAAAAATAAAAATAAAAAACCACTCGTATGTTATCATCTTCTTGACAGTTTCATTCGTTTGTCTCTCTCTCACACGCCCCGCACACGCACACATGCACACGGCTCGCTCTCGCACACACACTCGCACACAACGCTCGCTTTTTTTTGTTTATAAAAAATTGAGGTGTCCTCCCTCATCTCCGCCCCAAGGTAAAAAGAAAAAACACCACACGCCCCACCCCGCCCTCCAGCCCCTCAATCAGAGAAAACGGAAAAAAGCAGCACATACACGTACGCACGCGCGCGCACCAAGGACAGGTCAAAAAAGGGGGGGAAGGGTGCGCAACCGCACGCCGAAATATATAGAAGAAAAAAAAGAGAAAACCAAAAACCACCTGTTCTCACGCCGCCGCGCGCGGCCCGGCCGCCCCGGCCGGGCCAACCCCGCCACTCCCACCGCATGCCGCCGTCGGCACGGCCTCCGGCAGGCTGACGACCGGGTCGGCGAAGCCCTTGCCCGCCGCGGGGACGACCGCGTCCCGGGTAGGCGAGACGAGCAGGGAGGCGGCGGGGGCGAGAGAGGCGCCGGGGCCGCCGCCCACGCCATCCATCACGCCGTCCATCGGGTCGTCTGTCGCCAGGAGGGCCGCCAGCGCGTCATCCTCATCCTCCACAGCGCCGCCGCCGCCCACCAGGCCATCCAGGCCCCCGCCCACCGAGGCGGAGATGGAGAGCTGGTGAGGCATGGACAGGCCCGCGGTGCGGGCGCCACGCTTGGGCGGGCGGCCACGGTGGCGGGCCGCGCTGGCACCGCCGCCGCCACCACCGCCACCGACAGACACGACCTCATCCGCGCCGCCCAGGCCGGCCGCCGCGGACGCGGTCAGCCCCGTCGTCCCCGTCGTCGTCGTGACCGTGTCGGAGGAGGGCGGCTTGGCGGGCTTGGGGCCACCACCCGCCGCGCCCCGGCGCGCGCCGGACGCGCCGCCGGCCTTGACAGCCGCGTCAAAGCGCGCGCGCTCCTCCGCCTCGGGCCCAGCGTGGCGGGCCGCAAACGCTTCGTCGTCCGTCGCCTCATCCTCCGAGCCGTCAAAGGGCGGGGGCAAGGGCGGGGGCGGCGGGGCGGCGGCACCGTCAAAGCCGCACGCGTCGGCGGCGGCCAGGGCGGCCGCCAAAGCGGGCGGGAGGTCCGACAGCAGCAGCAAAGCGTGGGTGCCCACAGCGGCAGTGTTGCCACCTCCTGCGGGAGGCGCGGCCGCCTTTTTGGCCGGCCCGCCGCCACCCCGCGGCGACACCGGCGGCGGCGTCAGGGACGGCCCGCCGTGGCGCGCCCGGGCGGCAGCGGCCGCCGACCCGGGCGCCTTCTGCCCGCCGCCCGACCGCAGGTGGGCGCGCAGGGCGGACACCGTCGCGTCGCGCGCTTTCAGGGCGGCAGGGTCGAGCGAGCGCACGCGCGGCGTGTTGATGGGCGCGACCGGCGCGCGCTCCACGAACTTAGGCGCCCCGCCCGGGAGGGAGGGCATGACGATCTCAGACAAGTGGTACTCGGTGCGGCGCCGCTTGAGGGAGGGGCCGGTCATGAGGAGGTGCGGGGTGGTGGAGCCGTGGGGCCCGCCGCCGCCGCCTCCATTGAACCCGCCGCCCCCACCCCCGCCGCTGCGCGAGGAATCGCCGCCGACCCGCCGGTCCCGCCGGTCCCGCCGCTCGCGGCCGTCTTTGGAAATGCCACCACCACTGCCGGAACGGGCGCCCAGGCGGTCCCGGCGGCGGTCGGCGACGCCCTTGGCGGATCGGTCCCGGCGCGGGGCAGGCGCGCGCAGGCGGGGAGGGTTTTGGAGCCCGCCGCCGCCGCCGCCGTTGGCCACAGCGACGGCGGCCGCCGCGGCGGCTTGCGCGGCCGCCGCCTGGGCCGCCACCGCCCGCCGGGCGAGCGAGGGCGGCATCAGGCGCAGGCGGAGCGCGCCCACCGCCCGGCCCACCGCGTCCAGGGCGGCGGCCGCGAGCGCGGGAAACGCACGCGCGTCCGCGGCCAGGGCCTCCGCCGCCGCGCCCGCCGCCGCCACGCCGGGGGGCGGGCGCGGGGCGGCCGGGATGGCGGCCAGAGCGGCGAAAAAGGGATGGACCGCCAGGTCGGACGGGGCCAGGCCGGGGAAGGGGGCCCGGGCGCGCCGGGCGCGGGGGGCTGCCCCCCCGCCGACGGGGGGGGTCGCGGCGGCAGCGGCCCCGGCCTTGCCGCCACCTCCCTCGCCGCCGGCCGCCGCCGCCTCGCCTTCCGCCTCCGCTCCCGCTTCCTCAGCCTCCATGCGGGCCAGGCGGGCCGCGTACCGCCCCTCCGCATGGCGCAGTTGGCGCATGCGGGCCTCCAGCCAGCGCAGGCGCCATGCCAGGGCTTTCGCAGGCGGGGCGGCCGGCGCGGGCGGGTCGGGCCCGACCTCCCCAGCCCCGCCCTCCTCCACGACCTCCACAGCCGGCCGGCCGGCCGCCCAGGCGCCCGGTCCCGCCGCCGCCCGGTCCGCGGCTTCATCATCGGACGAGCCCGCGTAGGCGGAAAAGTCGGCCTCATCGTCGCTGGCCCGGTCGTCCAGGCCCCAGGTGGCGGGCGGAGGGGGAGGGGAGCGCTTGAGGGTGGGGGCAGCGGCCGGGTGGCCTCTGCCGCCGCCCAACCCGAGCAGGGCGGCCGCCTCGTCCGCCGCAGTCTCGCCGCGTTTGGCGGCGGCTGCCACCGCGCCCGCATGCTGCTGGAGCTGGTCGGCCTCGACCTTGAACAGCCCCGGCCCTCCCATGGAGACGGCGGACGCGAGGCTGGGCGGCAGAAGCGCGGCGGCCGTCGAGGCGGGGAGCAGGGCGGCCGTGGCCGCGCCGTCGCCCGCCGCCACGGCCGCCACGGCCGCCGACAGGGCGCCGCTGACGGGCGGCCCCATCCAGGCAAAGCCGGCTCCGGGAAGGGAGGCGACGCCACCCATACCGAGGCCTCCTGCGGCCCCAAACTTGATGCCGACGCCGTTGCGGGCGCCGGCGGCGGCAGCGGCGACTGCGACGCCCGCGGCCGCCGCGCGCGGGCCGCGCGGGGAGGTCGAGTCCAGTGTGGCAGCAACGGCCGCCCGGCGGGCGGCAGCGGCGGTCGCGGCGGCCGCAGCCGCCGTCGCGGCCACAACTCGCTCCGCAGCCTCCGCCGCGGCGGCCGCGGCGGGGCCGTCCGGGTGCAGGGCGGCCAGGGCGGGGCGGCCGACCGCGGCCGCGGCGTGCCCGGCCAGCGCTTTCCGCCCAGCCCGCTGCAGCGCCGCCGCCGCCCGGTGGACCTTGGACTTACGCCGGTTGAAGGCCAGGCCGTTGCGGCAGATCAGCTCAAAGTCGGAAGTCAGCTGGCGCCAGGTCCGGTACTGGCGGGCGCGGACCTACGGAGGACAGGTGAGGGAGAGAGGTGAGAGAGAGGTGAGAGAGGAAGAGGAATCAAGACGAGACAAGCGCCCCGGGTTGGGGTGCGGCGGGAGAACGGAGAGAGAGGAGCGCCGGCGCACGCGCTGGCGTGCACCCACACGCCAGCGTGCATCCCACGCGGCCCCCGCCCGCCCAGGCGTGGGGGAGTGAGGCTTGTAAGCTCCAACGCCCGGCGAGGCGAGGCAAGGGAGCGTGCCCGACCGCACCGCCGCGCCGCAGGAGGGGGCGAGTGGCCAGGCCGACGATGGACGGCCCGCCGCCCTCTCGCACCCCCGCAGCTGCTTTTCGCATCGGCATGGTGGGACACACGCACACACGCCGCACGCTCCGCCCCCCGCGCCCGCCGCCCCTGCCACCCAACCCCCGCACGCACACACCAATGAGGCCCCCCCACTCTTGTCATGTGCGAGCTCACCTTGGCCTTGATCATGGCGAAGCTCATGGGCCGGGCGACGACGGTGTAATAGTTGGGGCACTCCTGCACGCGGACGGGACGGGCGAAGAAGCCATCCGTGTCGGCCGCCGCCGCCGCGTCCAGGATGGCGTCCAGCTGGGCCGCCGCCGCCAGTTCGGTGGGGCCCAGGTTGGGGTCCGGGTCGGGCAGGACGGGCGGGATGCCGGAGCCTGCCGCTGGAGCGGCGGACGCGCCCCCTGGCTTCCGCAGCGGCGGCGGCGGCGGGCCGCGGGGCGGGCCGGGCGGCTTAGCCTCAGCGCCAACCGCCGCGCTGGCCGCCGCCTCGCCACCGGGAGGCGCGGACCCGCCACCAGGTGAGACTGGCATGGCCGCTGCCTTACCAGGTGCAGGTCCCATCGCGTCAGCCACCGTGCCAGCGTCCGGGCGGGCGACGGGTGCGAGCGCCGTCTGCGCCGACACCGACGCCGTCGCCGCCGCGGCCGCTGCGTCCACACCCGCTCCACCTCCCGCGCTCACGGCCAACCCTTCAGCCGGCGACATGGCGGCCTCCAGTGTATGGAGTTCGTAGAGGGGCACCCCAGAGGTGTGTCGGCGAGGAGGCCGACGTTCCTCCGCTTGTGTTTCGTGGGGGTGCGCCGGGGTGAGAGGGAAAAAAGAAGAGTGAGCAAGCGTGGGGTAAACTCTCTCTCACTCTCACTCTCACTTTTTTCGACGCCCCGCTTGAGCGCAGACCCGCGAGGGGGGGGGCGCGTGCGCGTGCGGGGCACACACGCAGGCACGCACACAGGGGGACCCCGTTCGCGCACTATGGCCACCCAGGTGCGTCCGGCTGAGGAGATGAGGGGGGCAGCGGCCTCTGCTCTCGCTCGGCGGGCCGATCTCAACCTTTTCCTCCCCCCCCCTTTCTCCCCAGGCCGTCCGCCCCTCCACCCCACCCACGCTCCCGGCCCCGGCCTCGCCGTCCAGCAATGCCGCGACCGAGGCCGCCCTGGCCACCCTCGAAACCGCCCTCCGCACGCCGGCCTCGTCCTTCTGGGCCGGCCTGAGTGGAGGCGGCGGCCCAGGCACGACCACCCCGGCTGCCGCGGCCCTGGCCGCCGCCGTGGACGTCCACCTCCAGTGCGGTCGGTGAGAGAGAGCGAGAGAGCGAGAGAGAGAGGGCACAACAGCATGGAGCGCACGACCCCTCACGACTTCCCTCCTCCCTCCCTCAAGGCGCCCCCACGACGGGGCCTCACCACCCGTCCTGCCTCCCTCCCCACCCCTCCACCGGGCCACCCTCCTCACCCTGCTCCGCCTGGCCTCGCCCGACGAGCCCGGCGGGCCAGGTGGAGGCGTGCAGGCGGAGATCCTGAAGGCCTGCGCCCTGCTCACCCTGCCCCGCCTGCTGGACGCGGCCGCCCTGTACGCGCCCTCCTCCTCCCTCCCGCTCGTCCGCGCGCTCTTCCAGCACGCGCTTGCACTCCTCCCGGACCTCGCCCCCGCCTGGGAGGGCGCCCTCCCCGACCTGGCCGCCAACCTGGGCGGCGTGCGCGGGTCCCTAGCGGGCCTGGCAAGCCAGGTAAGGCTGAGTGGAGGGAGCGACCTGGGCGGCATCGCGGCCGGCGTGGCGCTGCTGCGGGACGGGGCGGCCACGCTCGCGGCCGCTGCGGCCGCCTCGCCCTGTCCCCTCGCCTCCGCCCTACTCGCGGCGGGTGGGGGCTGCATCCCGGGCGCCCTGGCGGCCCTGCATGACGACCTCCTGCCCGACCTGGCGGCCAGCCTGCGTGGGGCGGTGGCTGGCGGCGGTGACAATAGCGAGCATGCACTTGAGGTGAGACCCAAAATGAGGACACGGATGGAGAGGGGGGGGGAGGGGGGGGGGGGACATTTTTCCGCACCTGATCCGAGCTGAGCGGGCGACAGGGCATTCTACACAAATGCCGCCCAGGCCCTTCAGTCTTTTTCAGTCGTGCCAGAGCATAGACCGCGGCTAGATAACCCGGCTGGTGTTGGGTGGGAGGAGCGGGCGCGCGCGCGCGCGTGGGAGGTTGATAGATTCGCTCCGTCCCTCACGCGCGCCCGTGCGTGCCCGCCCCCCTCTCACCTTTTTATTTCTTTTCCAGTCACCGACCCGGGCATGATCCCCGCGCGACACTCACTGCACAAACATCACACACAGGTGCTGGCCCAGGTGGACGCGCTGCGGGTGGACCTCGAGGACGCGCTGGGCGCGGCCGTGCGGTACGCGCTGGAGGGCGGGCAGGCGGAGGGTGAGCCGGCCGGGCTGGGCGAGGCCCTGGTGGCCGCCCTGTCGGCCGCGTCGTCGGCGTCGCCGCCGCCTGCTCCAGCCGCCTCCCACGCGCCCCTGTTGCAGGCCACAGCCGCCCGGTGTGGGCTGGCCCCCGCCATTGCGGCCGCCCTGGACGGCGGGGTGGTGGCCCTGGACAGCGTGCAGCGGGAGTACCTGCAGCTGCTGCTTTTGGGGGGTGAGGGTGGGGGGGGGGGGGGCCACACGGCGCCGCCTGCTACGCCATCCACCACCACCACCCCGGACCCCGCCACCCGGGCCTCCCTGGCCGCCGCCGTCACGGACGTCCTGCCGCACGTGGGCGCGGGCTATGCGACGGCGTGCCTGGCGGCCCTGGGGTGGGACCCCGAGAGCGTGATCGCCTGCCTGCTGGAGGCCAACCCGCCGCCGGCCGTGGCGGGCGTGGACCCGGCGGCAGCGCGCTGGGACCCGCCGGGCAGTGCGGTGGCTGACCCGAAGGGCAAGGGCAAGGCGGCCGTGGGCGCGGTGGTGGTGGCCGCGGCGCCGCCGGCCCCTGCCCGCCCGGGCCCCCCGCCCGGCCCGGGCGCGCTGCCGCCGCCCCCGCCGCCGCCACCCGCCGTCTCTCACCGGTCTGTCGCCCGCTTTTTGGAGGGCGACGGCCTGCCGCCCGGTCAGCGGGCCGCCCTCCTAGCCGCTACCCGCGCCGCCGTCGCCGCTTTCTCAGACGAGGAGGGAGGCGGCCGGTCGGGCGACGGCGACGATGACGACTTTGACGAGGAGGGCGACGCCGAGCGCGGTGGGGGCGGCCCGACCGCTGACGGCCCGGCCGAAGCAGAGAGTGGCTTGGGCGGTGTCCCGCCCGCCTCCGCTGCCTATCCCTTCCCCTCCTCGTCGACGCGCAACAACCGGGCGTCCACGTTCTATGTGGACGGCGGCAAAGTGTACAACTACCGGCGGGCGGGCGGCCTGGCCGTGAGTGGCCAGGGCGGCGTGGCGGCTGCCCTTGGCGCAGCCGCGGCTGCATCTCAGGAGGTGCACGGCTTGGGGGCCGGCGGGAACAAGGGGGTGCAAGGTGGGGGGCCGCCGCCGCCGCCACCGCTTGTGCCTGGCCCGCCGGGTGGTGGTGGTGGCGGTGGCGGGCGTGGGAGAGGAGGGCGCGGCCGCGGCGGCAGTGGTGGCAGCGGTGGCAGCGGCGGCCGCGGCGGCAGTGGCAGCGGTGGCAGCGGCGGCGGCGGCGGCGACGCCCCTCCTCCCACCGGCGACGCCCGCGCCCACGCCCATGCGGAACGCTACAAGGCTGCCGCGGGCAACCACCACCGGCGTGATCGGGCGGCGAAGAAGGCGTCGGGCGGGATGCTGTAGACAAAAGAACAAGGTTTTTTTATCAGGGACCCCCCGCAGCCGCCCTTTCCGCCCCCGCGCCCCCTCCGCCCGCTCTCACCAGAAGAAGGGCCGGAGGGTGATAGAGGTGCGGCCTTGGGCATTCATCCCAACATGACCGCGCCGCACACACGCCTGGCGTACGTGTGTGCTATGCTGTCCGCGGATGGAAGAATACAAGAGGAGATGACGGAGAAAAATAAAAAAAGTTTTTTACCAAAACACGGGTCGACAGGCCTCTTCACTTTGCCTTTTTCTGTCGACCACGTTTTTGTCGACCACATAAAACGAACCTTCCGCCTCTTCGCGACCCCCCCAAGACCAAGGCGAGTGCTCTTTAGACAAGCCACGAGGGAGCATGAGGGGTTAGGTAGCGCGTAAAGGTCGCGCGCGAGGAGTGTTGTGGACGGACCGGCGCGCGACGCGCGCTGTCTACAACGACGTTTCCACATAAACGTCGTGTGAAAGCTGACCTTCCGCCTCTTCGTGACTCCTGCCCACCCCCCAAGACCGAGACGAGTACTCTGTAAAGTCGTGCCGAGGTAGCGTGGGGGAGGGGGCAGCGCGGAAAGGTCGCGTGCGCGGGAGTGATATTCGTACTCGG
>Ga0315287_10000767_pt1 | contig 28578 bp, 32 predicted proteins | sample YL17G11_0_MG_FD_205037 | JGI IMG/M metagenome (GOLD analysis project Ga0315287, IMG submission 205037) | Sediment microbial communities from Yellowstone Lake, YNP, Wyoming, USA - YL17G11_0 | ecosystem: Environmental > Aquatic > Freshwater > Lake > Sediment | place: USA: Wyoming | collected... | reverse complement strand
TAATGTCTAAATTAGCAGACGAGAAGTTATGGTCTAAGCAGAAAATAATAGAAAAAATACAAGAAGAAGTAGAAAAAACTACAACTAAAACTTGGGGGAAACTAAAAGGTTTAGAATTACTTGGTAGAACAAAAGCAGCATTTATAGACAAAATGAGTGTAAAACATTCAGGAAAAGTAGAAAATACCCAAACAAATGTATTCGTAGTTGATAAAGCAACAAGCAATGAACTAAAAAAGATCACAGGTTAAGCTCTTTGACATTCTTAAACTCGAGTGAATAGTACATTATGCAAATGCATACTACAGGCGTATTCTCAAAGAATCTCAAAGCTTTCAATGATTACAAGCGGTTAATAATCAATGAAGGCGGGACAACAAGTTCTAAAACTTGGTCTATCTTGCAATTGCTTATCATCATTGCAATGCATACACCAGACTTGCTTATTTCTATAGTTTCTGAGTCTATACCACACTTGAAGCGCGGTTGTATTCGTGATTACAAGAAAATCATGGGTGAAGACTTTGATGATGACTGCTGGAACGCATCAAACTTTACTTATGATTTTGGTAACGGGACAATCATTGAATTCTTTAGTGCTGATGCTTCTGCTCGATTAAGAGGTGGTAGAAGACATATCCTGTATATCAATGAGTGCAATAACATCACCAAGGACTCATTTCTTGAATTATTCATTAGAACATCTAAATGCACATTTCTTGACTTTAACCCTGTACAAGAATTCTGGGCACATGACTTAATCAGAACAGAAAAAGATGTTGAGTACATACACAGTACATATCAAGACAGCAAAGTTTTACTATCACAATTAGAACCAGAAGATGCACAATCATTACAGAACATCTTCGACAAAATAGAATCAAGAAGACATGATGTAAACTGGTTTAGAATCTATGGACTCGGTTTAGTCGGGAACATAGAAGGACTCATACATGCACTGGATGGACAAGTAGATGAATTCCCTAATGAACCCGGCATTCTGGTATACGGTCTTGACTTTGGTTATAGTTCAGATCCGACAGCATTAGTAAAATGCTTGATAACACGAGACACAATCTATTCAGATGAATTAATCTATGAAACAGGACTCACAAATAATGAAATAGCAAACAGACTCCCAAGTTTTGGTGTAAAGAAAAACTTTGATGAGATATTTGCAGATGCAGCAGAACCAAAATCTATACAAGAAATCAAACTATATGGTTATAATATCAAAGGTGCACCAAAAGGACCAGACTCAGTAGAAAATGGTATTCAACGAGTAAATCAATACAAATTAGTCTGGACAAAAAGAAGTCTAAATGCAATCAAAGAACAAAGAAACTATAAGTACATTCAGGACTCAAGTGGTAAGATCACAAACAAGCCTCAAGAAGGCTTCGATCATTGCATGGACAGCAGGCGTTATGCCATACTCGGAAAACTATTAGTTAAAGTTGTAATAGCAGACAGAAACAAATTCTTTTCATAAAAGGAGAACAACATGACAATGGATGCTGCAGACAAATTATTGACAGAAGTATATGTTGACCCAAATGTTGCTCAAACATTAAACCAGAAACTAATATCAAATGAAAATGTCTATGACTTTATGGACAACTCATTAAATGGTACTGGTGGTTATCGTGACGGTTCATATCTTGTTGCACATGACAGGGAGATGAACTATGATTCAAGACGCAAACAATGTTATTACAGAAACTTCATGAAACCTATTTTGAAAGCAATGATTGAACCAGTATTCAATGAAGAAGCACTACGTGTTATTCAGGACACAAATGGTACTATAGTTGAAGACTCACTGTTGAATGAGTTTATAGAAGACGTCACAAATACTGGCATGCCAATGCAACCTTTTACACAGGAAGTCTTGGAATATGCTAGATTACACGGTGTGTGTTTTGTTGTCATGGATAACTTTGAAGTACAACCAGCAACAGAAAAAGAAGCAAAAGACAATAGAATCTACCCTTATATGTACATCAAGACAAGTCAACAAATAAAATCTGAGAATGGTTTTATTGTCGACAAGTTCGGCAAGTTAGAATCAATTACATTCACAGACAAGAAAGACGACAAAGGTAATCAACTATATCGCAAATGGACAAAGGTTGACTCGACTTTAGTCAATGATAATGGTGATGCTGTAGAACAACCAAAAGTACACAATCTTGGAACAGTACCAGTAATTTCTGTCTATTGTGCAAAACGTAAATCTAATGAACAAATCTTAGTAGACCCACCACTTTACGATCTTGCAAAAATTAACTTCACTATTTTCAACAAAGACAGTGAAATAAGGGATCAAGAAAGAGCACAAGGCTTTTCTGTCTTTTATTTACAGTCAGACCAGACAGGCAATATTACTCTTGGTAATAAGAATGTTCTGTATCTGCCTATAGGTTCGACAATCCCACCTGGGTTTGCAAGTCCAGATGCTGCAATTCTTAAAGGTCTTTCAGATTCAGGTGAGAAACTACGTGAGGACTTGTTTAGAATTGCACAACAGAACGGTGTATCAGGTGTTCAACAGGGAACTTCTGGTATTGCTTTACAGTGGTATTTCTTTGCAGAAGAAGCAGTACTTGAAAAGACATCAAGTCTGGCTGAGGATTTTGAAGAAGCATCAGGTTCTATGTTCTGTCTTTATACAAAACAGCCATTAGAACTTGAAGTAGAATACAAAGATGACTTCCAACCTCAAGATGTCACAAATCAATTAGCTAATCTGGATAAAGCAATGCTCATGGATTTGCCGCCACTTTCTAAAGGTTTGCTGAAACAGAAAGTTGTGAAACTGTTGTTCTCAGATGAAGATGAAGAAACTATGAAAGAAGTTATAGACGAAATTAAACTTGCAACAGAAGACGAACAGTTGTCTGGTGCAACAGAAACAGATGAAACTGTGACAGAAATAGGTGGCATAACAGGAGTGGCACAATGAAGATAGGAAAGAAACGCTTGAAAATGACCAATGGAGAAATCAGAAAGTTTCGTTCAGAAAGAGCACGAAACAATTTTGAAAGAGTGGCACAGGCGGTTAAACATGGATGGCATAAAAAGTGAAAAGGAGACAAGAATGAATGACATAAAAGACGTCAAAATTAATAAAATAAGTAAATACTTAGAAAATGAATTTAAAGAAATTGTAAAAAAATTCAAATCAGACTATGGGTTTAGACATTTTAGAATTTTAATACAAGAAGTAAACAAGGCAGATACACGTACTATTGAACAATTAGATTTTACAAAAAGTTAGGGATTAATGCCAAGACCACCCAAGATTACAGAATTCAGTAAACAGTGGGACTTGATCTCAAAACAGTTCATGTCCCATCTTAAAGTTAAACTTGATGCAGGACAGAATTACATAAAAGCTGTTGATGCCACATTTAAAGAACTAAACATCCAATCTAAGTTTAAAGCGTTTGTGTTAGAAACGGTCACGGCAGGCTATCTTAAAGGTATCCAAGGTGAAGTCAAAACACCTGTCTCCGCCATAAAGCAATCATTACTAGGGTCAACTTGGCCTGGCTCTAAACTTACATTATCAAGCAGGATCAATAAGGTAAAGTTGCTACCAGTTATCAAGGACACAATAAGGCGCCAACTTAATGAAAACAATGCAATATCAAAGATAACCAAAGAACTTGTTAGACTAGATTTGACAAAAGGTGATTTACCACAGTACATCAGAAAATTAGAATCAAGTGCAAAACGTGTAATGAATGGTGATTCAGGAGCAATACAACCTTTTAGAAAATCACTTTATAAAGCAAAACTACAGATAGAATCGCTTAAAGGTGAAACTGGTACTGTTGCTTCAAGTAGATTAAAGAAAGCATATGCAAATGTAGTCAATCAAGTAGAAAAGTTAAGTCAAGAGGGACTTGAAAAAGGTATAGAACGTGCAATCAACAGCAAAGCTCGGTACAATAGTGAGCGCATAGCACGTAATGAAGCAACCAAAGCATGGGCAACAGGCACATTTGAAAGACTTGAATCAGACCCTGATGTTATAGGATGGGAATTAACTTTAAGTTCAGCACATAGTACAAGTGACGAATGTGATAATTATATAGGTCAAGTATTTGCATTAGGGGAAGGACCAGATGTGCCCGTGCACATAAATTGTTTATGTGGAATTTCACCTGTTTTCAGACAGGTTTAAATTCTTTTAACAGGCTTTCTTTCAAGAACTATATTTAAGTTTGTTAGGTTTATTAGGCATTCCACACTTTGAGCATAATTTTGGTGGTGTAAGTATTCCTTTTCTTAAAGCTGAATGATAAATGATAGCACACTTGTGTTGAGTTTCATTCCATACTATAATTCTATACACTCGACATTACCAGAATTTATTCTTAATTTCTGGTTGAACGTCATTCACAACAAGTTCTATACCTTTTATTAAGTACGTAATGTAGAGTCAGGAACTCACTTTAACAGACCCAGGAGGTCATGATGCCTAAGTCATTTGATGAGGTAAAAAGTTTTTTAGAAAAGACGCCAGAAGGAAAAGAATATCTTGAAGCAGTCGTAAGTACAGTTGAGGCCGAAAAGCAAAAAGGTGTGCTTGAAAGTCAAAAAGGCAACAAGGAAAATCAGAATCTCAGGAAATACAAGATTGGTCTGGAATCACTTGGATTTAACCCGGAAGAAACTGAACTTGAAACTTTTTTAACAACACTGAAAACGTCTAAAGAAACAGCAGCAAAAGGTAAAGAAGTCAAGACAACTTTGGATTCACTCACAAATGACTTCAACAATCTCAAGACTAATTTTGAAAAGACACAGAAAGAATTGGCTGATGAACGCAAGGCAGCACAGTTACTTAAGGACAAAGCACAGAAAAGTAAGATAAAAGAAGTTTTGACAAGCAAATTAGGCAATGAGATTTACGGTGCAGACTTGATCATTGAAAGTTTGATTTCAGCAGGTAAGGTTGGTATAGATGAGAATGAAAACGTTCTTTTTATAGAAGGTGACACAAAGTTAGATCTTGAAGCAGGTATCAAGAAATTCTTAGAATCAAGACCTGATATCAAAAAGAACAACCAGCAACCTGGAGCAGACTCACATCAGACAACAATAACAGCACAAGATAAGAATGCTGATGCAGAAAGAATCAAGACTTTACGTAATTTGAACAAAGTTATTTTTTAAACAACAGTTTCGAAATTCCCTGGAGGAAAAGTAGAACTAATATAAATCTACATTAACCAAAAGGGAGTGTGTATGTCAAATACATTTCTTACTTCTACAGATGTAAGTAGGGATGCCGGTCTTATTCTCCAGGACAATTTGTTAGTAGGTCTGATGGGGAATAGAAGTGTTGAAACAAAGTTTAACGGTAAAGTTGGTTCGACTGTTTATGTAAAAGTTCCCCCGATTGCTACTGCTTCTGAACTTGCTGTTGGTGGTACTACTAACGTTGATGACATCACTGAATCCAGAGTACCTGTTGTCGTTGAAAAACATATTTATATCAAGAAAGAAGTTACTTCTGAGGAATTAACTTATAGTCTTGATGATTTCAATGCTTTGGTGCAGTATCCTGTCATTGATGCCCTTGTTCTCAAAGCAGAAACATATTTTCTTGAAAAGCTTTGCGGTGGTTTTGCTCAGAACCTTGCAGGTACAGCAGGTAATCAACCTTCTACACTTGCTCACATTGTTGCCGCTGAAAAGAAAATATTTGACAACAAAGCAAACGAAAACCAACTTGTAAGCATAATTAGTTCAACAGCGCATGCCTCATTGTTACAGGCAACAGTATTTACGAGTTCTGATTATGGTCCGAACAGACCTTCAGCACTTGTAAGTAACAGTCTTGGAAAAATGGCAGGTATGGATTTCTTCCGTTCACCATATAGTGGGACTTATACACGTGGTGATATCACTGGTTCGGTAACTGCTTCTGGTACTGCTGCTGCGGCAACTTGTTCACTTGCTTCACTTTCTTCCTCAACTGGTACTATTTATGCAGGTACACGGTTTGTTGTTGCTGGTGATGCAACAATTTATACCGTTATGGAAAATGCGACAATTGCAAGTAATGCAGTTGCAGCACTTAGCATTTATCCAGTTCTTGCAACTTCTCCTTCTACTGCTGCTGTGACCTTTGAAACTGCATTCAAACACAATGTTGTTTTCAATCCTGTTGCGTTTGCATTGGCAATGGTTACTCCTCCTGCAGTAGGTGCCGGTGTCAGTGTTGCAAGTTCAAAAGGTATTTCGATCCGAGTTTCAAGTAACTTTGATCAGTCATACCTCAAGAATATATGGACATGGGACTTTTATATTGGTGCCCGTGTCGTACAGCCGAAATACGGTTGCATTCTTTGCGGATAAGTGTGTGAATGGTGATGATGGGGTGTCTGGTGGGTCCTCCGGCTCACCAGACTTAATAAAACACACAATCTAACAAAGAAGGCACAATGGCAAACACATATGTAAGGAAAGACGGTGTATATGCATACATCGATTTCAGTGATTTAAGCACATGGACTACTGCTGGCTGGGTCGATGTAGGATCCAGTGGTGATTTTTCACCAGATCCCTCCGATGAAGAACTCAATGATATAATCCTCTCAGGTTATCTTTTCTTAGGTGATCCTGATGTCAACAACAGCATGAGAATTTTTAATAATGCTGGTGTTTTGACTTCTCAAAAGAAAGTCAATGGTACATGGACTGCTTATGACATTTCTGGATCCACTGGAGTTCAGGGTGTACAGGGTATCACAGGTTCAGTTGGAAATACTGGTACGATCGGTATTACTGGTACAAGAGGTATCACAGGAACAGTCGGACTTACTGGTTCTGTCGGTATTACAGGGACTCAGGGTATCACTGGTACGGTCGGTATTACTGGAACTGCTGGTATTACTGGAACTATCGGTATTACTGGTCAGAACGGTGTACAGGGTCTCACTGGTACAGTCGGTATTACTGGTACGGTCGGTATTACTGGAACTGCTGGTATTACTGGAACTATCGGCATTACTGGTGCAGACGGTGTACAGGGTCTCACTGGTACAGTCGGTATTACTGGTACTCAGGGCATAACTGGTATGCAGGGTATAACCGGCGAAGTTGCTTAAGTAAAAGTTAATCTAGGGAGGTCTAAAAGCCTCCCTAGAACTTTACCTATGATAACATAGGCCACCTATCACAAAGTATGACTCGCATAACTAGAATCATTCTGAGACAAGGAGACAAGGTATGGCTCGAATGTATATCGAAAATATCAAGGGTGAACACGCACAGATTAATGACGCAGACTTTTCTTTCTGGCAGACCCATGGTTACTTTAAGTCACCTGCTCCCACAAAAATGATCATAGGTTCTGAAAAAGTTAAATTCGTAAATATCGGTAATGGTGAAGGTTATAAAGTTGGTGTTGATGTCCCACTTGCACAAGCAGTATGCATTGGACAACTTGTAAAAGAAATACCTTTAGAAGAACCTAAAGAAGAAGAAACACCGAAAAGACGTAGAAAGATACAAGAATGAGCATAACTATTACTTGTGATGCAACACAACTATTGGCTGCTTTAGCAAAAGCACCTGATGAGTTAAACAAGTCAATAAATACTACTCTTAAGAAAGAAATGCAAGACGTGATTATAGATGCACAACATACTCATAGATTTACTACAAGAACTGGTATGACAGAGCATTCAATATCACAAAGAAATCCGACAATGATGGTTGTTGAAGATTTTCTTGATACTGGTATAGCAAGTTATGGTGTCTTTACACATGAAGGTCATGGTACTTGGGCACCAGATCGCTTTTTATACAATGCATTTAATAGACATGTCGAAGGTATTGTCAAAGCAGTAGAACAGACAATAAACAATGTCTTTAGAAAGCTAAATCTAACATGAGCAACACATATATTTCATCAGATGATATAACTGACAATATCGTTTCTGGTTTTGATCTTTCTGCTTATCTTACAGAATCATACAAAGAAATAGAAGATTTAGCAGAAGAAAAAGGTGTCAGGACATCAACAGATATTGCAAGCCCATTACATTATAAGATGAAAAGGTATGCAATCTGTTTTGTGATTATGCGTTTATGTCAAGACAAATGCGGCACAAACAATGTTGACATACCAGAACTTGAAAAATATGTGATCAAGTATAATATGTACAGAAAAGAATTAGCACAACTTAAAGATCTGATAACTTTTGAGATGATAACAAATTCTATAAATAGTTTACGTGACCGTTCTATTCAAACAGGTATTATTTTTCGAGGGTGAGTTTACACATCGGCAAAGAAAAATTTGATTGGGATGGAAAATAATTTTGTGAATTGTATAAAAATCAATAAAAAAATTCAAAGTGAGGTACAAAAATGAGTAAAAAGCTTATTTAAAACAATTAGAAAAAGAAGAAGGGTTTAGCTATGACAGATGAAAGATGTAAACAACTTATGGAACAAGTTGGTATGCCTAATAGTAGATCACTTATGGTTGCACTCAAACAAGTCGCTAATGAAACAGAACAAGAAGTTCGTGCTGAATGCAATAAATTGCCGCTTAAAAGATTTGAAGTATATCAAAAGTTAGGTTGTCCTATAAACGAAACTGAAGGTGCTGAAACTCAAGGTTATCGTGAGATAGTGGATACTGTTTACGATTTGTTAGAGCAGCATCTGAAAAATTGAGGGGGAAAGTAATGCACAATCTAGAAGTCTTTAACCTTGTCTTTGATATAAATGCTTCTAGCAACGTGAACATAAGAGAAATCTTCAAAAACAGAATTGCAACGATTTTGTGGTGTTCAATAAAAAGTGGACATATAGCTGACCAATACCATCATGAGCACGTTTCTTAATAGACATAGGGGATAAAATAATGACAACAGAAGAAGAATCAAAATTTAATAGCAAGTTATGTGATGAACGTCACAAGTTCATACAAGAAGCCCTAGCATCACTTAATGTCAAGATGACAGGGTTCTATGTTTTAGCAATAGCAACACTTGCAACTGTTGTCGGGAGTTTCTTCAAAAATGGCTGAACCAATACTTACCAGAATAGAAACAAACATAGAAACACTCATAAAAGCTATTCGTGTTTCTGACGGTTATAACTATGACTGGTTGTATGCTAATATCCCAGACATGGCAAAGGTTCAATATCCTACAGCACTTGTGACTTTAAATCCTGACGAAGTTGCAATCATAGATACTGGGGCACATGCAGGGTGTTACACTTGTGTAGATACATTCTTGATAACAGTAGTAGGTACTTTACTAGCAGAAAAAGAAATACCAACTTTTGAGATCAACAAAATCTGGAATAAAACATTAGATGATCTCAAGAAACTCTTTGGTACAAATTATTCACTTACAGTTGATGGTGTTTGTGTCTGTGATACTATTCAGTACATAAGTTCAAGAAGAGTTTATAAGAAAAACGGAGACATTTTTATCCCTGGTCATCTCGAGTCAACATGGCAAGTAACATATTCACAAGATAGGCAACAGCCGACACAATTTGCATAAGGGAGGGTTTCATGGCTAATCTTTTGTTAGATCTTCGTTTTGTAGTAGGTAAGCTTGAAATAACTGCAGGAACAGCCGAAACACTTGCTGCAGAAGATTTCAATTGTCGTTGTTATGCACCAGAAGTCACACCTATTTTAGATGTAGATGACGAAGGTGCAAAATTTGCAACTGGTGATCATGGTGAAACTACTTCGATCATTGGTGCACAGTCAGGCACCATTAGTTTCACAGAAAAACTTGCTTGGGGTGGTGCAGTAACGACTGTACCGAACTGGTTCAAGTGGTTTAATGCCTGCGGTTATGAAACACAGACATATACTACAACTGGTGTTGGTCTGTGGCCAAAGAAAACACAAGACTGCAAATCACTTACAATGTGGGTTGTTGATGTTGCTCGTTGTGCAAACCCAGTAGGACTTGCTTATAAGTTTGCAGGTTGTGTAGGTACAGTTGAATTCGGTTGTGACGGTATTGGTAAACCCATTACAGCAAAATTCACTTTCACAGGAAAACTTACATCAATAGAAAATATTTCTGCACAAGACCTTGCAGCACTCAATGTGCTTACTTCTCCTGATACTGAATTACCCGATAAACTCTTGAATACTACACTTACTTTTGGTGCAACGTCGTTCAAGATTTCTTCGTTTAAATTGACAGCAGGTAATGCAGTCACTCCTGTTATTGATCAGTCTGAAGCAACAGGTTATACAACTTATGGGATTTCTAAAAGAACACCAAGATTCTCATGTAATCCGTTAGTACAATCATTTTCTGTTGATAACCCATATGGTAGAATAATGAATGAAACAACTGATGCTATTACTATGACTATGACTAATATCATAATCAAAGCACCTGTGGCACAGTTACTTTCTGCTACTGTTGCAAATCGTGAAGGTCTTGTGTCTTGGGATCAAAACTATAAACTGTGCAGAAATGGTTCTTCTGACAGTGATCTCGATGATGAATGCACTCATGAAATTCTCATTGGTACAAAATCATAAACCTGGCTGAGGGACTACTCTAACAAGGGTAGTCCCATTAAGGATACTTGATGGTTTAATGAACAAAACAAACACACAATCCATAAAAGGAGACAAGTATGGAAGAACGTAAACTGACTGATGAATTAAGGGAGAAAATGTTGGGTAATCTCCCTTTTTCAGTTAATGCAACACTTTGGTATACCCCTTCTAAGTTTAAAGAAATTGAAGAAGAGTTCAGACCAACTTTTGAAATCAAAGCATTTAACAAAACAGAAGCAACACAGGCAAAGAAAATCTTTCTTGACATGAAGAATACCAAGGAAGAAGCAGTAACAGAACTTATAAGAAAGAAAGTAGTAAACTGGAAAAATGTATTTGATGTAGGTACTGGTAGTGAGATACTTTTTTCAGCAGATCCAGTAAATGGTGGTTGTAATAAAGAATTGTTCGAATCATTACCTGCTTCTGTTACAGGTGATATTCTTTTTAAATTGTCACAGATTTCTGGTATACTTGACATTGATAAATTGGGTTTAAAGCCTTAGCTGCTATTCATTCAGGCATGATAGAACTTGATTGTTCTACATGCTCGGATGACCAAAAAGAAATTCTTGGTTGTGAGAACCCATCACAAATAGCAGTTTGGGAGGATGAAGAAGACCAATTCTTTTCATGCCCAAAGAAATTTATCACATATGACATTGTAGATTTCTATGACACTTACAATATCTACAAAGAAATACCAGGATGTGCACCCAAAATCGAAGAACTTTCTAATAAGTTTGTTGAGGGTGTTAGGTACTATAATCAAAAGTATAATCTTTACTATTCGGAGAAACTTAAAAAGCCACAAAAAGATGATCTAAAAGTTTTTAGGGACACATATGCCAACAACACAAGAAATAAAAGTAGTAGGAACATATGAAGATGATATAAGTCCCAAGTTTAAGCAGATGGTTGAGGGACTTAAGGCGCAAATCAAACTTCAGGATGATGCGCTACAAAAGTCTAAAGCAGCATTTACAGACTTGTCTAAAGTAGTCTCAGGGGATTTTGCTAATGCAGTAACTACAAGTTCTTCTACAGTTGCAAATGCATCTGAAACAATGAAGAAACAAGGTGCACAATTAGAACAAAATAAAGGATTATTTTCAAATTTAAGTCAAGAAATTGGTGGTACATTTACTAATGCAATTAAAGGTGCAGTTATTGCTTGGTTAGGGTTTGAGGGTGTGAAAAAAGTAGTAAGTTTTTTTATGGATGCAAGAAAAGAAGCACAAGAAAATATAAAAGTAAATGCACAACTTTCAAGTTCTTTAGGTTTTGTTTCTTCTAAACTAAATGAACAAGCCACAGCATTAGGTAAACTCCTTATAATTGATGATGATGAAGTTAAAAAAGTGCAAGTAAGACTTTCAAACTATACAAAAGAAGAAAGTGCATTAAAAAGTTTAACAGAAGCAGTAATGTATTTAGCAACAGCAAAAGATATGGATCTTACATCAGCAGCAGAAATGGTTGGACGTGCACTTGCTGATGATGGTGCTGAAATGGCAAAACTTAAAATAAAGATAGATGGTGTTGCAGGCAGTTCTGAAAGAGCTGCATCTATTACAAATGGGCTTACATTAAAATTTAAAGATCAAGCAATTGCAGTAGCAGGTGCAAAGGATGAGATTGATAGATGGAGTGTATGGTGGGATCAATTAAAAGAAGATTTTGGGAAAATATTCCAACCACAACCCAAAGATGAAATGATAAATCAAATGAGGGAATCATTGATTTATCAATATAATCAGAATGCTGAAATATTAAAAGGTGCTTCACAAAAAGAAAAAGAAATAAGACTTAAAGCTATTGCAGAAATGCAGGCTGCTGTTGATGCATATGATAAATTACAAGAAGATGCAAAAATACAAAATGCAAAAGATGTTGAAAATGCATTACAAAAAAGTATTCTTGATGAAACATTAAAACTTAAAATGAAATATTGGGAAACAGAAAAAGATGGAAAACTTAATATTCTAGCAACACAAATGGTTCAAGAACTGATTGTTGTTGGAAGAACAGAAGAACAAAAAGACATAATTAGAAAAACATATGAAAATTTAATACTAAAAGAAAAAGAAAGACTTCTTAAAGAAAAAGAAGTTTTAGACAAAGCTGAAAAAGATAGAATTGAGAAAAACTTTCAAGAAATAATTGATAAAGAAAAGTACATGTTAAGTTCTGTTTATAAACTTAGGCTTAATTATAATGAAAAAAGACAAAGGGAAGAACAACAAAATGTTGATGATTTTTCTAAATTGCATGAAATAAGACTTAGTACAATAGAAGAAGGTTACAATAAACAGTTAATAATGTCAAAAGAAGCAGAATCAAAAGAACTTTCTGATTTTTATGATATTATTGACAGAAAACCTGAATTATACGAATATAATCAAGATTTAATTTCTAAAATTCACAAAAAATATACTGATGAAAGACTACAAATAACATTAGATGCAATAAATCAAGAAGCACAAAAATATGGTATGATGGCAACAGGAGTTACAAATATCTTTTCTAATTTCTTACAAGCAGACATAAACAATATTAATAAAAGACGTGATGCCGAAATTAAAGCATTAGATGAACAGCATTTGTCTTCAAAACAAAGGGCAAAGAAAGAAAAAGAAATTAAAGATAAAGCTGAAGAAGAAACAAAAGAGTTACAAAATCAACAGAAAGATTGGGCAATAGGACAAGCATTGATTTCTGGTGCATTAGCAGTAATGAAAAACTTTGCTGATTATGGACTTGTAATAGGTGGTATAATGAATGCAATTCAAGTAGGTCTTACTGCTTCTGAAATTGCAGTCATAAATTCACAGAAATTTGCTCTTGGTGGTGATTTTGTCACTAATGGTCGCCAGACAATTACTGTTGGTGATAACCCAGGTGGTCGAGAACGAGTTCAAATAACACCACTTTCTTCGCAAAATGTCAATGGACCTCAACAAGCAGCAAATATTGATATGTCAATCATTGTCTATGGCAATGTTGATGCTGCTGCAGCAGAATTAATAAACACAAAACGTCAAGAACAGTTACTAGAATTCAAATCTATGTATCGAGAGTTACAATATACGGGGCAGATATAGGAAACCATGGGGTATGGGCTTACCTTTAATTCTAGGACTCGTAAGTAGGTAAAAATGCATATCGAGGGCAATGGTATAACGGGTTTTGATCTAAACATTCAACCTGGGTTCAAACCTGAGACTGAATTAGCATTAAATTGGGTCCAGACATCCAATGGCAACTATTATTCAACAGACAGAGGTGTTTCTTGTGACATTTATAATGCTGCATTATCTGCTTATGGTAAAGAATCTGAAATCAATAACTTTTTGCTGCAATTAGAAGGTAATAGACTAATTGATGATCATGTTATTTGTTTGTCTGAATTCAATTCTGGTGAACATATTTTTGGTGCAAACATAAACTATTCTGTTTATTCGATTTCAGCAACAATATTAAAAATTTCAGACAGGTTGCAAAAAACATGGAAGGGATTCAGGGTGGATCTTACTATGAGGCACTTGTCTCCCTCATTTGTCGGGTCTTCCAGTTTCCCTTCCCTTTTACATCTTGATATCGGATATACTGGTACTGCAAAAGTTGCAGTAAATAAATTTGATACTTATACTGGTGAAATGAGTTATGCTGATGACAAATCAAATTCAGGAATTTTTGAAGGTACATTCTTTTTTACTGATGCAGAAATGATACTTTTAAGAAATTACATAAAGACTAACAGAGGATCAAACTATACTATTGCTGGTATTTCTGGAGTTACTTATCCCTTTGGTCCAAATAGAGGCACATATCCTTTGACAGCAAAACTAATAGAATGGTCCGATTTAGGACAGGCATGGAATGATCACTGGCGTATGAAACTTAAGTTTGCTGAGGTTGTATAATGTCTGTAGAATATGCAATAGAAATAGAAACAGGTTATCCAGTTACAGATGCAACATTTGCATGTATTGATGGTGCATTCAGATTTATTACTGGTGCACCTGGGTATTTAGGTGTGCCACCTTATCCCACATGGGAAAATTTTACTAATAACTTATATCACTGGTATGAAGGGTTCATAATAAAAGATGGTCTTTCAAATCCAGTCAGACAAGTTGATTTGACAGTATCCGGTGACTATGGTGTTCTTTCTGGTTTTAATTTTGTAATAAAAAACACAGACAAATTCTGGAATTTTGTTAAGACTAACAATATTTTTCTTACCAATAAAAAAATAAAGTTTTATGTTGTATTGAATGGGATATTCTATAATGTCTGGCAAGGTGCTATATCTAACAATCCGATGGATGAACTCAATTATCAATTTGTTTGCACAGATGAATTCAGAAAAATACACAAGAATTTCCCGCCTAATGTCATAACAAGTACTACTTCAGGTGTTGATCAATCAAAAGCTGTACCTGTTGCATTTGGTGACATACCTTATGCAAAATTGATGAAAATTGAAGATATTTCTGAGAATTTTGATATTCTTAGTATTAATGGTGGAATAGACAGTTATGTTGCGGCAGCAAGTGAATATTCATCTACTTCTGCAGGTAATTATCTTTACTTAATAACACAGGGAAAGATATTTGGATCAAATGATCTTAAAGGTCATTATTTAGTTGCAATATCTGGAACAAGTGCTGAAACAGACAGGATAATTAAGATCAAGTCAAGTGGTCCTACTATAAAAGCAGATGGTCATTGGTATTATTACACGCTATTGACATTAGAAGATGCATTAAGTCTTACAACAACAGCAACTTTTCAATCAACATACAAATATGATCTTGCAGGTGAAGGTACTGGTTCAAATGCTGATACATGGTGGTTTAAGACATTCGAACTTAAAGTAATTACACAGGCATCAACGGATTCAAGTTTTACTTACTATAAAAAAGACAATCAAATTCAATTATGGTCTTGGAATAAAGACACACTTAAATTTGATGACATAAAAGATCTAATTTCTATTAATCCTGTAACAGGTGAATTAGCACTTTTGACTAATGCAGTCAATGATGACGGTCAAGTTGTTGTTGCAACAAAGATACCAATTACTATAGATACTGCAAGGGGTGATCAAGTCTATATTTTTTATACTTGGGGTTCTGCAGGTGCAGTATCAGTTTCTGCAACTCCAACTGAAATTGGTTATATGACAGATATGACAAGGGAATTTCAATTTTCTCAGTCAATAAATTTAGATAAAAACTGGGCTGTGACTTTTGGTAGTATATTCGTTACAAAAAAGATATTTGAAACAGCAGACATTAAAGACTATGACAATATTTATGTGGGTATGGATCTTCAAATAAAATGTCATAGACCTTTTACTACTTGGTGCAAGATTCAAGTAAAAGATTGTTATGGCAAATACAACGCTGCCTTTGAACAAACAGAACAAATTTATAAGACATCTGATTTTAGTAGCCTGACAAATTTGAATTTTTTATCAAATGAATATTACAGAAGTTCAAATTTTACTTATGAAACGAATAATGACCCAGATTCAGCTTTTGGTTTGACTGTGGATATTGGTGGTGACACAATTGTTTATGACCAACTTGCTTTAACTGATGATTTAGTTTCAGGTCTGAAGTCAGGTATGTTTTCAGAAGTATATATAAAAATCTGGATTTCATATACAGGTCTTGCAGGAGGGGTATATATCCCTGCAACATTTGCTGTAAAAGAAATAGGATTTATTGGCACAAGAAAAGTTGACACAGTCAAAGGTGATGTATTCTCAAGAATTAAAGGTGAACTTACACATACAGAAGAAACAAATAATGTCTATAATACATTCAGACACATTCTCGAAGATTATGACGGTCTGACTGATGCTGAAATAAATTATGGCAATATTGCAACAACTAGAAATTTATGGCATGTGGGTAGACAAGTTTTAGACAGAAAAACAAGTTTCGAATATCTGCAAGAATTATGCAAACATTCATTTGTTGCATTATTTCCATCAAGAACTGGCACAAGAAAACTTGTTGCATGGCGTGATCTTACAACAGAATATCCACCAACACATGATCAAATAAATGTAATAAGGGGTTCAGTAAAAAATTGGTCAAAGACAAACATTCAAGACGTCTTAAATACTTTTAACTTGAAATATAATTTTAACCCTAGTAGTTCAGAATATGACAGAACAATGTTTGTCAATAAAATAGAAGAAGATGCATTCCCATTAGAAAGTTCAAACTGGACAGATTATGTCGGTGGACTTGATTCTTATCTAGATGCAAAAATAATATGGGACTTATGTCACCAAAGTTATTTAAGGGCAAATGTTGTTTCTGCAAACAAAGAAACAGAATTGCCATGGTATATAGATGTCTGTGTTTTTACAGACGATGCTGCATACAATATTTATAAAGGGACAAAATCGTCTGCATATCTTTTATTAAAGAACTTAGTAGAATGGACATCAAGACAAAAAGATTTAGTCACATATAATTTGTCACTTTGGAATATTTCTTTAGAATTATGTGATGTTGTGAATTTCAATGACCCAATTTATACTAATTCAATAGACAGAAAAGGTTACATTTCAAAAATAGAATTAGACACAAAGAAGGATCAACTTGTAATCACAACAATGTTAGAACCCACAGATATAGGAAGTGTTGGTGATGACACAATTACTGAAAATGGTTCGCAAGCAGATACTATTACTGAAACAGGTAGTTCAACAGACACAATAACTGAAGGATAATTTATGGCTACAGAAAATAAGGATGTCATAAGAATTGAAGCATTAAAAGCAGACATGCCATCAACATTAAGAAATCAACAAACAGGTTATTGTTCTGACACACTTGAAATTGCTCATAAGTATTCTGATGGCACAATGATTTATTACACACAGATGGACAATAGTTCTGGTGGTGATGAAATCATTATTGATGCCAATCAAGTTGAATATGATAATGCTTTAACTCCACTTGTTGCAGATGTAAGAGTTGCACTTGATGGTCTTACAGACTTAAGCACACCTTATTCAAATGTTTTGACAACAGCAACAACAGTCAAAGAAGCATTAGATGATATTTTATCAAGAATAGATGCACTCGAGAACCCATAATATGAACTCAGAAAAAAAACCAATTTATTTAGGTAGCTTTATTCAAAGGGTTGCAAACCTTGGGTCAAAGATTTACAATTCTTTGACTCTTGACTCAACATTAGACAGAAGCTTGAGTACAGTAATACATGAAACTGCATTCATAAATCAGTCCTATACTGTAAATATTGAAACATATCTAACTTTAAGTCTAGCAACAATTAAGCAGATAAAGTACAAAAAGCCCGATTCTATTGCCTTTATTAAGAACGCTAGTTATAGTGGTTCTATTCTTTCCTGTAGTTTTTTAGGTTCTGAAATAGATCAAATAGGTGTTTGGACTTTTCAATCTTTATTAGATTTTCCTGATCAAGAAACAATCAGTACGTGGACGATACTTTTAGAAGTAAAACCAACTTTGGAGTAAAGAATGGCCACTACACAATCGTTCTTCATTAATCAGCCCTATCAGTTAGTTCTTGAAACAGATGTCGATCTTTCTTCTGTTTCTTCAATCAAAATCTTGTATGAAAAACCAGACGAAACATCTGCCTATTGGGATGCCCAATTAGTATCAGGATACCCAACACAAATCTATAAAGACGTCACTGGTACAGAAAACAATCAAATAGGTGTCTGGAAATTTCAATCATGGGTCAAGTTCACAGGTGATGACAACTATACACCCGGGCGAACTGTTAGCATTGAAATCAAAGACCTATTACAAACAGTCGAAAAATCTGTCATAGACAATATAATCAGAGGTGGTCAAGGAGTTACTGGTGTCAGAGGTGTTACTGGCTTACAAGGTGTCACTGGACTTGCAAACTGGATTGAAAGAAATAGTTTTCCTACAGGCGCTCTTTCTCATCCTGAATTTCTTTGGAATGTCAATGACAATGCACTTTATGCTCGAATTACAGGAGTTAATTTCTGGGTCCAGATTTCTGCAGGTTCTTTAACTGGTGCTACTGGCTTAACAGGTCAGACTGGAATTCAAGGACTTGTTGGCAATACAGGGGCACTTGGAAATACTGGTTCAAGTGGTATCACAGGCTTAATTGGCAACACTGGTGCAAAAGGTTGTACAGGAACAGATGGGACCACTGGTTTACAGGGTCCTACGGGATTACGTGGGATTACTGGAGCACAAGCGATAACAGGTAGTCAAGGGGTCCAGGGGTTAACTGGGCATAGAGGTATCACCGGCTCGAATGGACTCGTAGGGTTAACAGGAACACAAGGGATAACAGGTATACGTGGAATTACTGGAATTATCGGACCTCAGGGTGTGACAGGTGAAGATGGACTTCAAGGAAGACAAGGTTTGACAGGTCAGATAGCACCTACAGGTGGTCAAGGTTTGCAAGGTATAACTGGTAAACAGGGCATTACTGGAATGGGAATTGTAGGAGGAACAGGAATAAAAGGTGTTACTGGTGAGAAGGGTATTACTGGTAATGTAGGTGTTCAAGGTGTGACTGGTGAAGATGGACTTGTTGGTAATCAAGGAATAACAGGTGTGCAAGGTTTATATGGTGAGCAAGGTTTTGTTGGATTGACAGGTCAGCAAGGAATTACAGGTCAGCAAGGAATTAAGGGTAATACAGGTGAAATTGGCATAACAGGAATTCAAGCACCTACCGGTTTAATAGGTCCTCAAGGTATTACTGGTGAAAATGGTATTGCAGGAAATCAAGGTATTACTGGTGCACAATCAGTTACTGGTGCACAAGGAATTCAAGGTTTGACTGGACATAAGGGTGTAACAGGTAGTGCAGGATTACAGGGAATTACTGGTGCTCAAGCAATTACTGGTTATCAAGGAATAACTGGGTTGCAAGGAAAGACAGGTATTGCAGGTATTACTGGGTTTCAAGGTTTAACAGGTATATCATATTCTACAGGGCCTCAGGGAAGTCAAGGGAATACTGGTGAAAGAGGAATTACAGGGCCACAAGGTGAAGTTGGTGGTGTAACAGGTATTCAAGGTCCTCAAGGTGCTACAGGAGTTCAAGGTGTTACTGGTATGCAAGGTGCTACAGGAGTTCAAGGTGTTACAGGTCTTACTGGTTTGATAGGTCAAACAGGTGTTCAAGGTAGAACAGGAGTTCAAGGTGCCACAGGAGTTCAAGGTGTTACAGGTCTTACTGGTCTTACTGGTGTTACTGGTTTGATAGGTGCAACAGGTGTTCAAGGTAGAACAGGAGTTCAAGGTGTTACAGGTCTTACTGGTGTTACAGGTCTTACTGGTGTTACTGGTTTGATAGGTCAGACAGGTGCACAAGGTAGAACTGGAATATTAGGAAACACTGGTTTAATGGGTGCAACTGGTTTAATAGGTGGTAATAGAACTTATTCTACAGGAATGATAGCACCTGGAGGTGTTTCAATTGACACAAATTTGTATGATCAATTTAATATTACTGCAGGATCAGGAACATTGAATTTTTTGAGTCCTTCAGGTACACCAGGAGAAGCACAAAAACTTACAATAAGAGTAAAAACAACAAGTAGTCAGAGTTTATCATGGACTTCAGATTTCAGGGCTTCAACAGATCTTACATTCTTACCTTCACTTACATTGGCAGGTAAACATTCTTATTATGGATTTATTTATAATGCTACAGATTCAAAATGGGATTACATTGCAATATGTCAAGGATTTTAAGGAGTAAATTGTGAGTGCTACAACAGGTGTAAACAAACACAAAGATTACTATGCAAAAAGTGGGTCAGGTACTGGAAATAATTTTACTGCAACAACTGCAAATGTTGGTATAGATCAAAGTAATCAAAGTGATTATACAACACCAAGTTATTCAAATCCTGTTTTTAATTGTACACTTTCAGTGAAATTTAATAGCGAAACAGATACTTTTATTTTGCAATCATGGATTACTCAAATAGATGTCCAATTATTTACAAAATATACTAATTCATATTCTTCATCAAGTGATTGCACAGGAAATTTTATTTTAAATTATACAGGATCTCCTACTTCATACGGTGCAAACAAATCAGTTACTTTTAAAAAAAATGTATGGTGGGCATCTATAGCAAGATTTGAAAGAGTTGATTTGGGTTTTGAAAGTTATCATCCTGGAGAAGTTTTTAAATGGACCGATGTAAACACAATTTGGGCAGGTTGTTATATTGATGCAAGTAAGTATTATGCTGGAAATACTTATTATGTTGCACAGACTTTATTAAGAGTTTGGTATAATCCAGTGCCTAAAAGTTTATTCTTTTACAAATATTAAATCAGGAGTTCTAAATGCCTTTTCCAACTTCACCAGTCAACAATGAAACATTCACAAACAGTCTCGGTACTGTTTACACATTCAAATCACAAGATAACAAATGGATCATAACCAGTATCCATGGGTATCAAGGTGAGACTGGTGTAATGGGCATTACTGGTCTGCAAGGTGCTCAAGGTGTAACTGGTATTGGTTTTCAAGGAATAACAGGTGAGCAAGGTATTGCTGCAACTGGAACTATTGGTATAACAGGTTCTCAAGGCATTCAGGGAATCACTGGAGTTCAGGGGATTCAAGGAATTACAGGTTCAATTGGAAATACAGGTGCAATTGCTCCTACTGGTGCTCAAGGAACACAAGGGAATACAGGTTCAGTAGGAAATACAGGTGTTCAAGGTTTGACTGGTTTAGTTGGAAATACTGGTGTTGTCGGCATTACGGGTCAGCAAGGAATTCAAGGGAATACTGGTTCTGTTGGTAATACTGGTTCAATTGGCAATACAGGTTCAGTCGGAAATACTGGTGTTGTCGGCATTACGGGAACTATTGGTATAACAGGACAACAAGGTGTTCAAGGCATTACAGGACAACAAGGAATTCAAGGAAATACAGGTATTATTGGTATAACAGGACAGCAAGGTATCCAGGGTATCACAGGGTTGGCTGGAGTTCAAGGAAATACAGGCACCATAGGTAATACAGGGGTTCAAGGTATCACCGGCTTAGAGGGACCCGTAGGGATAACTGGAGACCAAGGAATACAAGGTGATACAGGCGTTGTTGGCATAACAGGTGACCAGGGTATTCAAGGGATCACAGGAATTGATGGAATTACTGGTCTTGATGGCGTTCAGGGTATTACAGGAACTGATGGAGTTCAGGGTATTACAGGAACTGATGGAGTTCAGGGCATTACTGGCGAAAATGGTGTCCAAGGAGAAACAGGACTACAAGGGATTACTGGAATAGACGGGATTACAGGTCTTGACGGAGTTCAAGGTATAACAGGAATAGACGGCATTACAGGTTTAGATGGTGTACAGGGAATTACAGGTGTTGACGGAATACAGGGAGAAACAGGACTACAAGGGATTACTGGAATAGACGGGATTACAGGTCTTGACGGAGTACAGGGCATTACTGGTTTGATGGGAATAACAGGTGACCAAGGAGTTCAAGGTGATACAGGAACAATTGGAATCACAGGAGAACAAGGAATACAGGGCATTACAGGAGATCAAGGTATCACAGGAATTGATGGCATTCAGGGCATTACTGGTTCAGATGGAATTCAAGGAATTACCGGTGAACAAGGCAATCAGGGAATTACTGGAACTGAAGGTATCACAGGTTCTGAAGGAATACAGGGCATTACAGGAGAACAAGGTTTACAAGGTATTACTGGAACACAAGGAGTTCAAGGTGATACAGGAACAATTGGAATCACAGGAGAACAAGGAATTCAAGGAATCACAGGGGATGACGGCAGTCGAGGACTTACTGGATTGGATGGTGTACAAGGGATTACAGGACTCGACGGTGTACAAGGACTTACTGGAATTCAAGGAGAACAGGGAGAAACTGGGTTACAAGGATTGACAGGAATAGACGGTATTACTGGACTTGACGGAGTTCAAGGTATAACCGGAGAAGATGGAGTACAAGGCATTACTGGTGTCATTGGAATTACAGGCGAAAATGGTGTACAAGGTATTACTGGAATAGACGGAATTACCGGACTTGACGGAGTTCAGGGTATTACCGGAGAACAAGGCATTACTGGTATTATTGGTATTACAGGAACTGATGGAGTTCAGGGAATAACTGGTGAAGACGGAATTCAAGGTGTCACCGGTGAAGACGGAATTCAAGGTGTCACTGGTGTCATTGGCATAACAGGTCAACAAGGAGTTCAAGGTGAGACAGGAACTTATGGAATTACGGGAGAAAATGGGATACAAGGAATTACAGGAACTTGGGGTATTACAGGACTTGACGGGGTTCAAGGCATTACTGGATCAGATGGAGTGCAAGGACTTACAGGGACAGACGGAGTACAAGGAGAAACTGGATTACGAGGAATTACTGGATCTGATGGAGTGCAGGGCATAACTGGATCACAAGGTATTGATGGTACAACTGGAATAAATGGTGTTGATGGTGTTACAGGGGCAGATGGAGTACAGGGAATAACTGGAATTGACGGTATTACAGGTCTTGATGGAGTTCAAGGTATAACCGGTGCAGACGGAATTACTGGTGAAAACGGTTTACAAGGAATAACTGGAGAACAAGGGATTACTGGAGAAAATGGAATTGCAGGTGCAGACGGAATTACTGGTGAAAACGGTTTACAAGGAATAACAGGTGAAAATGGAGTTGCAGGTGCTGTTGGAATTACAGGAACGCAAGGAATACAGGGGTTGCAGGGTGCTACTGGTCTACAAGGTATCACTGGTGCACAAGGAGTACAAGGGAATACAGGTTCAGTCGGTAATACTGGAACAATCGGTATTACTGGAACAGTTGGAATTACTGGAACAGTTGGAATTACTGGTACAGTTGGAATTACAGGAACGCAAGGAATACAGGGGTTGCAGGGTGCTACTGGTCTCACTGGTGCACAAGCAACTACTGGTGTTCAAGGTCTGACAGGTACTTCACCTACTGGCGTTCAAGGTTTAACAGGTGTCCAAGGTATAACTGGCGATCCAGGTGGTGCAACTGGCTTGCAAGGTCAAACAGGTGTTATACCAACAAGTCAATATGATGCAGGTACTATGTCAACTGGTACGTCTTTTACTGTTGATTGGGCAAATGGTAGAAAACAAAGAGCTATAGCAAATTTAGGTTCAACTGGTTGCAAAATGATTTTTGCTAATAATGCAACAGGAGCAAACACTTCTGTAATAATTCAATATTTAGCAAATTCAGTACCTTTGACACCAACTGGTTGTCAATATCCACTTGCAGTTGCACCTGTATTTTCTGGTCAAACTGGTTGTACAGATATTCTTGGTTTTTATTTTGATGGTACTAATTTAATGTGTTCATCAGTTCTTAATTTTAAATATTAGGAATAACTATGGCAACAACAATTTGGACAGGTTTAAGTCCTACAACATCTAACTGGAGTGACCCAGATAATTGGTCATTATTAAGAACACCAGTTGGTGGTGATGTCTTACAATTTGCAGGTAGTACAAGAACTACTACTGTTAATGATTTACCTGAAGACACAAAATTTACCATAACATTTAATGCAGGTGCTTCTGCTTTTACGAATACAGGTAATAGAATTGCAGTAAATGGAACTATTACAAATAGTTCATCAAATCTTCAAACAATTGAACATGATTTATTGTTGACTGCTTCAAGAACTATTGTTACATCAACAGCAGACATAACTATAAGTGGTATAATTAGTAGTTTAAGAACTACTTATGGTATAACAGTACAGGGAAGTAATACTACAATTTTATCAGGAAATAATACATTTGCAGGAGGAGTAACTCTGAATAATGGAATTTTGAAATGTAGTTTAGGTGCTTTTAATACTGTACCAAGAACTTGGTCTATTAATAGTACTTTAATTCTTGATGGAAATACAACACCTGCACTAGGTACAACTATATTTACAGGTTCTTCAGGAACATTAAGAATAACAGGCGGTACATTTAGTGCAAGTTCAAGTAATAATGTTTCTATAACAACGACATCAACTATTGATATTCAAGCAGGTGCACAACTAACAAATACTGGTTTTACTTGGGGGACAAATCCTCCTAAATTATTAGTTTCAGGTACTTTAGACTTATATGATTCTGACATAAACTGTTCTGAAATTAGTGGTTCTGGAACTATTGATAAAACAGTTGCAGGAACTTCAAACATAACAATAACTAATGGTGGTGCTCAAACTTTCAATGGTACTTTACAAAATACTGCAGGTACAATCAATGTAGTAAAAAATGGCGTAGGTAATCAGATTTTATCAGGTGCAGGAATTACTTATTCAGGGACAACTATTGTCAATGCAGGTGGTTTAACTGTAAATAAAGACATTTCAACAGGTTCAACTTATACAGTTTATTTAGATAAAACAGGAGTTATTAGTCTAATATCAACAACAGGAACTGTTACTATTGGTGGTAGTTTAGTTGTTTCAACTTGTTCAAATTCAACACTTGCAACTGTCTATACAATAATTTCAGCAGGTACAGTTTCTGGTACGTTTTCTAATTATTCTGAAGGTACATCTTTTAGAAAATATAGGGATTTGACTATAAATTATACTGCAACAACAGTAACATTGACAGATATTACCCCTGTAGGAACTTATTATGTTGGTAATTATGGTACTTATGAAAATTGGAATGCAGTTAAGACTGCAATACGTAATACTACATTAACAGAAAATAAAACTTTTATACAAATTTCAGACACATCCGAGGGTTCTGCTGGTAACTGGTGGACTTTTAATCCAGGGGGTAAATCTTTAACTTTAACAAGTGAAGTAACACATAATGGTGACATAACTAAAGGTTGGAAATCTGTAGTTAGTGCTGGTAGTACTTCGTCTTATTTTATAGTGATGAACCCAACTGCATCAATAAATTTAGAAATAAAAAATTTAAGAATTCATTGTTCTTCTGCTATAGGTGATCTTATTTATTTTTACCAAGGTTCAGGTACAGCAAAAGTTCATGATTTAATAATTGATTGTGCAGGTTATGCATTAAATGCTTTGTCTTCAAATGCTAATGGAGTAACATTAAGTATTTATAATATTATTGTCATAAAACCTGTAACTTCTGCATATAATGTTCTTGCTGGTACTAATAGGGCAAGTATCTGGAATCTTACAACTTATGATGGTGCATCTGCTATTGCAGCAAACTGTGTAGCTTTAAGGAATTGTGCTTCATTTCCTGCTTCAGGTGTTTGTTATGGTTCTCAAAGTGGGACATTTAGTAAATGTGCATCATCAGATACTTCTGGTTCAGAAGCAGGCCTAAGATCATTATCTGCAGTAAATTGTTTTTCAGATCTAGTTAACACTTCAAACAGATTTTTAGAAATAAAACCAAACGGACCTTTATGGCAAACTGGTACAGCATCTTTAGCAACAGGTCAAACAACAGATATAAGGGCTAGACAATTACCTGATAAAAGAAATCTATATTCAATAGGTGCTTGTTGTGCATGGTTAGATGATCTTTTCACAAGTATGGGTTTTGATTGGTAACTTAACAGGAGGGATAAGATGTCAAAAATCATTTCAGTAAAAAAAGGTGCGATAAACGTAATTGAAGTTCTTGTGTCTTATGGTGTTGTTGCAACTTCTTTATGGCTCACAAAGAAATTAGGTGTGGGCATACCAGAAGAACAACAAGCAACAATGATCATCTTGGGAACTTCTGCTGTCACAGGACTTTTTCACGGTCTAAATAACTGGGTAAAACATTTGCCGAAGAAAGTCAAAGTGTTACCGTCAAATCCTTCGGTCGATAAGAAATCGGATCAACCTCAAGTATAAAAGGATTTGTATAAGTAGACTTACGGGGATCAAGGGAGATTTCTTCTTCTTTGTATCCCCAATTTTTTGATTGCCCTGCATGGAAACAGAAGATTTTGCGACAAAATGCTACTTTTAAAAAACTTGATATAAATTCATCATCACCATAAGTTGCCAACATCTGTTCATAAACAGGAAAACTACTTCTTCTAACAATCTTTAAAGCATTACCTATTGCTTTACAGTATACAAAGTCTTCTCGAATACCTTCAACAGTTGGTCCCATACAAACAACAGGTGGAAACTGAGGAGACAACATGTCGATATCTTTATTGTCATCCATGATCTTAACCATTTGTGTCAACCAACATGGTTGTAAAAGTGGTGGAAAACAATCATTATCAGTGACAACATAATAAGGATCAATAGATTCTGTCATTGAATTAAATATCAGTTTTGGGTAGAGGCACCCTGTATTGCGAGAATCAAGAACTAATGACGTAATCAACTTTTTGTCAAGTAAAGAAATCAAGTAATCCCTTGTTTCTTTGTCACTACCATTATCATAAATATGAATGTTGAAAGGGTATGTAGTACGTTCATACAATTCTTTTACAAGTCGTTCTGTGAAATGTCTGCGGAAAAATGACGTAATGAATAAGTTCATAAGTAATAGACTCTTGTACCTTTACCTGCCCAATGGCAATCATCAAAATCTTTATGTAACAATGAAGAATCAATACCTTTACAGTAGTCTGCATCATAATTATCAATTACTAATAATTTAAGTGATCTATTGTTTCTAAATTTTGTCATTGCAAATTTCATAAGATCAGGTCTTGAAATGTTACATATGTCAACCAATGCAAGATCAAATATTGCATCAGCCTTTATTTCATTAATATTAGAAACAAATTTAAGATCAACATGTACAGGTACTATTTCTTTCATTTTTTCATACCACGGTCTTAATGTTTCAAATGACAAAACATATGAACACCTGTCTGCAAAAAATAGTGTTGAACCACCTGAACCAAATTCTAAAATTTTGTGTTCTGGCTTGATATAACTTAAAATATCGTCTATTGACTCGGGTACAATCCATGGCATCCTAAGTTCTATTGTTTTATCACCTATATAAAAATCCTTTGGTAAATTCATCTAGATTTCCTTTCTAACATATCACGTTTAAGGACGAGTCCGGCTGTTATTGGTTATTTATAGGTAACATAGGGGTTGTCCTCTTTGACCTCGTAGTGTTTGGTACCGTCATTATCTGTTCTTAAAAGTTTCATTAATTCGTTTCTATCAAATGTGCTCGAGTTATTATTTTTAATGACAATTTTAGTTTCTGTTATTTCATAACGTTTTGGCACACCCATAATAAATCTCATTTTATTTTCAGACTGTTTCAGCTTTTTTTCTTGCATTTCTATTTGCTCTCAATCTACTATCATCAGAACTTAAAGGTTTTGATTCTTTATTCTTGAATTTTCTAAGACTTTCTTTTTTCTGAATAGTATCATGATGATTATTACCATATTTCTTAATAAATGCTGGACACACTTCACACAAGATAGACTGATATTTTACATTCTTGTACTCCCAGGCACACTGTTCACCCCTTTCTGCAACAGAAAGATTTAAGGGGCAATAGGCTTTTTTGTCCCATTTTGCCCTGATGAATAAACTTTTTAATCCAGGACAGTCATGACCGAATTGTTGTTTTTTTCCAGGCATTCAGGTCTCCTTCATTATTCTTTCATTAATTCAAGAACTTTTTTATAAGACTGATTTATTCTATAAGTACCAACAGGTGTTCTTATAGTACTAGTTGTTTCTGTGTCTTTTTCAATTGAATAAATATATTTTGTGTTCACTACTATAATAGATTCATCATCAGAATAAGCTAATTCAGGTTCACCAAAAATATTTTTTTCTGCTTTCCATACAGAAGCTTTAAATTCCACAAACATTTTACCTCCTACTCCTGTTTATTGTTGAATTCACCTGTTGCTGAAAAATAACCTTTTATCTTTGTTGTATTGAATTTTTTCTGCTGTGGTTCAAAGTCTGTCTTGACTGTTTCTTTAATTCTAAGTGCTATTTT
>Ga0315287_10000766_pt1 | contig 28603 bp, 26 predicted proteins | sample YL17G11_0_MG_FD_205037 | JGI IMG/M metagenome (GOLD analysis project Ga0315287, IMG submission 205037) | Sediment microbial communities from Yellowstone Lake, YNP, Wyoming, USA - YL17G11_0 | ecosystem: Environmental > Aquatic > Freshwater > Lake > Sediment | place: USA: Wyoming | collected... | reverse complement strand
CAAAAAAAACCGGTTTCTCTATACCCTGGTTGACCAGGTCCTGGGCTTTAAAAATGTAAAGAAGTAACAACCCAATGGAGACCAAAAGACCGACAAAGCTTATCCAAACATATTTCATGGGTTTTAAGGGTTGCTTAATAGGTTTTAAAGAACCAATCTCTGCTCTTTTTCTGGCCATGTTTCTCTCCTTACAAAAACAGTATCGACTTAAGATTATACCTTTGCTTTATAGCGAAGCTTATCAAGCATTTAAACAAAAACATCATAGGCAGGGACACCTTTTACCTCCTTATTTCCTGCTCTCAAATCTTAGAATAAATCATAACCGAAGGCAAAACGAAAGTCAAGGGGAATACCTAAATCATCCGCTTGTATTTTGGGATTAAGAGGCTGATATAAGGTTGGAGCGAATCGATTGACCTCACCCCGGCCTAATAAGCGGTAGAACGCTGCGCCCGCAGCGTTCTACCATTGTTGTCTCCGCCTAATATTTTGCGGAGACAAGGAGTATAAAATGCCATACGTAACAAACCGGGAATTCTAATTGTCGTTAGGCAGGAGTTTTAATTGTCGTTGATCATTGAGCAGCTTTTTAAAGAATCGGAGGGGATACCCAGGTCTTTTGTAGGAACGAACCGGGGTACTCACCCTGGGGAAAGGAGGCTGGTTTTAAAGTTGAGTTTAATAATCAAAATGAAATTCACCTATTTTGCACCAAACAATAATCTTGATAAGTAAGACCATTTAACGGCCACAGCCACAATCACACCAATACATCCAGGGAAAACTTTCTCTTTCATCATCGCTATCCTCCTGCCCACTCTAAATTGTCGCTTCGCTGGATAGGGACAGGGTGTTACCAGCGGGGTCAAAGGCCAGCACCCGGTAGGTATAAGATTTGTCCTTATTCAGGAATTTGTCATAGTAGACGTATGTCCCATTGGCCAGGTCGGGGTCGGTTAACTCTTTAATCATTTGGTAAGCCCCGCTGGGGATCTTTCTTTCGATCACATAGCGTATCCCGGGAACCTGGTTGCCGCTTCCCACTGTCAGGGTGAGTAAACCGTAATCCCGTCTGATGATAAAGGCGCTCTCTGTTTTACGCTCTGCCCGGAGTGTCACCATCAGCGACAGGATAGCCTCGAAATCCTGGTTGGTCTGCCCGCTAAGAACTGCCGGATAGGTGCGAAAAACAGGTATAAACTGGTAGTGCTCTTTGACCGGGGTCACCGTACCCGACCAGCCGTGATCGACAACCAGGTTGTAATACCCCTGTCGATCGGTCCTGGCCTGACTCGAGTTATCGGATGAAACCAGGAGTACATCCGCCAGGCCCTGACCCTGACCGATTACTCGCCCCATGATGCGCGGTTTATCTAATGTCTTGAATTGGATAACTTCACCATATCCGACACCCACGGAGTTTTTGGCGTAAGCCCTGGCATAATATGTGGTATTCGGGACCAAGCCGGTTATAGAGGAAGAAAAAATCCCGGTTCCGGCTCCATCTATGGTGTGAGTGTCGCTTAAATCAGGTCTGGGCGTAGTACTCCAACACACACCCCTGGCAATTACCCGTGCGTTACCACCCGAGGTTACATTACCGCCACCGGATGCAGTAGAACCCGTAATAGCATATATCGAAGTTGTTATCACCGTAGGCTTAGTCATAAAAGAAAATTTTGTGACAAAGACGTCCTCTCCTCCCTGATGTTCCTGATATGGATTCATGGTGGGAAAATTTGTACTCCATGTAAAGCCTGTAACATAGACATTCCCATTTCTATCCAAAACGATGCCCTCACCCTTATCCACATCTTCACCACCCAGATAGGTTGAATAAATCAGACTTTCTTCAGCAGTTAAATTTGTATCTAACCGGGTAACAAAAACGTCACACCACCCTCCTCCAAAATGTTCTTGGTAGGGATTAAGAGTTGGGAAGTCGTTTCCCCACGTATTTCCTGTCACATAAACATTCTCTCGATCGTCGACCGCGATACCACTACCATAGTCATCATCTATCCCTCCCAAGAAGGTTGAATACATAAGACTCTCTATGCCACTTCGATTTGTGTCCACCCTTGTGACGAACGCATCAGTACACATTCCTCCGAAATCTTCCTGGTATGCGTGAAAAATGGGGAAATCTGAACTATCAGTATCCCCCGTCACATAAACATTTTCACTGTCATCCACCACTATACTATTGATATAATCATATTTATTTCCTCCTATATATGTGGAATATCTAAAGCTCGAAATACCGCTTAGATTCGTATCAAGTCTTGTTATAAATGCATCAGATTCCCCTCCGCCATAATGCCTCTGGCAAGGACTTAAAGTGGGGAAATTAATACTTTCTGTAATCCCTGCCACGTAAGCATTCTTTCTACTGTCTGACGAAATACTGACCGCCCTATCGAGGCTACTTCCTCCCAAGTAAGTGGAATAGATAAGACTAAAATCACCATTTAAATTCGTATCTAATCGGGTGACGAAAGCGTCATAATACCCTCCACCATACTCGCCTTGATATGGATTCCGTGTGGGGAAATCATCACTAGCTGTATAGCCAGTCACATAAACATTTCTGTCATTATCCACGGCAATGATTCGACCATATTCGTAGTATTTTCCCCCAAGATAGGTAGAATAAATAAGGCCAGAACTACTGGCTAAATTTGTATCAAGCCGAGTTACAAAAACATCACCCCCTCCCTGAAATCCTTGGTATTGATGGAGAGTAGGGAAGTTTCTACTGGCCGTATATCCGGTTACATAAACATTTCCCCTGTTGTCGACAGCAATACCGCGCCCCTCATCCCGGTTTTCTCCCCCTAAGAAGGTTGAATAGAGAAGCATTGGAGTACCGGTTGATTTTGTATCCAGGCGGGTAATAAAGACATCGCAACCACCTTGATTCTCCTGGTATTGATTGTGATTAGGAAAATCATCACTGCATGTAAAACCAGTAACGTATATATTTTCACTGCTATCCACTGCTACACAACTCCCAAAATCCTCACCCCCGCCCCCAAGATAAGTCGAATAGAGTATAATCAACGGGTCGATGATGAGGGGCCGGGTTTTATCGTATTTTTCTATGGTGAAGCCAAAGGTATCCGGGCCGGTCTGCTGGAATTTTGCATCGATGGGGATCCGTTTTTCCAGGCCAGGTTCTTTGCGGTAAGATTGATCTCCGGGCACAGCATGCTGTGCCCCTACATGAGAATTGAATGACGCCTCTTCCTGGTAACTGGCCGGCTTCTGGTGCCGGATCTCACCGAATGCGGTCTCGATGACCAGGTTGCCTTCGGCATCGATGCGGGTGCTCTTTACATTCTTATAGGCGAAACGGATTTGTCCCGGGTCGCTGCCCGGTCGGATGATCCAGTCATACTCAACCTCCCGCTCGATACCGTAGACCTTCAGGTCGATGTGCGGGTAGAGGTCTTGGTACAGTACGGCCTTAAAGGTCGGTACATTGCCCTGCCATTTGGCCGGGTCATTACCCTTGAAATAGTTAACCTTCAGTTCTTGCTCATCGATGGCCTGCATGACCGGCTTGGGGTTGGCGCCCAGGAATAATAGCCGGGAAACGTCACGTTGGAATTTTGTATCCGCTGCTGGGTGAGTGGCGATTGGTGAGTGGTGATGTGTCTGTGGTGGCCGATGATGGCGTTCAAGCGGTTGCTGCCCTGGTAATGGCCCCCCATGATCAGGCACAGGTTCTTTGGCCTTATCTTCTGCCCGCAAACTGTCAAAGACCAGCCCTTCGGGCGTGAGCCACAGGGTATAGCGGGAGGCTTTGGCATAGTACCGGGCCTGTGAATCCACCTGGCCCCGGTTGGCGATAAAGTAGAGCGGCAGTTTCCCCAGGCTGATCGTCTGGCTAATCCGGCTCTTGATCTCACTCTCCGAACTCATCTGCTTGGCCGGACCTTCCAGGTTCCCGGTCTGTTCCTGCCCGGTGAAGACCCCCGATTTTGCCGGATCGAGTTTATCGTTACTTGCATTTCCCTGGTTGAACATCACCTCCAGGAGAACCAGCACTGAGAATAGAATGAGAAAAATGGTTAATAAAAAATTTTGTTTCTTCATTTTTCCACTCTCCTTATACCTAAAAGATAGTATAAAAATCACGATTTGTCAAAAAAAAATTTAAAAATTTTGAAATCCTTATTTGATAGCTCTCCTGGCCATGTTGGTCACCAGGAACCTCAGACCCCTGGGGCGCTATGTGAGGAACCTGGATCCGGAACGAGATCATTCACCCGACGCAGGTAATCGGCTATAGAAAATTTCCGCTTTAATCCCTGGGCATTCATATACCTCACCTGTCCAAATATCTCTTCGGTCTGAATCATCAAACTTCCTCGTTTTCCTTACAAATAATTTTTCTTTAATAATATACATAGTCTTGATTGTCAAGACCATTATAACCAGCGGTGCAGGGTCAGGGAAGAGCCGTCGAACCGGGCATAGGTGAAATGGGAGAGCCAATCGCCGCAATTGATGTAGACCTTATCTCCTTTCTCCCGTCTATCGGGCAGGTGGATATGGCCGAGTAATACGTAATCGAATCCCTGATCGAACTTCCGGCAGGCAAACCGGAAGTATTCATCGGCCCAGGACTGTTTCTCGATCTTGACCCATTTGCGGCTGGATTGGGAGGTCCAGCGGGCGATCTGCATGCCCAGGTCGGCTGGGATGAAGGTCCTGTAGAGAAAGATGGAGAGACGGTTTCGGATGATGCGTTTGAGCAGGCGATAACCGCGGTCTTCCCGGGCATAGCCATCGCCGTGGGCGACAAAAAACCGCTTGCCTGAAACGGTAAACTCATGGCATTCGTTGAAACAATGAATACCGATTTCTTTTTGCAGGTAAGCGCCGGTATAAAAATCGTGGTTGCCGGTGACCAGGTGGATGGAAATCCCCCGGTCGATCAAGCTGCGGAATTGGTGGAGCAAGGAAAACCAGTACCTGGGCACGACATGATACCATTCGAACCAGAAATCGAAGAGGTCGCCCAGGATATAGATTTCACCGGCGTCTTCCGCGATCGCCTGGAGAAACCGTTGTAGGTTTTCCCGTTTTTCGAGCTCCCCGTGGTCTTCCGTTAAGGCCAGGTGTACGTCGGAAAAAAAGTAGATATTGCGCATCACAATGCCCCAATCATACCTATTTTCCTTACCTTTGTCAACCCAGGAGTCATATGCTTGCGGTCATGCCCGGTTTTCGCACATCGAGGTATTAGATATAGATGAATCTTTTCCCGGTTCCCGGTTTTTAATCCAGGGCTACCAAGCAATGGTCTGACCGGTCGCTTACCGCTTGTTCTTTTTATTCAGCCGTGAAAAAGGGGGGATAATAACGGCCAATACGATAAAGATGGCCAGCCCGAGCTTGAAAAAATCGACCTCCCGTAAGATATCCACACCAAAAGCCGGTTATTTAATCTTGAAGCGGATTCCTCCAAAGATGAAGGCAATGAGATTGTAAATGGATGACAGGGCCATAGCGGCCAGGGCAAACAGGATAAACCCGCCGATACCGCCTAGCGCAGCAAAGATCAGGCCGCCGGCCAGACCGCCCTGGGTGCCTTGCAGGATTTCCGGGAAAAACTCGATCAAATCGCCGAAAACACTGGTAAAAATACCGAAGGTGGCCCCGAATAGAACGCCGGCAATGATCCCGATGCCGCCCAAAAAGAAGATCAGGGATACCATGTTGATGGCCGTAACGACCAGCTCATCGCTGGTTTCTTTAACCCGGGTGACCGGTTTGATGACCGGTTCCTCTTTTAGCTTTTTCTCTTTGGCGGTCGGTTCGATGTCAACCTGGGTCTCTTCTTTACCGGCACTATAAGCCATGGTATCGAGTGGGGATTCGGTACCACCCAAACGGATGGTCTCTTCCCGCTCCATTGAAAAGGGCTGGTTATCGAAGGAATCCTCCCTGCCCACCACCAATATGTCTTCTTCCTCTTCCTGGACGACCGGTTGCGACCGGGCCGGTATGGGATCCTCTTTATAGGGGGTATCCTCTTTCCAGTCCACGCCATTGTAAACGTACCATTTGCCTGTCTTACCGCCGATCATCCAGTAGCTGCCGCCCTCATCCTGGATCATCATTTTCTTGAGCTCCCGCTTCATGTCGTCGGCGTTGATTTCCCCGAGCCCGAGTTTAAAGCTAAGCTCCTTGTATTTGTTTTCAACCTCTTTAAATTTACCTGCATCCATCTTGGCCTCCATGATGAATAATATTCCTGATCTCGCCGGCCAGGTAGAGAGAGCCGGTAACCAGGATTTCTGCTTTAAATTGCCTGGCCGCTTGAAGCGCCAGGGCCGGATTCTTTATAACGGTAACATTCTTATCGCTGCACAATCTAACCAGTTTCCCGGCTTCCAGCGCCCGCCTGGCGAATGGGGGCTCGGTCAGCACGATCTGGCGGGCATAAGGGAGAAGCAGGGAAAACATCTTACGGTATTGCTTGTCTTTTAAGACACCGAATAAGAGGGTCAGGTCTTTTTTCTTTTTTTCTTCCAGGAACCGGACCAGGGCCTCAACACTCTGGACATTGTGGCTGCCGTCCAAGATCACCGGGGGGGTAAGCGGGAACACCTCGATACGACCGGGGACAAAATTCTCTTCGATCCCCTGCCGGATAGCCTCGGTAGAGACCCGGAAAAAACCGTTGCGATTGTTTAATACTTCTATGGCTTTGACCGCGGTACAGGCGTTTTTCACCTGGTGGCGGCCATTAAGAAAAACCCTGAAGGCGTAGCGGTCGATCGCGGTGGTATAGGTGCACCCATACGCTGTGTCCAGGTCTTCGCTGGCGAGGCGGTTGTGCGTATCGAATACATTGAAGAAAGGCGCTTTCTTCTTTTGGGCGATCGCCCCAATAATGCGATTGGCCGCAGAGCGGGTGCCGCAACCCGATACCACCGGTACCCGGTGTTTGATGATACCGGCTTTTTCGGCGGCAATATCGCGGATTCTTTTGCCGAGGAGGCGGGTATGGTCACGGGAAATGGTGGTGATGACCGCCAGATTGGGTGTCAGGGTAGAGGTGGCGTCGAGCCGGCCGCCCAGCCCCACTTCCAGGACAGCCACCTGCACCTGCCGGTGAGAAAAATAATCGAGGGCAGCCAGGAATAAATGCTCAAAAAAACTGGGCAGGTGATCGATGATGTCCCGGGAAGCCAGGTCTTCGCCCAGCTCCATGACCCGGGTGACAGATTCGGCAAAATCGGTTTTTGAAATCCAGGTTCCGTTTACGGTGATCCTTTCCCGGATATCCTGAAGATGGGGGGAAATAAAGAGACCGACATTAAAACCGGCTGCCTGGAGAATAGAGGTGATGAAATGGCAGGTGGAGCCTTTGCCGTTGGTGCCGGCGACCTGGATGAATTTAATCTGGCCCAGATCATAGGGAAAATGATCGACAAGCTCCTGGATGTTATGGAGAGTCAGTTTAAAGCCTTTGGTTTCGAGGTCCTCCAGGTAAGCGAGTGTATGTGGGTAATCCATAGAGATACCGGCCAACCTCTCTTAAAGCGAGTCTTTCTCAGCCTCTTCAAATTCGTTATTAACACCCAGCAGGAAAGCGGCGCCATCGTAAATCTGGCGGATGGCTTTTTTTTGCTCTTGCAAGGAGTTAATGGTCTCTTTGACCCTGGCCAGCTCTTCTTCGATCTTGGCATCGATGATCTCGATCTGCCGCCGGGATTCCTTGAGCGTATTTTGATAAAATGATGCGGCCTCATCCCGTGTTCTATCCATTTTTCTTACTCCTTAAGGTTACCGATCGATCTCCGGTGGTTTTTAACTGCCCGGGACCTATCGGCTGTTCAACCCGGTTGCCACTGGCCGGGCGAAAGACACCGGTTGGGGAAGGCGCCCCCGCTTCAGACTGGCCGAACACCAGGACGGAAACCACGGTCAGTACCAGGGCAATGGCCAGGAACACGAGCCACCATACCCGCCGTTTTTTCTCCCGGGATTCATCTCCAGGTTCCAGGTTGGAAACACTGCTAAAAAGGGGAATACTGGGTCTTTGGAATTCTTCCTCCCTATCTTTATCCAGGTCGATCTCGATAATGGGCACAAAATTATCTTTCTCGGGCCAATGTTCCCCGGAGACAGCGATCACCTCGGTTTCCGGCGTCTTATCGGGACGGGCTATCTTGGCGGTCTCCATATCCGCCAATAGGTTTTTGGGGACGATCCCGATCGGCTCGGTTCTATCCCCGGGCAGCCGTTTAACTGGGTAAGGGAGGGGTTTTAAGTCCGGTTTGACACCTTCTTTGGCCATCTCTTCTTTAAACAGAGCGACGATAAAATGGGCCAGGTGCAGGGCGTGGATATCCCGGTTAAAACACTTGTGCAGGTAAGTTTCAATGGCGTTGATCATTTCCGAGGCATTCTGGTATCTCAAGCGCCGGTCTTTATGCAAAGCTTTCAGGATAATGACCTCGAGTTCCGGGTCTATATCTCTCTTGATTTCGCTGGGTTTAATGATGCGGCCTTCCTGCACCTTTTTTAAGATGACCATCTCCGAAGAATCCATGAATAGTTTCTTACCGGTGGTCAATTCAAACAAGATAATGCCCACCGAATAGAGGTCGGAGCGGAAGTCGATATCGTCTTCGGCGTTGGCCTGCTCCGGCGACATGTAGAGCAACTTGCCTTTCAAGGCACCCGATACGGTGTGGTGCAGCTTCGTCTTGGCCTTGGAGACGCCGAAATCGGTCAGCTTGACACTGCCGGTGTATGAAATCATGATGTTATGCGGGGAAATATCGCGGTGAACGATGTCGAGCTTCTTGCCGCTGCTGTCCCTGGCTGCATGTGCGTAATTAAGTGCAGCCAGGACCTTCTGGATCAGGTAAAGGGCCAGCTCTTCCGGGAAAGCCTGGCCCGATTCGGTCAGCTTACGCAGCACCAGCCGTAAATCTTTCCCTTGCACGTACTCCATAGCGATAAAGTAAAAGTCATCCTTCTGGCCCAGGTCATATATCTGGACGATATTGGGGTGGGTCAGCTCGGCAGCGATCTTCGCCTCATCCACGAACATCTCGATGTATTTGTCATCTTCCACGTAACCGGAAAGGATTTTCTTTAAGGCGATCAATTTTTCAAAACCCTTGATACCCTTCTTCTTGGCTTTATAAATTTCCGCCATACCGCCCCGGGCAATGAGATCCAGGATTTCATAGTCTCCCAACTCTTCCTGTTTGGAGGTTTTTTGGGCCTGGATTTTCTTCTCGATAGCGGGTGGGATTCGCATCTGCTGGGTTTCCGGGGTCAGCAATGGACCGGGATCTGGCGCCTCTTTCGTCTCCGGTGTCTTTTTCCCGGTGCCGATTCCCAGGCCGGACAGGGTATCTTCAAATTTTTTAGAGATATCGTCTTCGAGCTTCTTGAATTTTTTATCGTCCTTTTCCCGGGATTCGGCCTTCACCAACATGTCGAGATCGAGGGCGATCTTCTGGGTGGTCTGGTTATCCGAAAATCGCCGATTGGGTTGTTTGAACTCGATCGTCTCAGAGAAGAACTTCAGGGGTTCTGCCGGTGCATCGGTTGTCCCTGGAGACCGGTCCGATTCGTCCCCGAGTGTAATCTCATAGGCCGAGGGGTCTTCCCTATCATCGACGAGATCACCAAATAGGTCTTGTGAAGAGAGTTTCTGCTCCTGTTCCTGGATTTTCTTCAGGGTCGGGATTTTCGCCGTATCGACCCGGGAAGAACGGACTCCCGGGAGGCCGCCCCCCGTTTTTAGATCAGCCTCATCGATGTGCAGCAATTCGAATACCCTCTTCTTGAATTGAAATTTATCCAGGGGCTTTTCAAAAAAATCATCGGCCCGGTATTGGCTGACCGCCTTGTGCTTGTACTCGAAACCTTTATAAATACCGCTGATGATGATGATCCTGGTGTTGGGGTAAGTATCGGCCACAAATTGGGATAGGCTAAAACCGTGAAATTTGGGGAGCATAGCCGCGGTGATCATCAGGTCGAATTTTTTTTCCTTGAAAAGGTTCTTGGCCTTTTCCCCTTCATCGGCGATAGTAAGCTGGAAAATGGGGTGAGATAAGACCTCTTTAATTGCGTCTATGGTAGATGTCGCATACTCGACCAACAAAATCTCTTTTTTCATCGTTGTTTCCACCTGGCATATTGTATACTATATTTTATTGCAAATCAAATTTTTTCCTCGACTTCTCGGGGTGGAAACCGGCCCCACGTTAGTCGACAATATCGACCCGCTCCCTGAGAATACCGAGTTTACTCCGGATTTTAATGCCCATGGGCATCAAGATAACGGTCAGCAGGGTAGAACCGACAAAAAAATGGAAAGTCCGATTAAACGGCATACCCAGGAGGGTGGCGATGAGTCCCATAATGGCGATCGATTCGTTGAGCGATAGCAGGGTGAGATCGATCACCCGCCATTTTCCCAGCACCTGCCTGAGGGTAAAGCCGTCCTTAATGAACCGCGGAGAGTAATAAATGGTTTTTCGCACCGCCAGCATGACCACCATCAACATGACAGTGACGATATTAAAGATAGCGATTAGGTCCTCCATGGCCTTCGGGCTCATTTTGATTTCCGGCTTGACCAGGTAAGCGATGACCCCCATGGAGATAATCGATATTAGGATGGAGAGTCCGAGCAACATGGAGATACGGGTCTCTTCCTTGATGACCCGCCTCTCTTTCATGCTTTTCTCGTATTGGGCTTCGTATTCAGTAGTCATGCTTATGATTTACCACAAAACCCCCCTTCCTGTCAAGTAGGGATAGGCCCTAACCAGGATAGTTAAAAAAATTGCGAAAATGTTTTTTTCTTTTCCTCTTTGCCGGGGGCATTGTTTTTTTGCCGGTTTTGTGATAATTAATGCAGATGGAAAAAAGATATTACGCACTCATTATGGCCGGCGGCCAGGGCACCCGTTTCTGGCCCTGGAGCTCGGCAGAGAAACCCAAACAATTCCTGGGCATTATCGGCAAAGAGCCGCTCATTACCCAGACCTTTCAGCGGCTGGCGGCCTTTATCCCCAGGGAAAACATTTTTATTGTGGCCGACGGTAAATACCGGGCCGCAGTCAAAGAGGCGTTGCCCGCATTTAACGACAGCCGTTTCATCGCCGAGCCGCTGCCCAGGAATACGGCCCCCTGTTTGATCCTGGCCAATATCGTGATCTCTGCCATCGATCCTGGAGCCAACCTGCTGGTGGTGCCGGCCGATCACTACATCCCGGATACCGATGTCTTTGCCGCCCAGTTCCGGGATGCCCTGGCCCTGGCCGAGCAACGGCTTATCGTTACTTCCGGGATCCGGCCGACCATGCCCCACACCGGGTACGGCTACATCAACTTCGAAGCGGCCGGGGTTTCCTCTCAAGGGCAAACGACTTTTTATGCGGTGCAGGAATTCAAGGAAAAACCCGGGCTGGCCGAGGCCGAAGCGTACCTGGCTGCCGGTAATTATTACTGGAACTCGGGCATGTTTGTCTACAAATTGAAATATTTCCGCGACTTCCTGGCCCAATATGCCCCCTACTACTTCGAGCAGTATGTCGCCCTGGAAGCGGCCCTGGCCGATCCGCGGGCTTTTTTCGATATTTTCAAGCAGATCGAGCCGGACTCGATCGATTATGCCTTGATGGAGCGGGTCAAAGAGGTCAAGATGTTTAAGGCCGCTTTCACCTGGAGCGATGTCGGTTCCTGGTCGAGCATGTTCGAGCTGAACGCCAAAGATGAAAACAACAATGTGGCCGGTGAAAAGAACCAGATCTTCATCGACAGCCGGGATTCCTTGATCTTCTCTACCGGGAAGAAGGCGGTGGCCGTGATCGGTTTACAAGAGGTGGCGGTGATCGATACGGAGAACGGTATCCTGGTGGCGAGCTTAAAAGAGGTGCAAAAGGTCAAGCAGGTATTGCCGGCCCTGGAGAAATTAAAATAAGGCGATGAGCAGGTGCAGGACACCGAGGGCGTAGAGCCCGGCCACGATGTCGTCGAGCATGATGCCGAAACCGCCATGAATGCGGTCGGCTGCCCCCACCGGGAAGGGCTTGAGAATATCGAAGAAGCGGAATAATAAAAAACCGGCCCCATAGAGGGGGATCGAGAGGGGCAACCAGAGCAGGCTGAGCATCTGGCCGGCAACCTCGTCGATGACGATCTGGTGGGGATCCTGGCGACCGAAATCCTTTTCCGCTTTCCCGGCTACCGGGATACCGAACAAGAATAGGAGCACAATGGCAGCGATCTGGGTATATATCGATAAGTGAAACAAGTAATTGGCGGCGTAAAAAATCGCCGCGGTGACCAGCGAAGCCAGGGTACCGGGGGCCAGGGGAAATCGCCCGACATTGAAGAATGTGGCTAGCAAAAGGCGTATCTTCATACTTTCTCTCCAAAGACCAACTCATCGGAAAAGCCGGTGATCTTGATGCGGCGCATGCGGTAATCTTCGTCGAATGGGCCGGGAATACATGTCAGGCCGTCCGTATCCGGGGCCTGGGAGGCGATGCGGCCAATGGTGGTTTCGTTTTGCCAGGGGGCCAAGGGAAGGAAATCCTGGATGGACTGGACAATCTTTTTGTTGTAAAGGGTGATATTGCGGTCTGAAACATCCATCAGGAGCTCCTTGCGAAGCTCGACCTGGTCGTCCGGCACCCGGTCTTGCAGGTCGAAAGCGGCTGTTCCTTCTTCCGGGGAAAAGCCGAAGACGCCGATGCGTTCGATTTTTAAGCGGCGGGCAAAATCGACGAGCTCCTGGAACTCGGCCGCGGTCTCCCCGGGGAAACCGACGATAAAAGAAGAGCGGATCACGGCCCCCCGGTATTTGGCCCTGATCTTCTCAACCAGGCGCCGGTTTTTCTCCACGCTGCCGCCGCGGTTCATGGCCTGTAACACCCTGGGGGATACATGCTGGAAAGGTAGGTCGAAGTAGGGGATGATCGACGGATAAGAAAAACCGTCGAGCACCTCATCGGTAACCTCTTCGGGCATGAGATATAAGACACGCACTGCCGGGAAATCGAGGCGGGAAATCTCTTTTAAGAGGTCCGGTAATTGAGACCTGGAAGACCGGTCCCGGCCGAAAGAGGTAGAGTTCTGGGAGATGAGGTTGAGCTCTTGAAATCCCATTTCCCGGTAACGCTGCGCCTCGCGCATGATGGAATCGATGGGCCGGGAGCGAAAGGGGCCGCGGATACGCGGGATGGAGCAGAAACTGCATTTCATGCCGCAACCCTCGGAAATCTTGATAAAGGCCACATTGGGGGGGGTGGTGATAATGCGCCGGTGCCCGTCGGTGTAAAGAAAGAGTTCGTTTGACCGGTAGTCTTCCGCCCGATTTGCGGCGATCAGGTCGGCCAATTTTTCCAGGTCATTAACGCCCCAGAGGATATCGACGCCCGGGAATTCCAGCTTCAGCTCCTCGGGATACCTCTCGATCAGGCAGCCGAAAACGGCCACCCGCTTGAACTCGCCGCTTTCCTTCTGTTCGAGGGCAGCCAGGATTTCGTCGATGCTCTCCGCTTTGGCATCCCGGATAAAGCCGCAAGTGTTAATGATGATCCAATCGGCGTCTTCATAGGCGGAGACGATCTTGACGCCGCGCTTCTCCAGCATGCCGCCCAGCACTTCACTATCGACCAGGTTTTTGAAGCAACCGAGGCTGACGAAAGAGGCGGTCGTCTTTTTCTTTTTTTCCGGTTTCTTAGCGGGGTTCATCAGGTATAATCTTCGCTCCCATAGGCCATGTTCTTGAATTTGGTGAACCTATCTACATAGGCCAGCACTATTTTACCGGTGGGCCCGTTTCTCTGTTTAGCGACGATTAAATCGGCCTCGCCCTTGCGCTCGGAATCCCGGTCAAACTGGTCTTCCCGGTGCAGGAACATAACCACATCGGCGTCCTGCTCGATGGCCCCGCTCTCTTTGAGGTCGGAGAGCTGGTAACGGGGACCTTCCTTGCGGCCACCGCGCTGCTCCGGGGAACGGTTCAACTGGGCCATGGCCACCACCGGGATATTCAATTCTTTGGCCATTTCCTTGAGGGCAGCCGATATGACGGCCACCTCCTGGGCACGCGAATCGCTTCTCCGGATCTGTTCACCGGTGACCTTGACGAGCTGGAGGTAATCGATGAAAACGATATCGAGACCTTTTTCCATTTTTAACCGCCTGGCCCGGCTCTTCATCTCGACGATGGAGAGGGAGGCAGAATCGTCGATAAAGAGCCTGGCGTTGCGGATTTTATCGGCAGAGAAGTTCACCGCAGTCTCTTCGCTCTTGTTGAGGTGGGGCCGACCGGTTCTCAAGGCGCTCATGCTCACTTCCGCTTCGGTGGCCAAGAGCCTCATCATAATCTGGCTCCTGGACATTTCGATGGAGAAAAAGCCGACCGATTTCTGGTGCTTGACGGCGATGTTCAGGGCGATGTTGAGCCCGAGCGCGGTCTTACCCATGGAGGGACGGGCGGCAATGACGATGAAATCGCCTTTCTGAAAACCGCCGGTCATGGCATCGAGCTCGTAGAACTCGGTCTTCAAGCCACCGCTATCGCCATGTTCCTGGATATTCCTGATCAGATCCAGCGTGCTCTCCATGATCTCGGAGGTCGAACGGAAACCGGCTTGAAACTCGATATCGGCAATGCGGATGAGGTCTTCTTGCAGTTTTTCCAGGATGTCTTTGGTGTCGGCCCGGGACTCGACCCCGCTCTGGATCACGCCCAGGGAGGCCAATATCAACTGGCGCAGGGCAGACCTATCTTTTACGGATTCAATGTATTCCTCGATATTGATCTGGGGAGGAACGCCATCGAGCAAGGAGTTAAGGTAATCGTAACCGCCGACAAACTTTAACTCCTTCTCCTTTTCCAGGAGATTGGAAACAGTGATGGTATCTGCCGGTATACCCTCGCTGACGAGCCGGTTGATGGCGGCCGCTATCTTCTTATGGGCATCCCGGTAAAAATCGTCGGAATTAATTTTTGAAAAAACTTCACTGGCATAGCGGTTATCGATGAGCATAGCCCCAAGGATGGCCCTCTCGGCCAATCCGTCATGGGGCAGGGCTTTACTGATATCCGGAGAAAGGCTCACTGACTTTCAGGAGTGTCTGGACCTTCCTTGACGACATCGATCTTGAGTTCCGCTTCCACATCTTCCATCAGCTTGACTTTGCAGGTATAACTCCCGAGTTTCTTGATGGGTTCATCCAGGTGGAGCCGCTTTCTTTCGATATGCGTCCCCATCTCTTCAAGCATCTTCTCGATCTCCAGGGTGGTGACAGAGCCGAACAGCGTATCTGTTTCCCCGGCTTTCTTGGGGATGACCAGCAAGAACTGTTCGATCTTCTGTTTCTGCTCAAGGGCCGACATTCTTTCCAATTCGACTCGTTTCTGGAATTTCTTTTTTTTGCTATTTATCAGCCCCAGGTTATGGGGCGTATGGTGTATAGCCATGCCCTGGGGGAGGAGAAAATTCCGGGCATAACCGGGTTTAACTTCCACCACATCCCCGATCTGGCCCAATTTGTCTACATTCTCATTCAGTATGACTTTCATTTTAGTCCCTCTTAGGCTCGACATACTTCAAGAAAGCCATGTGCCTTGCCCGTTTGATGGCCTTGGTGAGCTGTTTTTGGTGGTAGTTACAGGTCCCGGTCACCCGGCCAGGGAGGATTTTGCCTGTTTCCAGGACAAAAGACTCCAGGGTTTTGTAGTTTTTAAAATCGATGAACTTGATCCGGTCTTTGCAAAATACGCAATATTTGCGGCGGGAAAAGAAGAACTTCTTCTGGCCTCTACCGCCAGGTCCGGGAGTCCCGCCCTCGTGAGTATCGTTATTCGTCATTGTCTACCTCCTTTTCGGATGGAGAAGAATACCGTCTGGGAACGGCTTCTTCCCTACCGGCTTCCTGGGCCTTCCGGGCTAATTTCTCGCCTCTCTGCCACTTCTTGATCAGGCGATTGGCTTTCTTCAGCTTGTCATCCAACCGCAAGACAATAAACCTGATGATGTTTTCGGTCAATTTTAACCGTCTTTCCAGGGCGGCATACATCGCACCCGGGGCATCGGTATTGATAAATACGTAGATGCCCTCATGGAATCTACCGATTGGGTAGGCGAATTTACGCCGGCCCCATTCGTCGATGTTTTCGATGGTGCCGTCGCCTTTTTTGATTACTTCAACCACGGAATCGATAATCTTTTTGACTACATCTTCCGTTACTTCCGGGTTTATGATAAACCCGATTTCATACTTTCGCTTCATATAGCCTCCTTATGGTCTATACAGCCTTCTTTCATTGAAGGCAAGGAGCTCTTCTCCTTTAAAGATGCTGCTTATTTGGGTTCACCGGGAGTAACCGGCGCTGCCGCTACGGCGGCGACTGCGCCTTCGGCCTCTTCTTCGCCGGCTTTGCCCCTGGTTGAGACGGAGCAGATCACCGTATGCGGTTCACTGATCAGTTTGACGTCCTCGTCTATGGCCAGGCTCTCCACCTTAATGGTATCGCCGGTATGGAGACCCGAGACATCCACGACAATCTGCCGCGGGATGCGGGTAACCAGGCAACGAACCCTAATTTCCCTGGTCGTAAAGTCCAGGATACCGCCCTCGATTTTAACCCCCACCGGCTCGCCTGTTATAACGATGGGTACGTTGACATTCACCGGTTTTTCCAGGTCGATACGCAGCAGGTCTACATGAATAATACGATCGGTGATACAGTCATACTGGATATCGTGGATCATGGCATCGACTTTCAAATCGCCTTTTTCGATCCGCAGAGCCGTATTTTCTCTTTTCTCCGATTTCATTATCCGCTTGATCTCATCCATGGGTAAAGAGATAGGCATGGCTTCTTTTTGACCCTTGCCATAGATAATGGCCGGGATCTGCCCCTCTTTTCTCAATTTTTTGGAAATCTTTTTTCCAACTTCTTGCCTTGTTTCAGCTTTAATGGTGATTACCTCTTCCATTTTACTCCTCTATAAAAATAATTTCGATACGGAAGTTTCGTTATGAATACTGTCGATTGCAGCGGCAAAGAGCTCGGCTACCGACAGTATCTCGATTTTACCGTTGGCCAGTTTCTCCTTTTCTACCGGGATGGTCTCGGAGACAAAGACTTTCTCTAACGGCGAGTTTTCGATACGCTCGCCGGCAGAGCCGGAGAAGATGCCGTGCGTGCAAACGGCAAAGACCCTTTTAGCGCCTTTCTTGACCAAAACTTTAACGGTTTCTACCAAAGTTCCGGCCGTGTCGATGATATCGTCCACGATGACCGCATTCTTGTTCTCGACATCGCCGATAATATTGATCACCTGCGCTATTCCCGGTTCCGGCCGGCGCTTATAAACAATGGCCAGGTCGGCGTCGATATGTTGGGAAAAGAGCCGCGCCCTCTCCACGCCACCGGCATCAGGGGAAACGACCACCAGGTCCCGGATATTCATTTTCTTGAAGTGGGAAATGAAAATAGGCAGGGCCATCAGGTTATCTACCGGCATATCGAAGAAACCCTGGATCTGGTTGGCATGGAGATCGATGGTCAATAGGCGGCTAAAACCGGCCGTTTCCAGTAAATCGGCCAGCAAGCGGGCCGAAATGGGTACACGGGGACGGTCTTTGCGATCCTGCCGGGCATAAGCGTAGTAGGGAATAACGGCCGTGATGCGGCTGGCTGATGCCCGCCTGAAAGCATCGGCCATGAACATGGATTCCATAATATGGAAATTGGTATCCCGGCAGAAAGACTGGATGAGAAAAACATCGGCACCCCGCACGTTTTCCAGGCTCTGGAAGCGGATCTCGCCATCGGAAAATTTACTCAGGTTGGCTTTGCCGAGTTTTTTACCCAGGTGGCCGGTAATGGCCTGGGCCAGTTCCGGGTTGGAAGACCCGGAGAAGATTAAATATTTATCATCGCACATGGTTGTTTAAGCTGGGGCGGAAGGATTCGAACCTACGAATACCGGCTCCAAAGGCCGGTGCCTTACCGCTTGGCGACGCCCCAATCCTCTTAAAATATTCCTGTCGGGTCAGTGTTTTAACCACCCGGCAGGTAAAACCCGGGAAAAGATCTTTTAACCTGGAGATATCCAGGTTATCTGCCAGGCAATAGACCGATGAGCCGCTACCGCTCATCAGTACCAACGAGCAAGCCATACTTCTCAGCATTTTTTCTTTTATCGCACCGACTTCCGGAAACAGCTTAAATGTAACTTTTTCCAGACCATTCTCAAGGATAGTAAAATCCCTGGATTCTATGAAGGTATCTATTTTACTTGTTATTGGTCGAGTTGTCAAGCGCAAATGAGAAAAAATCAGGGCAGTGGATACCCGCACCGGCGGTACGACGATGCCGACGCTGCATTCTTGCAGGTCGGGCAGGGAAAGAAGCTGGTCGCCGATACCCGAAGCCCGGACCGTTCCGCCCACGAGAAAATAGGGTACATCGGCCCCGATCTGCCGGGCCGCAGATAGCAGGTCATCCCCAGTGAGTCCCAGACCGAGGCGGTCGTTTAAGAAGAGCAGTATCACTGCCGCATTGCTGCTCCCGCCACCCAGGCCGGAACCGGGCGGTATTTCCTTCTCTACCCGGACATCGAAACCCAGGGAGACATCGAAATCCCGGTATACCCAGGCAAAGGCCCGGGCAATGGTGTTGGTCTCGTCCCAGGCAATGGCCGGGTCGCTCCCCGAAAGGCAAAGACGGCCCGACCGGTTTTCTTCGACCGCGATGGTGTCGAATAGATCGACGCCCTGGAAGATCGTCTCCAGGTTGTGATAGCCATCCGGCCTTTTGCCCGTTACCTCTAAACCGAGGTTGATCTTGGCAAAGGATTTTAAGACGGTCATGCGCCGGTCCCTGTACAGGCCACTGGTCAGGTCATCTGCCTTAGCCACTGATTGGCCAATTTTTCCAGGCCGATGGTGGAAGAAGGATTCGGGCCATAATCGTGCCCCGGCCAGACCTTTGTTTCATCGGGCAAGACCAGCAGCTTTTCCCGCAGCGAGCGCATGAATAGGGTATGAGATGCGCCCGGCAGATCGGTGCGCCCAATACCGCCGACAAACAACGTATCCCCGGAAAAGAGGTTGCCCTCGCCCAGCAGGCATATACCGCCCGGGGAATGGCCGGGCGTATGGATAACCTTCAAGGAGACCCGGCCGATGGTAATCGTATCGCCATCTTTGACGGTGATGTCGGCCGGCGGGGAAGGGGTAAACCCCATACGCCGGGACATTTCCCGGGCAACTTCGGCGCTGAGAAACGGGGCATCTGCCTCGTGGATGATGATCTTGGCCCCGGTCAGGGCCTTCATCCGCTCGTTACCGCAGGTATGATCCCCATGGAAATGGGTGTTGACAATGTATTGCAGGTCCAGACCGCGCTCTTTTATCCGCTTGACCAGCTCCTCTTCATTACCGCCCGGATCGATGACCAGGGCCTTTTTCGTCTCCGTACAGGAAACGATGTAGCCAAAAACCATCATGCGGCCAACCAGCCGCTGTTCGATATCGATCACGTTAAAACCTCCGTTTTCATGTTCCCAGGTCTCGTTCTCATCGGTTTTCTCCTGGCCCCCATTTTATCAAATTCCCCCCCAAAATAAAACCCCCCATCAACGAATTCCTGAGCCGAAGGGATCGACCTGGGAAAAAACCGGCCACCGGCATTGAAAAAAAAACGGTTTTACGATATAATCCAGTCTTATAAAACATCGGCCCTAATCGTTTTTTAGAGGCGATTAATCCAGGGCTTGATGGGAGGATTTATGCCGGACCAGCCGGGTAGCAAGATGAAACAAAAGGAGAAGGTCCTGGTTACCGGGGCCAGCGGGTTTATCGGCAGTCACCTGGTAGAATCCCTGCTCGAGAAGGGCTACGACATCACCTGCCTGGCCTTGCCCGGGGAACCCCCAGGCTACCTGGAGCACCTCGATGTCCGGTTTATCCAGGGTGATATCACCAAAAAAAATGAACTCTTCGACGCGGTGGCCGGGGTTTCCTACATCTACCACCTGGCAGCCCTGATGGGTGGGGGCGATACACCCGCTTCATTGTACCAGGTCAACCATCAAGGCACCAAGAACCTGGTCGATGCCTGCCTGGAATCCGGGGTGAAGCTGAAGCGTTTCTTATTTACCTCCAGTTTTGCCGCTGTTGGGCCGACCGGCGATTCCCAACCGTTCACCGAGGACATGCCGGCCAACCCAAACACAAATTATGGCAAGAGTAAATTGATGGCCGAGAATTTTATTAAGCAACAGGCGGGAAAGATACCTTTTACCATCGTCAGGCTGCCCCTGGTCTATGGTCCCAGGAGCTGGGGGGGCATGTATGTTTACTTTAAACTGATCACCAAAGGGTTTCAATTTATGATCGGCAAGAGCGACACCAATGTCGGCTTTGTCAAAGATGTCGTCAGGGGCATGATCCTGGCAGCCGAGAGCCCGGCTACGGAGGGCCAGGTCTATTTCCTGGGAGAAGATCGGATTTACAATTCCCATGAAATCATCAAAAAGATCGCCTCCGCCCTCGATAAAAGGGCCATCAAAATTTATGTCCCCTACCGCGTCGTCTACTTCCTGGCTATGGTGGTGGAAGGTATTGCCAAAATCACCGGGGCCGAACCGATCGTGCGGCGACACTCCCTATCTGCCTACCTGAACTCCAACTGGAGATTCAGTATGCAGAAGGCCAGGGAAGAGATCAAGTTCGAGGCCGAATATCCCCTGGAAAAGGGGCTGGCCCTGACCGCCGATTGGTACCGAAAAAATGGCTATATTTAAAAATTACCCGATAAGAAGATCAACATGAAAGCATTGGTCACCGGCAGCAGCGGTTTCATCGGCAGTCACCTGGTCGAGGCGCTGGTAAAAAAGGGGTACCGGGTCTCTTGCCTGATACGGGAGACCAGCGACCCCAAATGGATCAAAGACCTGGATGTGCAATTCATCACGGCCAGTTATACAGATCTGGCGTCCCTGGGCCGGGCCGTCAGGGGCATGGATTACATCTTCCATGTCGGCGCCGTCATCGACGCCCTGGATTGGGATACCTTTTACCGGGCGAATGTCGAAAGCACGGCCAACCTGTTAGAGGCTTGCGCCCGGGAAAACCCGGGGGTAAAAAAGTTTATCTTCGTCTCCAGCATCGCCGCTGCCGGCCCGGCCCAGGATGGGCGACCGGTCAAAGAGAGCGATGCCGGCCGGCCGGTCTCCCAGTACGGCAAGAGTAAGCTCCAGGCCGAAGAGGTGGCCGCCCGTTTCTTTAACCGGTTGCCCATCGTCATACTCAGGCCGACCAATATCCTCGGCCCCAGGCAGAAACAACTCGAATCCATGCTGAAGCTGGCCAAAATGAGGATTATCCCCCTCGTCGGTAGGCGGGAAAAGCAGACCAGCATCTGCTTTGTAAAGGACCTGGTGCGGGCCCTGATCCTGGTCGCAGAGCACCCGGATGTGCGTAGCGAAATCTATTTCGTGGCCAGCCAGGAAGCCTATTCGTGGCGGGAGATACTGGGCACCATCCGCAAAGAATTGGGCCTGTCCCTGGTAATCAAAATCCCCTATCCCCTGCTGCTGGCCATCGCTTTCCTGGCCGAGACGGCTGCCCGGCTCAGCGGCGGCAGCCCGCTGATCAAGCGCAGTACGATCCGGAGCGCCAGGAATAACTACTGGGTGCAAGATGTCGGCAAGATTAAAGAGGCGCTCGGCTTCTCCACTCAAATCGGTCTTGAGCAGGGCATAGCGGAGATCATCCGGCAAAAATATAATACGGCGATAAACTAAGGCATGAAGAAAACTCTTTTTCTCTTACATGGCGCCGGCCTGGCGGCGCTCGGTTTCACCCTGGTCTATGGCCGGGCCGGTATGGCCTTGATCATGTTGTGCGCCCTGGCCCTGGCCGGCAGCGAATACTTCTGGCCCTCTTTTAACAAGAGGCTGCTAACCCCCTATACGCTCATGCTCTTCTCCCCCCTGGTCCTGGTCCATTACGCCTTTATCGTCGATTTTCGCATCCGGGTTCTCTGCTTTGTCCTGCTGGCGCTCATCGTTACTATCCCTTTACAAAAAGCGGCCGGGAAGACCGGCCCCCATCCCCGGGTAAAAAAATCCCCGGTCATCTGGCTGATCGCCTTTATCCTGTTTTCCCTGTTTGCCCTTCACCTGTACCGGCAGGGCATTTACCTATCGGGCGATGAGCCCCATTACCTGATGATCAGCCAGAGCCTGGTCGAGGATGGGGACTTCGACCTAAAAAACCAGGTCGAAGAAAAAACCTATTTTAAATACCTGCCACTGGAGATCCCGGTACACGGCGGCGAGATCCAGGGCAAATACCGCTCCTTCCACCTGCCGGGTGTCTCATTCTTGCTGGTACCTTTCTATTGGCTCTTTAACCTGCTTGGCGGCGCCGTACCGGCGGCCTTATTCTTCCGCCTGGCAGCCGCTTTGATCAACGCCTTCTTTGCCCTGGCCCTGTTTAAGGTGCTTAAAATGTGTTTCCCGCAGCAGGAGATCAGCCCTTTCTGGCTCCTGTTTTTATTCATCTTTCCCCTCTCGTTTCACGCCGTGCACCTCTACCCGGAGCTCCCGGCCGCCACCCTGCTGATGGCCGGTTTCATCCTTGCTTTCTCCGAAAACAAGCACTATTTCCTCTCCGGCCTGTGCCTGGCCCTCATCCCTTGGTTCCATGTCAAGTATGCCCCCGGCCTGGCGCTACTGGCCATCGTCATCCTGGTCGACCGGGTTAAACGGAAGAAATTTTCGCAGGCATTCGTTTTCCTGCTGGCCCCACTGGTCAGCCTCGGCCTGCTCATCCTCTACAGCCATATCCTGTACGGCAGCTTCAACCCGGCCCAGATCCTGCCGCGCGAGGGCTACTTCTCCGTGCCCTTGGTGGCCCGCATCAGGACACTGTTTGCCTACTTCCTGGACCAGCGCGACGGACTGCTCTTCTACACCCCTCTACTCTTCCTGGCCTTCTTCGGCTTTAAGAGGAAATTTCCCTATCGCTCTCTCTTCGCCGGCCTGGCTCTCATCCACATCCTGCTCCATGCCAATACCACGGTGCGGGGGGCTTATTCCCCGGCCGGCCGGCCGCTGATGTTTATCGCCTGGATACCCGTCATCCTGGCGGTCAATTACTATTTCAGCCTGGAGGAGGAGAGAAAAAAATACGCCTTTAAAATCCTGGTTGGGCTCTCCCTGTTCATCCAGCTCTGGCTCCTCTATTACCCGCTGTTTGTCTACCAACCGGTGTTCTCTTTTACCGCCGAGCGGGCCTCGGGCCTGCTGACCTTTTTCGGCAGCTCTTATATTTCTCTAGCCAGCCTTTTCCCCTCCTTTTTGAGCACGGCAAAAAACTGGCATTACCCGGCCAACCTTTTTTGGATCGGGCTTTTAGCATTACTCCTGCTCGTTTATTATCTCCACCGTCATAAAGTCCGCCCCCCGGCTCTCCGGCTTTACCGGTACGAAAAACCGCTCATCTCCATCGTCCTGTTCCTGGTCCTCTCTTTCCCGGTCTGTTTTTACCCCCATGTCCACCTGCTCAACCAGAACAAGTTTGCGGGCGAATCTTTTGGCTTCTTTAACAACTCCCGGAATTTCACCTATATCGAAGACCGCCGTCTCTTCCGCATCAAGACGGGCAACCGCTACGACCTATTCTTCGACCTCAAGCAGACGGGGGATAAGCGGCTGCGCCTGGATTTCCCCGCCAGTCAAAACATCGATATCGCACTCTGGAACGGAAAAGAGAGACTCTTCTCTTCCCGGCCCGGGGAAAATGCCCGCTATGATCTGGACCTCTCTTCCATGAAGAGCTTGAAAGTCAAAAACAAGCTGGTCGCCCACCTCGGCTTCTCCATCCGGGCCCGGGCCGCCGGGACCTTCGTCTATTTGGCCATCACGCCGGCCGCGCCTAACGCTGAAAAACGGCTTCCAGAGAAATGATTGATTTAAACTGGAAATTGCTATATGATTAAAGATGTCATGATTAGAGCGTTAAGGAGCATAAAATGTTTCTGACACATTTAAAAATAAAGAACTGGAGGAATTTTAAGAGCGCCGGCGTTTATTTGGGTGAAAGGACTTTTATTACCGGCCCAAACGCCTGCGGGAAATCCAATTTTCTCGATGTCTTCCGGTTTATGAGGGATATTGCCAAACAACCCGGAGGGGGACTTCAGAAAGCTGTATCGGACCGGGGGGGACTATCGAAAATCAGGTGTCTATCGGCGCGTCAGGATCCTGTCGTGGAGCTCGAATTTCACTTTTCCGATTCCCTGAAAGGTCAAGTCGAATGGAAGTATATTATCGGCATCCAGTACGAAGGAAAAGGCAGACAGCGGACACTCATCTCTAAAGAGGAAGTCTATAAAAACGATAAACAAATCCTGAAAAGACCCGACCAAAAAGATATTAAAGATGACTGGCGATTAACGCAGACCCACCTGGAACAGATCAATTCAAACAAAGAATTCAGGGACATTTACGATTATTTTATGGATGTCCGTTACTTCCACATGATCCCCCAATTGCTTCGTCACCCTGAAACTTTCTTTAATACGAATGTCCCCAGCGATGAAGATGCTTTTGGTTTCCATTTTCTGGAAGGTATTATCGAAACTTCAGCGAAAATCCGTGAAGCCCGCTTAAAAAAAATCGAAAAGGCCCTGGTAACAGCCGTTCCACAGCTTAAAGACCTGGCTATTAATCGTGACGCCCGGGGCGTGCCCCACCTGGAGGCTTTGTATGAACATTGGCGTCCCAAGGCCGGGAAACAAAAAGAGGATCAATTTTCCGATGGCACCCTTCGTTTGATCGGTTTTTTGTGGTCGATTCTGGAATCGAGTTCCTTACTATTACTGGAAGAACCGGAACTCTCTTTGAATACCTTTATTGTCAGAAAGATCCCCTCCCTCATCGCCAGTATATTGAACAGTAAAAAGAAAAAACAGCAATTAATCATCAGTACGCACAGTCCCGATTTGTTCTCCGATAAAGGTATAGGCGGAGAAGAAATTTTACTTTTCAAACCGGGGAAAGAAGGCACCGAGATCGTTAGATCTTCAGAAGTGAAAGAAATACGCGCTCTTTTGGAGAGTGGTTTTGCCCCTTCCGAGGTGGTGATACCCTACACCGACCCGGAAAGATATGTCCAACGGACATTGTTCGAGATACCCTGGGGTAACTCCGAATGATCCCGGTCAACATCGTTATCGAAGATGACCTTAGTAAAGAAATGATCCGGATTTTACTCAGGCAATCGGGTACTCACCTGGCCATTAACATGGTTTTACCGGATTTAAAGAGGGAGCTGGCCAGCCCCGGTTACAGCTACATCAAAAAGAATATCGCCAGGTTTAACCGGGCGGCCCGGGTAACCCCGTTTATCGTTTTAACCGACCTGGATAAGAACGATTGTGCGCCTAATCTGATAAGAGAATGGCTCCCATATCCCAGGCATAATAATTTAATGTTCCGGGTGGCCGTCAGGGAGGTGGAAGCCTGGGTAATGGCAGACAGGGCTGCTTTTGCAGCATTTATCGGACTGGGAGTCAACCGTCTACCCCTGGATAGCGAGCAATTGGATGACCCAAAAAAATTTCTGATAAATCTCGTGAAGAGTTGCCGGAAAAAAGATATTAAAATAGCCATACTGCCGGGTGAAGGTAGTACGGCAACCATCGGACCCAATTACAATGGTTGCTTGATCGGTTTTCTTCAAAAACAATGGCGCTTAGAAGAAGCGATAAAGCATTCCAATAGCCTAAAGCGAATGGCCGAAATGCTGAAAGATTTTAGGCCTGACTGAGTGGGGGGTAAACACACTGCTGCCCGAAGCGGCCGGGTCTCAGAGATAACCCAGGGACTCGAGCATTTTTTTCGCCTCTGCATCGGGTCCCTTTTTATCCTGTAGCGAGAGCCGGATACTCGCATCGACCATCTCTTTAATTTTAATAACAAAGGGTATAAATTTTTTCACCAGGTCGGGCCGGTCAGGGGCAATATTGCGTTTTTCTTCCCCATCTGCCTTTAAATGGTAGATTTCGATCTCCGGTATCGCTGGGGGAAGCCCGAAAGACATGAAGAAATCCAGGTTTTTGGCAGAAAAAGGGTAATTATAAATGAGTTTATAATCCCCGTAAAAGATGGCAAACTTCGGCGGGATGTCCGGTACATAGCGGCAAGCAGCCAGGGAAGAGAGCACATATTCCCGGACTTTACCCGCAGACCCTGCCTCAAGCAAGGGCATGAGGTCTATCCCATCGATCTTATCCGCTTTAAACCCGGTGCGGTAATAGCCCAGGATGGTGGGCAAGATATCGATGACACCGGCCGTTTCCTCCACCTGCCGGCCGGCGAACCGGCCTCCCGGGAACTTGATCATCAAGGGCACTCTGATCTGTTCCTGGTAGAGACTGTGCCCATGGGCCCAACCTCCATGATCGTAAAATTCCTCGCCGTGGTCGGACATCAAGACGATCATGGCCCGATCGTAAAGGCCCATTTGTTTGAGTTTATCCAGGAACTCGCCAAAATAGGCATCGAAAGCATGAATTTCGGCCTGGTAGAGTTCTTTATAAGCCTGTTTTAACTCATCGGGCAATGGAGAAAAAGTCTTTTGCGGTGCGCCCTGGTTGATCATATCCAATCTTCGGTAGCGGGGATTGGTGACGAGCTTTTCTAAAAATTCCCGCGGCGGCGTATACGGATCATGAACCTGGTAGGTGTGCAAGAAGAAGAAAAAATCGGGGAATTCCGCCCGGCCCAGCAGCGAGACCGCTTCCTTAAACAAGCTCAGGGCCGCCCTGGGAAACAGGAGACCGGAATAGGGGGCTTTCTTGTAGTAATCGAACCCCCGCCCGTGCCCCCAACGCTCCCGCATGGCCATGCCGGCATGTAAGCCGAAGGTGATAAACTCTTTAGAAAAATCTTCCACCAGGCTCTTGATCCCGGGGGCCAGCGGGCGATTAATATCGACCTGGTGATGAAATTCGTAAAGCCCGGTAAACAGGCTGATAAACGAGGGGATAGTCCAGGAAGATTGCGCCACCGTATTCTTGAAATGAACGCATTCCCGGAGGAACCGATCGATATGGGGTGTTAACGGCTTTTCCTCCACCCGGGCCCCGATTTGATCCCATCTCAGCGTATCGACGCCGATGAGAATAATATTGCGCCGCTGCGGCACAGGTTTGATGCGGTATAAGATCGGTTGACCGAGAAACACCACCCCCCGCCCCTTGAGCCTCATGACCAGCGAGTCTCCCTTTTGTAGCGACAAGTGTTTAAAGAATGGAAAAGATTTGCGGCCGGCATTCACCTGGCCAACCCGCAGGTGTTGTTTTCCACGCTCGATTTCCAGGTAAAATATGATCTCCTGCCGGCGCTGCCGGTTGTCGACATGAAGGTAGGTATAAAAACCGACATCGCCCCAGATCTGCGGCTTAATGGACAGGCTCCACTCTTCTTCCAGGTACAGGGGTAACCCTTTGACCGTGGGCAGACCTTCCAACCAGGTCTCTTTCTTGCCGCTCTTAAAAAAGACCTTACTCAACCGTTCATCGACCCGGAACCTATCTTGCACACCAGGGGATTCACCCGGTTTTAGCCTGAAAAAACGCCCCTCTTCCCGGTGCCGGAAGAAAACCAGGTAAACGGCCAGGAGAAGGATAAACAGGATGGCTACCGACAGGGCAATTTTCTTGCTTTTTTTCATCATCGTATATGTCGCACAGACCGACCTCTCTCCTATCCCTGGGAAACCGGGCATACCAACCGGGAACCTTGAAAATGGAGCCAAGCGGAATCGAACCGCCATTTTAGCCTTGCGAAGGCTACGTTCTCCCGTTGAACCATGGCCCCACACACAAGAAAGGAAGCTCCTTTATATCACAAACTTACGCTTTTTTCAACCCCCCGGCAACCAAAATCAACCGAGTGATTGGAACGCGAACGGGTGCAGCGTTCATCAACTTCCCCCATTCAAAGTAAGGAAGGGGACTACGATCTCGAACGCGAGCGCGTTGGTTACGGGCCAGGCGCGCCGTGCCGCTACACCTGGCTGACCGTCTCCTTCTTCTCTGCGGCCGGCTGGTCGGGCTTTTCCGCTTTCTTGCGCCGGTAATTTTCCGAAAAGGCACCTACCCGGCCGCGGTTAATTGGGACATGCCTGTAAAAGATGACCAGAGACAAACATGAAGTGAGAAATTTTGGTCTAATGCAGAAAAAAGTATTGACAATTTGGTATGAAATGGATAGAATGTGGTCTTTGTGGCTGAAAATAGTCTGAGATTTGATTCAAAGTATCTGGGTTCTTCAAATAAAACATTGTGTGAGGTGATTATCATGAGAAAAGCAATTATAGCGGGTATTTTTTTGTGTGGGGCGGTGTTGGCTTTGCTGGCGCCGGAGGTAGCGGTTTTCGGGCCGGAGCGGTTCGAGAGAGGAAATGGAAAACCGGTTTTGGTCACGCGGGAGTTCATCAGTCCGATTACCGGGAATGATCTGAAACTGCGCATTGTTAATGGGGATGAGCATGG